>ERZ888423.2460-NODE-2460-length-13779-cov-4.480909_pt1 | contig 13779 bp, 15 predicted proteins | sample MGYA00520523_ERZ888423 | MGnify/ENA primary metagenome ERZ888423 (study PRJEB32303, sample SAMEA104408611) | aquatic metagenome | biome: Brackish water; feature: Pelagic; material: water | place: Baltic Sea | collected 2014-06-08T10:24:00 | depth 30,27 m ...
CCACGCCATCGTGGCATGACCGGCCTCGTGCGTGGCGATACGAAGCCGCTCGTCCTCCTCGTAGTCGACGTTCTGGGTCAGGCCCAGCTCCTCGGTGAGGCGGGCTCGATGCACATCGATCAGATCCATACGCTCGGCACCTCGACGCAAGGCCCAGATCAACGCTTCGTCGAACACGTGCTCGATGGAGACCGGGCTGTATCCCGACATGAGGGCCGACAAGGCGTCGAGCACCTCGGGATCCTCCAGCTCCGGGCTGTGGGCCCGTCGCTTGATGAAGAACTCCAACAGTTCCCGCCGGTCGGACAGGCCGGGTAGACCGAAGTGGACGATTCGATCGAAGCGTCCCGGGCGTAGCAGCGCCGGGTCCAGGTCGTCGGCCCGGTTGGTGGCCGCCAGGACCAGAACGTTGGCCGGCCGGGTGCGAGGCTTGCGCAATCGACGCTGCTCGGGCAGGAAGTTGTTTGCCAACTCGACGAAGGCACCCACCATTCGCTTGCCCCGAGTCGGCTCGTCGAACGATTGCAGTTGGATGAGCAGTTCGTTGACGACGCCGCTGATCCCCTCGCCCTTGCCTCCCATACCCTGGCGTGAACCGCCGATGGCATCGATCTCCTCGATGAAACCGATGGCACCACCCTCGCTTCGGGCCGCCTTGCGCAGGGCACGGAAGTAGCTGCGGAGCTTCCGATTGGTCTGGCCGTAGTACATCGACTGGAAGGCCGAGGAGGACACGAACAGGAAGGGCACGCCGGCCTCACGGGCCATGGCCTTGGCCATGTGGGTCTTGCCCGTACCCGGAGGACCTTCGAACAGCACACCCCGTCGGGGTTGGCCCCCCATCTGGCGTTCGAACGTCTCGTTGTGGAGGAAGAGTTCGAGGGTTCGCTCGATCTCCTCTCGAACGATCCCGGCACCCTTCACGCCGTCGAGATCGACGTCGATCTCCTCGGGGCGATACAGAACGTGGGGCGACTTCCCTGCTCCCAACATCGGGAACAGGAGCACGACGGCCAGCAAGCCCACGATGATCAGGGCTGGGCCGTACTGGGGATCGAGCCCTGGCAGCCCCGGGCGAATCGGGTTTCCGACCAGCAGCCGATACCCCATCCATGCAGCCAGTGCGGTCAGCCAGAGGGTGAGCCGCCAGAGGCGACGTTGACGACCTCGTTCCCGAGCCGCGGCGACATCGTTGGGTCGGAAGCCCACGGCGGCATCGACCCTGGTCATCATGTTCGCCGAACGGCTCGAAACCGCTGACGAGCCTTCGGATGTTCGATCGTTCTTCAACGGGTGCATTCCTCTGTTGGCCGGACAGCACGCTCCGCTCAGCGCGCTCGACTCCGATTGCACCACAGCGGACCGAACGCCACCAGGGCGGGGTCGCCCAGTCCCGCAGCTCCAGGGACTTCTGCCCAGTCCGCTCTCGCGGCGCGCCGCTCGGGGAAGTTCTAGGCCGACGGAAGGGTGCCGAATGTGCCGTACTGACCCTTGAAGAAGATCATCGGCTCACCGTCGCTGAGGACATCCAGGTGTTGAACCCGCCCGATGTACAGGTCGTGATCGCCGGCTTCCACCACCGAATCGACGTTGCAGTCGATGACTCCCAGGACACCGGGCAGCACCGGAGCATGGGTGCCGTGCGCCGGTGACCACGCCACACCACTGAACTTGTCCTCGGCCTTGGAGGCCATCAATCCGCACAGCTCGAGTTGGTCGGCACACAACACGTTGACGCAGAAGTGACCGGCTTCCTGGATGCCGGCGCCGCTTCCGGATCCCTTGCCGAGGAAGAATCCGACCAGGGGCGGATCGAGGGAGATCGAGACGAACGAGCCGATGGCGACGCCGAGAGGTCCCTGACTGCTGAGAGCGGTCACCACGGTGACACCGGTCGGGAAGTGGCCAAGGACGCGGCGAAAATCGCCGCCATCGATGATGGGGTGGTCAGTCATGGGCCAAGCATAGACGGCTAGGTACCCGATCGAAGTGAGAGCCCCTCCGACGCAGCAAGGACCTCGAGCCGGTCACCGACCCGTTGCTGCAACTCGGCCGTCACCCGCCGAATCCACGCGTCGTCGTGCGACGGATCATGATGGAACAGAACCAGGCGTCGAGCTCCGGAACGCAGCGCGACCTCGGCGGCGTAGTCCGGCGTCGAGTGACCCCACGTCGACTTGCCGGCGAATTCTTCCGCGTCGTACTGGGCATCGTGGATCAGCACGTCGACGTCGCGGCACAGCTCGACCACCGACTCGGGAACGTCGAGCGACCCGTCGGAGGGCTGTTGGTGATCACTCAGATAGGCAACCGACCCGCCTCCATCGTCGATCCGATACCCGTTGGTCGCGCCGACGTGGGCCACTTCCTGGACGGTCACGGTGGAGGTGCCGAACGTCAACGTGCCACGGCATTGCGCTCGGAAGATGATCGAGCCGGGCAGCTCGTCGAGACCGACCGGGAACAGCGGGGGACGAATGAAGGAACCTATCTCGTCGCCGAGTTCGCTCCCTGGCTGCTCCGGACCGACCACCGTGAGCTCGGCCCCGTCACTCAGGATGGGCAGGAAGAAGGGCAAACCCTGGAGATGATCCCAGTGCAGGTGCGTGAGGAGCGCAACGCCTTTGAAGGGACGGTCGTCGAACTCGGCCATCAGGTCACGACCCAGATAGCGAAGTCCGGTGCCGCAGTCGAGGATCAACGGGTCAGAACCGGCGTGACCACGAACCAGCACGCAGGAGGTGTTGCCGCCGACTCCACGAGTGGCATCGCACGAGCAGGGTGTCGAACCTCGAACTCCGTAGAAGGTGATGTCGAGCATGAGATGATGTTCCCCGCGGCTGGTCCCAAGGAGGGGTGGCCAGACCATAGACCGATCGGTCTCGCCACCGAAAGGGGTCGCCACCGACTCTCGGTGTGAATAAGGTCTCACACCATGAACCACGATTCGACTCCGCCCGCACTCCCTGACGGGCTGGTGGCCATCGTGAAGCGGGACTGCCCCACCTGCGAACTGGTTGCCCCGGTGCTCGGTGCCATCTCCGCCGCAGTGCCGTTGCGAGTCTACAGCCAGGACGACCCCACCTTCCCTCACGAGGTGGCCGACGTCATCGACGACACTGCGCTCTCGATGTCGTGGCACCATGACATCGAGACGGTTCCGACCCTGTTGCGCATCTCCGAGGGCATCGAGACAGGACGCATCGTCGGCTGGTCGCGCCGGCAATGGCAGGATTTCTGCGGCCTCGACGATCTGGGTCCGGATCTACCCGAAATGCGACCCGGCTGCGGCTCGCTCTCCGTCGATCCGACCTACGCCGACGCACTCGCGGTTCGATTCACCGGTTCACGAATGCAGTCCCGGCGCATCGAGTTGGCGCAACTGGAAGACGAGATCGAAGCCGGATTCGATCGAGGTTGGTCCGATGGGTTGCCGGTGGTTCCCCCCACCGAGGCGAGGGTCTTGCGCATGCTCGACGGGACTTCCCGTTCACCGGGCGACGTCGTCGCCATCATCCCTCCCAACCTGAACGAGGCAACCGTCGAACAGGTGGCAATCAACGCCGTGATGGCCGGCTGCAAGCCCGAATACCTTCCGGTGGTTCTCACGGCGGTCGAAGCCGCATGCTCGTCGGCGTTCAACATGCACGGCCTTCTGGCCACCACCTACTTTTCCGGACCTGTGATCGTCGTAAACGGTGCCATCACCGGACGCATCGGGATGAACAGTGGCGGAAACGCACTCGGACAAGGCAACCGAGCCAACCTGACCATCGGTCGCGCCCTACAACTCGTGGTCCGAAATCTGGGAGGCGGACGCCCGGGCGAGGTCGACATGTCGGCGCTCGGGTCACCGGGCAAGTTGGCCTTCTGCTTCGCCGAGCGCGAGACGGACTCACCCTTCGGCCCGCTGGCTTCCGACGGCGGCGTGGCCGACGGCGCCGATGCCCTCACCTTGTTCGCCGGTCAAGGACCGACCCCCATCATCGATCAGCTGTCTCGCACACCCGAATCGCTCGTCCGGTCCTTCGCCGCGGTGCTCCGATCGGTCGGGCACCCCAAACTGGCCCACGGGTTCGATGCGCTCCTGATCGTGTGCCCCGAACACGGGCGGATCCTCCGCGAGGCCGGGTGGGACAAGGATCGCCTCCGGAGCGAACTGTCGGACCTGTTGATGATGGACACCGATCCTCTCGTGCGCGGTGTCGACGGCATCGACGAAGGACTCCCGTCGCGCCTTGCCGGCAAACGCCTGCCGAAGTTTCGCGACGGCGGACTGCTCATCGCCCACGCCGGAGGAGACGCCGGCATGTTCTCGGCGGTGCTGACGGGTTGGGTCGGCGGCCACATGGGGAGCGACCCGGTGACCGCCGTGATCGAACCCTGGCGCTGACCCCGTAGGCTCGACTGCAGAACTGCCTGCAGTGATGCGCCTCGGCCTGTGCCATGATGGTGCCGAGGAGGACCAGTATGACTGCAACCACATCTCCAGGTCTGGCCACAGGATCCAACCTGATCGTTCTCGATCCGACGGCCGGCAAGGTGGCTGAATCGGTCGAGCGAGCACCCCGCCTGACATCGCTCGACGGCAAGGTGGTCGGCCTGCTCGACATCTCCAAGCCACGGGGCGACAAGTTCCTCGACCGACTCGAGGAACGGTTGACCGAACGCGGCGCTTCGGTGCTTCGCTTCGCCAAGCCGACCTTCACCAAACCGGCACCTGTCGATCTCCGACACGAGATCGCCACCTCGTGTGATGCAGTGATCGAAGCGCTCGCTGATTGAGGCAGTTGCACGTCGTGCAGTGTGCACGACATCACCGATCTCGAGCGACGAGGCATCCCCGGCGTGTTCGTGGCCAGCAGTGTGTTCACCGACGCTGCCCAGAAACAAGGTGAAGCCCTCGGCTTCCAGCCGGAGCGTCACTTCGTCGCACATCCCATCCAGGATCGAACCGACGACGAGATGTCGGCTCTGGCCGACAAGGCCATCGACGCGTTGATCCAGAAGCTCACCGGGAGCTGACGCTGGCCGAGCCATTCAAGTCACGGGCCGACAAGCGCGAGCTCACGGTTCGGCATCGCCGCCACCTGGCCGAAGTACTCGCGTCGCTCGAGGAGTGGCAGTGGGACGAGCCGTCGCGGTGTGAGGGTTGGCGCGTCCGGGATGTCGTCGGACATCTTCTGACGCCCGCATTGTCCTCCAGCATGAACACCATGATCAGCGCCGTGACCAATGGTGGATTCCGAAAGTCGACGAACAACAAGGCCATCGAGTTCGGATCACAGCCACCTGGGGAACTGGTTCGGTTGTTACGGCACCACGCCGACGACATCTGGGCCCCGCCCTCCCAGGGGCCGGCTGCACCGCTGACCGATGTGCTCGTGCACACCCAGGACATCGTTCGACCGCTCGGCATCGAGGTCGTCGTGGCCCCTGCCGAGGTCGATCCGGCACTCACGTTCTGCGTGAGCCCGAAGTCGAACCAGCTCTTCGTTCACCAACGGCGCCTGAAGGGACTCCGCCTGGAGCCCAACGATCTGAAGTGGAAGTTCGGCAAGGGAGAGCTGCTCGAAGGATCATCGATGGAGGTCCTGCTCGCCATCCTGGGCCGACGGGATTCGCTGCCACACCTGACCGGGCCCGGCGTCGAGGTATTGGCGGCCCGGATCTGACGATCCTCGACCGTCGTCACCCCGGCAACCGATACCCGTCGACCGAGCACTCGACCAGACCATCGTCCACCAGCGTGGCTGCGACGCGACGAGCCCGCAGGCCGTCATCGGGCCAACCCATCACAACGGCGAGGTCGTCGGGAGCGACCGGGCCTCGACCGAGGGCCGCGACCAAGCGCCCCCGGCCCTGACGATCCGAGCCGTCGAACCTCGATTGGCGACCCGACACCCCAGCCGATCCGGTCGCCGGGTCGGGATCAGGCCGCCCGGACCGGTACCACCCACAGCCGGACCGAAACGGACAGGCCGGACACTTCGGATCCCGAGGCCGGCACAGCGTGGCACCGACATCGAACAGCAGCTGGTTCCATCGCCACCCCTCGCCAGGAGGAACTGCAGCATCCGCGAGCTGCTGCGCAGTCCGGGCGCTCAATCGGGCATTCGCTGTTCGGGCCAGGATGCGGGCAACGTTGGTGTCCACCACCCCATCGTCGCGACAGAACGCGAACACCCGAACGGCACGTGCCGTATAGGGACCGATGCCAGGTAGCGACAGGAGGTCTCCCAGGTCGTCGGGAACGCGACCATCGTGGTCTTCGACGATGACCGATGCAGCCCGATGGAGATTGATGGCGCGCCGGTTGTAGCCGAGGCCCGCCCACGCACCGATCACTTCGGCTGGCGAAGCCTGTGCGCAACGGGCCGGGGTCGGGAACTGTTCGAGGAACTCGGGCCACCGAACCAACACCCTTGCCACCTGGGTCTGTTGCAGCATCAGCTCGGACACCAGGATCGACCAGCCGTCCCGAGTTCGACGCCATGGCAGATCCCGTTCGTGGTCGGCGAACCAGTCCAGGGCCGCCTCGACGAGCGCCCCGTCGGCCAACGGACCCACCTCCGGTTCACGATCGAGCTGCCCAGGGCCGGCCATTGGACAACGCTACCGTTGCCCAATGGAACGACTCCCCGACCCTGTCCCCGATCGACTCTCGATCGGAGACCGTTTCCCCGACATCGACCTGGTCGATCACCGCGGGCGAGTCTGGAACCCGGCCGATCGACAAGGACGACCACTGGTTGCCATCTTCCACCGCCACCTGGCCTGACTGCCCTGTCAGGCTCACGTCGCCGCCGTGTGCGAGCGACTCGACGAGTTCGATGCCATCGACCGGACCGAGGTCGTTGTCGTGACCTTCACCCGAGCCCGGAACCTGCGTGGCTATCAGCGACGCTTCGCCGAACCACTGTTCGTGGTGAGTGACGAGTCGTTGGTGCTCTACCGAGCGCTCGGTTTCGGCCGGGGCTCGGTGGCGCGGGTCTGGGGTCCTCGGGCGGCCAAGAAGTACGTCCAACTGCTACGGCAGGGCAAGCAGTTGGAGCGACCCAAGAATCGCGAGGACACCCTTCAACTCGGCGGCAACGTGGTGATCGACGCCGAGGGCCGCCTGCGCTGGATCTATCCGGGCGAGGGACCCGACGATCGACCCACGGTGGACATGCTGCTCGAAGCGCTGCGAACCCCACCGCCGATCCCCGACCGAACGAATCCCCGTCGGATGTGAGCGCGGGCTCGGTCGTCACGTACGATCCGGAATATGACGATGCCCGATCTACAAGACGCCGCCGCCGCTCTCGAAGTCGCAGCGGGAATCATCCGGGGTGCGACCCGTCACCTGAAGGAGACGAGCTCGGTCGATGCCGATCAAGTCCTGGCCTATGACCTGGCCCATGCTGCGGCCGCAGTCGAGACGGCCCGCGGCATGCTCGACTACGGCAGCAAGGGTGAACTCGAGGCCAAACTCACCTGCGTGTTCATCGCCGACGCCGTGGCCGATCTGGCGGCCAAGATCTGGGGTCGTGAGGCCCAGTGGGCGACCACGCCGAACGCGCTCGATCCCACCCGCTCCTTCGTCAGCGCCTGGAGAGATCCGGCCACCTTGGCCGAGATGGCCTTTCAGGAAGGGCCCCTCCATCTGGACGACGAGTTCGAACTGGTCCGCGACACCTTCCGTCGATTCGGCGAGGAACAGATCGCACCTCACGCCGAGCACATCCATCGCGACAACAGCGACATTCCCGAGAGCATCATCAGCGGTCTCGCCGAAATGGGCGTCTTCGGACTGTCGATCCCCGAGGAGTACGGCGGATTCGCGACCGGCGGCGAGTCCGACTACTACGGCATGGTCATCGCGACGGAAGAACTTTCCCGGGCCTCGCTGGGAGCGGGTGGTTCGCTGATCACCCGACCCGAAATCCTGGCCCGGGCCCTCGAAGCCGGGGGCACCGAGGAACAGAAGCAGACCTGGCTGCCGCGCCTCGCCATGGGTGAGGTGATGAACGCGGTGGCCGTCACGGAGCCCGATTTCGGGTCCGACGTCGCTGGCGTCAAGGTCACCGCCGTCAAGGGCGACGACGGAGCGGGCAACGAAGGCTGGTTGGTCAACGGGGTCAAGACGTGGTGCACGTTCGCCGGTCGAGCCGACATCCTGATGCTGCTGGCCCGCACCGAGGCCGATCGGAGCCTCGGCCACCGTGGGCTGTCCATCTTCATCGTTCCCAAGGAGCGAGGCGACGGCCACGGGTTCACCCAGACCCAGTCGGGAGGCGGCAAGCTCGAAGCCCGCCCCATCGACACCATCGGCTATCGGGGTATGCATTCCTACGAGATCGCCTTCGACAATTTCTTCGTGCCCGCCGACAACCTGATCGGGCTCGCCGAGGGCCAGGGTCGAGGTTTCTACTACCAGATGGCCGGCTTCGAGAACGGCCGACTACAGACTGCGGCCAGGGCCGTCGGCGTCATGCAGGCCGCCTACGATGCCGCCGTCCAGTACGCCCAGGACCGCGTGGTGTTCGGTGCCCCGATCGCCGAGTACCAACTGACCCAGGCCAAGCTGACCCGCATGGCCGCCATCATCCAGGCCTCCCGCCAGTTCAGCTACTCGGTGGGCCGGATGATGGCCAAGGGCGAGGGAAAGATGGAAGCCTCGATGATCAAGGCCTATGTCTGCAAGGCGGCCGAATGGGTCACCCGTGAAGCCATGCAGATCCACGGCGGCATGGGGTATGCCGAGGAGTACGACGTGAGTCGCTACTTCGTCGATGCCCGTGTGCTCAGCATCTTCGAGGGCGCCGACGAGACGCTTTGCCTCAAGGTGATTGCGCGAACGCTGGTCGCCGACGTCGACTGAGCGGACGATTCAGACTCCATCGAGCGTTCGGTTCGCAGAAGCTGCGTGCATCCGCAAAGATGCCTCACCATGACTGATCGAATGCCTGCACTGTCCCTCGCCAGCGTTGCCGGTCGCCGTCAGGCGACCGCCGAATTGGCGGGCGAAATCGAAGCCCGAGGTTTCTCGGGCATCTATTGTCCGAGCCTCGGCGATGCCATGGGCCTGTGCCTGTCGATCGCGGCCAATACCAAGACACTCCATTTCGGCACATCGGTACAACCCATCTACCTGCAGCACCCGATCACCCTGGCCAACCAGGCGGCGTACCTGCACGAGATGTCCCAGGGTCGATTTCATCTCGGCATCGGCGTGACCCACGGACCGGTCATCAACCGATTGGGTGTCCAGACCGGCAAGCCGCTGTCCGATATTCGCGACTACGTCACCGAGATGCAGGCCGCCGGCGAGGCACAGGGCGGACTTCCTCCCGTGACGCTGGCAACCTTGCGGGACAAGATGGTGGGGCTGGCGTCGGAGATCGCCGAAGGTGCGGTGTGGGCCAATGCGTCTCGTTCACGCATGGCGCACTCGTTGGCCCTGATCTCCGAAGAGAAGAAGGACGCCGGCTTCTACATCGGCAACATGATCCCGACGGTCATCGATGACGACCTCACAGCAGCCCGCAATCGCAACCGTGCAACCCTCAAGGGCTACGTTGCGCTGCCCAACTACCGAAACTACTGGAAGGCCGCTGGCTACGAGGAAGAGATGACCGCGGTCGAGAATGCCATCAAGGCCAAGGACAGCGATGGCGTCCTTGCAGCCATGACCGACGCCTGGTTGGACGACTGCACGCTGTCGGGCCCCGTGGGGCGTATCCGTGAGGAAACCGAAGCCTGGTTCGAAGCGGGCGTCACCACCCCGATCCTGGTCCCGTCGTCGGCCAGCGGCGGCCAGATGAAGGCGTTCGAGGAAATGTTCGCGGCCTGGTCGGCCTGACTCTTTTGGCGTTGGCGGCCGCCGCCGGCGAACGTCGCCAACGCCAGAAGGATCAGATCCCGAGTTGTCGACTGGCGAGATCGCGCATGATTTCTTCGGAACCACCACCGATGGCTTGGACCCGAACCTCGCGGTACAGGCGCTCGACGGTGTCGCCCCGCAGGTAACTGGCACCGCCCAGGATCTGGGCCGCTTCCCGAGCACACAATTCATAGGTCACGGTGGCCCCCACCTTGGCCTCGGCAATCTCGGCGACCGGGTCGTCGCCCTGATTGAGCCGCCACGACAGCAGCTCGAGCCAAGCCTGATGGGCATTGATCGCCCGGTCCATCTCGACCAACTTGTGGCGAATGACCTGGTGATCGGCCAGTCGCCTACCGAACGTCTCACGCTCTCGAGCCCAGGCCAGCGCCTCGTTGTAGCACACCCGGGAGAACGCGACCGACTGCACCGCCAGGTCCATTCGCTCGGCGTTGAAGTTGTTGACGATCATGGAGAATCCGGCGTTCTCCTCCCCCAGCAGGTAGCGCTCGGGCACCCGGACGTCGTCGAAGTACAGCGTCGCCGTGTCAGAGGCCAGCCAACCCATCTTGTCCAACTTGGTGCGAGCCACGCCCGGCGCATCGCCGGGAATGACGATCATCGAGATGCCGGCGGGACCATCGGGACCGGTTCGGACGGCCGCCGTGAAATAGTCGGCCCGCATTCCCGAGGTGATGAACGTCTTCGATCCGTTGATGACGTAGTCGCCGCCGTCCTTGCGGGCCGTGGTCTTGATACGAGCGACATCGGAGCCACCCGACGGTTCCGTGATGGCCAAGGCCCCGATCTTCTCCCCGGTCTGACAAGGGGCGATGACCTCGGCCTTGATGTCGGAGGACCCGAACTTCTGGATGGGTGGTAGCCCGATGTAGTTCGAGAACAGGGCCGCGACGACACCGCCCGAACCGGACATGCAGAGCTCTTCCATCAACACCAGCCGCATCAGCGCGTCACGCTGACCGTGGCCGCCGTACTCGGCCTCGAAACCGTCGCCGAACAATCCGATGTCGCCCGCCTTGCGGTACAGGTCACGGGGGACCTCGCCGGCAAGGTCCCATTCGTGGACGTTGGGGGTGATCTCCTTGGCCGTGAACTGGCGAACGACCTGTCGATAGCTCTCGTGATCGTCGTTGTAGAAGGGGCTGGACGGCTGCGTCATGACGCAGATCATGGCACGGAACCTCGGTCGGCCGGGGATCGACCAAACGGCGTACGGGGGCGATCGCAGGCGGTCGGGGCCAGCTAGCGCAGTTCGCGAAGCAGTTCCTGTGCAAACGGACAGTCCGGGGCAGCCAATTCGGTGGGCAGACGCACACCGTCCTTGGTCACGACCCGGTCGACCAGTCCCAGCGAGAGAACCTCGTTGGGGGCGAGGAAGGCCGGCACGTCCGGATCCGTCGTGCGCTCGGCAACGGCTTGCCAGTACGGCTCGGGTAGATGACGACCGACACCGGCGACCAGCCAGACCGGCACACCGACCGCTCTGGCCACTGCAGCCGCCGGCACGCTGCCGACATCGACCAACGCAGCAGCAGGGCCCATGGCGGCCGCCTCGACGACGACCAGACTCGATTCCTCGACCGCGCCGGCCACGTGTGCCGGGTCGACATCCTCGACCACGACATCGGCCCGCTCGAGACGACGGACCACCGAATGACCCTGCCCTTCGATGTCGAGCACCAACACCGACACGTCACCTCGACGCGGAAGTGCCGAAACCGTCAGATCGGGCCAACCGGAGATCAGGACGCGACTGTCGTCGGGAAGGGCGTGGGCCAGCTGACGGCTCGTCTGATCGTCCGCCAGCTCAGCGATGATTCGTCGAGCTTCGAGCCGAACGTCGGCCGCCGTGACCATCCGAGCCGACATCCACCACAGCGGCCCGACCGCTGGTTGACGGGTCAACAGTCGACGACAGGCCGTCACCATTCCCGGTGGATCGTTGCCGAACACGCTCAAGGCCGAGGCAGCCTCTTGGACCAGGAGATTGGCGTCGGCGCCCGAGGCACGAGCGACGTATCTGAGCTGCTCGATCGGGTGCACGGCATGACCCTAGCGAAACTTTCCGACAGACAACTGGTCGGAAAGTTCGGAGTCGGGCCAAAGGTGCGCTAACCTCGCCCGCCGTGGCTTCCGCTTCCACAGACATCGTTCTCGACTCGATCCAGGGCAAGGGTTACCCGGTCCGCGACTGGTTGACCTCGTACCCCTTGCTCATGGTCGCGATCGATCCTTACACCCATGAGAGCGCCTGGATTCTCGAGACCGCCGGCCAGTTCCTGAGGCACTACAAACCAGCCGACATTCGTGTTGCCTGGCTCGTTGCCGCCGACGACGAGGGATGCCGTTCGTTCCTCGGTCCCTGGGCCGACGAGTTCCTGACCTTCGCCGACCCGGAGCGATCGGCGATTCTCGGGTTCGGACTCGAACGCCTCCCGTCTCTGCTGCACATCCGCAACGATGGTGCAGTGCAGGCAGCGAACGGCTGGGATCCCTCGGCCTGGCGAGCGGTGGCAGAGACGTTGGCCGTGAACCTGTCATGGAGCCGCCCCATGTTGCCCAAACCCGGAGACCCGGTCCCCTATCCAGGCACACCGGCCCAGGGTTGATCGAGGTCGATCGTGGCTGAGCGTCGGCTCAACCGCATGATCCGCCAGGTTCGCAACTGGCGGTCGAACGAACCACGCGACGAGCTGCGTCTGGCCAACGGTCTCGACGATGCCGGACTACGCCAACTGCGACGCGTCATCGACGAGACCATCGAGGGGCGCGGAGGCGAGTTGGCGGCCCGACGCCGCGCCTCGGCCATTGGATCTGCCTTTCTCGACCTCGACGACGCCGGACGCCACCGCTTCTTCGAACTCTTGGCCGATGACTACGACCACGACGATGACGAGGTCGATCACGCCATCGCCGCCGTGGTCCGTTCCTCGGACCCCGACAGTCGCCGAAAGGCCGAACAGATCCTTCGTCAGACGCTCCTACCGCGTCGCGAGCGACTGCTGCGCCGGTTCGTAGGCATCGATGGTGGCCTGCCCTTCCTGATCGACCTCCGGGAGGAACTCCTCCCGATTCGGGGCGAGAGCACCTCCCTGAGGGCCCTCGACGACGACTTGAGGAACATTCTCAGCACCTGGTTCGACGTAGCCATGCTCCGGCTCGAGCGGTTGGACTGGTCCACACCGGCATCGATTCTGGAGAAACTGATCGAGTACGAGGCGGTGCACGCCATCGAATCGTGGGACGATCTCCGAGGCCGACTGGGCACGGGCAGGCGGTGCTATGGCTACTTCCACCCTGCGATGACCGACGAGCCGCTCATCTTCGTGGAGATCGCTCTGACGAGAGGAATCAGCAGCGAACTGCCCTTGCTTCTCGACCACGACGCCGATCGCATCGACCCGACCTTGGCCGACACGGCGATCTTCTATTCGATCTCGAATTGCCAGGCCGGACTGGCCGGCGTGCCGTTGGGAGACTTCCTCATCAAGCGGGTGGTCGAGGAACTGACCAACGACCTCGGAAATCTGACGACGTTCGCCACCCTCAGCCCCATCCCGGGATTCCGGATCTGGCTCCGTCAGCAACTCGAACGCGACGACCTACTGCACGCCACCGAAATTGCCGCCATCGCCGAGGGCGACCCACTGCTGGCCTTGGCCCGCCTCGACGAACTGACCCTCGGACCAGCCCCGACCTCGTCGAAGGATCTCGAGCCCTTCCGACCGGCGTTGCTCCGTCTGGCCGCCCACTACCTCACCGTGGAACGTCGAGGAAGCCGAGCGGCGGACCCAGTCGCCCACTTCCACCTGTCCAACGGCGCCCGCGTCGAACGCATCAACTGGTGGGCCAATCCCGGCCAAGCGGGCTGGGAACGTGGCCTGGGAATG
>ERZ888423.2461-NODE-2461-length-13777-cov-9.074843_pt1 | contig 13777 bp, 11 predicted proteins | sample MGYA00520523_ERZ888423 | MGnify/ENA primary metagenome ERZ888423 (study PRJEB32303, sample SAMEA104408611) | aquatic metagenome | biome: Brackish water; feature: Pelagic; material: water | place: Baltic Sea | collected 2014-06-08T10:24:00 | depth 30,27 m ...
TCGTTGTCCGTGTCGCAAACAACGTAAGTGTCTATAGCACCAGGAACGGGGGGAGGGATTAAAAATATGGTGAAATTCTCTGCAGTATCGAAGCAGGTTGGATCGTCTCTGTTTTCTAAACGAACAAAAATCTGCTCGCTAGGGCCTGTTACTGTATAAGGATTCGGTAGGGCGTTTTGACTCAAATCTGCATCCAGTTGACTGCCGTGATAGGTAATAAAATAATCTCCGAGCGGCTGTCCGTTAAGCACCTGAGTATTGAAGGTCACCGGCAAATTAATCGGCTCATCACCACTTCCGTCTAAATCACATAAATTATAATCCTCAACCTCCCCTGAGAGCGCTTGCGTATAGGTAATTTCAAAAATAGCTTCTACAAAACAATCGCCTAAAATATCGTCTAATCTAATCGTTATCGTTTCAGATACTCCGGTGATCGTATACGCTCCTGGAAAAAGAATTTGAGAACCCAACACATCGTAATAAGTAATCACAATATTCGCTGGATCCTGTGTCCCAAGGACTATAGGTTCATTCACCGTTAAGTCAAAAATACCAGGAACAGTAACATCTGAAGAACATTGGGCTAGATCCACAGGAGGAGCGGCAATGATTGGGGGTGATGTTATGTTGATGATAAAGTTTTGATTCGTATCGCTACAATTTGGGTCAATTGTACTGGTAAACCGTACAAATATATTTTCAAAAGGTGCAGATGCATTGTAAGGAGAACTGAGCGGGTTGGCTCCTGAATTCGCCTCAGCCTGAGAATTATGGTAAGAAATAGTGAAATTTCCAGCGGGTTGACCATTCAACACCTGAGCATCAAATTCAGCAGCTAAATTTATCGGTTCGCTTCCATTACCATCATTATCACAAACGATAAAATTATTTACCGGCCCCGCAAGAACCGTCGTGTAAATGATATCAAAAGTCTCTTCAGCAAAACACAATCCAGTAAGTTCTTCAAGTCTTATGGTTATGGTTTCAGTGGTCCCCGTTATGGTATGCGCCGTTGGATCAGCTATTGGATTTCCAGCGCCGTCAAAATAAAATACATTCAGCTCAGCGGGATCTTGTGACCCGATGGCTAGTGGCTGATTTATTGTAAGATCAAAAATACCCAGGGTAAGTCCGTTATTATTACAGACAAATAAATCATCCGGTGCGGTTTCAATGACTGGCTGAGGGAGAAATATGGCCTCAAAAAAGAAAATTTCTGGCGTATTATTTAATTGTGACAAACTAATGTCATCAATGGCAATGTCGTTACCACAACCTCCTGGAGCATTATTCAAAAGCACTAATTGGACATTGGTGTTCGTCCCTGTATTGAATGCAATAGAGTACTCTTGCCAATCCGGATCTGGCCCATTGGCTATATTTCCTGTAACGATTTCTTGAATGATTCCCCCGGACATATTTTCCACACGGAAACGGACATTAGAAGGCACACTATTTGGCACACAAATTCCAGTATCTGTATCGTATACAGTCGATATCCAGGCACTTAGTGAGTAATCAGTATTTGGATCTAATGAAATTGTTCGGCGATAAAATTCACCGACAGGGATATCCGCGTTTACAAAAAGCATTCGGCCGTTTGTGTCACCAATCGTATGATCCACCATATTCTGATGCCAGCCCGCATTCAAACCATTAGAAGTATTGGTTACAATATATTCCCCATCCTCCATAACACCCGCGGTGTAGCAGGTATAGGTCGTACTTGCCCCATTGAGGTTACAAGAGATTCCAACGCCTGTGTTAAAGGTCTCCTGAAATTCTAGTGCCGCCGTCAAAGTGACTTCACAACGATAATTTCCCGTCACTGTAACGTCCAAAGTAGGACTCGTCTCAGCGGGGACAAATTGAACATAATTTCCTGACCCTGCAGGAGATTCATAGGTCCAGTCGTAAGCGACTGCGCCAGTGGTCGTCGCGTCAAACGTGATGACATCTCCATCACAAGCGGTGTCATTGGCCAGAATAGAACAGTCCGTGCTTCCTGCGCCTTGTTGGCCCGCATTGGTTTGTTCAAGCTTAATGAAACCCGCCGATTGATTAAAGTTTGTAATGACTAAAACGTAGATTTCGCCTGATTGCGCTCCATTTATACTGAAAGACTCTACTGGGGCCGCAGAGTAACTACAGGCTATTTCATTTTGTGCTTGCAGTTGAGAATAATCGCATAGGTCTGCCCCCTGGGCAAAAGGACCCCATGCGATAAAATCTACATCTAGCCCTGTTCCTGTGGGGTTACCATTGACATCAAAACTTGTATTTTGGGTAATGGTAAAATTTAAATTCCCCGGCTCATCTATTTGTAAAAAGAACCAGGCCGGGTAAGGTTCTGTACCGAGACAGCCATAATCTGGACCAATCTCAGCCGTTGGGTTACAATCAGGATCGCTGCTATTACAATTAGCAAAAATTAAGGCTTGGTTTCCCGCACAAAATGGCTCGATACTCGAGCAGGTACCTCCTTGCGCAAAAGCCTGTGCTAGAGGGAATAAAAGAAGAAATAAAAGCGTATGTAAACGATTAGGAGTAAATATTCTCATAATAGGACTTCTATTAAGGGGGAAAAATAAGGAAATTTTTACGATTTATGCCATTTTCAGGCATCTAAGCGGTCTTTTTTAACTTAATTCATACTCCTTTTTTATCACCCAATAATTAGCAAATAATTGACTTTAGTTCTTGGGCTTGATTTTTACGGAATCACTATTTTTACAGTAGAAAAATTGCACCATGTCTTTGAATTATAAAATTACCCCAAAACCCACCACAAACGAGAAAATTTACAAGTTTGAAGCGAACGCCTTCTTGGTTCAAAATACGTCCTATGAGTTTCATAACATAGACCAGGCCAAACCATCTCCGTTAGCACAAGAGCTTTTTTACTTGCCGTTTGTAAAAACGATTTTTTTAGCACAAAATTTTGTTGCTGTTGAAAAATATGACATTGTGGCTTGGGATATGATTTTAGATCAGCTATCTATGGCCATAGAGGATTACCTGAACAGTGGCCGTCCTTTGGTCAATACCCCAAGCCCAAAGCCTCAAAATATTACGGTTTACGCAGAAAGTACACCGAATCCTAATACAATGAAGTTTGTCGCCAATAGAACACTTGTTCCAAAAAGATTTGAGTTCAATAATTCTGAGGAAGCCATCCACGCGCCTTTGGCTCAAGAACTATTTCAAATTCATGGAGTAAGTGCCGTCTTTATGCATCAGAATTATATTTCTGTATCTAAAATCGAGGCCATTTCTTGGACCGACTTAATTGATTCGCTTAAAATACTAATTCAAAATTTTATAACCCAAGGGAAGGCTGTTCTAACGGATGCCGCACTCCAAGAAGCGCCCTCAGAATCAGGAGCTTTGCCCACGCAGCCACTGATTCAACGCAATGATCAAGACAAAGAAATCATCGCACTACTTGAAGAATTTGTGACCCCCGCCGTCGCTGGTGATGGCGGATATATTGCCTTTGATTCTTTTGATCCAAAATCCAAAACGGTCCGGGTTTTATTACAGGGTGCATGCAGTGGTTGCCCCTCTTCCACCATGACTTTAAAAAATGGCATTCAGTCCCTTTTAATGGAAATGACTCAAGGTAGGGTTGAGCATGTAGAAGCGATTAATGCCTAAAAATTCCTTTACAGACTCAGGGTTTTGATTACGCGTTTCAACCTTTGATTTAACGAAATTTTCGTTTTTTTTAACACAAGTTCCTCGGTCAACTAATTATATTAGCGCCTTCAATATTTTTCCACATGAATAAATCTATCGCAATCCTTATTTTTTCACTGTTTACCACGATCGCATGGGCGCAACCTGCTGGTCTAGAACTTAACTTTCAAACGGTACGCAGTGGTGATCGATTTGTATCAGACGGAAATACGACAGGGTCGCCTTATTATCACGACCAGTACCACAAAGGCTCCATTTATTTAAACGACAAACTTGCTGCATCGAATGTATTGCTTAAATACAACGCCTACAGAGACATTTTCTTGGCCGTAACCGATTTAAATACCCCAGACGAATTAGCGCAAGTGGTCACAAAAGCACAGGGCATGAAAGTCCTTGTGAACAACGAGGAATTTATAACGCTTCCCAGTGTGAACAATCGTTATGAATTACAGTATTATCAAGTGGTGGTCCGCGGGGAAAAAATTACCTTACTCAAGAAAAATTACAAGTTATTTGTTGAAGGCTCTCGAGCGACAACGAGTCTAACGCGAGATGTTCCCTCGACTTATTCAGACCGCGGTGATTTCTACCTATTAAGTCCTTCGGGGGATTTTACAGAACTCCCCTCCTCGACCAAAAAAGTACTCGCCTTGTTTCCAGAAGACAAAAAGGCTCTGTCTGCAGCTGTTAAAAAGTATCGCCTCAATTTGAAAAAAGATATTGACCTCGTCCGATTTATCGGATATTACAACCGACTCTAGGGCATTCCCTGAATTTCTTTTCTGAGAATCACTTGTGCTTGAGGCTACTTAGTTCGGCACGCCAATATCTAAAATCAAGCTTTTATGGAAGTTTGAAAATCTTTTAGATAATAGGGCTCGAAATAGGCAACATCAACAAATTCTTTTTTTGAGTATAACGCATCGGCCAAAACACCCATTTCTCGAGCACTGGGCAACACGCCCTCTAGGTATTTCGCATTTGAATGCTTGCAAACTGCTTTCCATTTTTCAACCCCATTTCCTATAAAGGTCACCCGGCCTTTTTGCAGATAATCGGCATAAGACGATTCACTTAATATTTCAGCCTCTGCCGAATCCAGTGGCTTACTGTTACGATCTAAAACACAAGAATAAACCTCCATCCTTCGGGCATCAATCATTGGAATTATAAAATCTGTACGCTCCCCTGAAGCGGCTTGCCCAAGTATACTTAGCGTCTCTATGGCAATTAAAGGAATGGATAATGCATAACAAAGCCCTTTTGCCGCAGAAACTCCAATGCGCAGACCTGTATAGGACCCTGGTCCTTTACTGACAGCGATCGCCGTCAGTTGGTTTAAGTTAATCCCCGCCTGAAGACAAACATCGCTAATGAAAACATGGAGTTGTTCATTATGACTGTAGCCCGAGGTGGAATCTTCTTTTAAGGCAACACAGTCTAATCCATTAAAAATTGCGACAGAACAATTTGTCGTTGCGGTTTCAATGCAAAGTATCATTTGAGCTATTTATTCCTCTTCGGACTCCTTTTCCTGAGTGTCCAGCGCTACTCGATCTCCCGGATCTAAAAGTTTAGTAACCGTATTATAGGGGCCTGTAATAACTTGATCGCCCAAAGCTAAGCCTGAAGTAATCTCAATACGGCTATCGTCCTGAATACCGGTTTTTATCACGCGAAGCGAGGCTGTATTTTCATTCATGACAAAAACACACTCAAATCGTTCGGCGTTAAGATCAAGCTTTGGCGCAGGGGCTCCTGGCTTTCGGGCAGTCGTATCGGTTTTAATGACTACTGCACTTATAGGAATGGCTATAATATCATTACGACGTTCTGTTTGAATATCCACAGTAGCCGTCATACCTGGCCTGAATGGAGCGTAGTGTTCTGGTTTCCCCTCCATAAGGTCTTGATAAGATTCTGGCAGGACCCGAACTTTAACTTTGAAATTGGTCACTTGGTCTACAGAAAGTGTTGACTGGGCAGAATTAGCAATTTCAGTCACAACACCTTTAAATACTCGTTTCAAATAAGCATCCACCTCAACCTCAGTGGTGTCTCCAATAGAGACCTTCACAATATCATTTTCATTGACATCAACCTCAACCTCCATATTCGAAAGATCCGCCACGCGTACAATCTCCGTTCCCGCCATTTGGGCTGTCCCCACCACGCGCTCACCGAGCTCCACGGCTAATTTGGAAATGGTTCCGGACATCGGCGCAAAAATCGAAGTGCGATTTAAATTATCTTGACCTTGTTGCACATTAGAACGAGCGCTTTCTACAGTGAAAAATGCAGAATTTTTCGTCGCCTCGGCCATCTCAAAATCGGCAACGGTTCGGTCCCATTCACTTTTGGAAATCACCCCTTTTTCAAAGAGGGTTTTGTTACGATCGTAATTTAATTGTGCGTTACGCAAAGAGGCCTCTGCCTGGGCAAGACCTGCTTTAGCGTTTTGCAATCCCGCCTCGGCCTGTCGCAGCGCAGATTGAATTAAATCGGGATTAATGCGCACCAACAAATCCCCCTTTTGTACCTGATCACCCTCACTAATAGGCAATTCAATAATTTCACCTGAAACCTCAGAAGACAACATAACTTCGATTTCTGGCTGAATTTTACCTGTCGCCGCGACACTCTGTGTAAGGTCACGGGCAATCACTTCTTCTATATCAACAAGTCGTTGATTCTCGTCCTTACCAAAGAACTTCTTCCCGGCGACCAGAATGACAATCAATACAATAATCGCTATTACAATCCAAAGGCGTTTTTTTGAGGTCATAATTAAAATTTTAATTCCGAAACTGGAACACCAAAATACAACTCTAAAACTTTCAATTTAAAAATATAATCGTATTTCGCTCTATTTACATCGATAACCGCATTATCATGGCGGGTTTTAGACTGGCTAAAATCAAAGGCATTTATCAGTCCTACATCATATCGCTGTTGCGCGTATTGATAAGCCAGTTGCTGAGAATTCATAGCCTTCACAGCGGCATCATAAGATTTTAACGCGCCTTTGGCATCAACAAAAGCCTGGTATACCGTGCTCTCTAAATCCATTTTGGCCTGCTCCAAGAGCAATTCACGACGCATGAGATTAAGTTTGCTTCGCTTTACGTTATTTCGCGTACTGTTTCCGTTAAAGATGGGAATGTTCATTTGCACCCCATAGGAAATCCCATCATTCAAATAAAGCTGTTCTTGAAACGGCTTAGCCGCTACTTCTTGATAACCGATAATGTTTGGCGCAAATCCGTAAACGGCCGCACCACTACCATCAACAAATCCGATGGGGTCAGCCGTGCTCACCACTGGATTATCAGAATCGACTAGGGTCGTTATGCCACTAAACCGATCGGACTCTCGGGTATTATAGTTAAAAAATGCACCAATAGAGGGCAAATAAGCACTGCGTGCAATCTGCAAGTCCTTTTGAGCCAGGGCAACATTAGTTTCTGCGATGAGCACTTCTTTGCGGTACGCCTGCGCAGCGGCCACGAGCTGTTGCGGGGTTTTTTCCAATATTTCTGTTCCCAATATATCATAGCCTTGATCGACAATATCAAAACTATCGTAATCGCGAATCTGTAATAACTGAGCTAAATTGATGAGCGACAGAGTCACCCCGTTTTGGGCAGCAACAATGTTCTGCTTTTCAGTGGCATCTGCCGCTTGAATCTCTAGTAAATCTCCTTCAGGGAGAACACCGGCATTGACCAGTTCTTGGGTGCGTTCTATCTGACCTACAGTAACCTGGTTCTGGGCTTCTAAGACCGCGACATTGGCTTTATTGGTGAGGACTTGCAAAAATGCATTGGCTACGAATAAGGCAATATCATCCTGCATTTTCTCCAAACCATACTGAGCCGCCATGGTATTTATTTTGGCGCGCTGCAAACTCCTTAAATTCCGCAACCCTTGAAAAACTGAAATACCTGCAGTTACACTGTAGGATGAGTTTCGAGAAGTTTGATTTTCCAATACACCCGTAGTTACATTTTGAGTAAGACCGGTATTCCAGGAATTGGACAAGGACCCATTTAAGTTTGGTAAATACGCCCCTACGGCATCGGCCTTCTCAAGGCGAGCAAGCTCTTGATCCAAAACACTTTGTTTCAGAGAAATATTGTTGGACATCGCGTATTCCACGCACTCTTGTAAGGTCCATTTTTTCGTTTGAGCGCCGGCAGACATAATCGTCGCTAACGCAATAACAATAGCAAATCGTTTCATAATTTTAATTCGACCCCAATGGGTTTTTATACGTATTGCAACACAAAGGTAAGGTTCTTCAGCTTAGCTTAAGGTCTTCCGTCGGGTTGTTTGAGTTGATTCCACACTTTTATTTTGTCTTCTTGACTTATTCCTGACAAGACTTCTACAATTAAACCGTCACTGATGCCCAGGGTTAAGTCTCTACGCTCAAATTTCTGATCACCGGTTTCAATTTCAACAAAGGCTTGTTGTGTTTCTCGATCATACTGAACTAAGGACTCTTTTATGGTGAGCACACTGTCGGCTCGCGCTAAGATTATCGAGGCATTAGCACTGAGGCCTGCGCGAATAAACGTCGTGTCTTTTTTACTTAAACTTCCTTTTATTTCAAACTGTACTGCGCCGTTCTCCTCAATGCCTTTGGGAGCGATATAGTCTAGTACGGCATCGAAAGACTTATCCTCAATGGCCCCCACTGTAATTTCTAAGGCTAAGTTCTCTTTGATCTTTCCAACCTCACTCTCGTCTAATTTCCCTTCAAAAATCATTTTATTGACATCCGCCAAAATAGCAATGGTCGTTCCGTCATTAAAATTATTTGACTCAATGACTTGATTTCCGACCTTAACAGGAACATCGAGAACCATCCCAGAAACCGTTGCGCGAATTTCTGTGTTGGCCACAGCCCCAAGTCCTTGGGTTGAACCCGTCTTGACAATATCAAAGGTCTGTTCTGCCGCACGTAAATTGACTTGTTCTTGATTGTATCGTTGGGTGGCCTGGTCAAAAGACAATCGCGCGGTATCAAATTCGTTTGCCGAGATGACTCCTTTTTGAAACAATACCTGTTGACGTTCGTATATACTGGTTTGACGTTCTAAAGCCAATCGGGCCGTCTCTACTTGAGTCTTGGCCGCCTTAATGTTGTTTTGTGCGCTGTTTAGGGAATTAATGTTCGGGACGACGCGGACTTTTGCAATTAAATCGCCCGTGACCACCGTTTGGCCTGCTTCCACAAAAATGGCGTCAATAATTCCAGAAATATTGGGCTTGATAAGCACCTCTTCTTTAGGAACAATACTTCCTGTAGCCACAGTCTTTTTAACGACAGAACCTATGGTCGCCTGATCGTACTCATAAACAATGGGGTCTTGTTGATCCTTGAGCCAGATATAGCGTACCCCTAGGATAAATAAGACACCGATAATAATTAACGTGATTAAAGTTCCTCTTCTTTTCATTGTTGGTTGTATTAATACTTTTTATTCATGTTTTGTTAGTCCATGCGCAAGGCATCGACGGGTTTCATTTGAGTGGCACGCGTGGCGGGAATCATTCCGGCCAGTAATCCAGAGATGACCAAAATGGTTAACGCAATAAAAATAACCCCGACACTCACCGACGGATTTGCAAAATTTTCTACAGAGCCCGCGGCATCCAAAAGTGTATTCATGACCCAAATTAATCCGGCGGCAAAACTAATGCCTGCCATACCCGAAATAAGGGTCAAAAACATCGATTCTTGCAACACTTGGCCTCGGATCTCTCTTGGCGTAGCCCCGAGAGCGCGTCTTATCCCGATTTCTTTGGTGCGTTCTTTAACCACGATCAGCATAATATTACTAATTCCGATGACCCCGGACATCAATACTAATGCGCCAACGAAATAGCCGACAAAGCTTAAAATTGAGAATAAACCGGTAATCTTTTGAAATTGCTCTGCCAAATCAAAATGTCCAATGGCCCGCTCATCATCCGGATGGACCTTGTGCGCTGCGCGCATTTCCTTCATGATTTCTGGCTTAATTTGGGTAATAGGCACTTCATCAATAGCGGTAATGGCCATCCAGCCTACAATATCCCCATAATTAAATGCCTTCCCAAAAGTTGAAAATGGAATATAAATGGTGTTGGCGTCTTCTTGGTTATCGCCTTGACTTGAGGTTTTTTTAACCACACCAATAACCATAAAATTTATCCCATTGATTTTTATATACGACCCAATGGGTTCTTCTCCAATATCAAATAGGCTCTTGATCACATCGGTGCCAACTACAGCCACTTTTCGCGCATCTTGAATATCGGAGTAAGACAAAAAGCGCCCTTTTAAAACATCTAAAGGTTCTTGTTTGATGTATTCTGGATTGTCCCCATAAATGTTGAAGGCCCCAGTTTTATCTCCACGCGTTACGTTGTTTGACCCCCGAAAACCCCCCAATTGATTGCGCGGTGAAACAAAACGCAATTCAGGAAATTTTTCTTTGAGTAAGGCCACATCAGACTGTCTAAAGTTAAAATAACGTCCTTTGGTAAAGCCCTGATAAGGCATAGAGGTGCTTTGAGTCCACATAAAAATCGTATTCGTGGCAAAGTCTCCAAAATCCGCCTGAACGCCATTTTTTAAACCATTCGTGAGCGCGAGTAATATAACCAAAATAAAAATCCCCCAAAAGACACCAAAAGCAGTCATGATGGTTCTAAAGCGGTTGGCATTAAGTGCCTCGAGTATTTCGTCCCAGCGTTCTTTTTGTAGCATTATTCGTCTCTTAAGGCCTCAATAGGTTTTATATGTGCCGCTCTCTGTGCAGGAATAAATCCCGCCAAAGCTCCTGCCGTAATGAGCACAAATACTGTGGTCATGGCTGTGGTAAAGTCCACTTGTGGATACTTAATAAAGGCAGAATCAACCATCGGCCCAATCAGCTCAAGCAGACCCACACCTAGAAAAAGACCGACAAAACCCGCCACTGCGGTAATAAATATGGCTTCTTGAAGAATCATTCCGATAATGGACCATGGCAAAGCCCCAAGGGCTTTTCTGATACCAATCTCTTTTGTTCGCTCCTTAACCACAATGAGCATAATATTGCTTACCCCAACAATTCCTGCAATAATAGTTCCAATACCGATGAACCAAAAAACGGCCCTGATGGTATCAATTAATCCATATATTTTTTTTGCCTCCTCCAATGTATTAAACACGCGAACGGCAGATTGGTCATCTGGTGCAATACTGAACTTCTGACGCAAATCGCTATCGATCCTTTCGGTCATCGCGCGAGAAAGGGATACCGCTTGTTCAAAATTATCGCTCATTTTTACTGTATAAGCCAGAGAGCGTAATTTATCTTGCGCATTATAAACTTTTTGGGCTGTGCTTAACGGCAAAAAAATGCGATTCTCTTCTCGATTGCCTCCCGGATCACTATAAACCCCAACCACAATAAAATTGATGCCTTGAATATCAATTTGTTCCCCGATCGGATCAACCTCTTTAAAAAGATCTAATTTCATTTGATTGCCGATCACAGCCACCTTTGCCGACTGATTTAAATCACTTTGATTAATAAATCGACCCGAAACCATAGTTTCGTTTTCGATAAACTGCTGATCGGGATAAGCGCCTTCTACACGGTAATTACCGCTTTGGTCTTTGTAGCTAACGGCGCCGCCCCAAATAGAAAAAATTGGGGTTTCGTATTCTATATAGTCTCGGTAGTTTGAAGAAATCAAATTAAAATCTTCATTTTTGAGTTGGATGTATCGCCCGGGATTAAGCCCTTTATACTCCTTAGTCGTGACCCCGGTCCAAACCGAAATTCTATTGGTCGCATCTTGTTCAAACTCAGATTGAACCCCATTTTGAATCCCCGTACTCACCCCGAGTAGAATCACCAAAATAAAGATCCCTGAAGCTACAGACAACGCGGTAAGAAAAGTGCGCAATCTGTTCTTGTTTAGGGTTTCAAAAATTTCTTGCCAACGCTCTAAACTAAACATTCAAAGCATTTTTTGCGCGGACTTGCTCCACCCGTTCGTCTTTGAGTATCAACCCATCCTTTAAGTGAACGATTCGGCGGCACATATGAGCGATATCGAGTTCGTGGGTCACACACAAAATAGTTTTGCCTTCATCGTTAATTTCTTGAATCAGTTCCATGACCTCATATGAGGTTTTTGAGTCTAAGGCTCCTGTGGGTTCATCGGCCAAAAGAACCTTAGGGTCACTCGCCAAGGCACGAGCAATGGCCACACGTTGTTTTTGTCCTCCAGAAAGCTCATTGGGCAGGTGTTCTGCCCAGCTGGCCAAGCCAACCTTTTCTAAATAATGCATGGCGCGCTCAGTGCGCTCTTGACGTTTCACCCCCTGATAGTAAAGCGGCAAAGCAACGTTGTCCAGAGCAGACTTATAGGATATAAGATTAAAGGACTGAAAAATAAACCCCAAAAATTGATTGCGATAACGAGCCGCTAGCGACTCATTTAAGTTTTTGATTGGCGTACCATCCAAAATATAACTTCCTTGGTCTGCCTCGTCTAGCATGCCAAGAATATTGAGAAAAGTCGATTTTCCAGAGCCGGAAGACCCCATAATCGCCACCATCTCCCCAGAATTTACCGAAAAATTTATGCCCTTAAGAACGTGAAGTTGATTTTGCCCTACGGCGTAGGATTTATGCAGGTTGTCGATTTCAATCATTATCTCTTCTAAAGCACCAAAAATAAGCCCCTAGGCGCGATAATTGTGTGAAATCTTTGTTAAGACTTTGAGCGCCTTATTTTATAGACGGCATAACCGACAGCACCGACCAATAAATAAGGAAAAACCATAAGGTAAACGATGCCGTTATTGATTCCCCTGGCCGCTTGACCTGAGGCATCACTCTCTAAAACCGCACGACACATCGCACATTGGGCCAAGAGCGAATTAAACCCCACCGAAAAAATAACCAAGGCAATGATTAAAAGCAGATTTTTCGTGGCTCCCCTAGGCATAGTACGGCGCAATCATCAAATAAACAATGACCCCTGTTACCGCCACGTAAAGCCATATAGGAAAAGTGATTTTAGCGATTTTTCTATGCTGCGCAAATTGCTCCGTACTCGCATAATAATAAGTGAAAAGCACTAAGGGGATGACCGATATGGACAAAACGATATGACTGATCAGGATAAAATAATAAGCCCCTCTCAGAAACCCTTCGCCACCGTACGGGGTAGGATCAGAGGTCATGTGATACGCGACATACATCACCAAAAAAGCAATGGAACACAATATGGCAGTAGACATTAATCGCTCGTGCCTTGCCCGATTCCCTTTTTTAATTTGCCGTACAGCCGCTACCAAAAGCACCGCGGTAATGGCATTAATGCCCGCATAAATCGGGGGTAAAAACATAAGTGGCTCGACCTCTGGAAGGCGAACGCGAAATAATATGGCAACAACTACAGGGATAAGTACCGATAGGGCCCAAATCACAAATTTATATCGGGATTGTAAAAACTGTTTCATCATTTTTCCTTTAGAAGCACGCTAATATCGTTAATTAAATTGGAAACTTGCTTGAGCTCTAAACCGTCGTAATAAATTATCGGGTTTCCATATTGATCATAGCGCGATCGAATATTTCCTTGACCATCGACTAACGCAAAAAAACCTGAGTGCTCAAAACCCCCATCAATTTCGGCGCCAGGGCCCACATAAAGATTAAAACCTTTATTCGCCATTTGGTAAATCCTGTCTTGATCCCCAGTAAGTAAATGCCAATTTGGATGTGTTATCCCATATTTTTTTGCATAATTGGTAAGTACTTCAGGAGTATCATATACAGGATTAATCGAAATAGAGACAAGACTGATTCCTGAATCATCAGCAAAGGCAGACTGCACTTGGAGCAAATTTTGCGTCATTATAGGACAAATAGACGGACAGGTAGTGAAAAAAAACTCCACAACATAGATTTGACCCTCTAGATCTTCACTTGAAAATAAATCCCCTCTTTGGTCGGTGAGTGTGAATTTCGGCGCTGGACCAATGGTGGCCATATCAACATTTTTAACAGACCCG
>ERZ888423.2464-NODE-2464-length-13759-cov-41.455414_pt1 | contig 13759 bp, 11 predicted proteins | sample MGYA00520523_ERZ888423 | MGnify/ENA primary metagenome ERZ888423 (study PRJEB32303, sample SAMEA104408611) | aquatic metagenome | biome: Brackish water; feature: Pelagic; material: water | place: Baltic Sea | collected 2014-06-08T10:24:00 | depth 30,27 m ...
ATCGTTCCGACGTTGACATGCGGCTTGATGCGCTCGAATTTTTCCTTGGACACGGCGGGATCTCCTGCGTTGAGGCGTTGAGTGGTCTGATCAGTGACTGATGATGGAGTCCGCGATGTTCGGCGGGACTTCCGCGTACTTCGAGAACTCCATCGTGAAAGTGGCGCGGCCCTGGCTCATCGAGCGCACGGTCGTGGCGTAGCCGAACATCTCGGAGAGCGGTACCTCGGCGAGGATCGACTTGCCGGCGGGCGAATCGTCCATGCCGGTGATCTGGCCGCGACGCCGGCTGAGATCGCCGATGACATCACCCGAGTAGTCCTCAGGGGTGACGACCTCGACCTTCATCACGGGCTCGAGGATCACGGGGCTCGCTTTGCGGAAGCCGTCTTTGAAGCCGATCGAACCGGCGATCTTGAAGGCCATATCGTTCGAGTCGACATCATGGTACGAGCCGTCGAAGGCCGTGACCTTGACATCGACCACCGGGTAACCGGCGACCACGCCCGTATCGACCGCTTCCTTGACGCCTTTGTCGACCGCCGGGATGAACTCGCGCGGCACCGAGCCGCCGACGATCGCATTGATGAATTCGTAGCCCTTACCGGGCTCGTTGGGCTCGAGCTTGAGCCAGATATGCCCGTATTGGCCACGACCGCCCGACTGGCGCACGAACTTGCCCTCGGACTCGACCGTGCCGCGCAGCGTCTCGCGGTAGGCGACCTGCGGTTTGCCGACATTGGCGTCGACCTTGAACTCGCGCTTCATGCGATCGACGATGATCTCGAGGTGAAGTTCACCCATGCCGGAGATGATGGTCTGGCCGGATTCCTGGTCGGTGTGCACGCGGAACGACGGGTCTTCTTTCGCGAGGCGCTGCAGCGCGACGCCCATCTTCTCCTGGTCGACCTTGGTCTTCGGCTCGACCGCCACCGAGATGACGGGGTTCGGGAACACCATCTTCTCGAGGGTGATCGGCTTGTCCTCGGCGCAGAGGGTGTCACCGGTGGTGACATCTTTGAGGCCCACGGCGGCCGCGATGTCGCCGGCACGGACTTCTTTGATCTCGGTGCGCTCGGAGGCGTGCATCTGGAGCAGGCGACCGATGCGCTCGTTGCGCGACCGGGTCGGCACATAGACCGAGTCGCCGGATCTGAGCACGCCGGAGTAGACGCGGAAGAAGGTGAGGTTGCCGACGAAGGGGTCGTTCAGGATCTTGAAGGCGAGCGCGGCGAACGGCGCCTCGTCCCGGCCTTCGCGCGTGGCGGGGTCGCCTGAGTCGTCGACGCCCTTCACCGGCGGCAGCTCCGCTGGCGAGGGCATGAAATCGACGATCGCGTCGAGCAGCGCTTGCACGCCCTTGTTCTTGAAGGCGGAGCCGCACATGCAGAGCACGATGTCGTTGCGCAGCGCGCGCTCGCGCAGGCCGGCCTTGATCTCGACCATCGACAGCTCTTCGCCGCCCAGATACTTGTCCATCAGCGCATCGTTGGCCTCGGCGGCGGCCTCGACCATCTGTGCGCGCAACAGGGCAGCCTGCGCCCGCAAGGCTTCCGGGATCTCGCGGTATTCGAAGTTCATGCCTTGGGTCGCCATGTCCCAATAGACCGACTTCATGTGCAGCAGGTCGATCACGCCTTCGAAATCGTCCTCTGCACCGATCGGCAACTGGATGGGCACCGGGTTGCCGCGCAGGCGGGTCTTGATCTGCTCGATGCAGCGCAGGAAATCGGCGCCGGCACGGTCCATCTTGTTGACGAACGCGATCCGCGGCACGCCGTAGCGGTTCATCTGCCGCCACACCGTCTCGGACTGCGGCTGGACCCCCGACACCGCGCAGAAGAGCGCGACCGCGGAGTCGAGCACGCGCAGCGAGCGCTCGACCTCGATGGTGAAGTCGACATGGCCCGGGGTGTCGATGATGTTGATGCGGTGCTCGGGGAAGGTCTTGTCCATCCCCTTCCAGAAACAGGTGGTGGCGGCCGAGGTGATCGTGATGCCGCGCTCCTGCTCCTGCTCCATGTAGTCCATCACAGCTGCGCCGTCATGGACCTCGCCGATCTTGTGGGAGACGCCCGTGTAGAAAAGGATGCGTTCGGTGGTCGTGGTCTTGCCCGCGTCGATGTGCGCAGAGATACCGATATTACGGTAGCGCTCGATCGGGGTGACGCGGGCCATGGACGCGGGGCTCTAGGGCGGGATCGGCAGGGAGCCCGATCACCAACGAAAGTGCGCGAAGGCCTTGTTGGCCTCGGCCATGCGGTGCGTCTCTTCGCGTTTGCGGACGGCGGCACCCCGGTTCTCGGAGGCCTCCAACAGTTCGTGCGCGAGGCGGAACGCCATCGACTTCTCGCTGCGGGCGCGAGCGGCATCGATGACCCAACGCATGGCGAGCGTCTGGCGACGCGTGGCGCGGACCTCGACCGGGACCTGGTAGGTGGCACCGCCGACGCGGCGCGACTTCACCTCGACCGCCGGCTTGACGTTCTCGAGGGCCTGCGCGAGCAGCGCCATCGCATCGTCGGCCTGTTTGCCGGTCTTTTCGGTGATGCGGTCGATGGCACCGTAGATGATGTGCTCGGCGGCCGACTTCTTGCCGCTCTTCATGACGACGTTCATGAACTTGGCGAGCATCAGGTTGTTGAATTTCGGGTCCGGCAGGATATGACGGACAGGGGCTTGTGCACGACGGGACATCTTTTATGACTCCTCGGGGGATTCAGGGGCCGTTCGGGCCTTATTTCTTGGGGCGCTTGGCGCCGTACTTGGAGCGGCTCTGCCGACGGTCGTTGACGCCCGCGCAGTCCAGGGTGCCGCGCACCGTGTGGTAGCGCACGCCCGGAAGGTCCTTGACGCGACCGCCGCGGATCAGCACCACCGAGTGCTCCTGCAGGTTGTGGCCCTCACCGCCGATGTACGAGGTGACCTCGTAGCCATTGACGAGGCGTACGCGGCAGACCTTGCGCAGCGCCGAGTTCGGCTTCTTCGGAGTGGTGGTGTAGACGCGCGTGCAGACACCGCGCTTCTGTGGGGCGGCGCCGAGCGCCGGCACCTTGGTTTTCTCGGCGCGCGTGCGGCGCGGAGTGCGAATGAGCTGACCCGTGGTGGCCATGCAGTCTCCAGATCTTCCAGCGTTGTCGGACAAGTGCGCCGGACAGGAGAAGTCGCTCGTCGGCCCGCCAAAACATCCGCTGCGCGCGGCCTTTAGGCGAGCGCACCGGAGAACCCGGGCCTACGACCGACAGCCCCACGAACGGCTGCGGCGGGCGACCTGCGAAGACGACCCGTGCCACCTCCTAGAGGGAGGCGGCTCGGACGTTCGTAAGCCGCTGTTTTTCGGCGACCCTGCTTAGGGGTAGCCGAGAAAGGTCGCGTAGTCTAGGGAGCGCCCCCCGGCCTGTCAATCGACGATTCCCCCCAGCGGGAGTTCCCGCGCGGGTGGATGGGCGGGTGGTCGCATGCCGGACCCCCGAAGCAGGGTAACCGTCGGCTCTTCAGACCCCAGTCATCGACGCCGAATTGGCTGCTCGGGGAACCGGCTGCGCAGTTCCACCCTATCGCCATCACCCCCCGGCGTCCGGACTTGCGTCACAGGCATTGCCTAGGCACGATCTTTTAAAACGAGGATCCCCTGCCATGAACACCCTGACGCAGCCCGCCGCCCGGTCCACCTCCCCGCGCGGCCGGGGGGGCACCCGTGTTGTCCGATGCGGCGCGCTGCTCTGCCTCGCAGGGGCCCTGCTCGCGACCGCCGCCACCGCCGGGCCTCCGCCAGGCTATGTCTCCGAGCGGCTGCCGAACGGCCTTACCGTATCCATCCTGCCCGACCCTGACATGCCGAGAGTCGCGACCCAGATCTGGGTGCGGGTCGGTTCGGCCAACGAGGACGACCAGACCCGGGGGTTCGCCCACCTCTTCGAGCACCTGATGTTCGGCGGCACGACGCAGCACCCGAAGCGCGCGCTGTGGGACACGCACGAACGCCACGGCGGCGACGTCAACGCCTACACCTCCTTCGACGAGACGGTCTATATCTCGGCCATCCCGCCCGTGGGGCACGCCGAGGTACTGGCGATCGAGGCCGACCGGATGACGCAGCTCGCGCTCAGCGAGGACAACCTCGCCAATGAAAAGCGCATCGTCACCGAAGAACTGCGCACGAGCCTCGAGAACGACCCCATCAGCCGCCTCTTCTCGGAGGCGCTCGGCAAGATCTTCGGCGCGCATCCCTATTCTTTGACGCCGCTCGGCACCCAGCAGGACATCGCCGCCGCAACGCTCGACTATGCGCGGGAGTTCTACGCGCGTTGGTATCGGCCGGACAACGCGCACCTCGTGGTGGTGGGGCCGGTCGACGCGCAGGCCACGCTCGCCCGCATCCGCGAGACGTTCGGCGCGCTGCCAGCGGGCAGCCTGCCGCCCTCCGACGTGCCGGCCGTGACCGACCTCGCCTTCCCCGAGCGCATCGCCCTCAAGGAGGACATCCCGCCGGTCGAGGTCGCGGCCCTCGGTTTCCCCCTGCCGCCCGCCACGCATCCGGATGCGGCTGCGCTGCGCGTCGCGTTGCAGCTGCTCGGTGGCGGCGGCGTCGACCCGTTCGAGGACGAGATGGTCCGCGTCCGCAAGCAGGCGATCGTCGCCGGGACCGAGACCCTGACGGCCCGCCGCGGCGGGTTGCTGGCGTTCTACGCCGCGAACCTGCCGTATCGGCGCGAGCAGACCGCGTTCCGCCACCTCGAGGAGGCGCGCAGCAGCCTCGCCTCGTTCCAGTGGCTCGATGCGGAGCGACTCGCCGCCGCGAAGCGGGCGCTGCGGGTCGCGGACCTGCGACGCAGCTACTCGGCCGAGGCGATGGCCTCGGCGATCGGCCGCGCCGCGTGGTGGGAGGGCGACGAGATGCGGGCCTTCGACTCCGCCGCGCGCATCGAGGCGGTCACGGAAGACGACGTCCGTCGCGTGCTGCGCGCCTGGGTCTTCGACGCCCGGCCGGTGCGTTTTTATGTGCAGCCCGAGAAGGTACCGGTCCTCGTGTCGATGTTCGGCTGGTTGTATCCGGTGCTCGGACCACTCATGGGAGGGCGCTGACATGCGCCCCCGCACTCTGCTGCGCTCGACGCTCTTGGCCGCGCTCATCGCGGCGCTGCCGCTGCCGCTCGCGGCATCCGGCACCGCATCCACACCGACAGAGGTCCGACCGACACCGACAGCCGTCCGCTGGAGCGTCGATGCCGGAACCACCGGCCTGCTGGTCGAAGACCACCGCGCGCCCTTGGTCACCGTGCAACTGCGCTTCCCAGCGGGCACATGGAGCCCCTGGGCCGAGCAGAGCGGCGCCGACCTCGCCTTCCGCATCCAATCCCGCGACCCGACCGGAACGCTGCGGCAGCGCGCCGACCGGCTCGCCGCGCCGATCGGTCTCAGTGTGGCGCCGCGCTGGTCGACGCTGAGCGTGACCTGCCTCAAGGAAGACCTGCCCGCGGTGCTGCAGTTGGTGCGGGACGTGCTCGCCAACCGCGACTTCGATCGCGCTGAACTCGCGCGTCGCCGACAGGCTACCGACCTCGAATGGAAGGCCTCGCTGAAACAACCGCGCTTCATGGGACTGCAGGCCGGCGCGCGCATGCTCTATGGACCCGACGACCCGCGCCGCAAAGCCTACGAGGCGCCCGACGACCCGCTCAGCGACCCCGTGAAGCTCGCGACCGCGCGCGACACCCTCGTACGCCTGCCGGGACGCAGCATCGGCTTCGCGGGCGCCCTCACGGCGGACGAGGCGCAGCAGTTCGCCGCGACGATCCTGCCGCCGCCCTTGACCGAGGCGCCCGCGGGCCGGGCTCCCGCCCTGACTGCGCCCCAAGCGCCGGGCTCGCGTCCGCGCGAGATCGACCTGCCGATGGCGCGGCTCACGCAGGTGTACTTCGGCTATGGGCGCGAGGGTCTCTCCCTGCTCGACCCCGCCGAGCCCGCGTCGGTCATCGCGGATCATGCGCTCGGCGGACACTTCAATTCACGGCTGATGACCACGCTACGCCAGGAAGGCGGCGACACCTATGGCGCGGGCGTGGTCGATCTCGGCGGCATCGACCCCGGGCTCTATGCCCTCGCGACCTTCACCCGCACCGGCAACGCCGCGGCGGTCGAGACCAAGCTGCGCGACGTGCTCGCCCGCCTGCACCGCGACGGCGTCACCGATGAGGAGCGCGCGCTCGCCGCTGGCAACGCGGTCGGCAGCCGCGCCGCGCTGCGCGAGACGCCGCAGCAGGTCCTGTACACGGCCATGGACGAGCACAGCCTAGACCTACCGAACGGGTTCTTCGACGCCCGCGCCGCGCGCGCCGCCGCGCTGACGCTCGAGCAGGTCAATGATTTCGTGCGGCGCTTCTACGATCCCGCCGGGTTCACCATGATCCGCGCACGGCCGGAGTGAGGTCAGCCTGCGGATCGGGCTGGAGGACACCGACCGACTGTCGCAGCAGACCCTGTTCCTGTCCTACGTCAACGGCCGCGTGACCAGCCGTGGTGCGGCGGCAACGTCGTGTACACCAACCGCTACGACATGGGCACGAGCTTGTCCGCTTCGGTCAGCGTCAAGTTCTGAGCGCGGGCCGCGGGCCCGTCGACTGATCCGCCGTCCCCGATCCGCACGGAGCGGCGGCTTCGTATCGCGCGTCGCCGTTAGGGCAAGGAACTCCCCGAAGTCGCGCTGCGCCTACGGGGTAACAACCTCTTGAAGCTCCACAACTAGCGCGAGGACTCCTCCAGGAACTCCTGCGGCGTTCGCGGCCCGTGCGCCGGCCGCGCCTTCTCGTGGCCACGCAGATCGACGCGGCGGATCTTGCCGCTGATGGTCTTGGGAAGGTCCGAGAACTCGATCCGCCGGACCATCTTGTACGGCGACACGCGCTCGCGCAGGAAACCGAAGATCGCCTTCGCGGTCGCCGCGTCCGGCAGGTGCCCGGGCGCGAGGATCACGTAGGCCTTCGGCACGAAGCCGCGCACCGGGTCGGGCGAGGGCACCACCGCCGCCTCGGCCACCGCCGGATGCTCGATCAGCGCGCTCTCGAGCTCGAAGGGGCTAATGCGATAACCCGAGGCCTTGAACACGTCGTCGGCGCGGCCGACGTAGGTGATGTAGCCGTCGGCGTCGCGCAGGCCGACGTCGCCGGTGTGGTAATGGCCGTCGCGCATCGATTCGGCGGTCTTCACCGCGTCGTCGGCATAGCCCTCCATCAGCGGCAGCGGGCGCGTCGACAGGTCGATGCACAGCTCGCCCTCGTCGGCGCGCCGGCCGTCGGCGTCGAGCAGCACGATCCGGTACCCGGGAAGCGGCCGCCCCATCGAGCCGGACTTCAGGATCTGGCCCGGCGGGTTGCCGATCTGGGCGGTGGTCTCGGTCTGGCCGTAGCCGTCGCGGATCGTCAGGTTCCATGCCGCGCGCACCTGCTCGATGACCTCGGGATTCAGCGGCTCGCCCGCCGAGATCACCTCGCGCAGCACGATCGGCCAGCGCTTCAGGTCCTCCTGTATCAGCATGCGCCAGACGGTCGGCGGTGCGCAGAAAGTGCGCACGCCGTTGGCGACCAGCACGTCGAGGATCTTCGGCCCGCTGAAGCGCGTGTAGTTGTAGATGAAAACGCAGGCCTGCGCGTTGAACGGCGCGAAGAAACAGCTCCACGCATGCTTCGCCCAGCCCGGCGAGCTCACCGTCCAGTGCACGTCGCCCGGCTGCAGGCCGAGCCAGTACATCGTCGACAAGTGACCCACCGGGTAGCTCTGCCGGGTATGGCGCACCAGCTTAGGCTGCGCGGTGGTGCCCGAAGTGAAGTATTCGAGCAGCGGATCGTCGACCCCGCCGCTGTCCGCCGGCACGAAGGTGTCGGGTGCGGCGTTCGAGTCGCGGTAGTCGACCCAGCCGGCGGGCGCAGCGCCGTCCGGGCCGGCGAGGATCAGCCCGATACCGGCGGTCGCCGTCGGCGGCAGCTCGGCGAGGCGCGCCTGGCCGGCGGCGTTGGTCAGCACCCAGCGGACCTTGCCGCGCGCGAGGCGGTCGGCGAGATCGGGGGCCGAGAGCAGGGTGGTCGCCGGGATCACGACCGCGCCGAACTTGATCGCGGCGAGCATCGTCTCCCAGAGCGGCACCTCGTTGCCGAGCATCAGCAGGATGCGGTCACCGCGCGCCGCGCCCAGCCCGGTGAGGAAGGCCGCGACCTGCGACGAGCGGCGCGACAGCTCGGCGTAGCTCAGGTGCGCCTCGGCGCCCGACTCCTCGAGAATCCGCAGCGCCGGCGCGTCGTTGCCGCGCGCGATCGCGTCGAAGTAGTCGATCGCCCAGTTGAAGCGCTCAAGCGTCGGCCAGGCGAAGCCCGCGCAGGCGGCATTGAGGTCGGTGCGGTGGGCGAGCAGGAAGTCTCTCGCGGCCAGGAATCGGTCGAGCTCGGTCATGTCTTCTCCGGCATCGCCGCCGGCGGCGTGAGCCGGCGACCGAGTCTAATGCCGGTGCCGGCAAGCGTCACGCGCCGACACCGCGCCGAGCGCCGCGAGCCGCTGCGCAGTGGGCGAGCGCGGCGCTCTACCGGCAGCTCGAGGTGGCGACCGTGCCTGGTGCGGGTCACATGAGGCACCATGAGAAACGGGCCGGGGCCGCGCAGGCTGGTTGAGTTTGCGCCCGCGGGCCTTGATGATCGCTGGCCTAGCGTTCGCAACGCGCGAGACACGAGGGGGCTTGCCATGACGACGTTGAAGTCCTGCCCTACGCGGGTCCTGTCCCAGGCATTGATGCTCGGCGGGGTGCTCGCGGGAGCGCTGCCGGCGCCGGCGATTGCGGCTGAGCCCGGTGCCACGGCCGTGGTCCGCTTCGATCCATCGAAGTACTCGCAGGCCGTGACCGACTGCGACCGCATGGCCTCGCACCCGGACGACCCGCATCGCATCGCGCCTGGTCGTGAGCGCCCGGAGATCGACCTGCCGAAGGCGATCGAGGTCTGCCGCGCCGCCGTGCAGGCGGACCCGAAGAATCCGCGGCTGAACTACCTCTACGGCCGCGTGCTCGGCTACAGCGGTCGCGGCGCGGAAGCGCTCGCGAGCCGCCAGGCCGCCGTCGATGCCGACTACCCGCAGGCGCTGTTCGTGATCGGCTACATCACGCTGTTCGGGATGAACCAGCAGCCGCAGGACACCTGCAAGGCCGCCGATATGCTGCGTCGCTCCGCGCTGCAGGAGCGCGTCGCGGGGCAGTTGGGCTTTCCGCGCTACGTGCTGGCCGGCCTGTTCGACGCCTGTCCGGTGCGCAAGGACCGGCAGGAGATGCTCGATTTCGTCGCCGCGGCCCGCCGGCAGTTCAAGGGCGACTACTACAAGGGGCTGCTCGCCGACATGCTCGAAGAAGACCTGAAGAAGCGCCCATGAACTCCAGCGCGGCGCACGCGGCCGGGCCGGCCATCGTCCGCCGTCGCGACGTCGACGGCCGCTTCGGGCAATTACACCTGCGCATCGCGGGCCCGCCGGCCGCCGGAGATCGCCGACTACGCCGCGGCGATGGGCGAAGCGATGGATGCGCTTGGCATCGCTCCCGCCAAGCCCATCACCCCGCGCCATGTGGCCATGTGCTGGGCTCAGCGCCTGAAGCGCGTGTTCGGCATCGACATCGAGACCTGTACCGGCTGCGGCGGGAAGCTCAAGGTGATTGCCAGCATCGAGGAGCCGGGAGGGGCCTCGGCCCCTGATCCAGAGACGGACCTGCGCCGCCGAAGCGGCAGCGGGACGGGGCTACTCGCGCTCGGTGCAGAGCAGGCCGGGATAGAGGGGGATGCGGGTGTCCCATCGCGAAGCCCGGTGACAGGTTCAAGTCCGCTCGCACCGCACGAACAGCCACAGCACCGCAGCGAGGGCTGCGAACGCCGCGCCGATCACCCAGGCGCTCGTCCAGTCGCCACCCGCCACCAGCGCGGCGACCATGGGCTGGCAGACGATGCCGCCGATGTTGCCGCCGGTGTTGAGCACGCCGGTGGCGGCGCCGGTGTCGGCGCGCGCGACGCGCATCGTCGCCGCCCAGTACGGCCCCTCGTTCACCTCCATGGCGAAGAACGCCAGGGTGAGCGCCGCGACCGCCAGCAGGGCGCTGCCCGCTGCGGGGATCGCGACCAACATGATGGCGCCGATCGGCAGACTGACCAGCGGCAACAGCCGGTAGCCGCGCGTGGCGCCGTAGCGCGCAGCGAGACGGTCGGCGAGCACGCCGCCCACCGCCGCACCGACGGCAGCCCCGATCCACGGGATCATCGCCATGACGCCGCTCTCGAGGCCCTTGAGGCCGCGCTGCTCGACCAGGTACATGAACGACCAGAAGCTGATCATGTAGAACACGACGTTCATACAAAGATAAGAGAGCGCGAGCAGCAGGATGTTCCGGTCGAGCAGCACACCGCGCATGCGCGCGAAAGTGAGCGGCGGCGCCGGTGGCACAGCGTCGAGCTCGGCGAGCTCCGCGGGCGTGACCCGCGCGTGCTGCTGAGGCCGATCGCGCCCGAAACGCCACCAGAGGACCGTCAGCAGGAGCGGCGGGAGGGCTGTGAGGAGGATGGCCTGCTGCCAACCGAGCGCGGCGATCATCGCGACCAGCAGTGGCGGCGTCAGCGCACCACCGAGCAACATCCCTGAGGAGATCGTGCCGTTGGCGAGCGCGAACTGGCGCGATGGGAACCAGCGCTCGACCACCGTCGCGAACACCGGAAAGATCGGCCCCTGCCCAAGTCCGAGCAGGGCTTGCGCGAGGAGCAGAACGCCGAGCAGCGCGGCACCGCCGACCACATAAGGCGAGAGCGCCGTGGCGAGGGTCGCGATCACGCCGAGCAAGCCGACCCCTGTGAACACCGCGCGCGGTCCGAAGCGCTGACCGAGCGCGCCGCCCGGCAACTGCGCAGCCGCATACGCCGCGGTGAAAGCGAGGAACAACCAACCGATCTGCTGCTTGGAAAGCTGCAGCGCCGAGGTCAGCTCCGGCGCCGCCACCGAGATGGTGGTGCGTTGCACATAGGCCAACGCGGCGAAGCCGAACATGCAGGCGTAGATCCACCATCGGATGCGCACTGGTCTCACGGGGCGCACTCTGGCTTCATCACAGCGTCAGACCTTCGGGTCCGGATTCTCGGTGTGCCCATCGAGGGTCAGCACCTGACCCGAGATACGCGCACCGCCCGGTGAGGCGAGGAACAGCGCCATCGCCGCGACATCGTCGGCGGTCACGAAACTGCGCAGCGACGTGCCGGCTTCGTAGGCGGCGCGTACGGCGGCGGGCGTCGTGCCTTTGGCGGCGGCCTCGCGCTCGATGACGCGCTCGATGCGCGGGCCTTCGACGCAACCCGGCGCGATGGTGTTGGCGCGGATCCCGAAGGGTCCCGCCTCCATGGCCACGGTCTTCATGAGGCCGTTGACCGCCCACTTGGCGGCGACGTAGGGCGCGCGCAACGGCGTGCCGAACTGGCCTGAGGTGGAGCCTGTGAAGATGATGCAGCCCTGCCGTGCACGCTTCATCAGCGGCAGCGCGCCCTGCGCGGCGAGCACGGCACCACCTAGCGTGATATCCATGCATTCTTTGAATTCTGCGTAGTCCTGGTCTTCGAGCGATGCGGTACGCCCCGAGATGCCCGCATTGGCGCAAAGCACATCGAGTCCACCCCACTCCGCCTCGATGCGTCCGAAAAGTGCGCGCATCGCCGCGGGGTCGGCGACATCCACCCGATCACGCTGCCACCCGATCGGGCATGCGTCGAGCGCTGACAGATCGATATCCGTCACCCAGACACGCGCGCCCGCCGTCGCGAAGGTCTCTGCGATGACGCGACCGATGCCTGATGCGCCCGCAGTCACCAACACCCGCTGTACGCCGTCCACCAGATCAGAACCAGTTGAAGTTGAAGGAGATGCTCACCCGCTCGGTCGCGGCGCGGTTCGCCGTGACCTCGTGCCGCAGCCAACTCTCGAACAGCACCACTTGACCGGTGCGCGCAGGCACCGTGACCCAGGGCTGCAGATCCGGCGCCGCGTCACGACGGCGCGGCGGCGCGGCCATGAAGCGATCGAGCCGGGGATCCTCCAGCTTCAGACCCGGCGAACCGCTCGGCACGCGCACATAGTAGGTGCCGCTGATCGTCGAGACGGGATGCAGGTGCAGACCGTGCACGACACCAGGGGGCATGATGTTGACCCAACAATCGGTCATGGCGAGCGCGCGGCCTTCGAGGTCGAGCCCGAGCTCCGTCGCGTAGGCACGGACATGTCGCTGGAGGCGTCGCTCCAAGAGGGCGAAGGTCGGCGACAGCCGGTGCATGCGGCTCTGCGAGCCATAGGAGGTGTATCCGCCCGGATAGTTGCGGGCGGACCAACGGCAGCCGGCCTCGTCATCGACACTCAGTTGTCGGCACTCGGCGAGCAGGCGTTTGTTGAAGGCGGCCACGCCGCTGCGCTGCAACGGCGCGACATGGATCAGCGTCGGGAACAGGCGCCGCGTCGCGCTCATCTCTGCGCCTTAGGTTCGGGGCGACCGCGATAGGTCCGCATGAGCACGGCGCGCAGCAATCGATGGAAGTGCCGCGACAGGAACACGAGCACTTTACCGTGCCCCGTGACCACGATCTCGGCGCGGCCGCGGCGCACACCGCGGACGATCTCGCGTACAGCCTTGTCGGTGGGCACGCGCAGCCAAGCCGGCACCGGATCGGGCGCACCGTCCTGCACGATACCGCGGTTGTCGGTACGCCGGATATCGGAGTCCACGAACCCAGGCGACACCAGCGTCACCCCGATGCCATCGCCACGCAGGTCGCCGCGCAGCGACTCGGCGAGGCCACGCACCGCGAACTTGCTCATCGAGTAGGCCGAGGCGCCCGGCGCCGCCACGTGACCGGCCACGCTGCCGATCAGCACCAACCGTCCCCGCGCTTGGCGCAGGCCCGGCAGCGCCTCGTAGAGGGTGCGCAGCAGACCGATCACGTTGGTATCGAGCTGGCGCTGGTAGTCGGCGAGCGTCAAGCGCTGCAGCACCCCGGCTACGCCGAAGCCCGCATTCGCATAGACGATGTCGAGGCCGAGACCGCGTGCGAGCAGCGCTTGCACCGGCCGCGCGACATCGCCGTCGCGGGTGACATCGCCCTCGTGCACCTCGACCTCTGCGGCACCGAGGCCGCGCAGCTCTTCAGCCAACTGTTCGAGCAGCACACGCCGACGGGCGAGCAGCACGAGCCGCGCCCCCTGACGGGCATACGAGCGCGCAAGCTCTGCGCCGATACCCGATGAGGCGCCGGTGATGAGGACGGTCGGGGGCGAAGCGGGCGTGGGCATGACAGAACCAGGTTGACAGGGGGATCCCCAGACGCAAGATAGCAAAAGAACGGCGGCATCGGCCTTCGGGTGGCTCACCGCCGTCGAGGCCGTCATCCAACCGAACGCGATCTGGGTGTCCGAGATCGAGTTACCGGCGATCCTGCGCTGGGGGTCCGTAAGCCCGCGCGAGATAGTCGACGATCCGGCGCGCTTCATCATCCGACAGCGGCGCCTTGAAGGCGGTGCGCATCTTCGCGACCTCCATCTCCCACAGGGCGCGGGTGCCGAACCGCGCGTGCATCGAGACATAGTCAACGCTATGGCAAGAGGTGCAGCGGGCGATGAAAAGTTCGCGGCCCTCGCCGGGCGCAGCCTCTTCCTCGGATACCGAGGACTCGGACGCCGCGGACTCGGACGCTGAAGCGGCGGTCGTGTCGGTGGA
>ERZ888423.2465-NODE-2465-length-13751-cov-6.593823_pt1 | contig 13751 bp, 12 predicted proteins | sample MGYA00520523_ERZ888423 | MGnify/ENA primary metagenome ERZ888423 (study PRJEB32303, sample SAMEA104408611) | aquatic metagenome | biome: Brackish water; feature: Pelagic; material: water | place: Baltic Sea | collected 2014-06-08T10:24:00 | depth 30,27 m ...
AGCACCATAATCCATGGCTTTGCAGGCAGCACAAGGTCCTCGAGGGCTGCCGTGGGCTGCTCGACCAAGGCAATCGCCCCTGCCCCATTCTCACGCAGAACTAGCTTCTCGTAGACCGCAGCAGCGCAGCGAAAGTGCTGGCCTTGATTTATGGCCCAGGTCGGCAGGGTTGTGCTGCCTGGCTCCCAAAAGGTTTGGCGAAGCTTCCAGCCCGCGGCCGCGGCGCGTTCGATCTCGCGCACCCCTTCTACCAAGACTACGAGGTCGTTGCGGCGCAGTGAAGGCCTGTCGCGGTAGCGCACCATTTTGCGAACCTTGGGATTCTGGGTTGAGTCAAGCTGCATCATCATCCTCCAACGCGTTTAAATTTTAAGCCTTTTTCTGTGGACCAGGCCTCAACCTTGACCCGCACGTCGCCCTGAAGGACTATGGTTCCCTGCGAGACGCTCCCGCCAACGCTGCAGCGCTTCTTGAGCTCTGCTGCCCAGGCGACCGAATCGGCATGCTCAATCTGCTGGGTAAACACCACCGTGGTCGGCTTGCCGTTGCGGCGCTCCAACCGAAGCTCGAGCGTGCCCTTGGCCCTAGGGGCCTTCTCCATCTCGGGGTCGGCAACGCCTTGGGCGGACTCCCTAAACTCTAATCCGCTGGATACCAATGCAGAACTCAAGGCTGAAGCAAAGGGGTTGTCGGCAGGAGTAGCCTGCGAAAAATCAATTCGCTTGCTCATCGAGTAGTTTTTGGTAAAGTTCTAGGTATTGATTGCCTACTGCGGTCATCTCGAACTGCTCGGCTTTAGCGCGAGCCAGACGGCCCATCTCGAGACGCAGACCGGGCGTGGTAAGGATTTCGAGAACATCCTTGGCCATGGCGGCGGTATCACCAACCCGCTCGAGGTAGCCCGTCTTGCCATGATCAACTACCTCAGGAAGTCCGCCCACGTTAGTGGCCACCACGGGCACGTAGGACGCCATCGCCTCAAGGGCTGCCAAACCAAAGGACTCCGTTTCTGAAGGAAGCAGGAATACATCAGACATTGCCAAAATATGCTCCACATTGGCGGAATTACCGATCCAGCGCACGCTGTCTTGGAGGCCGCGCGAGGCCAAATCTTCTTCGGCGCGCAGGCGCTCTGGACCGTCGCCAACCATGAGGAGGCAGACGGGTATTTGCGCTCGAACTCGAGCAAAAACATCGACGACGTCCTTGATGCGTTTTACCTTTCTGAAGTTAGAAACGTGGACTAAAACCGGAGCGTCTGCCAATGCTGCACGGTCCATGGACTGGGGGCCTCCTTGCCCAAAACGAAGCAGATCGACAAAATTGGGAATCACCTGAATTTCTCGGACCGTACCAAAAATCCGCTCGGTGTCGCGGCGCAGCGATTCCGAAACAGCCGTGACGGCGCTGGAGTGCTCGATGGAGAAGCGCACCGCAGGACTGTAGGAAGGATGCTTGCCCACGAGGGTGATGTCGGTACCGTGCAGGGTGGTTACTACGGGCATCGGGATTCCTTGGTCTTCGAGGATCTTGCGCGCCATGTAGGCCGCGAAGGCATGGGGTATGGCATAGTGTACGTGCAGCAGGTCGAGCTTCTCGCGCTGGGCGACCGAAACCATCATGCTCGACAGGGCTAATTCGTAGGGCTGGTATTGAAAAAGCGGGTAGTCTTGAATCTGAACCTCGTGAAAAAAGAGGTTCTCCTGAAAGGCGTCCATGCGAGCCGGCATGGCGTAGCTGATTACGTGAACGCTGTGGCCCTGGCGGGCAAGATGGGCGCCGAGTTCGGTGGCAAGCACCCCCGATCCCCCAAAAGTGGGATGGCATACGATTCCGATGCGCATCAGTCTTCGAAGTTTTTTTTGATGGCCCCTTCTTGGTCGTAGTAGGTGGCGCTCACCTGCTTGCCAAATTGATACTCCAGCTCTGCCGCGACGGCGCCGAGTTCATAGTAAAAAATGGACTTCCCGTGCTTTTGGTTGTTGCGCCACTCTTCTCTAGACTGAATCTGACCGTCTTGGTAGTAGCGCCGTTCCTGACCGTGCATTCGGTCGGCCTGCCAGGTCTTGACCCAAAGGCAGCGACCGGCTTGGTCAAACAATTTTTGCTCTCCTGCTTTTTCTCCGTCGTAGTAGTGGGTAATAAAGTTGATCTGGCCCGAGGCATGGTACTCAAAGGTGGGTCCGTGCAGGAGCCCCTGGCGGAACGTGGCAATGGTGCGCGGCTTGCCGTTGCCGAAGTAGTATATAGATACGCTGTCGGGCTTGACGGCCTCGTAGGCCTCCTGTGCCTGGGCAAGGGCCGCAGGGCTGGCCGCAGCAAGCAGGCTAAAGCAAAGCGCTTTGAACCACTTGCTGAAGGCTGGTGCGAATGCCCATCTGGGCAAGTTTGTTGACGCTGGCATCGGGAAAAACACGGTTGGAGAGGAAGACAAGTACAATACCGGACTCAGGATCAGCCCAGGCAAAGGTACCGGTGAATCCGGTGTGCCCGAAGCTTGAAGGACTCACGCAGAGGCAGGCAGGGCCACTGCCCGACAACTGCCTCTTGTCAAAGCCGAGTCCGCGTCGGTTGCCTTGGTCGCAGGCATGGCAAGCGGTGAACCGATTTATGGACTCCTGGCTCGCAAACCGCATGCCCTGAGCCTTGCCGCCGTCCAAAAACAACTGCATCATTTGAGCCACTCCCTGGGCCGTACTAAAAATTCCCGCATGGCCCGCGACGCCTCCAAGCAATGCCGCTCCCTGGTCGTGCACGCTCCCACGAAGCTGCTGCATGCGAAACGTTTTGTCGTTTTCGGTTGGAGCGATCCGATCAGAAGGCAAGGGATTGAAAAAAAGTTCGGCACCAAGAGGCTCGTACCAATCGTCCTCAAGCTGGCGCTCTAGGATTCGGCCGTCGCGGCGCTCTAAGAAACGCTGAAACAGGTAGTAACCGAGGTCAGAATACTCATAGGTTTTAGGACCCAGAGGCGCCCGAGCAATGCGCGCAATGATGCTGTCATGCATCCACTCCGCTGCCCAAATTCCTGGGGCAACGGGCAGGCGATGGACGCTGTCGCGGCTGTAACTCAGGAAGTGCGGGTTGAGGCTCGCACCAGGCCCAATCATGCTTTTGTAGAACGGAATCCACGCGGGCAGCCCAGACTGGTGGGCCAAAACGTCCTCTACCCTAGCGCGCCCGATTGCTTTGCCCCGGAGCTCGGGCAGCAGTTGGTCCATGGTCCGGTCTAAGAACGCTTCGCCTTCTTGGTCGTAGACCTCGAGCAAGAGGGGAACGCTAGCCATAATCTTGGTCACCGAAGCAATGTCGTAGATGGTTTCGGTCGAAACGGAAGTCTTGCCGTCGATGGTTCCGTAGCCCTTGTGCAGGACCACCTCCCCGTGGCGGGCAATGAGCACCTGGCATCCCGGGTATGCCTTGGCATCGAGGCCACGCTGCACCACGCTGGCAACTCGGTTTTCTAGGTCGGATTCAAAACCAGCCTGCTTGAGGTCGACGGCCGCTTGAAGCTGCTTGGGGGCAGGAATTCCCTGCACCGGGAGGGTGCCGGGCGCGGACGCTTCTCCGAGGGCCACGCGCAGGGCAAGTTCACGCGTTTCGACGGTGTTCTCGTACCCCACCCATAGGCCGGCGAGCTGCTCCACCGCCTGGCCCCGAAGCCCGTAGGGATTGCCCAGGTGCACCACGGCGACCTGACGGCCCTTGGCCTGGTGGCGTTTGAGGGCTTCGTTCATTTCTTCGGTCCAGGCGCCCTTCTTCCAGGCGGTGCTGGTCGAGGGTCCAAAAATTAAAACCACCCTGCGGTCGCCCTCTTGAGCCGTTTTCAGCCCTTGGGGCGGAGTTCCCTCACCGTAGAATTCCACAGCCGTAGCGCCCTTGAATCCCTTGACTTCCGTAATTGCTGCGGCATAGATTTCGCGGCGCAGGGCATCCCATTCTGCGCGCTGGGCGGCGTAGTTGGCGGGCGGAAGCGGCCCGGAACAGTTCCAACGGATTTTCGCGTCGATGATGCGCAGGTAGCGGCGGTGGACCTCAACCGAATCGATGCGTCCGCTGCGCACCGCGGCCTTGAGGGCGGTGATGGCGCTTTGCGGACTTCCCACAAAAAGAAGCACGTCGTTGCCTGCCTCAAAGGCGCGGACCTCGAGCTCGCCCGGGGGCAGGTCTTGGGCCACGCCCTTCATGTTGAGGGCGTCGGTGAAGCAGAGTCCGTCAAAGCCCAAACTATCCCGTAGCCAGTGGCTTACCACCTTCTTGCTGAGGGATGCCGGGGTTCCGCTGGCGTCAAGCGCAGGAACGTTGACGTGCGCCACCATTACCGAGCCTACTCCTTGGTCAAAGGTGGCCTTGAAGGGCGCGAGGTCGAGGCGCTTGAGCTCGCTGCGGCTTCGGCCCACCGTCGGCAGGGTGTGGTGGCTGTCTTGTTCGGTATCGCCGTGACCCGGGAAGTGCTTCACGCATGCCATGACGCCGGCCTGCTCCATGCCGCGAATTTGGGCATTGGCCAAGAGGGCAACCCTTCTCGGATCGCTCCCGAGGGCTCGCTGCCCGATTATGGGGTTGCGCGGATTGGTGTTGACGTCGACAACGGGTGAAAAATTTACGTGGATGCCGAGCATGCGCGATTCGGTGGCCAGGGCCCGGCCGTATCGGCGCGCCAAGTTGGTGTCACCCGTGGCACCTAGTGTCAGGGGCCAGGGAAGGCGCGGCAGGCTGTCAAGACGCATGGCAGCGCCCCATTCGGCATCTTGGGCCATCATCAATGGGATGGTACTTATCGCAACCTTTTGCAACCGCTGAATGGCAGCCCGCTGGCGCTCTGGCCCACCCTGCATCCAGATGATTCCGCCTATTTGGCCGTTGCGGACTAGGGATTCCAGCCGATCGATTTCTGCGCTACCCTTGTTGCTGTAGCCTGCCACCATGATGAGCTGGCCCAGTTGCTGGTCGATGGTTTGCGCCTCTAGCCTGTTGTGCATCAGCACAGTAAACAAAAGAAATATTCCGAGAGTCCTTTTGGCATTCATGCACCCAAAGTAGGCCAAAAAACGCGGTATCTTTGGATGCTATGGCGTTTTTTTCTCTGTTTAAAAACCAGAACAAACCCCGGGGGTTTCAGCTGCAGCATCGCTACTACGACGAGCGCAAAGAGCGCCTTGCGCAGCTCGGCCAAGAGGCCCCTCAAAACCGTGAGGCGCGCAAGCAGCGACTGCACGACGCCTGGACCACTAACCGCCGTTTTAAGTCCTCGGGAAGGAACCAGTTTTTGCGCTCCGCGGCTATCGTTTTAGCCTTGCTGGTTCTGGCATCGCTGCTGTTGCGATGAGCAGGGCCCCAATTCGCAGCCTTCCGGACTCGGTAGCCAATTTAGTGGCAGCCGGTGAGGTTGTTCAAAGGCCCTCGTCGGTAGTTAAGGAGCTGATGGAGAATTCCATTGATGCCGGAGCCAGCGAGGTCGAAGTCACCCTTACCCATTCTGGACGCAGCCGAATTCAGGTGCGCGATAACGGTCAGGGCATTGACCCCGAAGACCTTCCCCTGGCACTGGTCCGCCATGCGACCTCAAAGCTGCGCGACGCCGACGACTTATTTGCCCTGACTACCATGGGATTTCGCGGAGAGGCCCTCGCGTCGATGGCTGCCGTTGGCCAGGTTACCCTGCGCTCGAGAACGGCAGACCACGAGGTGGGAATTGAGCTGCGCTGCTCGGGAGGCAAGCAAGAAGGCAGCAGCCCTAGCCCAGGCCCTGTGGGCACCACCGTAGCCGTCGACCATTTGTTTTTCAATGTTCCGGCCCGCAGGCAGTTTCTCAAGTCAGACGCCATAGAATTCAAGCATGCCCTTGAGGTTTTTGACTCCCTGGCACTGGCGCACCCCAACGTTCGCATGATCCTAAAGCACAACGGCTCCGACGAGCGCGTGCTGGAACCTGGCAACCTGCGGCAGCGAACCACGGCCGTCTTGGGGCGCCGAAGCAGCGATAAACTCGTCCCCGTTGACGAGGCCACAGACTTGGTGCACGTGCACGGCTTTGTGCTTCGTCCCGAGGCCGCACGCAAGACCCGAGGAGACCAGTACCTCTTTGTCAACCGCCGCACTGTGCGCAGCGCCTACATCCACCGGGCGGTGCTCGAGGCTTTTGAGGGCCTTATTCCCGGCGACCTGCACCCAGCCTACGTGCTGTTTTTGGAGCTAAACCCCGAGCGCATCGACGTCAATGTGCACCCCGCCAAGACCGAAGTCAAGTTTGACGACGAGCGGGGCGTGTATGCCATGGTTCGCAGCGCCGTGCGCCGGGCCCTGGGAATCCACCAAATAGCACCAACGCTTGACTTTGACGTTCCGGTGGGCGAGCACATTGACTGGAGCAGCCGCATCAAGCCCGATGCACCCGGCGTGCTGGTCAACCCCCACTTCAATCCTTTTTTGGCGGATTTTTCGCGAACCCGTCCCCGAGAAGGCGAAGCAGCCCTGAACCTTGATTTTTTTGCCCCTCCTGCGAGCACTGACTTAGGCCTGCAGCAGGACCTCGAACTGCCCAGTCAAGGGTGGAACGACGAGGCAAGCGATTCCGCGGCCGAGCGACCCCGAGCATCGGCAAAGGCCCTGAGCGTGTCGGGCAGGTTTGCCCTGGTCCCGATGGCCGACAAGCTGGTCATTGTGCACCTGGATCGGGCGCAGCGACGCATCGACCTGGAGCGCTGGATTGCCGGATCCACGCGCCACAGCCAAAACTGGCTCTTTCCCCTGGAATGGAATCCGAAACCAGGATTTATGGAAGCCTGGGAATCCAAGCTCCTCAGCTGGGGATTTGCCTGGGAGCCCGGTGAGGCGGGCCTTACCTGGACTGCCGGCCCCGGATTTTGCTCGCCAGAGTCCGCAATGGACTGGCTCGAAGGCCTCACTGCCGTCGAAGCCGAGGACGAAAGGGAGCTCCGCAGCGCAATTAGTCATTGGCTTAACGCACACCCAGCCCGGGCTACCGACGTTCCCGACCTCGTTGACCGACTTTTTGCCTGCAGCGACCCATGGACCGACGATCTTGGGCGCCCCACGGCTCGACTTTTGAACGCAGACGAACTTGCACGATTATTTTAATTATGAACTACCGCCCCTCTGGCTTCAGCTTTCTCCCTCCCGTTGTTAAGAACCTTCTTATCATCAACGGACTTTCTTTTTTTGCGAGCATTGTCTTTGGCCGCATGGGCTTCGACGTCTTAGGCAAATTCGGACTCTACCTGCCGGTAAGCGAATTTTTTGAACCCTACCAACTCGTCACCCACCTCTTTTTGCACGACACCAGCAACCTGGGGCATATTTTGGGCAACATGTTTGCCCTCTGGATGTTTGGAACTCCGCTCGAAAACCTCTGGGGCGGGAAGCGCTTTTTTGTCTACTACTTTGTAACGGGATTTGGTGCCGCCGCAATACACCTTGGGGTGAACTATTGGGACTACGTGCAGGCCTCTAACCTGCACTCGATCGAGGGAAGCCTCGATGCCCTGTACCGCATGCAATCCCTGGCCATGACCCCCACCGTAGGGGCCTCGGGCGCCGTCTTCGGCCTTCTTTTGGGCTATGGAATGATGTTCCCCAACCAACAGATTTACCTCTACTTTTTGCTGCCCATCAAGGCCAAGTGGTTCGTGCTTATCTACGGACTTTTTGAACTCTTCAACGGAGTCGCCAATTCAGGGTCCAGCATTGCCCACTTTGCCCATGTGGGCGGAATGATTTTTGGGTTTATCCTGATACGCCGTTGGCAGGCTAACCGCAGGGATTTTTAGCGCTTTAGCATGCCGATGAGTCCTAGAGAGCAAGTACGCATTTGGATCGAGCAAAGCCCGATTAACCGGCTCATTATGGGCTTGGTTCTGGTTTTTTTGGTGCAAACCGCCTTTGATTTCGTGGGCTGGGTCACCGGCTGGCCCGCAGAACGCGGCATGCTCAACTTCTTTGGCCTTCACACGGGCGGACTTTTGCCGCTCTACCAACCCTGGACCCTGCTGACCTACGGAGTGCTCCACTACGGTCTTTTGCATTTGGTGTTCAATGCATTGACGCTTTATTTTACCGCCTCACTGCTTGAAACACTCTGGCCCACGCGCAGAATTTTGCGCCTTTTTGTCCTGGGGATTTTGGCAGGAGCCCTGGGCGCATGGCTTGCAGGGATTTGGCGTCCGGCTGTGGTAGTCGGCGCTTCGGCGGGGGTTTATGCCGTCTTTACCGCCGCCGCAGTGCGCATGCCCGACTTTAGGGTCCGCCTTTTTTTTGTACTTGAACTCAAACTTTGGATCGTGCTGGCCGTACTTCTGGGCATGGACTTGGTTGGTTTGTTCTCGACCGACACCACCGCGCGAGCCGCACACCTTGCCGGAGCTGCTGTAGGGTGGTTTCTGGCAAACAGACCCCATTTGCTCGATTGGTCTTGGCCGCGATGGACCGCGAAGCGGTTCCGAACCAAGACCGCTGCACCCAAAAGCCCGCTAAGCGTGGTCCGCCCCAAAGAGCCCAGCCTCGACCAGCTGCTCGACAAAATTTCGGCAAAAGGCATAGATTCCCTAACCGCTAACGAACGCAAAATCCTTGACCGCAGCAGCCAAAAGAAGTAAGTGGGGCCTGCGTTGGTGGTGGATTCCGCAGCTGCTCGCGCTCCCAGTAACGGGGCTGGCTTGGCTCGGTATGGCTACCGATATCGCCCTTTTGGCCCCGCTGAGCCTGCTTCTGCCCTACTTGATTATTTACCATGTCGTTTGGAGCCTTGTTGCCTCCGCGCATTTACATCCCTCTGCCCTGTTGGGCGGACTGGTTTTAGCCACCTTTTGGACCCCAATGGGCAGCTGGATGCAGGTTCGGGCGCCGAACTCGGTATCGTACGCTCAGCCCAGCGTGTTGGTAGCCAGCTGGAACGTGCACCACTGGCGCAACCGTACCTGGACTGATGATTCCGCCACCGTGAGCGAAATGGCCAAGTTCGCCTCGGAACTCGCCGTCGACGTGCTTGCCCTTCAGGACGTGAGGCCCGGAACCGACGCGGAGCGTCAAATCGGCAAAGAACTTCCGCATCGCGTCGAGGCCTACGACCTCGCCCTCTACAGCCGCTACCCCATTGTGCAGTGGGATCAAGTGGACTACCCCGGCGACTCGGGCCGGGTCGGTTTTATTTGGGCCGACGTTTTGCTGCCCGAGGGCGACACGCTGCGCGTGGTCAACGTGCACCTGGTGAGCACCGACGTGGACTTGCGCGAAGCCCAGTCGGAGCAAGCCAAGGCGGGATGGTGGCAAAGCGCCAAACTTTTGCTGCGCCGCATGATTCGCCGCGCGGAACCCCGGTCTGTTCAAGTATACGCCTTGGCTGGCTGGTGGGCCGAGAGCACCCGTCCTGCACTCGTGCTGGGCGACTTCAACGACGGCCCGACTTCGGCCACCCACCGACGGCTGCGCGAACTGGGCTCCGACACGTTTATTCAGTCGGGCGCGGGCTGGGGAAGCACCTACCGCGGGCTTCGGATTGTTCCGTTGCGAATCGACTGGGTGTGGACCAGCGGACCTTGTACCGCCCTGGAACACCGCGTAGTCAAGCAAACGTGGAGCGACCACAACCCGGTACTGGCGAGAGTTACTCGGAACTAGTTGCTGGCTGCTGGTTGCTGGTTGCTAGTTACTGGCTTTGCGTACTCGCTTGAGGTCAAGGTCGTTCATGGGGTGCGGTGGCGGTCCTACCCATGACTTGGGCCAAGCGCGCAGGCTGACGTCGTAAAAAAGGGGAATCAAAAGGGCCTCGGAGTGGATTCGAGCGTCGAGTTCTGCGGCTTTCGCTCTGCGGGCAGCGGGATCCTGTTCCGTTTTAAATGCTTGGTAGCCTTCAAGGCCCGGGTAGCCGCTGACGTTAGGGCCGCCCGCTTCGCCATAGAGCATGAGGTAGTTGCCTGCGTCGGGGTAGTCGGCGATCCAGCTTGCGCGGTAGAGTCCGAGTCGGCCATTGGCCTTGTCTTCTCTAAACGTTGCCGCTGGGAGCACCTGCACTTCGACGGGCAGTCCGAGTTGGCTCCAAGCGCTTTGCAGGAATTCGGCTACGTCGCGGTAGGATGATGTGGTACTTATAATCAGCGGTTTAAGCCCTGGTTTGGCTGCGCCACTGGTGCTGAGCAGGCCGGCCTGGGTGAGCAAAATCCTTGCGGAATCAGGCCGGTAGCTCCAGGGGTTGGTCCAGTCGGAGGCGGGCCGGTAGCCGGGCATTCCGGCGGGCAAAATTCCGCCGTGCGCGGGAATTCCGAGGCCGTTTTTGAGGTAGCGAATGATGCCCTCGCGGTCGACTGCCCAGTTTAGAGCACGACGAACCCGCAGGTCGGCGAGGTAGTCGGGATTGCTGGGGCCGTAGCGCAGGACCAAATATTCCGTGTTGAGAAAGGGTGCAGTGCGCTGGGTGAACCTGCTGCGCCATTGGGTTTTAAGCTTGCCGTCGGACTCAAGCCACTGGTCCTTGTAGCTGGGGTCAATGCCCGTTAAAAAGTCGAGTTCGCCCTGCAAGAAGGCCATGAATGCAGACTGGCGGTCGGGTACAAAGCTGATGCTGACTGCCTCGAGATAGGGCAATCGCTTGCCCTCAGCGTCGCGCTCGGGGTACTTGGGCTGGCGGCGAAGCACCAGTTTTTGCCCGCGCTGCCATGCCTTGAGGTAGAAGGGACCCGAGCCTACAGGATGCTCCGAAAGGCCGGCACCGTAGAAGGTTATGGCGGATTGGGGTATTATGGAGGTGTAGGGTACGCTGAGTTTGCTCCAAAGGGCGGGGTCGGGCGCGGAGAGGCTTATTGCGATGGAGTCTTGGTTGGCGGCCCAAAGGGAATCAATTCCTTCGAGAAGCCAGGCTCCGGGCGATGCCGTGGCGGTTTGCTTGAGGCGCTGAAGGCTGGCGGCCACATCGTAGGCATCGATAACGTGGGCAAGGCCTTTGAAGCAGGGGTCTTGATGGGCGGCGAAGTCGGTGCGGATGCGGATTCCGGCACGGATTCCGCCTGAAGAAAAGGACCAGGATTCCGCAAGGAGTCCGCGCAATTGACCCGAAGAGTCCGTTTCAAACAGCGTGGTGTAGAGCTGCCTAATGACCCAGTTGTGGGCCTGATCGCGCGCAAAAGCGGGGTCGAGCGACGACACTCCGCTGGCCTCGTTGTAGCGAAACAGCAGTCCTTGGTTGGACTCCTCGCTGGGAGGGCTGCATTGCGCCAAGGCCAGTACCGCAAACAGGGCAGCAATACCGCGGAGGCAAAGGGTCTTTGCGATGTCTAAAGTCCGTATAAAATAGGGCATTTCATGCCAAAGATAGCCGCGAATATTCCCTATTTTAGCGGGATGCTTGCCACAGAACCCCGCGCTTCGTTTCACACCCTGGGTTGCAAGCTGAATTTCGCCGAAACCAGCACTTTGGCTCGCGACCTTTGGGCTGCAGGCTACCAGCGAGCGGACTTTGGAACCGAGGCCGACGTGGCCATCATTAACACCTGCTCGGTCACTCAAGAAGCCGACAAAGAAACCCGAGGACTGGTGCGCAAAGCGCTCAAGGCCAACCCGAACTGCTTTATTGTGATCACGGGATGCTACGCCCAGCTTCGTCCGAGCGAGGTGGCCGCCATGAAGGGCGTTGACCTTGTGCTCGGCGCCAAAGAAAAACCCTATCTGCGTCAGTTTTTGAGCGACTTGAGCAAGCGACCCGAGGCCGAGGTGCACGCCTGCGAAATCCACGACGTCGACCAGTACCACGCCGCCTACAGCATGGGCGACCGCACCCGGGCCTTTTTGAAGGTTCAGGACGGATGCGACTACGTCTGCACCTACTGCACCATACCGATGGCCCGCGGCGTAAGCCGTTCCGCCCCACTCGACCAGGTGGTAGCGCAGGCCCGCGAACTGGCCGCCCAAGGCGTGCTCGAGGTGGTGCTAACCGGCGTCAACGTAGGCGACTACGGCAAGGGCGAGCAGGGCAGCAAGCGCCACGACCACACCTTCATAGAGTTGGTTCAGGCGCTCGACCAAGTGGACGGGCTGGACCGCCTTCGGATTTCGAGCATCGAACCCAACCTGCTGCGCGACGAAATCATTGACTTCACGGCGCAGAGCGCGCGCTGGGTTCCGCACTTCCATATTCCGCTGCAGAGCGGCAACAACGAGGTACTGGGCTTAATGAAGCGCCGCTACCGCCGCGAACTCTACGCCGAGCGCGTGGCCCGCATCATCGACCGCATGCCCGACGCGGCCATTGGGGTTGACGTGATTGTGGGTTTTCCGGGCGAAACTGAGGAGCACTTTCTCGACACCTACCGGTTTTTGGAGGAGCTTCCCATCGCCTACCTCCACGTGTTTACGTATTCCGAACGGCCCGGAACCGAGGCCGTCGAGCTCGAAGGTTCGGTTCCTATGGCGGAGCGCAAGGCCCGAAACCACCGACTGCGCCTGCTGAGCACCATCAAGCAGCGCGCATTTTATGAGGCCCACTTGGGCAGCGTCCGCCCCGTCGTTTGGGAACATTCTGACCGAGAAGGGCGCATGCTGGGCTATACCGATAACTACATTAGGGTTGAGGCCGACTACGACGCCGATTTGGCTGGCAGCTCCGTATGGGTTGAGCTCCTTGAAATGACTCCGCGCGGAACCGTTGCCACAGGAATTTGCGCTATACCTCTAAAAAATAGGGCCGTATGAACAGCTTATTGTTTACCCAAGCGGTTCGCGAAGTCGGCGATTGGATTCGCAGCGAGCGGCGAGAATTCAAGGCCAATGCCGTCGAAACCAAGGCCCTCAACTCCTTGGTGAGCTACGTAGACCAGCAGGCCGAGCTCATGCTCATCGAACGGCTTACCACTGCATTGCCAGGGAGCGGTGTTCTTGGTGAAGAGGGCGGAAGCAACTGGATCGAGGGCGGAAGCAACTGGATCATTGACCCCCTTGACGGCACGACCAACTTCATCCACGACCTGCCACCCTACGCCGTTTCGGTGGCGCTCATGCGCGGACGCGACCTGGTCTGGGCCGCTGTTTATGAATTGGGCCAGGGCCGGATGTTTACGGCGGAGCTCGGGAGCGGAGCCTTTTGCGACGGTCGCCGGCTCGACGTACGCGAGGGCGCTCCATTGCGCGACGGTCTGGTGGCAACGGGCTTCCCCTACCACGAATTCTCTCACATGCCCCAGTACCTCAAGGCCTTGCAGGCATGCTTTAGGGCCGCGAGGGGAATTCGCCGCTTTGGTTCGGCAGCCACAGACCTCGCATGGTTGGCCGACGGGCGCTTTCAAGGCTTTTTTGAGCACGGACTCGCTCCTTGGGACGTAGCCGCTGGCATCCTCCTGGTTCGAGAGGCCGGGGGAACCGTCTCTGACTTTTTTGCCTCAGACCTCGACGACTACGACCTGGTGCGCAGCGGGAGCATTACGGCCGGAAACCCCAGTGCCTACCGCGACCTTGTATCCCTGACCACCGACTCATTTTTGCCAACATGACGATTCACCCTACCCCCATTGACGGTTTAATTCTGCTCGAACCCCGTGTTTTTGGCGACGACCGTGGCTACTTTTTTGAATCTCTTCGCAGGGATTTGCTGCCGGCGGGCATGCCCGAATTTGTGCAGCACAACGAGAGCATGAGCAAGCGTGGCGTGCTGCGTGGCCTGCACTTTCAGGCACCGCCCCGCGAGCAGGGCAAGCTGGTCTCGGTGGTTCGCGGAGCCGTCTACGACGTAGCCGTCGACATCCGCCTGG
>ERZ888423.2466-NODE-2466-length-13749-cov-7.893749_pt1 | contig 13749 bp, 9 predicted proteins | sample MGYA00520523_ERZ888423 | MGnify/ENA primary metagenome ERZ888423 (study PRJEB32303, sample SAMEA104408611) | aquatic metagenome | biome: Brackish water; feature: Pelagic; material: water | place: Baltic Sea | collected 2014-06-08T10:24:00 | depth 30,27 m ...
AGAAAATTATAATTTTCCAAGTGGTTGAAAATCAATTGATAAAGGTGGTGATTTGGGAAGGGTTCTAGAGATTATGAGCCCGACGAGCTACCTACTGCTCTATCCCGCGATATGCTGCAAAAATACAAACAAAAGGTGATACGCTGCAAGTATAATTCATTTTAATTATTTGTTCCAAATTTCCCTTATACCTAAAAAAAAAGCCGCTCCAAGGAGCGGCTTTTTCCAAATCATATCGACGCTTACGCTTCGTTTTGCTTGGCTACGGCTAAACCGTAAACAACCAAACCAAATCCAATCTTGTTAACGGCATCTCCAATGTTGTAAACAACATCAAGATTCAATCCGCCAAAAATCCCGTCGTACCATCCTGGAGTACCAGCCATATATCCAATTGGATAAATCGCCCATCCTACAAGGACAAACCAACTAAGCATTTTGTGAGCCGAAAGGGTAGCACCACCTGCAGCCTCAGCAAGTTTTTTGGCTGATCCCATCCAAATATCATACACAATTACGAAGTATGCAATACCTGAAATAAGACCCCAAACCTGTGCATTTCCGCGGTCAATTGTTTCTCCGAAATATCCGGTCACAAGCATGACAACCGAAAGGAAGATCATACGCCACATAAGAGACTTCTTGGCTCCTGCAACTTTAAGGATTAAATAAAATTCTACGCACATCAATGGAACCGTAAGGACCCAATCTACGTAGCGGAAAAATGTTGGGGATTCTCCAAAAGAAGCCCAATAATCACGCATGTACCAATAGTGTACTGCTGCGATGAAGGTAATCAGACCCGAAACGAGAATCGAAGTTCTCCATTTGGTGTCAAATCCATTCATCGAAAGGAAAAAGAAGGCAGAAGCTGCCATCATGGCCATACATCCTACAAAGAATGTAAAACCAACATAATCATCAGGCGCCATCTTGGACGCCATAGTTAATGTAGTTAATAATGCTGTCATGGTTAATTAAATTTGTTTAACATAATTTGATTAAAGTTAAACATTTATTTTTGACTGGCAAATAAATTTTTCATTTTTCGTAATTTAGGCGAGAATAATTTCAGAATGAATAAAAATTTTAACATAATAATTACGGCATTTGTAATTTGGATTTCCCTCTACACAAATGCACAAATTGAGCTACTAGCCTCAGGAATTTTTGTTCTTTCGCTTGGCCTAATGCATGGATCCAACGACATTAATCTTTTGCAGGAGCAGTTGACCAAAAACAAAACGAAAAAATGGGTTTTAATCGGTGTTTATATTAGTCTCGGGACTGTGGTGTTCGCTTTGGCCTTTTATTGGCGGGTATTAGGACTGATGGTTTTTATGCTCTTTAGCAGCTACCATTTTGGAGAACAACATTTACACAATAGATTATCCAACTCAAAAACCAAGGCCTTTGACTTTACACTTTATGGCCTAGTCATATTTTCAATGCTGTTTTACACCCACCAAAGTGATGTCCAATTTCTCATACTTCAAATGACTGGCTGGGATATTACCGGTATGCCTCTGAGCTATGTAACGGTCGGCTTGATTGGTCTTTTGATTCTTTCTTGGATAAGCCACTTCAAATACTTTAAAAAAGAAATTTTTGAGGAAATGTTTTACCTTTTAATGTTCTATGTCGTCTTTTACAATACAGAACTTCCTTTATCTTTTGCGGTATATTTTGTCATTTGGCATGCCATTCCTTCGATAAAAGATCAGATTCTAGTCGAGGGATATACGCTTAATTACAAATCGGCACTGCGGTACTTCAAACAAAGTTACCTCTATTGGCTCGTCTCTGTATTTGGGATTTTCTTATTATATAAAGTCTACGACTTGATCGGAAATGGATTGTTTCCCATTCTATTTGCCGCCCTAGTGGCCATAACTTTTCCTCATATTTTATTGATTACACGGCTTTTTCAAAAGCTAAATCAATCCCAAAAGACTAAAGAGGGACATTGAGCAACTGACCGCAGGCTTGCAGGTAGGTGAGTTCGGACAACTTCGCCTGGTACTTGGCCATATTGGCATTCATTCTGGCATTGAGTAAATTAATCTGCGCTTGGCGTAATTCTAAATTAGTCAACTGCCCCATTTTAAAGCGATCTAGAGAGCGCTCATAGTTATTCTGCGCAGTACTTATGGCACGTTCTAAAAGTTCATAAGCGTTTTTTCTATTTAAAAAATCTCCAAAAGTATTGGCCACATCTCGGTCAACTTGAGTTTTAATTTCTTCCAAAGCCAATTCCTGAGTCTCAAGGTTGATCTTAGCGTTTTTCAATGCAGTACGATTGGCTCCACCATCAAAAACATTCCAACTCAGTTGAAGTCCTGCAGAAAATCCTGAACTTATATTTTTGGTGGCAAAACCTGTCGCGGGAAAAATGCCTTCATTCCAACCATAGGCTCCAGTAAGTCCAAGTCTAGGCAATTCTAAAGCGCGTTGAAATTTAACCCCATAGACACTTAATTGCTTGTTTGATTCTGCAATAAGAACACGAACATTCTCAGATTTTGCGGTCTTTTTCATGGCCTCTAAAGTCAAATCATCCAAAAAGGTCACCGCCGTATCTACTGAAAACATTTCATTTAAATCATCGTTGAGTAAAACCGCTAAGTCACGTCTTGTATTGGCGAGTTGCTGCGTATTATTATTTAGCGCAATACTGTCATTTACCAAATCAACTTCTGCATTAAGCACATCAAGCTTGGTGTTTTGCCCGAAGTCAAATCCGTAGTTCGCACGGGTCAGACGGTCTTTGGTATTATTTAGGACTTGTTTTAAAACTGTTTCGTTTTCTGTCAAACGAGCCAATTCAAAGTAAACTGTAAATAACTGCAACAAGGTCGATTCAATCGTCGCACGTACTTGTAAGTCACTGAGTTTTTCAGTTTGCTTCAGGCGTTTGTAATTATAGTAGCGGCCCATACCATCAAATAGGGTATAATTGAGATTGAGCGCGGCATTGAGCCGTTTGGTTTCAGCCCCATCAACGACATTCAAAGAACCATCGCGAAAAGTTACTTCCTGATCTTGAAGATCATAACTCGCTCCGGAGGTCACCGCTAAACTGGGCAGGTATCCTGAATTGAGCACAGAGGTATTATTTTCTGCCTGTAACTTTTGATTTTGCACCATTTGAATCCCGAAGTTGGCAGATAACATTTGAGCCATGGCCTGGTCCTTGGTCAATACAGTAATCTCCTGACCGTATACTGAAAACGGGCCTACAAGACCTAAGGCCAAAAGGCCTGTAAAAATTCGTAAACTAAGCTTCATCTTCGGTAATTTGATTTGTCGGCTGTGGCTCTTCGGACCACTGCTCTATAAATTCACGCTCTTTAATAGCGCGCTCGAATCGTTCACTAGGCAAAAGTTCCCCGTGAATCAACCAATGGACCCTTCTTTTTATGTCATTTGTAAAGGACAATAATATGGGCAACATAATCAGGGTAAGTACGGTAGCAATTGCGATACCATAGGCGATTGAAATGGCCATAGGAATCAAAAACTGTGCTTGCCTACTCTTTTCAAGCAAAAGCGGGGCAATCCCTGCAATGGTCGTTAAGGAAGTTAAAAATATGGCGCGAAAACGCATTCGTCCCGCCTTTGTTAGCGCCTGATTAACATTCAGACCATCACGCAAATAACTATTAAACTTTCCAATCAATACCAGACCATCATTCACCATAATTCCGATAAGGGCAATGACGCCCAATGCCGATAAAATGTTAATCGGCAAATCATGAATCCAATGGCCCCAAGCCACAGCAATAAAACTAAATGGAATCATAAACAATAAAAGTAGCGGCTGACTATAACTTCTAAACGTAAATGCGATCGTCATATAGATTAACAGGATAATAATCGGCACAACAGTCTTCGCAGAGCGCGTTAATTTATTGGCTTCCCTGTTTTGTCCCTCATAGGAAACACTCACAGAGGGGTATTTGGACAAGATGTCTGGCATTATATTATTTTCTAAATCCAATAAAATATCCGTTGCACTGCCCTTTGGGTTTTTTAAATCAGCCGAAATCTGTATTTCACGAAGACCGTTCAGGTGACTTATGCTTTCATCACCACGACTAATATTATAGGTGGCAATTTCCCCAAAAGGCACCCGTGTCCCGCTCGGGGTGATCAGACGCATCTGGTCCAAATCATTGATCGACTCACGATTTGAACGATCGTAGCGCACCCAAACTCTAATTTCATCTTGACCCCGCTGGAAACGCTGCGCCTGAAGTCCGAAAAATCCGGCCCGCACCTGGCTCATCACCTCCTGTAGGGTCAGCCCTAAAGCATAGGCAGATTCTTTAAGCTGGATATTAATTTCTTTAATCCCCTCAGGATCCGTATCGGCGACATCAACCAACAGAGGATTCTGAACCATGAGTTCCAAAAGTTCGTCTTTCGCCGCTTTCAGCTCAGAAGTGTTCGCCCCTAATAAGGACACCGAGACTGGACTGCCCCCAAAGTTTCCTCCTGAACCAAAAGTCAATCGTTCGACACCAAAGACAGGCCCTGTGGCCTCCCGAATTGCATTGTTAATTTCTGGAGCCCCAAAATCACGCTGCTCTCCGGGCAGCAAATTAATTTCCAGTGACGCCTTATTATTCCCAGGGCCAACGTTTTTTATAATATTTTGAACGACTTGAAAGCCTCCCGTTTGTTTGGCCGTGTAGTTGTCATTGACCTGCCATGCAGCCCTCTCGATTCGACTGATTATCGAATCTGTGATCACTGGATTTGTTCCTTCTGGCATCAATAGATTGATCTGCACTTGATCACTAGCGATCATGGGAAAAAATGCCCCACGAATAATGCCTCCTCGTACCGAACCAATCGTAAGGATTAAAAGCGCGAGAAAAATTGAAAAAGTAATAAACCGCTGACGCAAAGCAAAAGCCAAAACAGGGGCATAGAGTCGATCCCGCAGATAACTCATCAACCGATCGCCATAAACATTGAGCTGGCGTAATTTCAGAAAAACACGACCAAACATCGTCTTTTTAGCCTCCTTTGGCTCAGATTTTATGAGCGCTTTAGAGTGTGCAATGTGGGCAGGTAAAATAATCAGGGCTTCAATTAACGATACGGTCAACGTTAAAATCACAATGACACTCACCTCGCCAAAGAAGGCCCCAATGCGGCCATCAAGAAAAAGAAAAGTCGAAAACGCCAAGACCGTGGTAATAATCGCCGAGAGTATCGGGGGAATTACTTCCATAGTCCCATCGATGGCCGCCTGAATGCGTGATTTCCCGCGCTCGTAGTGTTGATAGATGTTTTCACTAATCACAATGCCATCGTCCACAAGGATCCCAATCACGATGATCATTCCGAACAAACTCAGGACATTGATGGTCACCCCAAATTGATTGGCAAATATGAACATACCCAAGAATGAAATGGGCAATCCAAATGCGACCCAAAACGCCAGACGCGTATTGAGAAAAATAGATAAAAATAAGAGCACGAGAAAAATCCCCATAGCGCCATTTTCCATGAGTAAATCTGTTCTCTGCTCTAAAGTTACAGCAGCATCATTAATCACATCCAATTGCACCCCAGTATGGGTTTGATTGTACTGCTGAATGTATTCTTTTACTTTGGTGGAGGTACTGATTAAATCCTCGTTATTGGTATTCGTAATTTCTATAATTACCGCCTTATTACCATTAAAAAAAGTGGCATTGGGCGACTCAGAAAAACGATCTCGAACTTCTGCGACATCCTGAAGACGCACGACACTTCCATCATTTTTTGATCGAATGATAAGACCGTTTAGCGCCACCCCATAGTAAGCGCGGTTATTGGCACGTATCAGATAATCCTCCGCCTGAGTCTTAATATTTCCCCCTGTACTGAGAATATTAGCGCGTGCTACCGCCGTAGCAACTTCAGAAAAGCTAAGTCCATAGGCCAATAAATCAGCTTCCCGAACAGCAATTTCAATTTCTTGGTCGGGATAACCGCTAACGGCAATTTGAGAGATGCCATCAATTCGTCTGAGATCATTTTCAATTTGACGACCGATATCTTTTAGCGCCGCAAGTCCAACATCTTGACCTGAAATCGCAAACTCAATAGTACGCCGTACGTTTTCACGTTTAGCCACCACAAGAGGCTCCATGCCTGTTGGGAAATTCGGCACGCGATCTACGGCATTTTTTACCTCAGCCAAAAGCACGTCTATATCGCGACCGGTCTCAATTTCGACGGTAATGCTCCCTCCGTTTTCTCTGGACACTGAAGTCACTCGATCTATGCCGATGAGGCCTTTGAGGTTGTCCTCAATTTTTAAAACGATTCCCTCTTCAATTTCTTGAGGGGCCGCCCCCGGATAGGCGATATTAATATTAATTATTTCAGGATCTTGAAGGGGAAAGAAAGAGGATTTTAGTTGCTTGGCTCCTGCGATACCCAAAACCACAAAGGCCAGGATAATAACATTTACGGCGACCTCGTAACGAATAAAATAAGTGATCAGTTTACGCATGATGTTTTAATGTACGGGTCCGTTAATTCTCTGTTGAAGTCTTCTGTTGTTGAGAAATAATCTCATCATTATTGACGCCCTTTTGGGCATCGAAAACTTGAACCATCATACCCGAATGTGCTCCAGCGACCGGTTGCGTTAAAACCATACTTCCGTCTGCTATACCGCGTACCACCATTTTATTGGGCATAAAATAAACAGGGCGAACATCCAAAAGCACAAGTAATCCGTCTTTAACGGCATAAATTGACGATTCATCGATGAGTAATTTTCGTGACATGAGAATGGCATCTTCGACAGATCCAGCATTAATTTCTGCTTCAAGGTACATTCCCTCTTTAAGAGACGGGTCTCGAGTTTCAACAAAAACCTGAACCATTTGCGTGGTAGGATCTACGCGTTTATTAATTCGTGTAACTGTTCCACTAAAGGTTCGATCTCCTGAACGAGCACGCAAAGACACGGCATCACCTATATTCAGATAATCACTTGCATCAGGGGCGATACTCAGCATGAGCTCATAAACATCTGTTGCGATAAATTCACCTAAGTTCTGCCCCGGCCGAACCAGGGTGCCCTCAGTTACAGAAGCACTGGCCAAAACACCATCATATGGCGCTCTAATACTGTATTTAACCAGTCGTTCCTCAAGGTTTTTAATCGCGTAATAAGCAGAAGTCACTCCGCGTCCAGCGATAAAGAATTCTGCTTTCTTATCCATAATCTCAGGTAAGGCCGGCAGGGGTTTTTCTAAATCAAAATCCGCCAAAAAGCCATTCCACTGATCATAGGCCCTGGGGTAATCCAATTTGAGATCTGCCATCATTCCTGCAATAGTATTTTGAAAATTACTGCGCGCAGACACGAGTGAAGCCCTAAATTCTTGGGCATCAATATTGATCAATAAATCCCCCTTCTTAAAGATTTGACCCGGTTTAAATTCACGGGTTCCATTTTTCAAAATCCCTTGGACTTCAGCAAATAACTCAAATCGGTTTTTTGCCATTAATAAGCCATTAGTAGTTATAGAAATTGGTACCGGACCATTTTGTGCGGTCTCAGCAAAAACTGTTTTCACAACTTTTTTAGCTGGAGGTTTAACCCGGTTGTTGCTCTTGACTAAATGATTGGCATATAAGACAGCACCTAGGATGATGACAATCGCGATTACGGTATTAATGATTTTGCGCACGGAAGCATGTTAAATTAGTTATTCTTAATTCGCTAGCGTTAAAATTAAAGGCTTTACCCCATGATAACGTTAAACATATCACAAAAAATTATAGCTGCTCTAAATCAAAACTCACTGATTCCCAGTCCGTCATCAAAGACTCGAGTTTGGATTTATTCGCTTCATATTTTTTATAAAAATCATCTTGAGTACTGAGGGATTCAGGATTTTTTACCAAATCTTCATCAAGGCTTTTAATTTCTGCCTCTAACATTTGAATGTCCCGTTCGATCTGACTCAACTTATTGGCGAGGGATTTTTTCTTTTTTTGTTCTTTATAGCTTAGTTGTGACTCATTTTTATTTTTTTGCTTGGTCGGCTCATCGGCATGTAATGTTCGCTTTTCAGCCTCACGCAAATTCACCAAATTGCGCTGTTCTAAGAAAAAGTCAATATCCCCTAAATATTCCCTCAAGTGGCCCTCTTTGAATTCATAAACCACCTGGGTCAAGCCCTGCAGAAAATCTCTATCGTGAGAGACCAGGATTAAGGTTCCTTGAAAGCGCATAAGGGCCTGCTTTAAAACATTTTTTGATTTTATGTCTAAGTGGTTTGTGGGCTCATCCATAACCAGCACGTTTAATGGCTGCAAGAGCAATTTGGCCAAAGCCAATCGATTGCGCTCTCCACCAGAAAGCACCCGAACATATTTATCTACTTCTTCGCCTCGAAACAAAAAGGCGCCTAAAATATCTCTTACTTTCGGGCGTGTGCTTTGATCCGCAGCATCGATCATCGTCTGCTCTACGGTCTTATTTCCGTCTAAATACTCAGCTTGATTTTGGGCGAAATAGCCGATATCTACATTATGGCCCAAGGTTAGGGATCCTTCATAGGATATCGCCTCGACCATAATTTTAGCCAAAGTTGATTTTCCTTGACCATTTTGCCCTACAAAAGCAATTTTATCTCCTCGTGAGATTCTTAAATCGACCTCAGAGAGCACGGACTTATTCCCGTAATTCTTGGCAATTTGCTCCAATACAAAGACCACTTTACCCGGGTCTCTCGATACCGGAAAATTAAGGGTCATTACGGCGTTATCATCTTCATCAACCTCGATCAAATCCATACGATCCAACTTCTTAATCAAGGATTGAGCCATAGAGGCTTTTGAGGCCTTTGCCCGAAATTTTTCAATAAGGCGCTCGGTTTGTTCGATCTGCTTTTGTTGATTTTTCTGAATGGACATTTGTTGGCTACGGCGTTCCTCACGCGCTACCAAATACTTCGTATAAGGCAATTTCATGTCATACATGCGCCCCGTGGACAACTCTATAGTTCGGTTGGTGACATTATCCAAAAACATCTTATCGTGACTCACTAAAACCACGGCCCCAGGATAACTATTGAGAAAATCTTCTAACCACAAAATCGATTCAATATCCAGGTGATTGGTCGGCTCATCGAGCAAAAGGATGTCGTGCTGCTGGAGCAGTAATTTGGCCAGTTCAATACGCATGCGCCATCCACCTGAAAAGGTATCTGTCATTTGATTAAAATCTGCACGCGTAAAACCAAGACCCAACAAGATCCGCTCGGTCTCTCCTTGATAAACATAGCCTCCGTGTATCTCATATTGATGTTGTACATCACTGAGTGCCTCGATTAAATCGGTATACGCGGGGCTCTCATAGTCGGTCCTCTCGGCCAGGGCGGTATTGATCTGTTCTAGTTTTTGCTCAAAGCCTTGTAACAGTTCAAAAGCAACATAGGCCTCCTGAAGGACCGTTCGTCCCTGTTCAAAATCAATATCTTGTCTGAGGTACCCGACAGAAATTTCCTTATCGGTTGCAATCTGACCTGTATCGTACTCTTGAGTTCCTGCAATTATCTTTAAAAGGGTCGATTTTCCAGCCCCATTTTTACCAATGAGTCCGATACGATCCCCGCCTTTTAATTGTAGCGTGACCCCTTCAAACAAGGGCGTTCCTTGAAAAGAAACAGATAGATTATGAATATTAAGCATTGAGTAACAAAGGTAACATTTGAGTCGTGCAAAGATGCTTAAATTTGTCTAGGCAAAAAAAAAGAAAATGAATCTATTCAAAGGCACAAAACTCTACAGTATTTTCACTGGAAGTTGTCCGGTTTGTCACAACGGGCCGATGTATCAAAGCCCAAAGGCTTATCAGGCGTCCAAAACCTTACTCATGCATGAGCACTGTCCAAATTGCGGGGTTAAATACAAAATCGAACCGTCATTTTTTTATGGGGCAATGTATGTGAGTTATGCCGTAGGGGTTGCTTTTGCCGTGGCGACATTTATCATCAGTTACTTTTTGTTATCCCTGGATCGTTTACAAACGTTTTTTGCGATTTCAGGTGTCCTTATACTGAGTCTTCCCCTCATTTTGCGTCTTTCAAGAAATATTTGGATCAACTTTTTCTTTGGTTACGACTCCTCTAAAGTCAAAAAAAGCGATTGATCGAAACCTCCGGGGGCAATTCTTTTTTATCGAGAATAAAATCGGCTAACCAACTTGCCAATAAAGGCGCCATGAGAAGGCCCCGAGAGTTTAAACCATTGTAAACATAGATGGCACTCTTGGGATCCATACGTCCCAAAATTGGCTTACGGTCTTGAGTGGTCGGCCGTACGCCCTCCCAATAATCAACGATTCGGTAAGGCAGTTTGAGCAAGCCGTCTAAATCAGCGACTATTTTATTTTGCGATTCCCTTATGGCAGTTGGCTCATCATAACGCGGGTAGGTCGCGCCCACTTGATAGTAATCCTGTCCCATTGGGATCAAAAAGAATTTAGACTTTATCACCTGGGTTAAATTAAGTCCGGGGCACTCAATAATCATATATTGACCTTTTTTTGCCTGTATAGGATTGCCCTTAATTAACCCTGGCCAATACGTTTGTTGATAGCCCTGTGCCAAGATAATACGCTCGGAGGTATGTCCTAAGTCCGCTAGGGAATCATTTAGGGTTTGGACCGAATCAAAAGATAATTCAGCAGTTTTATATTGATGCCTGTGAATAAGTCTTTGGCGATAAGTTTCAATTAATAATTTAGGATCGAAACGCCAAAAATCATCCGAAATACCGTAACCCTGTGGTGTACTAAGATGAGTTAACGCTTGATTTTTAAACGGACTGAGCGGTTTTAGATATTGTCTCCAAAATTTCTCTTCTCGCCGTTCACACCATAATTCAGATTCCTCTGGGGTATCAAATACGCGGATTAAACCTTTTGTTGTGATAAGGGGAATCTCTAGTTCCTCTTCCCAATTTTGGTAAAACGTCTTAGCCTTTGGCCAAAAATCATCGGCACGCCAGACCTGATTATAATGGCGAAGGACCGCGGGATGAATTGTTCCTCCGGCAATCGCCGTGGCCTTATGGACATCAGAATCAATGACCAATACCCGGTACCCCCTATGAATTAATTCGCGAGCGATTGTCGCCCCCGCAATCCCGAACCCAACGACAACAAAATCTAAGGACTTCATATAAAAAACCCTCCTGTTTCGGCAGGAGGGTTGGTCTTTAAGTTAAAACCTTTTAATAATTCCAAAGGTCAATTTCAATGTTTCGGATTTGATCTTTAATACGATCAGACTCAAGAAGCTGCATCAGTGAATTGTCATTGATATAGTCGGCCACACCGCGGTCTCCTTGTACGTTGTCATCTTTAAACATAACGGCATTAAATCGCCTCGAATTCAGTAAATGATCAAAGGAAATGGGTTGGGAGGTATTTTTACGATTAAAGGCTTTTGCCTTGTGGAGCACTTCACGCGCTCCCGGGTACCAAACCCAAAATAATTCTACTTTTGCATCCACATCATCATCTGGGAATGCTTTAGATCGTGCTTCATTCGCTACTGGACAAATCGCCAGTAAACGATAGCGCAATTCGCCTTGACGCTTGTCTAAATACCAAACCCCGCGTATACGCCATTCTTCAATATCTCCAGCATCTAGAGTAAACTTTCTAACATATTCTGGATCAACGCGACCAACCGCATTAAACTGTTCAATCCCTAAATCAGTCGTATCACTATAAACTAATGAACCTTCGATATCTCTTAAGGTTCTCTTTTCAGAGAAATAAGAATCTGCGTAAACCTCAGAAATTGTACCGTTCTTAATATTTTTAACTAAGACGTCATACAAAGACCGGCGCTCTGAACCAATATTATTGGTATCAATAGGATAATAAAGTGGAAAATTCACACGCTCATCCAAATCAATAATTTCCCATGTGGTTTTGGACCAAAGAATATCCCGATCATCAACGTAACCATAAGGCAGAGGATTGTCGTTATCGTATGCAATTTGAGCATCGGTCTTAAGCCCAATTTCCTCTGGAGATTTCGCGTTGAGAATGTTGAGCTGTGCCTGCAGACTAGGACTAAGCAACATCAACGCAATTCCAAGAAATACTTGTGTTAAACGCATAGTATACAATTAATTTGTTAATTCAATACAAACTGGAGAGATCTTCTTCAATTTGTACGAAGAGTTGCCAACTAGGTTGGCGTTAATATCGAATATCTGAACCGTCTCGCCACGACGAGCGCGATTTAAAGCACTTTTTGCTTGACTGTTTAATTTATTCCCTTGTACCATTACGGTAGGTTGTCCAGAAACTTTAAAACTAAATCCGGTAACTTTTAAACCTAAATCGAAATCAAAATCCTCTAAGGCCGCACCGACACTCGCGATCTCGAGCCCTTGACGCTGCATGCGCACGCAGGCTCCGTCACCAGTTTCTCCACGAATTGACCCCACTGGACGCGGAATATCCTTGATGCGAAACTCAGCAGGTGTATTAACCTTCTGACCATCAGGTAACACCCCAGACGCATTAATGGTCACTTTTGTACCACTTGATGGTTCAAAAGAGTAGTTTGTTCCAGAAAGCTTTTTCCATTTTCCACTTGAGGCAGTTGCCGTAACTTTATTGTCTGGAATACCAGGAATAGAAACGGTCATAGGGTTTTCTACACCACGATACACCACATTCATCTTATCGGCAGCAATGACCGCAGAATTAGGTTTGGTAATTGTGGCGAAAGCAACATCTACAGGAATTTCAACTTCTTTACCATCTTGTAAGAAAATTAAATTACCTTCTATTTTGTGATCACCCGCGGCTCCTGCACTTATATTAAGTTTGACCTTACCACTCTCGATCGTGTATTGAGATTCGCTTAGGGGTTTACCGTCTAAAGTTAACTCGACACGATTCGGCTTAGTATTTGGATCTTTTCGCCCTAATACAATCCCGCCATCAAAAGATTCTCCAGCGTAAAACGCTGACTTTGTCTGTTCCAAAAGTGTATTGTACTGAGTAAATGACAGTGCGGCTTCTTGCTGACTTCCTAACATTTTAGACAGAATCTCACTTTGGGTCGTTTTGACGTCGGCTTGAATTTGGCTCATTCTAGTTTTAGATGCAATTAGTGGAAACCCTTCAAACTGATAGTTCAACCATGGTTTTTTTACATTATCACTGCGCTGACGCACATCCTCTGTTGAGAATTTCTTTTCAATATCTGCCGCGATACTCGGATAGTCCTCTCCCACTAAGGCCAAAACGCCCTCGCGGTAAGCATCTATTTTTGCCAAAAACTCTTTACCTACAGGAGAAATATTATCCCCGTTAAATAAAGTTTGATCTAAGAAATCTGGTTTATCTTGAACCTCGTAGTTGTCCTGATCATCGGACTTTAACGTGGCCATCATCTGGCCTTTCAAGTTTTCGATGAACCCGGTCAAATCTCCAGCCAAGGCACTGATCTGATCCGCCTTATCTTTTACTGTAGAATACTGCTCAGGCTGCTCTGCCGCTTTTGTTGCCAAATTTTCCATAAAGGCATTATTACGCGCTGTGGATGCCGCATTAGCATCGATTAATCGCTCGTCCATAACCCCAAAGGCCGTTAAAACTTCTTTTGACATATTAAGCGCAAGCATTGCGATGAAGACCAAATACATTAGGTTAATCATCTTTTGCCTTGCGGTTTGTTTTCCTCCTGCCATGCT
>ERZ888423.2467-NODE-2467-length-13747-cov-12.219033_pt1 | contig 13747 bp, 1 predicted proteins | sample MGYA00520523_ERZ888423 | MGnify/ENA primary metagenome ERZ888423 (study PRJEB32303, sample SAMEA104408611) | aquatic metagenome | biome: Brackish water; feature: Pelagic; material: water | place: Baltic Sea | collected 2014-06-08T10:24:00 | depth 30,27 m ...
TTATGCAATTAAAAGAGACGACGACGGTATGTTATATTTTGCCAAAGTAGATCAATTACAAGACGAAGATACTATAACTATTAATAATCCTGGATTAAATGAAAATGATTTTAAAGAGTTTGAATACGGCGTTGATTTTTTTGACGGAAGATTAGAATCAGATCATAGCAGACCATACTCTAACTTAGAATGGGATCAATACCGTTGGGGTAGTAGAAATGTGTTTTACTACATAAACGAAAATGGCGAGTTTGTTGTTAGATTAAATAAAGAATACATTTATCCAGCTGATGCAAGAGTTTAAGAGGAATTAACGAATATGGCACAAGAATTTAAAATTGGTAGATTAAGATATACATGGCGTGGCGAATGGGCTATTGGCGTTACATATAACCGTGATGCGATTACACAATACAACGGTAAAATGTATATTTGTTTAGAACCTCATACTGCTCAAGCAAACTTCTATGATGATTTAAATTATATTACGGGCAGTGGTGCAAGTACTCCTCGTTGGTTACTAACACTTGATGGTAACGTTTGGAAACAAGACTGGCAACCGTTAACTGCATATTCTTTAGGTAATATTGTAAAATACGGCGGCGTAGTTTATGTTTGTACAACTCCTCACACTAGCGGCGCACAAGAAATTGATATTACTAAATTTGACACTTATGCTAACTTTGACAAGTGGAACACTAATTGGACAGTTAATACAGTATACGGTGTAGGAGACATAGTAAAATACGGTGGTATTGTTTATAGATGTACATTTAATCACGTATCAGCGGCCACTACAGCAGAAGGTCTTGAAGCAAATTTAAGTCAAAATAATTCTGACTATCTAACTGGCGACGATAGTACATTAGGTGCTTGGGAAGTAGTCAATAACGGTATTGAATATAAAAGTGACTGGGCTGTTGATGCTCGATATAAGAAAAATGACGTTGTAAGAAATGGTTCTAATTTATATATTGCAACTGTAGGTAATACAGGTGTTGAACCTTTCGATTATAATATAGGTGCTGATAGTGCATTTGATGATAGTACTGTTACTACAAAGTGGGAACTATGGCAACCAGGTACAGTGTATAAAAACACATGGAGCTCTAGTGCAACATATCAAGCCGGCGATCTTGTACAGTATGGAGGATACTCTTATATTAGTAAAATACAAAATAACTTAAATTATATTCCATCTATAGTTACAGAGTATGCTAATAATATACAACCATGGGAATTAGCAACCCAAGGATATAACATGCGCACTGATTGGAATTCAGGATCTGCTTATCTTGTAGGTGATGTAGTGCGACAAGGCGGCTATTTGTATGCAGCTATTGACGATAGTACCGGCGAAAATCCATCAGGATTTAGTATTCAAACAACTTATACTGCATCAGGCAGCTCAGGCACTACAGTTAAAGTAGCATCATCAGTTGGAGTTACACTGGGAATGGTAGTTAGTGGTAACGGGTTTACACAAGGCCAAACAGTAGTTTCTGTAACAGATGCAACAACAGTAATATTAAATGACGGGCCTAATTCGACTGTTTTAGATAACGATACTCTATCTTTTATCGGCGTAAATTATGTATTTTGGTCAATTGTATCTCCAGGAAAATCTTGGAAGAGTTTTTGGGAGGTTAATTTTAATTATGTCTTTGGAGAATTAACAGTATTTGGAAATGCTACTTATAGATGTATACAAAATCATATTTCGGGTGATATATCTAGACCAGATATATCTAACGATATTTGGTTAGTAGAATCTTACCATGCTAGAAAAAATGCCGGAATAACACAGGGCGATATTGTAACAAGAGCAATTAATAATAATGTTGCAGTGTCAATATTAAACGAAGCAGATGAAGAGGGAAATGTTGAATCAACTGAAGACTATGTTTTAAGAATAGCTGGAAAAAGACCAGCTTGGTCAAATATTTTACAAGTAACTGATGTTTATTACGTTACCGAAGACGGTGTTGATGCAGTAGGGTATGGTGGATCAAATGACAAACCATGGGCCAGTATTAAATATGCTTGCGAGCAAGTTGCTAAAGGAACATTTAATCAAAATACAAATACTATACTGCTAGCAAATAAAGAATTTTTAATAGAAGAAATGTATGCTTGGATGTTAAATCAGCAAGTCAATAGTGTTTCTCCGTTTAGTCCTGCATCAGTATTTAATGCAGCATCAACTAAGCGTGATGCACGATATATAATTGATGCATTATCATATGATATAACACGAGGCGGCAATACTAGAACTGTAGCTGCTGCACAAGCATATTTTAAAACTACTGATAATACTTCGTTTAGAAACACTGCAACTGATTTAGTACAAGAATATATTGTTGCATCATTAACAAAACTTGCAGAATTATTAGTAACTGTACTAGCTAATGAAGAACCTGTAATAAATTACCAAGTAACTAATATTACTTGGGACGAAACAGTAACTTACGCTGAAGATGATATTGTTCTTTACAACGAAGTATATTATCAAAATAACATACCATCAAATATAAATGAAATTCCAGGAGAAGCATTTACTTGGGATGTAATTGCAGATCCGGCTCTTATTACTGCACAAGATTTAGAAACAGGAGTAACACAAGAGGTAGGAGCAAATGTACTAATTCAAGAGTTAATAGATATTCCTATATCAGCAATTCAATACGCTGATAAAACTTTAATACCGCGATCAATTGGTTCAGAAACTTCTACAATTAATGTTAAAACTGGAACATATCGTGAAACGCTTCCTATTATTGTACCTGACAATGTAGCAATTAATGGAGATGAATTAAGAGGAGCAACAGTATTTCCTGCAAGAGTAGTTTATACTTCAACACGTTTATCAAATAATAGTAATCAATTCCTATTAGCATCTGCTGAAAATTTATTAGTTAATGATCCTATACAGTTTTCAGCAGCTGGACTAAATGACGACTTTGGCGGAGTAACTTTAGGTACAACGTACTATGTTACTGAAATTGACGGGCTTTATATTAAGATTTCAGAAACTATAGGCGGCAGTACATTTGCAGTTGCTAGCGGATTTGGAGATATGACAGTATACGCCGGAGATTGCTTAAAAGACATGTTCTACGTAAGAAATGCAAGTGGCATACGTAATATAACACTAAGCGGCCTTGCTGGTTCGTTAACTTCTGTCAACGGCTTTGGAACACGCAGACCAACTGGCAGTTCTTATGTGAGTTTAGATCCCGGAACAGGACCAGATGACACTAACGTATGGATCGTTAAACGTTCACCTTATATACAAAACGTAACTAATTTTGGTGTAGGGTGTGTTGGGTTGAAAATTGACGGTTATTTACATAACGGTGGAAACAAATCTATTGTATGTAACGACTTTACTCAGATTATTTCAGACGGTATCGGTGTTTATTGTATTGGCCCAGACTCACTAACTGAATGTGTTTCTGTGTTCTCGTACTATAACTATGCTGGATATTTTGCAGAAGACGGTGGACGCATTCGTGCTACTAACGGTAATAGTTCGTATGGCCAATTTGGCTGTATTGCTGAAGGATTTGACCCAACTGAAGTTCCAATCTCAGGGTCGATTGACAATCAATCAACACAAGTACAAGCTAGCGTACAAAGTGCGTTTGGTACAAGTGCAGAGTTGCTATCAATGCAATATGCAAATGCAGGTTCTAATTACTTTGAACAAACTACTAACTTATTAGTTTATAGTAATACATTTATTGAAAGTTGGGTAACTGACGGGAATGTGCTACTACAACAAAACACAACATCACCTAATAGCGAAACAAACGCCTGGACGTTTAATGCACAAACTTCTAGTACCGATTCTAGTTATGTTTATCAAGATATAACTATTCCAGTAGCAGGAAAAGCATACAGTGCGTTATCAGTATTAAATGTTACTGGATCAGGAACTAGTGCAACATTTGACATAGCTGTCGGCAGTACAAGTTATGCTGCGGTAGTTAACAGCGGCGGATCGGGATATGTTGTAGGAAACGTTGTTAGAATATTAGGAAGTCAATTAGGCGGCCTAGATGGTACAAATGATTGTTTCTTAACTGTAGACGGTCTAGCAGGTAGTGCAATACTTTCCGTAAGTGTTACAGGCACCGTTCCGACAGGAAGTGCAAGACCTTATACATTTAGTACATACGTTAAAAAAGGGACAGCCTCAAGTGTTGATATTGATTTAATTTTTAGCGGTAATACTTCTGTAACAAGTAATATTAACTTTAACTTTGATACTAAACTAATTACACCGAGTAATGCAGGTACTTCAGGATTAGTGCCATCATCATATGGACTACTTGAGCTAGTAAATGGTTGGTATCGTATATGGATTACAGCTTATGATATTTCTGCCTTAAACAATGCATTAAGAGTAAAGATGTATCCAAGAGGACGAACCGGATTTATCGGATATAGTAGGTTTTACGGATCTCAATTACAAATAGCAAGTGCTCCTACATACTATCTTGAAACTCAAGATAATAGACATACTGCTAATGCTGATTTTTATATTATAGGTGCAGGTACAGGTGTTGAAATAGAAGGAAATGAAACTAGATCCAAATCAGTATTCAATACTAGAATTACTGATCCGGGCACAGGTGCAGGTGGCAGAGGATATCTAGTTGCCTCAAACAATGCACAAGCAGGCGATGACACTGCAATAACAATTGCCCAGTCAGATATTCTTGAAGCAGTTAATTATAATTCAATGAGACTGTTTATTCAAAGTGGTACAGGAGCAGGTCAATACGGATTTATTTCGTATTACAATTCGGCTACTAAAAACGCATCGATACTTAAAGAATCGTTTACTCCATTAGACGTTATATCATCAGATGCATCAGCTGACACGTTTACTACAGGTAGTAACGTTGAAATGTTGTATGTAAATCAACCGGTGCAGTTTATTCCATCATACTATTCAACATCAGTTTCACAAACATCATCTGATACGTTAAGTATTGATGAAACAATAGGCGGATCAACAAACACATTTATTTGTAATAGTACTGCAAAACTAAAAGTAAACGACCCCTTGCAATTTACTGGCGCAGTTTTTGGTGGCGTTACAACAGACTTTACATATTATATAAAAGAAATTATTGACGGCGGTACCTTTACAGTATCAACTGAGCCGTTTGGTACACAGCTTTTATTAAATAGCTCAACTGGTGCAATGAACATTATATTCCCTGGATACAACAGTTATCTATCAGGCAGCACTACTAACATGAATGTTAATATGCCTATTATTTTTACAGGAACTCCTATAGGAGGAGTAACAGTGGGCGCACAATACTATGTTAACGATGTTTTAGATTTTACAAAATTTACAATATCAAATGCATTAGTTACAACTGAAGTGAGCGATACTGCAAATACAACCAATTATATAACAGCAACATCGACATCCGGATTACTACCATTGAATCCGGTATTATTTACAGGAGAAGTATTTGGCAGCGTTACAGCAAACCAAAAGTATTATATTTGCTCTATTGTAAACAGTACTACATTTACAGTAACAGAATCGTTAATTAATGTGCAAGCCTCCGCAACAACTACACTTACAAACTTGATAACTGTAGATTCAACTGCTAGTTTTGTTCCTAATAATCCAATTGTATTTAGAGGAAGTACGTTTGGTAACATTGCAAATGAAACAGTATACTATATACTTGCTATTAACGATGCTACTACTTTTACAGTTAGTTTAAGTCCCGGCGGATCAGCAGTAAACTTAATCACTGAAACTGGTGATATGTTGGCAGCAACTCCGGATGCATTAGTAACATTGAGTACAGCAACCGGAGCAATGACAGTTACGTCTACAAATGCTAAAACTACATTAACTTACAAAATTGGGTCAATGAACGGCAGATACTCAACTAACCTATTTGGTAATGTAGTAGCTGGGACTACTTATTATATTAAGAGTATAACACCAGGATCGCCTAATAGCATATTTGATGTTAGTATTTCGCCGGGCGGCGCAGCACTTGCCTTAAAACAAGACGCTGGTGCTATGAACTTAGGAGCATTAGGATGGGATCATATTAATCCAGGTACTCCTATTGCTTCGGCATTAACTAATTCAACGGTGTATTATATCGAACCTCGCATACAATATACTAATCCAGCTTTTGCACAAACAGCAAGTACAACAACTACAATTTCACCGTCAAATACATGGGCAGCTATTGCATACGGAAATAATAAATTTATAGCGATTCCAAACGGTAACGCTGTTGCAAGTTCGTCAACAAACGGAACTACATGGTCATCTATTGCACTACCGGTTTCTAGTACGTGGACTGATATTGCTTACGGTAACGAGAACTGGGTTATTATTTCAAACGATAGCTCGCCTGCACAAACAGGTTCAACCGTCCTTATTTCGGCTGCAAACGGAAACGGATGGAGACCATATGAAATGCCATCAAAAACTAGCTGGTCTCATATAGAATACGGCAACGGAAGATTTGTAGCTATTGCAGCGGGCACATCTACATCATCTTACTCAACTTCAGGCGGAACTATTTGGGCTAGCGGGTCAAGTTTACCGTCGGCAAATTGGACCGGATTAGTATACGGAGTTGGAAAATTTGTTGCAATATCAAACGGAAAAACATTTACTAATATTGCAACATCGGTAATAAGTTCACCAGGTGGTGCAAGTGCAACATTTGATGTTGCAGTATCTGGCATTGCATACGATCTAACAGTAAACAGCGGCGGTACCGGTTATGCTATCGGTGATACTATCAGAGTGGTAGGAACTAATGTAGGCGGCGCAACTACTGCAAATGATATTGAAATTACAGTAACTGCCGTCGAAATACTTGCTGGAGCAATCCAAGCATTTACAATAACAGGTACTCCGGCAGCAATTGCAGTAACAACTGCATACAGTTCTAATGGTGGAACTACTTGGTCAGCTAGTACATTACCTGCAAGTTCTAATTGGTCAAGTGTAACATACGGCGCTGGACTATTTGTTGCAGTGTCGGCTGATTTAGCCGCATCGGCATACAGTAGAGACGGTATAACATGGTTGCAGGGAACGATACCTCTCTCAGGATGTTCAAAAGTTGTTTACGGACAAGGTGTATTTTTAGCACTTACAAGTAGCGGAACAACAGCATACTCAAGCGAAGATGGTGCAACATGGATATCTCGATCAGTAACTGATGATACCTATAATGCCGCAGCATTTGGATTCACCAATAGTGATTATGATGGAATCTTTGTTACTGCTTCTCAGCAAACGTTAGGTAGTAAGATAGAATTAGGATGTGCAACTAAGGGAAGAGTTACAGTAGCATCAGGAAAAATTAACGGCATCAATATATGGGAACCAGGAAGTAATTATACTACACCGCCTACAATAACACTTACAGATCCTAATATTACATTAGCAGCAGTTTTAGATCCTAGAACCAGTAACGGTGTATTAGGGAATCCTACATTTATTAATAGAGGCACTGGATATAACACAAACTCTACTATTATTAGAATTAACGGCGGCGGCTTCGCGGATACCTTCCAGACCGGTCTTGTATTAATTGTTGATAATTTATCAACATTACCTGGCCCAGGCGATAACTTAGAAATTGCCGGGAATACTACAGTGTATAAAGTAACAAATGCTTCAGTAGTATTTGGAACGGTATCGCCTAACATCAAGGCAAATATTAGTGTATCTCCCGAAGTAAGCGTTGCTAAGAGTCCGTTACATGATACTGCTATAACTATTAGACGGAAGTACAGTCAAGCACGATTAACCGGACATGACTTCTTAAACGTAGGCTACGGTAATCAAGTTGATTCAAACTATCCCGGAGTACCAACAGATACTGTTCTTGCTCCGCAAGATCAAGCAGTTGAAGTTAATTTTGGGCGTGTATTCTATACAAGTACTGACCAAGACGGGAACTTTAAAGTAGGCGATTTATTTGGAGTTGAACAAGCAACTGGTATTGTTACTGTTAGTGCATCGCAGTTTGGGTTATCAGGCCTAGAAACCTTGTCATTGGGCGGTATCGCAGTGGGCGGTAGTAGTGTTGTGATTAGACAATTTAGTACAGACAGTACATTTATTGCAAACTCAAATGAAATAATTCCAACACAGCGAGCCATTAAAGCGTACTTATCTGGAAGGCTAAGTCAAGGCGGATCAAATACCTTTACTGGACAATTAATTGCAGGTACAGTATTAGTCGGTGGTCCTAATATTATTAGAAGTACTATTCCAAATGGAGGAATTGGTTCTGTAGTTAATATGACTACAAAAGTTACAATTGACGGGCAATTTGGTGCTTGGGACGGCGGCGGTGCAGCATTGGCAATGTTTATGAAAGCCGCAGGAAGACCAGCACAATAAATCTCTATCTCTAAAGATAGATAAATAACAATGTTACAGTATAAGATGGAGCTAAAATGGCAGAATTTAAATTAGGTAGAATAAAATTTGTTTGGCAAGGTGCCTGGACTACGGGTAATACCTATGTAGTTGATGATGTAGTTAGTAATGGCGGACAAAGTTACGTTTGTGTTAAGAATCATGCAGCTTCAGCATTGTTTGTAACAGACTTAGATAACAACCCAACATATTGGAATTTAGTAAGTGGCGGCACACAGTGGACCGGCGATTGGGCAACAGACACTTATTATAATATAGGTGATCAAGTAAAATACGGTGGTACAGTTTATGTTGCCACCGTAGCACATACTTCGGCTGCTACTACTCTTTTAGGGCTAGAAGCAGATCAAGCTAAATGGGATGCATTTGCACAAAGTTTATCATGGCAGCAAGAGTGGACCGTTAACACTAGATATCGTGTAAGCGATTTTATTTCGTATGGCGGCATTACGTATGTATGTAATACTGCTCATGTATCTGCTGCTACCTTAGCAGACGGACTTGAAGTTGATATAGCTAAATGGGACGAGTTTAATCAGGGTATTGTTTATCTATCTGACTGGACTGGCTCTGTACGTTATCGCATTAATGATGTAGTTAAATACGGTGCAAGCACTTGGATTTGTACAACTGCACACACGTCTACTGGTAGTTTTGACGACTCCAAATGGGACATCTTTGTTGAAGGTTTACAGTTTGAAAGTACTTGGGCAATCGGTACAACTTACCAAATTGGCGACACTGTTATTTATGGTGGTAATTCTTATATTGCAAAACAAAACCACGTAGGACAAAATCCAGTAACTGCTACTGCATACTGGGATATCTACACTACAGGATTTAACTTTAGAAGTGACTGGGATAACAGCACATTATACAAAGTAGGCGATGTTGTTAGAGTAGGCGGATACACTTATCTTGCAATAGATGATAGCACTAACGCACTTCCGCCAAATCCAACATACTGGGCAGAATTAAATTCTGGGACAAACTTTAGAGATATTCCTCAAACGTATACTGCGGTAACAGGAACTACTGCCGGTGCCGGCATTAATGCTACATTTGATATTATTAGAGAAAAAACAATTTACACTGTATCGGTTAACAATGCCGGAACAGGATATGCAGTTAATGACACTATTACTATATTAGGTACATCAATTGGCGGCCTAACACCGGCTAACGATCTGGTATTAACAGTCACAGCTGAAACTTCAACAGTAATTGATACAGTATCGGTTGTGGGATTTTCAACAAGCTGGACTTCGGGATCCTACTACAATGCAGGCGATTTAGTATTCTTAGGAGCAAGTACATATATTTGTATATCTGCACATACTGCTGCCGGTGGAAACAGACCAGATGCAGACACAGTTGCAGCTTACTGGAATTTATTTTCAGCAGGTGCTGAAGTTTCTGTACTAACAACCGAAGGTGATACGTATTACTTTGGTACACAAGGACCTACACGACTTCCGATTGGTAAAGACGGTCAGTTATTAAGAGTAAAAGGCGGATACCCTACTTGGGCATACTACGGCATAATTAACAACTTAGTATACGTTGCTCCTACAGGAACTGATAGTACTACATCAGGATGGGGCGAAAGTGTTGACAAACCTTGGAAGACTGTAAGATTTGCAGCAGACCAAATTAGACTAGGTTATCAAAATAGACAAGCTAAAGAACTTATTGAAAAAAATAAAATCTTTATGATGAGAGAAGTAAGTAACTGGATTACGTACACATACACTGTTGCAATTACTGACTCGAGTGCAGCTACTAACGAATTCACTTGTGATGATACTACACAATTGTCAGCTAATATGCCGATAGAGTTTACTGGTGTACTAGGCGGAGTAGTTATCGGTACAAAATACTATGTGAAGACTGTAATTGACGCTACTCAATTTACTATATCTAATACGCAAGGCGGGACTACAAAAATATTAACAACTACTAGTGGAACAATGAACGGTACATTATCTTATGATAATGCAATGTGCGAAAGAGATACAGGTTACCTTGTTGATGCTGTTGCATTTGATATTAGTCACGGCGGCAACGGCAAGTCTGTAACAGCAGCTAAGGCATATTATACACCAGCCGGCAGTGCATACATTAATTCAAACTTTGGTGAGCAGATTACACAAACTGTTTCTGCATACACTTACCTAAGTACACTTATGGGAAATGTATTAGCTAATGTAGCACCAATAGCAAACTATCAGATTTTAAACAGTGATACTAATCCTGCATCGCAAATTATTGATACAACATTAACAGCAGAAGATGGCACTGTTGCTCAAAAGACTGCATTAATTACTATTATCACAGAAGGTATAACATCAGGAACTGCATCGTCAATTCCTCCTGCTTCGTTTCCGAACACTACAATGTCAGTCAAGACTGGTTCGTATTACGAAATTTTACCAATCATTGTTCCAAACTATACAGCAGTTGTAGGTGACGAACTACGCGGTACTGTTATTAGTCCTAATAGAGCAATTGCAGATCTTGCAACTGACAAGACTAAAACAATATCTTCATTGAATAGAATTAAAGAAGTAATACCTAACCTATTAGGCAACACCACAGTAGTAGCTAGCTCAAGTAATACCGAAACACAAGCATTTAAATACAGTAATTTTGATAGCATTATTAAAGATTCGGTAGATACAAATATTGGTATAATGAACAGTATTATAACCGGTAATGCAGTACCAGCAACAGTATTAACTGATCCAAGCGATTACGATGCTGGATATTTTAATGCTCGTAGATTGCTTGTTGCTAACAAAGCATTTTTACAAGCAGAAGTAAGTGCTTGGATTGATGCAGAAGTATTAGCTGGAAATGCTCCATTTGTTGGATTTGATTACAGCGGCACTGGACGTACAAAATGCGAACGCGACGTAGGATACATTGTTGATGCAATTGCATATGACTTAACATATGGCGGGAACTTACAAACAATAGTAGCAGCTCGTGCGTATTACGCACAGGGTGTATTTCTTGAACCCGGTGAAAAGACTCAAGCATTAGCGGTACAATTACGTATTAAAGATATTATTGACAATATTGTTACTGGTGATACTGCTGGGTGGTCTGAAACACCTGCAAATGCAGAAACGCAAGATGTTAGTGGTACTGCTGGTAGTGCAGGAGCAGGAACGTTTGCACAAGCTCGTATACAAGAAATGTATGATACTATTAATACAGGAACATCACCGGCTGAAATTACTCCAAGTACTTCATGGGTTAATCCTCGTGTTGTAGCAGCTCACACATCATTGCAAACAGCAAAAACTACATTACGTGCAAATGTCATTAGTTGGATTACTAGTAACTATCCTAGTTTAGTGTTTAATCAAACATTATGCTCGCGTGATATTGGCTACATTATTGATGCATTAGGTTATGATGCAATGTTCGGCAGTAACTTTGCATCTATTAAATCAGGTATGTCTTATCTAAGAGGTATAGCGAGTACTGAAGTAGTTCTTGCAGATCAACTACTACAAACTACAGGATCATTAAATTATTTAAATGATCTTATTAAGAGAACAACACAGGGATCTGATACACTTACAGCTAATGTTAACGAAATGACAAACATACTAGCTAACGGCATTACTACATTGCCTACTCTTGTATATCCAGACCCAGTTGGAATTGATTCAGGTTACTATCATGCTCGTAGATTACTTGTTGCTAACAAAACATTTGTAGTGGCAGAAATTAGTGCTTGGATTTATGCTCAAATATCAGGAGTTGTTGCTCCGTTCGATGACGGCTTCGCATACGGCGGAAATGACCAAGTCAAATGCGAACGTGATGTTGGCTATATTGTTGATGCACTAACATTTGACTTAACATATGGTGGAAACTTAGCTACAGTTATTGCTGGTAGAGCGTATTATACTAACGGAGTATATGTAGGCGACGCAGCATCAAAAGCACGAGCACTTGCAGTACAATTACGTATTAAAGATATTGTTGACAATATTGTTACTGGTGATACTGCTGGGTGGTCTGAAACACCTGCAAATGCAGAAACGCAAGATGTTAGTGGTACTGCTGGTTCAGCAGGAGCAGGAACTTTTGCACAAACCCGTGTACAAGAAATACACGATGCAATTGATACTGGTACAGCTTCGACAACTATTGCTCCAGATATTACTTGGGCAAGTTCAGAATTACAATCAGAGTATGCTTTAATACAATCAGCAAAATCTCACATTCAAGCAGCAGCCACTGCTTGGGTTGATACTACATATCCATTATTTGTTTATAACCTTACTAGATGTTCAAGAGACGTAGGATACATTGTTGACGCATTAGCATACGACTTAGTGCTAGGAAGTAACTTCCTTTCAATTCAGAATGCAATGAGTTACTATCGCGCACTGACATCTACAAGTGTAGTAACAACTAGCCAGTTGAGCCCAACTATTGGTATTATTGGATTTACTGGTGCTGCTGTGAGAGAAGCAGCAGCAGGAACTACTGGATTATTAGGTAGCCCAGTTTCTGCAATCCGTATTAATACAGCAACTGATGCATTATACGCTGTTCTTAACAACGGCTTAGATGCAGCACCAACCGAACTATTAACAGTCCCAACAGGCGGAAGTGCTAACGGTAGTGATGCTGATTATAGTAATGCAATTGCACAAATTGCACAAAACTATGCATTTATTAAAGCAGATGTAACGCAATATATAACTAACAACTACGGTGGATTAGTATACGATAGTGCTAAGTGCGAACGAGATGTTGGTTACATACTTGATGCTATACGCTATGACTTAATGTATGGCGGCAACACACAATCATTAATCGCAGGGTCTTCGTATTATACATACATTAACTACGTGCAGCCAGCAGGTGAAAAGACTGCAACAATAGCAGCATATACTCATTTACAGAGTATTATTGATAATATTGCACAAAATGTAGCATATACTCCAGCTGCTGGAAATAGTGAACCGAGAATTTCAACAGGTACTGGGGACGTTACAGGTACAGCAGCAGCATTTGCACAAGCCCGTGTACAAGATATCATTGATTGGGTAACAAACGGAACAGCGCCAACTGCAATTATACCGGTTATTACTTGGACAAGTGCAGAACTACAAGCAGGATTTGCAGAACTACAGAGTAGAAAAGCTGAAATTCAAAGTGACGGTCTTGTTTGGGTTGAAAAATTCTATCAAGACTTGACATTTAATAGAGCAACGTGCTCAAGAGATATCGGTATAATGGTAGATGCTATTGGATACG
>ERZ888423.2468-NODE-2468-length-13739-cov-6.134317_pt1 | contig 13739 bp, 13 predicted proteins | sample MGYA00520523_ERZ888423 | MGnify/ENA primary metagenome ERZ888423 (study PRJEB32303, sample SAMEA104408611) | aquatic metagenome | biome: Brackish water; feature: Pelagic; material: water | place: Baltic Sea | collected 2014-06-08T10:24:00 | depth 30,27 m ...
CGGAGCCTGCTCGGTCGTGATCGGGTTCTCGGCGGTACCGACGAACAGTCCGTCGAAGGCATCGAGGGCGGTCGCGAGATGGCGCTCCCGCAGATCGACATCCACGTCAGGAAGCGGTATCTCGGCATCTTTGAGTGCCCGGAATTCGGCGACGATGGACAGGAGGACAGGATCGGATTCGACACGTGCGCGTTCGGCGTCGGTCACCTCTCCGTCGACATAGGCCGACGCCAGTTCATCGAGTTCCTCGTTCATGACCTCAACTCTGACGTTCCTCCGGGGGCATCTGGTTCCCGACGATGCGAGCCATGTGACGTCTGCCACGAGCGATGCGGGAGCGGACAGTGCCCGGCGCGATGCCCAGGATCTCGGCGATCTCGGCGTAGTCGAGGCCCATCACGTCCCGCAGCACGACAGGGGCCCGGAACTCTTCGGGGATCTGCGGCAGCGCGTCCTCCAAGGTGATTCGGTCACTCACCTGTTGATCGAGATCCGGCCCCGACGCAATGCGGTCCGGTTCATCGACAACGGTGAGAGGTCGGCGCTTGCGGCGGCGCAACTCGTCCAGCGCCGCGTTGGTGGCGACTCGATAGCTCCAGGTCTTGAAGCTGGATCGTCCATCGAAACGGTCGAGACCTCGCACGATGGCGAGCAACGCCTCTTGACACGCGTCGGCGCCGTCGGCGTCGTTGCGTGCCATCCGACGACAGATCGCGAAGAGGCGGGGGTAGTGCCGGCCCAGGAGCGCATCGAGGGCGGAACGATCCCCTTGCTGCGCTCGGCCCACGAGTGTCTCGTCGCTGAGTTCGATGGCCAGATCCTAGAAGAGCTCCGTCCACTACCGAGCGATCTGCCGCACGCCATCGGGCTCACGACACGTCGACTTCGGCGACCTCGAATCGGTAGTCGCGACCCGGATTGTCGTCACGGTCCTCGGAGGTTCCGTGATCGGTGACCCACAACAGCACCGTGGTGCCTTCGGCTCCTCCCAAGTCGAGGGCCAACTCGGCTCGTCCATCGAACACCGCGCTCGTGACGGGTGGACCCCACGTGTCGGCCGCACCGGAGAAGTCGTTTCCGACGTAGATCTCGATCGTCCAATCGGTACTCGGTGTCGTGAGCGAGAGCGTGGTGAGTTGCGCAGATGCTCCGAGCTCGATCAGGAGCCCTACGCCGGGTTTGAGATTGCCGAAGTTGGGTTGTCGGTAGGTCTCGGTCCGCCATGTCGTGGTGAGGTCGTCATCGAACGCAGCGGCGGTGAGATCTTCGTTCTCGCTGCCGTCGCCTGGCGTCGGGTCGAAGGAACGAACGCCGACGATCTCCTTCTCGTCACGAACGTCGAAGTTTGCCAGCGGGGTGGTGTCGGTGGTTTCCCGGTCGCTCGTGGTCGTCGCGGCGTCGTCGCGGCCGGCGATCGGCGATCGCGAGATCAGCAGAGCGGCGATCAGCAGCGCACTGCCCAGAACCAAGACGACGAACGCCGGGATCATCCACGACCGTTCGGAGCGTACGAAACCCCCGTCATCGGGGTGGTCGAGTTCGGAGCCGAGAGGATCGGTGTCGTGGCCCGACGATCCCGTGTCGGTGGCGGCGATCTCGAGGCCACGTGGCAGGTTGGTTCCGAGTGCCACCGAGGTTCGTTCGTTCACCGATGGCGCCACGACGGTCGTGGTGTCGGTCGACGGACTGGATGGATCGTTTTCCCCGGGCGGCCGTGCGGGGAAGACCAGAGCGGACAACGCAGCCCGCAGATCGCGGGCGGAATCGAACCGATCGGACGGCTCACGTGCCAGGAGGCGATCGACGATGACGGCGAAGGGCCCGGCGGCGTCGGGGCGCCGAGATGCCAGCGGTGCGGCGTCCTCGTGCAGGCGGGCCAAGGCGGTCGACGCATCGGTATCTGCCAGGAACGGGGCCTGACCGGCCAATGCCTCGTAGAGCACGACTCCGAGCGCGTACAGATCCGTGCGGGGATCGACGTCGTCGCCGCGTACCTGCTCTGGCGCCAGGTACTTGGCCGTACCGAGCAGGGTCCCGGTGATCGTCAAATCGGTGTCCTCACCCGCTTTCGCGATCCCGAAATCGGTGACCATGACGCGTCGATCCGGGCACAACATGATGTTCGATGGTTTGATGTCGCGGTGCACGATGCCGCCACGGTGTGCCTCGTCCAGGGCATCAGCGATCTGCATCCCGATCTCGGCGGCGTCGGGCAGTGACACGGTGCCATTGCGATCGAGGAGCGAGCGGAGCGTCTCACCAGAGATGAGCTCCATGACGATCGCCTCGACACCATTCTGGGACACGGTGTCGTAGATGCCGACGATCGACCGATGCGACAGACGGGCTGCAGCGATCGCCTCTCGACGAAAGCGGAGAAGGAACCCTCGATCGGTCGCAAGATGGGGATGGAGGACCTTGACCGCGACCAGGCGATCGAGCACAAGATCCCGAGCTTTCCAAACCTGGGCCATGCCGCCGCTGGCCAACGGTTCGAGAAGCTCGTAGCGATCGTCGAGACGTGTACCGGAACGAGGCGTCATCCCCGAGGCTCCACTCGACGTGTCTTTCGGATCGAGTTCGCCCACCAGCCGAGCAGGAGAGCCAGGCCCGTGGAGGACAGGAGCATGCCTCGGCCAGGGACGGCAGTCGAGCGAACCTGGAAGCGGGTTCGGGCCAGCTCATGGCTTCCATCCGGGGTCAGAACGATCACATCGAGTGGCGAGAGGCCGACCGAACGGGCCACCACCTGAATATCGATCGACGACGTCCCCGGGGCGACGTCGAAGGGCTGATCGCTTCCCACCACATCGAGTTTGTCGCTGGCGAAGCGCAGCATGATCGTGCGGGTGCCCGCTGACCGATTGTCGATGGTGATCGGGATCGGGCTGGTCTGTGCGGCCAAGGTGACGGACTGGTTCTCGGGCAGTTCGATCACATCGAGAGCGTCGCTGGTCGCGTCGGCGACCGACTCGATCGCGCGACGGCGGTTGTCGGGGTTGAGGTCTCGGCTGAGAGACGCGAGGAGATCGTCGTGAAGGGTGGTGGGCGAGAGGCCGCCGGCAACGAAGAAGGACCGGTAGGTGCTCAAGGCCGAGGTGGCTGCCGCGATGTCGTCGGCCACGGATCGAAGGTCCTGGGCGGATCGTTCGCTGGGGCGGATCGGGAAGCTCTCGGCAACTTGTGCAGTGAGCGTCACCGCTTCGAGGAGCCCGAGCTGATCGATTCCCGACAACACCACATCGAGACCGGCGACACTCGCATTGGCGGAACCGGCGCCACCGAGCACGACCCGACTCCGGTCGGTCTCGAACCGGATGGCCAGCCGGGCCAGCAATTGATGGGCGCGAATGATGGCACCGGTCTCGCTGGGACTACGGTCCCTCAGCTGCTCGTCGATCTGCAGGACTCGGAGCGTCGAGCCGTCAACCTCGAGAAAGCCTTCGGCCCGAGGCGCGCTGCCGACATCGAGTACCAGTTCGATCCCGAGGTCGAGCAAGAGCCGGGCACCCTCGATCGTCAACGGGCCGTCGACGGGTAGGACATCGAGGGGAGTACTGAGTCCGAGGGCGTCGAGATCTCGCCGGGTCTGCTCGATGTTGGATTGGTAGAGCTGGCCCTGGTCGATCTCGGCCAGAGCGGAGGGGTCCAGATCCAACCGAGGCATCGCCAGGACGGGACGTCCGTCCAGGGCTTGTCGGAACTGGTCGGCCAGCTCGGGGTCCCCGTTGAGCTGGGTCAGGATGCCACTGTCGAGCAACGTGGTGAGGGCAACCTTTGGATGCTTCGCCAGCAGTGTCACGGCTTCGGGCAGCGTCAACCCATCAGCGCTCGAGACGACGAGGACCAACGAGATCGGGAGCAGGCCTGCTTCGGCGGTCTCGGTCGGAAGACGAATGAGGTGGGTGACCAGTGAGCTCACGGGGCCCTCGGGGCCTCGGACCTCGGCCGTGATCGGATAGACCCCAGCGTCCTTGATGTAGACGCGGTTCTCGCCTTCGTTGCCGGGGGTGAAACTTCGGATCGGAATCTCCGCCACCAGCTGGCCGACCTCGTTTCGGGGGAGATCGATCAACCTGACTGGTTCGGTGCGATTCAGGACGTCCCCGGGTGGCCCGTCGACGTCGCTCTCATTGGTGAGCCGACCGTGGATGGTGACGACGAACTCCAGGGCAGGGTCGGGCGGCCCGGCCCAGTCGAGAACCAGGCTCATCGAGCCATCGGCGGTGACGTACGAGGACTGCTGCGCGAGATCCAGCCGGCCGCCGGCAGCGTCCTGAGCTGTCGCCGGGCCGGCCAGGTTCAGCCCGGTGATGACGACGATCAGGATCACCAACGCATGCCCTGGAATCGAGCGGTCCCGTAGCGTCACGGTGCAGTCCACTGGAGGACCACGAGACCCTCGGGCTGCCGTAGGAACCCGAGATGCTCGTACAGTCCCAACGCTCGGTGATTGCGCTCCTGGGTGTTCACCAGCACGCTCGTCGCTCGATGGCGACGAAGCCATTGAAGAGCGTCGTGAACCAGGTCGGTGCCGATGCCCTGACCCTTGGCGTCGGGTTCGACGGCGAGTCGTTGGAGATAGCCGCGGTCGGCAGCTCTGCCGGTGACGGCGTAGCCGACGACTCGCCCGTCGTCCCTGGCGATCCGGAAGTGACTGTTGGGAGTGGCCCGCCGGGCCTCGCGTAGCGTGGTCGAATCGAATCGCCAGAACGTCTCGAAGGCCCGACGATCGATCTCGAGCACGGTGCTGCGATGCCAGGGGCGGCCGGTCGACAGGGATCGCGTTGGGTGAGGTGGACGGTCCTCGAGTCGGCGCGACAGCAGGTAGAGGCGTTCTTGCAGGACGAATCCGGCCTCGAGAAACGGCTGACCCTCGCCAGGGTGCATTGCGGGGGTGACGGCTCGGGAGACGCCCCGGGCCGTCAGCAGCTCGAGGCACTGGACGATGTCCAAGGCGCGGAGGCCGCGCCCGTTTCGTCGGGGCCCGACGAGCGCGGTGTACCGATCGCCCTGCCACGGGACGACACGAAGGCGGGCGCCGCCCAGCGGCCCAGCCCAGCTCCGGGTCAGGCCGGGCAGATCGGAGGTCGGTTGGGCATGGTCCACCAGGCGCCAAGACTATTCGTTGTTGGGCCTGTCGGGGGTACGGACTCCGAAGGCCATGTGGTCCATGGGCCGTGCCGACTACGGTTACCGACGGTGGCTGCTTTCGATTCCGTCCTGACGCTGCTCGCACCGGTGAGCCGCCGGTTCGCCGACGCCGGCCATCAGCTGTACCTCGTGGGCGGAATCGTTCGCGACGGAGTGCTGGCGGAGATGGATGACTCGCCCAGCGCCTCGGACAACCTCGGTGCCGGTGGCAATGACATCGATCTCACGACCGACGCGCGGCCCGAGGTGACCAAGGCGCTGCTCAAGAATGTGGCAACTTCCCTTTGGGCTCAGGGCGAGCGGTTCGGCACCATCGGTGCGCGGGTCGACGGTCGAGACCTCGAGATCACGACGTTTCGGGCTGACGTCTACCGCGACGACAGTCGCAAACCCGAGGTGGCGTTCGGTCATGAACTGCGTGGCGATCTGGCTCGCCGAGACTTCACCATCAATGCGATGGCGGTTTCGACGGCGACCGGACAACTCCACGACCCCCACCATGGTCGTCGTGATCTCCGAGAGCGACTCCTGCGAACGCCACTCGATCCCCATCTTTCGTTCTCCGACGACCCGCTCCGCATCCTTCGGGCAGCCAGGTTCCTTCCACGATTCGACATGCGGGCATCCCCCGAGCTGGCTGCGGCGGCCAGTGCATTGGCACCCCGTCTCAGCATCGTCTCGGTTGAACGTATTCGGGACGAGTGGGAACGGCTGTTGGCGGTGACGAGCCCCCGCGTCGGTCTGGATTTCCTGGACGAGCACGGTGTGGTGGGTTTCATAGCGCCCGAGGTGTCGGACCTGCCGGACCCGGTCCGTGCTGCGGCCCGGGAGCGGGCCGCCAGTGCCGCTTCGCCGCTGGTTCGACGAGCCGGGTTCCTGGCCGATCTCGACATCGAGACGGCCCATCGCTGCCTGGCCGACCTGCGTTATTCGAACGCAGTCATCGCCGATTCCATGGCCGTGCTGTCAGCTGCGGCCCGGCTCGCCGTGTCGGCGACGAACGACGAGTCACTGCGCCGAATCGTGGCCACAACCGGTCGCCACGTTGAACCGGTGCTGATCGACGAGGCCCTGGTGCTGGCCCGGATTGCGGCCCAGGGTGACCGAGCTGCGGTCGATCATGTCGAGCGAGTGACAGCGGCTCTGGGTCTGCTCCGGGCCCGAGAGGATTTGCGGGCGGTCGATCTTCCGATCGGCGGTGACGACGTCATGCGAGAGTTCGACGTTGCCGCCGGTCGAGCCGTGGGGGAGGCACTGGAGTGGCTTCGCGAACAGCGAATCGTGCACGGCCCGCTCGATCGAGATCAGGCCATTCAGCTGCTGCTCGAACGGGACGCTGGCAGCGGCAACGACCCAGGGTCGGACGTGGACTGAACGACGGGCGAGACGCTGGCACCCCGGCATCGGTACTCTTGGCACCGTGCCCCGTTGGCGAGACTCCGAAGGCGATGCGGTGGTGAGCTACAAGCTCGCTCGCCAGCGGATGGTTCGCGCCGTCGAGGAAGGTCGACGTTCGCTACAGGAAGTCTGTGATGCCCAGCCCGAACTCCGTCGGGTTGCGCACCATCACGCCACCCCTCTGGGCGAGCCGTGTCCGATCTGTGATGGTGACGATCTCGTGGCCGTTACGTTCGCGTTCGGTCCCGGCCTGCCTCGCCAAGGTCGCCTGGTGGCCGACAGCGAGGAGCTGCGAGGGCTGCGCCGACGCGGGAAGCCATCCACGTGCTATTCCGTAGAAGTGTGCCGACAGTGCTGGTGGAACCATCTGCGGGAGTCCTTCGCCCTCGATGGCGACGAATCTCCGACACCGGCCCGCTGACCCTGGTTGCGTTCTCGATCGACTGACACGCCGTGCCCTCCCCGTTCTCCACCCTGATGCTGTCGGGCCCTCGCCGACCGCGTGACCGCCGCCGCAATCCGCTGTGGCGTTTTCGACGCGCCCTGTTCCTGCTCGGTCTCTTCGGCGTGGGCGGCCTCCTGGGCTCGCTGTTCGTGCTGTCGCGGATCGAACTCGATCTGGCCGACGACAACATCTTCGATCTGGCTCAGACCGGCTTCATCTGCGCGGCCGACATCACCGGAGAATGCGGGCCCGAGAACGCGATCGCTCAGCTCTCGGCGGGCGAAGATCGAGAGCTGGTGAACTACGAGGACATCCCCGAGGTCGTGATCTGGGCGGTGGTCGCCACCGAGGACAAGGACTATTTCACCCACCACGGGGTCGATCCGGTCGGGATCGCCCGGGCAATGGTACAGAACGTGCGCGAACAGGATGCCGTCCAGGGTGGTTCCACGATCACGCAGCAGTACGTGAAGAACACGTTCACGGGTGACGATCAGACACTGATCCGCAAGGTGCGGGAGGCGACGCTGGCCATCAAGTTGAATCGACAGCTCTCCAAGGAAGAGTTGCTCGAGCGGTACTTGAACCGGATCTACTTCGGTCGTGGTGCCTACGGAATCCAGGCAGCGGCCCAGGCCTATTTCGGAAAGAACGTCGGTGAGCTGGACATCGCCGATGCCGCCTTTCTCGCTGGGCTGATCCGGTCTCCGGGGACCGCCGATCCGGCCCGGGATCCCGAGGAAGCAGCCCGCCGCCGGGCGACGTCGCTGACGCGGATGATGGAGGACGGCTACATCACCCAGGCCGAAGCCGACGAGGCCAACTCCCAGGACTGGTCGAACACGGTTCGACCCCCCAAACGGGAGGGTTTGGGGGAGGTCGCGGGCTCGGCCTTCGGCACCGAGTATTTCGTCGAGGCGGTGCGGCAACAGCTGGCGTTGCTCGAGCCGGAGGGCGAGCTCTACACCGGTGGGCTCCGGGTTTACACCACACTCGACCCCGAAGTGCAACGCGCTGCCTTCATCTCGGTGACCGAGGTCGTGGATCCGAGAAGCTCGCCCGATGATCCGTCGGCATCGGTGGTCGCCGTCGATGCCAAGGGCCAGGTCGTGGCCATGATGGGTGGGTTCGACTTCTCGACTTCCCAGGTGAATTTGGCACTGGGTCGACAGGGTGGCGGTTCGGGGCGTCAGCCGGGATCGTCGTTCAAGCCGTTCGCCTTGGCCGAAGCGTTGGAACAGGGCTTCTCGGCGCGGTCGCTGTTCAGTGCACCGAGCAGCATCGTGCTGCCCGGGGCCAACGACGGTGCCGATTGGACCGTGGGCGGGGGAGGAAGCCCTGACGGATATCGAGATCTGGTCGATGCGCTCCGCGTCTCCTCCAACGTGGTCTATGCCCAGCTGATGGTCGCCCTCGGTCCCCAGAGTGTCGTCGGCATGGCCGAGCGCCTGGGTGTGTCGGCGCCCTTGCCTGCCGTCAACTCCCTGGTGTTGGGATCTGGTGAGGTCTCGGTGCTGGACATGGCCGCCGCCTATTCGACGATTGCGAATCAGGGGGTTCGCTATGCGCCCATCCTGATCGAGCGCGTCGAGTTCGCCGATGGACGACCGACGTGTTGGTATCCGATCGATGGCGAGTGCACGGGGACTGGACCGGGTCGTGAACCCACCGACGCTGCAGCCCTCGACCCATCAATTGCCCGCCAGGTCACTGCTGCGATGCAGGGCGTTGTCGAGGCTGGTACGGGGGGTGCTGCACAGTTCGGCCAACCGGCTGCAGGGAAGACGGGTACGACCCAGGACAATCGCGACGCCTGGTTCGTGGGGTTCACGTGCCAACTGTCGGCCGCGGTGTGGATGGGTTACCCGGGCACGAACGGGCAGACGGTCCAACCGATGGACGATGTCCGGGGCATCGAGGTGAGTGGTGGGAACCTTCCGGCCGAAATCTGGTCGGCGTTCATGGCCCGCACCATGGAGACATCGTGGGGGGGAGCCTCCGGCCCCTGCGAACAGCTGGCGACCAGTACCGATTACACGGGCATCGTGTTGAACCCAGACCTGTCCACCACCACGTTGCCGCCCTGCGTCGAACCCTCGGTCACGACCGAGGACGCAGGACCGATTCCCACGATTCCCGGGGGTGAGCCACCGACGGCCCCCGCCGATTCCGCGTCGATTCCGACGACGCAGCCCTGCCAGCCCGTGCTCACCGACGTGGTTCCCGACGGGGGCGCGACGGACGTTCCGGCACCGGTGCCCGAGGACGACGGACCCCGCACGGAGGCTTCGACCTCGACCGAAACCATCCCGACTCCCTCGACGTCTCCCACCTCGCCCCCGACCTCGCCTCCCTCGACCGAAACCATCCCGACCGTCGGGGGGTGAGCACGGCGATCGCGGTTCGCAGCGAGCCGGTGTTGGGGCAGGGCCTCTGTGGAAAGAAGCTCAGGCCACCCGATGGGGATAGTGAGCCAGGCACACCCCGCACCACTTCTCGCTGAACTCCGCTTCTCGGGTCGAGGCTTCGGTGTCCCAGGAGGCGGGCGTGATGTACAGCCGGAATACCTCGGTCATCAAGTCGTCGGTCTCACCACAGCTGTCGCACATATGCAGACAGGCTAGTTCGGTCGACGAGGCGATCGTTCCCTCGTCCGCGCCGGCTCAGACTGTCACAGTCGCTGTCTAGGGTGCGAGAAGTGAGATCGAACCGCTACCCTTTCGGAGTCCAGCAGTGAGAGCCGAGTCGATCGGAACCCATTGCGATGAAGACCCTGCCCCGAAGGACGGGGCCCCGGTTGAAAGCCGGGTCCACAGGGAGAGGTAGGCACCCATGCGGGCTTACGAACTGATGATCATTTTTCGAGCCGAGACGGAAGAGTCGGCCGTGCAGGCCATGATCAACCGACTGGGCGAGTTGAGCATAGAGGCGGGCGGGACGCTGGAGAAGATCGACAAGTGGGGCGTCCGCCGCTTCGCTTTCGAGATCAAACACCAGTGGGAGGGCTTTTATGTGGTCCTCGAGTTCATCGCTCCCAACGCGTTGGACGAGATCGATCGCACCTTGCGACTCGCGGATGAAGTGATCCGCCACAAGTTCATGCGGCTGCCCGTCCCCGAAGCGCACAAGCGCGGGCTTGCCGCCGTATCGGTCTGACAAGGGACAACACATGGCAGTGGACAACGCCGTGACCATCACGGGAAATGCAACACGAGAACCGGAACTCCGATTCACGCCGGGCGGACAGCCTGTCGCCAGCTTTGGGGTGGCGGTCAATCGCCGGTGGCAGAATCGCCAGACCCAGGAATGGGAGGAAGCCACGTCGTTCATCGATGTGACCTGCTGGGGGCAGTTGGCGGAGAATGCCGCCGAATCGGTCGGACGCGGAACCCGCGTCACCGTGACCGGACGACTCGACCAACGAAGCTGGGAAACCGACAATGGCGACAAGCGTTCCAAGGTCGAGATCGTGGCAGACGACGTCGCGGTGAGTTTGCGGTGGGCCACGGCGTCGGTTGCAAAGAACGAGCGTCGTGACGGCTTCGACAGCGGCGGCGGTCAACAGGGAGGCCGTTCCTTCGGCTCGCCTGCTGGAAATCAACAACAGGCACCTGCCTACCAACCTGATGAGGAGCCCTTCTAATGGCGAAGGCAAAGAGCACGCGCCGCGTGAAGCCGAAGAACGACGGCCGACGCGGCAAGAAGAAGATCAGCCCGATCTCGGGCGACAGTCTCGACTACGTCGACTACAAGGACGTCGATCTGCTTCGGCGATTCCTTTCGGATCGGGCCAAGATCCGCGGCCGTCACGCAAGCGGAAACGATTCCCAGCAACAGCGAGTCATCTCCGTGGCCATCAAGAATGCCCGAGAGATGGGACTGTTGCCCTATGCCAGCCGGGTCACCACGCAGCGTCGTGGCCGGAACGATCGAGGCGATCGACCCGAGCGGGGTCCACGGCGCGACGATTCCGATCGTTCGGATTCGACGAGCGATTTCGAAGTGAGCGATGAGTTCGAGACAGCAGCCATGGCAGCGGATGCCACGGTTGGAGCGACCGAGGGAGAGGACTGATGCGAATCGTCCTGCATGAAGGCATCAAGGGTCTCGGAAATCGGGGCGACGTGGTCGAAGTTGCCGACGGTTATGCCCGCAACTTCTTGATTCCCAAGGGGTTTGGTCAGGCGGCCAACGCTGGTGTCGAAGCACAGGCCGAGGCCATGCGTCGAGCGTGGATCCTGAAGAATGCCAAGGATCGCGAAGCTGCAGAAGAGGTCGCCAAGGTGCTGGTGACAGCGATCGTGAGCATTTCGGCACGCGCCAGCGGCGAGGGCAAGCTCTTCGGATCGGTCAGCCAGAGCGAGGTGGTCGAAGCGATTCACGCTCAGACCGGAGTCGAACTCGATCGCAAGATGATCGACTTGCCGGAGGCAATCCGGGCAGTCGGCACGCATTCGGTGACCGTGCACCCGCACGCTGAGGTCCAGTTCCCCGTCACCATCGAGGTCGTCGCTTCCTGATGGGCTTCGGCTCGGCCGGTGACCCTGACCGAGCCGAAGCACCAATGCGGGGCGAGAACCGACTGGCGTGATGCTCCTGCAGGTTTCGCGGCGTCCGAAGGGCATCGCCATGCCCGAGCCCTCCCCTCGAGCAAAAGCTACTAAGAGCGTGTTGAAGCATCATCATCCACAAGAAATCGACGGTTTCCACAGACTTCTCCACACTTCACACCGTCAACTCCTGGATGTGCACAGCTTGTCCAGAGATATTGGCCAGAAATCCACAGGCAAGCGCACTATCGATCCACAGCAGGAATGAGCGAGGATCATAAACATGCGTGACGGAGCGTTCTCGGGACCTTTTTCAGATTCGTCGGGATCAGCTTCGTCAGGAAACGGCGGTGGTGGGAGTTCGAGCTCCGGAGGAGCTCGAACGCCGCGGTTACCACCAAACAATCTGCGAGCCGAGGAATCCGTTCTCGGAGCTATGTTGCTGAGCCGCGAGGCCATCGCTGACGCCGTCGAGAATCTGGACGCCGATCTGTTCTACAAGCCCGCTCACGGCCACGTGTTCGAAGCGATTTTGAGCTTGTACGGGGCGGGCGAACCGGTCGATGCGGTCACGGTGGCCGAGGAGTTGAGCCGGGCCGGGTTACTGGAGGCCGTCGGCGGGCCCGGTCTGCTGATCGATCTGCAGGCAGCGACGCCCGCGGTCAGCAACGCTGCTCATTACGCCAAGATCGTCGAGGAACATGCCACGCTTCGTCGCCTGATCACGGTGAGCAACGAGATCGCCGAGATGGCCTACAGCATGCCCGACGACGTCGTGAAGACCGTCGATGAGGCCGAGGCCCGCATGTTCGACGTGGCACAACGCAAGGTTGCCAACACGACCGCACCGATCAAGGATCTCCTCTCGGCCAACCTCGATCGACTCGAGATGCTCTACGAGCGGGGAGAGTCGATCACCGGGATTCCGACCGGTTTCACCGATCTCGATCAGCTGACCTCGGGTCTTCAGCCGAACGCCTTCTATGTCATCGGCGCTCGGCCGGCCATGGGCAAGACAGCGTTCGCACTCGGCATGGCAGCCAATGCCGCCATGAAGGCCAACAAACCGGTTTTGTTCTTCTCCCTCGAGATGAGTCAACTGGAGTTGTCCCAACGCATTCTCTGTTCGGATGCCAAGGTTGATGCATCCAACGTGAAGACGGGAAAGCTGGAAGAGGCCGATTGGAATCGAATCAGCCACTCGGTGGGTCGACTGGCGGAGGCACCGATCTACATCGACGACAACCCGCACACCTCGGTCATGGAGATACGGGCCAAAGCCCGCCGCCTCCAGAGTCGAGTCGGGGGCCTCGGCATGGTCGTCGTCGACTACATCCAGCTGATGTCGGGTCGCGCCGGTGCCGAGAGCCGTCAGGTCGAGGTGTCGGAGATCTCCCGAAACCTGAAGATCCTGGCTCGTGAACTGGAAGCCCCCGTCGTGGCCTTGGCCCAGCTCAATCGTGGTCTCGAACAACGTCAGGACAAGCGGCCGATGCTGTCGGATCTTCGCGAGTCGGGCGCCCTCGAACAAGACGCCGACGTGGTGATGTTCCTGTACCGAGACGAGATCTACAACCCCGAGAGCGATCAGCAGGGCATTGCCGAGGTGATCGTGGCCAAACACCGAAATGGGCCGACGGGCAACATCAAACTGGCGTTCTTGGGGCGGTTCACCCGCTTCGAGAACATGGCCCGCAGCTCGATGCCGACGGGTGGAGCGTCGGCCGGCGAGTTCTAGTCCGTGTGGACGAACACGGCCGGAGGAGCAGCATCAGGCGACCCGGCCGGCGTGTCGTGGGTTGTTGCCTGTTGAACGACGGCGACCAGGCTGAGGCAGGCGGCAGCGCCCAGAAGTGCTTCGAAGACCAGGCCGGTTCGGCGCGACGTTGCGTTGTTGGGCGTGAACACCAGCTGTTGCTCACTGGCCCCTCGACGCGCCGCCTTCTTCGGCTTCCGGGCTCGAGTGGATTGTGGTGCGATGAGCAGACTCATGGAACCTTGCCTCGTGAGGATCGAATGGTCTGTGGTCGTTGCCGAGCCAACAGATCCAAGGTGACTATCGGCCCGACCCCCGATCGCCTTGAGAGCTTGAGCCGATTCACCCACATCGGGAACAGACGGTCCGGAGGGCGCGGACCCCGATCACGAGAACCCGATCACGAGAACCCGATCACGAGAACCCGATCACGAGA
>ERZ888423.2469-NODE-2469-length-13737-cov-50.430200_pt1 | contig 13737 bp, 15 predicted proteins | sample MGYA00520523_ERZ888423 | MGnify/ENA primary metagenome ERZ888423 (study PRJEB32303, sample SAMEA104408611) | aquatic metagenome | biome: Brackish water; feature: Pelagic; material: water | place: Baltic Sea | collected 2014-06-08T10:24:00 | depth 30,27 m ...
CTAGAGATCAAAGCTGAGTTGGTCTTGGGCCATGGGGGTGGGGCGGCGTTTCGGGCTGCGGTCATTGACGAAATGGCGCCCGGCTCCGCGATCCTTGCGGCTGGCGTGTTTGTCGACCAGCGCTGCGGCTTCGCCATGGAACTGCGCGCCGCGTCGCACCGCCCAGACCGCGTCACGGGCCGTGCGGGCGGCCGTGGCGATGTCGATGATCGGGGCGGGATAGGTCTTGTCCAGCACCCCTGCGGCGCCCGCCCAAAGCCAGGGCGATTGCAGATACGCATCGGGCAGGTCGCGCAATTCCGGGCACCATCGGCGGGTAAAGGCCCCGGTCGGATCTTGATCTTGCCCCTGTTTCACGGGGTTGTAGATGCGCAGCGTGTTCATGCCCGTGGTGCCCGATTGCATCTGCATCTGTGGCCAGTGGATGCCCGGCTCGTAATCGGTGAACAGCCGCGCCAGATGCGGCCCCGTTGCGCGCCAGTCAAGCCAGAGGTGATAGCTGGCCACCGAGACCAGCATCGCGCGCATGCGGAAATTCAGCCATCCCGTGGCGATCAGCGACCGCATGCAGGCATCGACAAAGGGAATGCCGGTTTCGCCCTGTTCCCAGGCGATCCGCCGCGCCCCATCGGGTTCACGCGGGCGCAGCCCCTCATAGGCGGAATGCAGGCAGCGCGTCTCGAGGCTGGGGGCATCTTCGAGCTTTTGCATGAAATGATCGCGCCAGGCGAGGCGGGCCTCGAAGCTTTTGAGCGCACCCGCCCAGCCGTCGCGCGCAGGGGGGGCTTGCAGCTTGCGCCGGGTTGCGGCCTGAGCGGCTTCGCGCGGGCTGAGCGTGCCCCAGGCCAGATGCGGAGACAGGCGCGAACACGCGTCGGCGCCCGACAGCGGCGAGGACATGGCGCGCCGGTAATCGCGCCCCCGGAGGTCAAGAAAGCTGTCAAGCAGCGCCAGACCGGCACCGCGCCCGCCTGTCTGGCGCCCCGGGCAGGGATCGGCGGGCAGCCCCAGATCGCGCGCATCGGGGATCTTGCCCGGATCGAGCGCGAAGCCGTGCAGCGCTGTGGGCGCGGGGATCAGCGCGGCGCGCACAGCGCGTTCGCGCCGCCCGGCCCAGCCATCGCGGCTGTGCAGGCGGCGCACGACGCCCGGCTGCGGGACTTCTTGCCACAAGATGCCCGCATCGCGCGCCCAAGCCGCGATGGCGCGGTCGCGCGCATAGCTCCAGCCATTGCCGGTTTCCTCAAGGCTCATGATGTGACGGATGCCGGTGATCTGGCAAAGCCTGTCCAGCACCGCCCGAGTGGGGCCCGTGCGCACCACCAGCGGCGCGCCCAAGCCCGCAAGATGGCCGCGCAATTCCGTCAGGGTTTCGGCCACGAAGGCCCAGTGGCGGGCGGCGGCGTCGGGCTGTGCCCAAGCCTCGGGGTCGGCGATGAACAGGGGCAAGACCCGGCCGCCCCGTGCCGCCGCTTGGGCCAGCACGGGATTATCGTTTACCCGCAGATCGCGCTTGAACCAAACAAGAACATCCTGACCCATGGCCGGTCAGATAGCAGCCATGCGGCGGCTGTCAAAGGGCCCGGCTTGCAGCGCGCGCCGCGCGCGCCTAGCCTGTCGGCCCAAGCCACACCGCAGGAGCCGTGATGACCCAGACCGCCCCCCAAGACATCCATCTGGCCGATTACCGCCCGCCTGCCTATCTGGTGGATCATGTGGCGTTGACCTTTCGGCTGGCGCCCGAGCACACGCGGGTCGCCGCGTCGATCCGGTTTCGGCGCAACCCCGATGGGGCGGGGGGCGATCTGTGGCTGGACGGTGAAGGGCTGCGCCTGATCGACGCGGCGATTGATGGGGTGGCCCTTGGCGTTGGGGATCATGTGCTCACGCCCACCGGGTTGCGGGTCGCGGCGGACCGCTTGCCCGGCGCATCCTTTGTCTGGCAGGCCGAGGTCGAGATCGACCCCAAGGCCAATACCGCGCTCGAAGGGCTGTATATCTCGGGGGGGATGTTCTGCACCCAATGCGAGGCCGAAGGGTTTCGCAAGATCACCTATTACCCCGACCGCCCCGATGTGATGGCGCCCTTTGACGTGCGCATCGAGGCCGATCTGCCGGTGCTCCTGTCCAACGGCAACCCGGTCGCCCAAGGCCCCGGTTGGGCCGAATGGCATGATCCATGGCCCAAACCCGCCTATCTTTTTGCACTGGTGGCGGGTGATCTGGTCGCTCATGGCGACCGTTTCACCACGATGGAGGGGCGGGATGTTGCGCTCAACATCTGGGTCAGGCCCGGCGATGAGGGCAAATGCGCCTATGCGATGGATGCGCTCAAGCGGTCGATGGCCTGGGACGAGGCGGTCTATGGCCGCGCCTATGATCTGGCGGTGTTCAACATCGTGGCAGTCGATGATTTCAACATGGGCGCGATGGAGAACAAGGGCCTCAACATCTTCAATTCCAAATATGTTCTGGCCAGCCCAAAGACCGCCACCGACCGCGATTTCGAATTCATCGAAAGCATCGTGGCGCATGAATATTTCCACAACTGGACGGGCAACCGCATCACCTGTCGCGATTGGTTCCAGCTTTGCCTCAAGGAAGGGCTGACCGTGTTTCGCGATCAGCAATTCAGCGCCGATCAGCGCAGCGCGCCCGTGCAGCGCATCGAAGAGGTGCTGCAACTGCGCGCGCGCCAGTTCCGCGAGGATGCGGGGCCGCTTGCGCATAATGTCCGCCCCGAATCCTATGCCGAGATCAACAATTTCTACACCGCGACCGTCTATGAAAAGGGCGCCGAGGTGATCGGCATGCTGCGCCATCTGGTGGGCGCGCAAGCCTATCGCGCCGCGCTCGACGAATATTTCCGCCGCCATGACGGGCAGGCCTGCACCATCGAGGATTGGCTGGCGGTGTTCGAGGATGTGACGGGCCGCGACCTGTCACAGTTCAAGCGCTGGTACACTCAGGCGGGCACGCCCCGCCTGCGCGCGGATTGGCAGATCACGGGCCATGCGCTGCGGCTGAGGCTGCGCCAGGATGTCCCGCCCACACCCGGCCAACCGCACAAGGACCCCATGGTGATCCCGGTCGTGCTGGGGGTGCTCGCGCCCGACGGGACCGCGCTTTTGCCCCAGACCATGGTGGTTCTGGACCGCCCCGAGAGGGTGGTCGATTTCGATCTGGCAGCCTTGGCCGCACAGGCGGGGGTGGGGGTGCCTGATCGGGTGGTCCCGTCGCTGTTGCGGGGGTTTTCGGCGCCGGTTATTCTTGATGCGCCGCTCACGCGCGATGATCGGCTGGTCTTGTTGGCCCATGACACCGATCCCTTCACCCGCTGGGAGGCCGGGCGCAGCCTGATGCGCGAAACGCTTCTGGGCATGCTGGCGGGGGGCGCACCCGATCCGGCGCTGTTCGCGGCGCTGGGGCGGCTTTTGGGCGACGACGGGCTTGATCCGGCCTTTCGCGCCTTGGCCCTGGCCCTTCCGTCCGAGGATGACATGGCGCAGGCCGCCCATGACGCCGGGCTGGTGCCCGACCCCACGGTGATCCATGCCACGCGGCGCGCGCTGCAAGCGGCCATGGCCGGGGCGTTGGCGCCGGTTCTGGCGGCGCTTTATGCCGCGATGGACCCTGGGCCCAGCTACAGCCCCGCTGCCGATCAGGCCGCAAGGCGCGCGTTGCGCAACGCCTGCCTGATGCTGTTGACGCAGATCGAAGGGCCTGCGCGGGCGCGCGCGCACCACGAAGCCGCCAGCAACATGACCGACGAGATGGCGGGCTTTGTCGCGCTGATCGAGGCGGGCGACACGCAGATCGCGGCGCGCTTCTTCGAGCGGTGGAAAGATGATCGGCTGGTGATGGACAAATGGTTCATGGTCCAGATCGCGCATGCCGAACCCAAGGCGGCGGTCGCCACGGCCGCGCGGCTGAGCACCCATCCGCTGTTCGACTGGACCAATCCCAACCGCTTTCGCGCAGTTCTTGCCGGTCTGACCTCGGGCAATCCGGCAGGGTTTCATGACCCCTCGGGGGCGGGATATCGGTTTGTGGCGGATTGGCTGATGCGGCTTGATGCCAAGAACCCACAGACCGCCGCGCGCATGTCGACGGCCTTTGAGACATGGGCCCGCTATGATGCCGACAGGCAGGCGATGATGCGGGCCGAATTGGCGCGATGCGCCGCACAGCCCGGGTTGAGCCGCGATCTGTCCGAGATGGTGGGTCGGATGCTGGCGGGCTGAGCCCACGGCCGGTGCACGGCCCTTGACCGGCCAGGCGTGGGGTGGGCGGCCGCGCTTGCGTATTTGGGGAAAGATGACGCGATCAGGCGCGAAGCTGAAGCATGATCCAGATCAGCGCGATCAGCACCGGCTGGTGGACCAGATAGAGGATCAGGCTGTGCTGCCCCGCCCGGATCAAAGGGGCCAGCGCGCGCGGTGCTTTCCAGCGGGCCAGCCGCGCCCAAATCCCGGCGCGCGCCATCAGCTTTGCTGCGGCCAGCCCGAAGAGAAAGGGCGCGAACCACGGAAAGAGCGGCACGTAATCGACCGACCGCAGACCCGTGGCCTGTAGCCCGGTCCACCAGAACCATGGCGCATCGAGCGCGGCAAAGCGCGCAAGCTGCGGCAGGGTCAGCACGGCGATGCCACCGATCACCAGCACAAGAACGGGCAGGCGCAGCCACAGCAGCCCCAGAAGGCTCGCGGCCGCGATGGCGTGCAGGATGCCAAAAAAGATGAACCGATCCGGCATCGCGATGGCGGTGCCCGCCGTGATGGCCAGCGCCGCCGCCCCGATCATCGCCAGCCGCCGCCAGAACCCGCGCCAGCCGATCCCTGCGCCATGCGCCAGCCACAGGCTTGCCCCGGCCAGAAACAGAAAGCTGCCCGCCGTCAGATAGGCCAGCCAGCGCCAGCCGGGCTGCATCGTCATGCCGGGGCTGACAAGGCCAAAGAGTTCCAGATCAAAGACGACATGAAACAGCACCATCGCGCCCAAAGCCGCCGCCCGCGCCAGATCGAGCGCGTCTATTCGCGCGCTCGGGCGGATGGGCGGTGGGGATGGGGTGGCAGGCTGGGTCATGCCCACAGGCTAGCAAGGCGCGCCGGGCTTGCCCATGGTGCGCGTTCGGCGCGGCGGTCAGCCCTGACAATAGGGTTGGTCTTGCATCCATGCGCGGATGTCTTCGCGCTTGCGCGCTTGGCTGGGATGCATCGGGCCCCAATCGGCGGCAATGCCGCGCCGACCTTCTGCCACCACCCCGTCGCGCGGCACGGTCTTGGCCCAGATCCGCAAGGCGCAGCTGACATTGGCAGCACCGTCCAGCAAAGCCTGTCCGCTTGTGGCCTCACAGCCATGAAGCCGCGCGGTAGACGGGCTGATCTGCACCAGACCGAACCAGCGCCCGCCGCCGCCCACGGCCGCTTGGTTCCAGGTGCTTTCGTGGTGGGCCAGCGCCGACATCAGGCCCAGCCAAAAGGCCTCGCGCTGGGGTTCGCGGGCCTGTTCATAGGCGGGGCACCATGTGTCGATGTCGGCGGGCACCAGATCGGGCAAGATCGCGGCATGGCTGTCGAGGGCTGCAAGGCCGGCCGTCTCCCATTGGGTGGCGGCGGGCACGTGATCCCAGCGCATCGGAAACGCATCATCCGCCCCACCCCGGCTGGAGTAGGTCGCAGAGGGCACGCAGCCCGAAAGGCTTGCCAAGCAGAGCACGGCCAGACCGGCGACTTTGAGCGAAATTCTCACTGGGGCGGCTCTTTTGTTGCTTCAGGCAGTGTTTGGTGCCCGCAATCGCGGCTGATCGACAACCGCTTTGGTCCGCGATTGCCGATTTCGGCGACTTCTCGCCGATCCCGGCCCCTTGCCCCGCCCCGTTGGCTGACCTAAACGCAAGCCAACAGCGCAACCCGTCCCGCACGGAGGCAGACCATGCTCGACCTGACCTATCAATCCCCCAAGCCCAAGGTGATCGCGGGTGCCAGGCATGATTGGGAACTGGTGATCGGCATGGAGGTGCATGCTCAGGTCGCAACCCGGTCAAAGCTGTTTTCGGGCGCCTCGACCCGGTTCGGGGCCGAGCCCAATTCCAATGTCGCCTTCGTCGATGCCGGCATGCCCGGCATGTTGCCCGTGATCAACGAGGCCTGCGTGGCGCAAGCGGTGCGCACGGGCTTGGGCCTCAAGGCGCAAATCCATCTGCGCTCGGCCTTTGACCGCAAGAATTACTTCTACCCCGATCTGCCGCAGGGCTATCAGATCAGCCAGCTTTACGCGCCGCTCGTGGGCGAGGGCGAGGTGCTGGTGGAAATGGGGGCGGGGTCCGCAGGCGAAAAACCCACCGCGCGTCTGGTGCGCATCGAGCGCATCCATCTGGAACAAGACGCGGGCAAGTCGATCCATGACATGGACCCGGCCTTGTCCTTTGTCGATCTCAACCGCACGGGTGTGGCCCTGATGGAGATCGTGTCGCGCCCCGATATCCGCGGCCCCGAGGAAGCGGCCGCCTATGTCGCCAAGTTGCGCCAGATCATGCTGTATCTGGGCACCTGTGACGGCAACATGCAAAACGGCAATCTGCGCGCCGATGTGAATGTGTCGGTCTGCCGTCCCGGTGCCTATGAGCGCTATCAGGCGACACAGGATTTCGGCCATCTGGGCACGCGGTGCGAGATCAAGAACATGAACTCGCTGCGCTTCATCCAGGCCGCAATCGACTACGAGGCACGCCGCCAGATCGCGATCCTTGAGGCGGGGGGCAAGGTCGATCAGGAAACCCGGCTTTATGATCCCGACAAGGGTGAAACGCGGTCGATGCGATCCAAGGAAGAGGCGCATGATTACCGCTACTTCCCCGATCCGGACCTTTTGCCGCTGGAAATCGAGCAGGCTTGGGTGGATGATCTGGCCGCTGCGCTGCCCGAATTGCCCGATGCGAAAAAGGCGCGCTTCATCGGCGTTTATGGGTTGTCGGATTATGACGCGAGCGTGCTGACCGCCGATCTGGATGCCGCGCATTTCTTTGAGGCCGTTGTGGCAGAGGTCGCGCCGGAGGGCGCGCAAACGAAAAGCGGCGATGGCAAGCTGGCCGCCAACTGGGTGATCAACGAATTGTTCGGCCGCCTGAAAAAGCAAGAGCAAGACATCACCCAAAGCCCGGTCAGCCCGGCGCAATTGGGGGGTATCATCCGCCTGATCAAATCGGGCGACATCTCGGGCAAGATCGCCAAGGATGTGTTCGAGATCGTCTTTGCCGAAGGCGGCGACCCGGTCCAGATCGTCGCGGCGCGCGGGTTGAAACAGGTGACCGATACCGGCGCGATCGAGACCGCCGTCGATGAGATCATCGCGGCCAACCCCGATCAGGTGGAAAAGGCCAAGGCCAATCCCAAGCTGGCGGGCTGGTTCGTGGGGCAGGTGATGAAGGCCACGGGCGGCAAGGCCAATCCAGCCGTGGTCAACCAATTGGTCAGCGCCAAGCTGGGGCTGTAAGCGCGGCCGTCGTGCCCGGTCAGACCGGCATCATCCACCCGGGGCGCAGGTCGTGCACCGGATCATCGGGCGAACAGGGCTGGCCCGAAATCGGATAGCACCCGGGGGGCGCTTGGTTGCAGGCGGCCAATGCCAGCATGCCCGCCAGCGCCATCAGGAAAAGGGTCGTCTTCATGCTTGGTCGGGTCCGGTCTGTGCGCCGTCGGTCGGACCGATCGCGCGCAAGGGGCAACTGACCAAAAGCCTAGCGTGCCGGGGTCTGGGTGGCCTTGACGCGCGTCAACGCCACCCGATGCGGGCCGGGGCGGATCAAAGACCCGCCCCCGCGCCGGTTAGCGCAGGGCCGCGCAGAAATCCTGGATCCGCGTGCAGGCCTCGCGCAGGGTTTCGTCCGCCGTGGCATAGCTGACGCGGAAGCAGGGGCTAAGGCCGAAGGCCCCGCCGAACACGACCGCCACGCCCTTTTCCTCCAACAGCGCCTTGGCAAAGATCTCGTCCGTGTCGATCACCGTGCCTGCGGGCGTGGTTTTGCCCATGCAGCCCGTGATCGAGGGATAGACGTAAAACGCCCCCTCGGGCACGGGGCAGGTGACGCCGGGTGCCTCGTTCAGCATCGCCACCACCAGATCGCGGCGGCGTTTGAAGATGGCGTTGTTGGTGGCGATGTAGTCTTGCGGGCCGTTCAGCGCCTCGACCGCCGCCCATTGCGAGATGGTGCAGGGGTTGGAGGTGGATTGCGACTGCACCTTGCCCATCGCCTTGATCAGCTCGACGGGGCCCGCCGCATAGCCGATGCGCCAGCCGGTCATGGCATGGGCCTTGGACACGCCGTTGCAGGTCAGCGTGCGATCATAAAGGCCGGGCTCGACCTGTGCGGGGGTGGCGAATTTGAAATCATCATAGGCCAGATGCTCATACATGTCGTCGGTCATCACCCAGACATGGGGATGGCGCATCAGAACATCGGTCAACGCCTTGAGTTCGGCCGCCGTATAGCCCGCGCCGGTCGGGTTCGAGGGCGAGTTGAAGATGAACCATTTGGTCTTGGGCGTGATCGCGGCCTCAAGATCGGCAGGGGTGATCTTGTAGGCGTTCTGGCTCGGCCCTTCGACAAAGACGGGCGTGCCACCGGCCAAAAGCACCATATCGGGATAGCTGACCCAGTAGGGGGCGGGGATGATCACCTCGTCGCCGGGGTTCAGGGTCGCCATCAGCGCATTGTAAAGGATCTGTTTGCCACCGCTTGCGACGCTGACCTGCGCGGGTGTGTAATTCAGCCCGTTGTCGCGCTTGAACTTGGCACAGACCGCCTGTTTCAACTCGGGGATGCCGTCAACGGCGGTGTATTTCGTCTTGCCCGCGACAATGGCCGCGATGGCGCCATCCTTGATGTTTTGCGGCGTGTCGAAATCAGGCTCGCCCGCGCCAAGGCCGATCACATCTTGCCCCTTGGCCTTGAGTTCCGCCGCAAGGTTGGTGACGGCGATGGTGGGCGAAGGTTTCACGCGCGCAAGCGTGCTGGACAGGAAGGGCATGGGATGCTCCGGGTTGGGCCGTGCCCTGCGATCGGGCAACGGGTGGCAATTTCGTCGCCAAAGCATTAGGGTGCCACTTCGTCGCGATCAAGCCGAGAAGGGGAGAGAGATGACAGGGGATGTGACCTTGGGGCCGGGATGGTATGATGCCGACACAGCCACGCTGGGCGACCGGATCACCGGCGCGCGCGAGGCGGCGGGATTGAGCCAGACCGAACTGGCCCGGCGCTTGGGTGTCAGGCTGGCCACCATCCGCGCATGGGAAGACGATCAGGCAGACCCGCGCGCCAACAAGCTTCAGATGCTGGCGGGTCTTTTGGGCGTGTCGATCATGTGGCTTTTGACCGGCAAGGGTGACGGGCTGGACAGCCCCGCGCAAAATGCCCCGCTGCCCGATGATCTGCTGGCGCTTCTGGCCGAGTTGCGGCAGATGCGGCTGGATCAGGCGCGCATGGCCGACCGGATGGGGCGGCTGGACAAGCGGTTGCGCCTTGCATTGAGCCAAAGGGGATAGGGGCGATGGAACCACGCGACATCAGGTTGAAACGGTTGAAGATGCGGGCCGGCCATCGGGGCATCAAGGAAATGGACCTGATCCTTGGCGGCTGGGCCGCGCGCAATCTTGATCGCGCCGATGATGCCACGCTCGAGGCCTTTGAGGCGGTGATGGCCGAGGCGGATCAGGATCTTTACGCCTGGCTGACCGGACAGGCCGAGCCGCCCGCGCTGTTGCGCCCCTTCCTGTCGGCACTTGCCGCCGAGATCGACGGCCCTGATCGGCTATCGGCGATCCGTTAACTGAATTTTGGCGAATCCCGGTGCATGTCGGATGCGAAGCACAAGCTGCGGAGCCCATGATGAGCATGCAATCGCCCCTCGCGACCTCCACCCGATCCGGATTCCTGATCGGGTATCTGGAGTCCTTGTCCATGGTGGAGCGGTTGCACCGATTGCTGCTGGATGTGATCAAGGATGAATTCGAGCGGCTGGGGATCCTCGACATCAATGCGGTTCAGGCATTGTTGCTGTTCAACATCGGCGAGCATGAGGTCACGGCCGGCGAACTGAAGACGCGCGGCTATTATCAAGGCTCCAACGTGTCCTACAATCTCAAGAAGCTGGTCGAGATGGGGTATATGCACCACCAGCGCTGTGAGATCGACCGCAGATCGGTCCGGGTGCGGCTGACCTCAAAGGGTCGCCATGTGCGCGAAATCGTGTCAGAGCTTTTTGTCCGGCATGCCGAAGGCTTGGAAAAGAACGGCGTTCTCAATATCGATGCGCTCGACCGCGTCAGCCATTCGCTCAAGCGCATCGAACGCTATTGGTCCGATCAGATCCGATACATCTATTGACGCCTGTTCGGGCGGCGTGTGGCCCGTTCAATTGGTCGCAGGCGTTTCACCGGGCAACAACGGCAGGCTATGGCCCGCAGCCTCCAGCGCCGGGCGGATCTGGCCCCGCAGGGCGCGCTCGGTCACGGGCCCGCGAAAATGCAGCACCACGACGCCGTCGTTGTCGATGAAAAAGGTTTCGGGCATGGCCACCACGCCCCAATCGCGCCCGTTGCGGGCCTGTTCGTCGCGGCCGATCCTGTCATAGGGATTGCCCAGCTCATCCAGAAACGCCACCGCCTGTTCAAGCCTGTCGCGGTAATTCACCCCGTAAAGCGGCGCCCCCGCATCGGCCAGCGCGGTCAGAACCGGGTGTTCGGCCCGGCAGGGCGGGCACCAGCTGGCGAAGAAATTCACCATGACCAACCCGTTTCCCGCCAGATCCGCGCGCGTCAACAGCGGGGTCTGCCCCAAAGGCTGCAAAGCCAGATCAGGGGCCACCCGCCCTTGCTGCGCCGAGGGCAGGGCTTGCGTGTCAACGCCTTGCTGCAGGGCGTTTTGCGTGTTCATCAGCTGATAGCCAGCGATCCCGAAAAACCCCGCCGTCACCACCAGCGGTGCAAGCATAAGCCAATTGATCTTCATGCCGCGCGGTCTTTGCGGCTTTCCACCTCTTCCAGACGCGCGCGGATGCGGCGCGCCTGAAAGATCGAGGCAAGGATGATCACCGCCAACAGCCCCAGCGACACCGCGTAAGACGCCAGCACATAGACCGCATATTGACCCAGATCGGGCATCTTCAGCCCATCCTTTCCTGCGCGATCAACGCCTTGAGGCGGCGGGCGCGAATTTCGGTCTGCGTGCGATACAGCACCAGCGCCAGAAACAGGAACCCGAAGCCAGCCAGACTGATCACCAGCGGATACCAGAAAACGTTGGAAATATTCTGCTCCCGATCAAGCGACAGGGTGGCCCCCTGATGCAGCCCCTGGTTCCAGAACAACAGCGCATAGCGCGAGATCACGGCGAACACCGACCCCACAAGGCACAGCACCGATGTCAGATCGGCGGCGCTGTCGGGGTTCTCGATCGCCTCCCACAAGGCCATGTAACCCAGATAGAACAAAAACAGGATCAGAAACGATGTCAGCCGTGGATCCCATTCCCACCATGTGCCCCACATCGGTTGGCCCCAGATCGCACCCGTGGCCAGCGCGATCAGCGTAAACACCATGCCGACGGGTGCTGCCGCCTTGGCTGCCAGCGCGCTGACGTGATGGCGCCGGATCACCCAGATGAGCGAGGCCACCAACATCATCAGCCACGCATTCACCGCCATGATGGCCGAGGGCACATGGATATAGATGATCTTGACCGTCGATCCCTGCCGGAAATCATCGGGCGTGAAGAAAAACCCCCAAACCAGCCCCACGACAAGACAAACGCCTGCCAGCCCTGCAATCCAAGGCAGCACAAAGGCGGAGGTCGCCATGAATTTGCGCGGGTTCGCGTATTCCCAGATCGAAGCCATGGGGCAAACTTAAAAGCGGATGTTCGCGCTCACAATGGGACAGACGCGCGCGCCCCTAGCGCAGATTGACGCGGAGGGCGGCAGCGGCGGCAAAGGGCAAAACGGCCAGACACCCCAGCGTGATCCCGCCCACCAGCAAAAGCGGCGTCAGCGCCTCTTGCCCCGCCGCGCCGCGCGTCACGCAAAGTGCGGCAAAGATCAGCGTCGGCATGTAAAGCGGCAAGACCAGCAAGGACAAGAGCAGCCCGCCCCGCTTGATCCCCACCGTCAAGGCCGCGCCAAAGGTGCCGATCGCCGACAGCGCCGGCGTGCCCAGGGCCAGGGATGCCATCAGCCAACCATGGCCCGATGCGGGCAGGTTCAGCAAAACCCCCAGCACTGGTGCTGCCAGAACAAGCGGCAGCCCCGTGGTGATCCAATGCGCCAGCGCCTTGATCGCGGCCAACCCTTCCAGCGGCACGGGGCTGGTGGCGATCAGGTCGAGCGTCCCGTCCTCCCAATCGAGCTGAAAGATGCGGTCGAGCGACAGGAGGCAGGCCAACAGCGCCCCCAGCCACAAGATGCCCGGCGCGATCACCGCCAGAACGCCGGTTTCCGGCCCCACGCCAAAGGGCACCATCGTGGTGAAGATCAGGAAAAACGCAAGCGACAACCCAAATCCGCCGCCCGCGCGGATGGCCAGTGCCAGGTCGCGCGACAGCAGCGCGATCATGCCACAGCCTCGGCAAAGGGATCGTCGGCGCGGATGCGCTTGGCCACAAAGGGCGTGATGTCAAGGGTTTGTGCCGTGGGCAGGCCCAGATCGATATGGGTGGCGATGATGGCCGCACCGCCCCGGCCCAGATGCGCGGTCACGGCGCTCGCGAAACGGGCGACGTTTTCCGCATCAAGCGACACGGTCGGCTCGTCCAGACACCAGATCGGCCGCCCCGTCACCAGAAGCCGCGCCAGCGACAGCCGCCGCTTTTGCCCCGCCGACATCTCGCCCGCCCGCCGGTCCAGAAGCGGGCCGAGGTGAAAGGCCGCGACCGCCGCCGTGATGTCGCGCGTGCCAAAGACGCCGGCCCAGAACACGAGGTTTTCGCGCACGCTCAGCTGCGCCTTCAGCCCGTCGGCATGGGCGGCATAGGCGATGGCATCGGGGTCGGCCTCGATCCGGCCTGCAAGGGGCGGCGTCAACCCCGCCAGCGTGCGCAAAAGCGTGGTTTTCCCCGCCCCGTTCGGCCCGCGCAGGATCAGCGCTTGGCCCGGCGCGACCGCAAAGGTCACCCCCGCCAGAATCTGGGCCGGCCCACGGGCACAGGCAAGATCGACAACGCGCAATGTCATGGCCCGATCGGTAGCCCAAAGGGCAGGGCAGGGAAAGCCCAAGTCGCGCGCAACCGCGCGGGCCGGGGGCAAGTTGCGTCTTGGCCCGCGGGGCAAGCTCTGGTTAACCTTGGCCTGTGTAACTGGTATCGCGCGCGCCCCCGCTTCGGGGCAGGGCGCGCATGGGTAACGAGTGGGGGTGTGGCGCGATGAACCACCTGTATTATGGCGACAATCTCAATGTTCTGCGCGATCTGCCCGGTGATCATGTGGATCTGATCTATCTTGATCCGCCCTTCAATTCCAATGCGGGCTACAACCAGCTGTTCAAAGCCCCCGACGGGTCAGGCAGCACCGCCCAGATCGAGGCGTTCAACGACACATGGCATTGGGGCGACGCGGCCGAAGATGCCTTTCAAGCGGTGCGCCGCAGCCCCAACGCCGCCGCCGCCCAGATGCTGAGCGCGATGCGCGGCTTTCTGGGCGAAAATGACATGATGGCCTATCTCGCCATGATGGCCGTGCGGCTGATCGA
>ERZ888423.2470-NODE-2470-length-13737-cov-6.589461_pt1 | contig 13737 bp, 10 predicted proteins | sample MGYA00520523_ERZ888423 | MGnify/ENA primary metagenome ERZ888423 (study PRJEB32303, sample SAMEA104408611) | aquatic metagenome | biome: Brackish water; feature: Pelagic; material: water | place: Baltic Sea | collected 2014-06-08T10:24:00 | depth 30,27 m ...
CAAGGCATTCAAACGTATGTCTATAGACTCATATCCTCTATCAATTTGCTCGATATTGTGTATGGTGCTAACTCCGTCTGCACTCATGGCCGCAATGAGCAAAGATACGCCAGCTCGTATATCTGGGCTAGTCATGGTGGTTGCCCTTAGAGGAAATTTACGATCCGTTCCAATAACTGTAGCACGATGTGGATCACACAAAATAATCTGCGCTCCCATATCAATGAGTTTGTCTACAAAAAACAATCTGCTCTCAAACATTTTCTGATGAATCAATAAGCTGCCTTTGGCTTGTGTTGCTACAACCAATACTATGCTCAATAAGTCTGGAGTAAAACCAGGCCAAGGGGCATCCGAAACGGTAAGGATAGAACCATCTATAAAGCTTTGAATCTCATAGCTCTTCTGAGAAGGAACAAAGATTGAATCTCCCCTTCGCTCTAAATGAATACCCAGTTTTGAAAACACATCTGGAATTACACCCAAATGCTCATAGCCACAATCTTTTATTATTAACTCACTCTGAGTCATGGCGGCAAGTCCTATGTATGAACCTACTTCAATCATATCAGGCAAGATGCGATGCGTAGTTCCTTTTAGAGAGCTTACCCCTTGAATTTTAAGTAGGTTAGAACCTATCCCCTCAATGATCGCCCCCATTCTGACCAACATCTTACAAAGCTGTTGTAAATAGGGTTCGCAAGCTGCATTGTATATAGTTGTGGTACCTTCTGCCAATACGGCCGCCATAAGTACGTTGGCTGTACCTGTTACAGAGGCTTCGTCAAGAAGAATGTAATTCCCAATTAGCTTTTCAGCCTCTACGCCATAAAATGCTTCTTCCGCTCTAAATCGAAAGCGCGCGCCCAATTTCTGAAAACCGATAAAATGGGTATCCAACCTTCTTCTTCCAATCTTATCTCCACCGGGCTTGGGAATAAATCCTTTTCCAAAACGGGCTAAGAGCGGACCAACTATCATAATACTACCGCGCAATGAGCTTCCTTTTTTACGGAAAACATCGGACTCTAAGTAATCTAGATTGATGTTATCTGCTTTAAAAGAATACGATCCTTTGTCATTTTTTCTAACCACTACTCCTAGGTCAGAAAGTATTTCAATGAGTCTATTTACATCGTGAATATCTGGGATATTATCGATGCTCACTTCTTCGTCTGTCAATAAAACGGCACAGAGTATTTGCAACGCCTCATTCTTTGCGCCCTGAGGAGTTATCTCTCCTTTTAATCTTTTGCCACCTGTAATTTTAAATGTTTCCATACTGTTTAGCCGTTGTTATTCGGTCTGCGAAATTTCTTGTTTTTGGATTTAGTATTTGTTGCTGGACGTGGACGCTTAGAGTTGGTTCTTGCTGGCTTTTCTGGAATAGGCAAGCTGTTAGCTAGCGCCTGTTGACTCGGAAGACTCATGTCTTCACTGATAGTCAACCTTCCCTTTGATATCAATTTTAACTCACTGAAAATCAAATCATCTTGCACAGTGTCTTTGTTCCAAACCAGATAGGATTTCTTCATCTGACATGCAATCTGATGAATAAGCACTTCTTTTTTCGGATCAGAATCTTCAAGAGTTACAGCATACTCTACTAAAGACTTTACAATATTGCCGTAATGGCGAAACCTTGAACTTCTGGCCGGGTAAGGAACCAAGTTGGGCTTGCTCTCAAACGTAGATTTTTCTGGAATGGGAAATGGACTGTCTACATCCAATTCAAAATTGCTCATTATGAATAGATGATCCCATAATTTATGTCTGTAATCAGGCGTATCTCTCAAATGTGGATTGAGATTGCCAATAATTTCAATGATCGCTTGGGCTGCTAAATTCCGTTGTTCACGGTCTTTAATTGCCTTGCAATCTTGTATCATACTCTGAACATTTCTTCCGTATTCAGGAATGATTAAATGAGGTCTTGTTGAATTGTATTCCATTAAGAGCTTACATTGAATTATACTGTTTTAAGCTTTGCAAATTTCATTAGGAGCTTTTTCTCTTCGCCATGATCAAATTGTATCGTGGCCTTTGCATTCGGACCCTCCCCTTCTACAAAGGTTACGGTTCCTGTACCAAAACGAGCGTGTTGAACGCGCATTCCTTTCACTACTTCCTTCAACCCTTGTCCGCGTTCATACGAAGGAATAGCATCGGACGAAGATAAGGGTCTCATTCCTTTTACAGGTGGAATGGTGGGTTTATCTACTGTCTTAGGTGGTTCCGACTTATTGAGTTTTTTCTGAAAACGGGCACTCGATCCTTTTCCAAAACCTGAGCCTGAGTATGGCAAAAAAGTCTCATCAGAGAAGGGATTGAAATCGGGAATTTGCAAATCTAAATGCTGTTCATCTATTTCATCAATAAACCTACTGGGTTCGCAATCGATGGTCTTCCCCCATCTAAACCGCGAATGGGCATAGGTAAGAAATGCTTTCTTCTCAGCGCGTGTGAGTGCCACATAGAATAATCTTCTTTCTTCTTCTAACTCCGTACGCGTATTCATGGCCATCATACTTGGGAAAAGACTCTCTTCCATACCCACTACAAATACGCATGGAAACTCCAGTCCTTTAGCCAAATGCACGGTCATAAGGGCTACTTTTTTTCCATCGTCCTCACCCGAATTATCTGCATCTGTAATCAGCGCAATATCTTGTACAAAGTTGCTCAAAGAAGGATCTCCATCTTCTATCTGCAACTGCCCGTCGGCAAAATCTTGAATGGCATTGAGAAGTTCCTCTACGTTCTGAACACGTGAAGCCCCTTCTGGGGTTTTATCCTCCTCCATCTCACGCAACAAGCCGCTTCCTCTCACTACGTAATCTGCAGCAGAAAAGGCATCTCTCTTTTCAATTTCAACGGCGTAGGATCTTATAGCCGCACAAAAGTCTGCCAAACGCTTGCAGGTAGCCGCTTGTATGCCCGCTTGTGAGCTAAGAATGGCATTCTCCGCCACCTCAAAAAGACTAACTCTATTCTCTTGAGCTAGTACATTTAGCCTATCCAATGTTGTGTCGCCAATGCCTCTCTTGGGCAAATTTACCACTCGTCGAAACGCCTCTTCATCATTATTATTCAGGGCTAAGCGGAAATACGCTAGCACATCTTTGACTTCCTTTCTTTGATAAAAACTCAAGCCCCCATAAATTCGATAGGGAATGTTTCTCCTACGAAGGGCGTCTTCAAACGATCTTGACTGAGCATTGGTGCGGTACAGTATGGAAAAGTTTCCATAATGCCATTGATTGCGCTGTGACCACTCAAAGATTTGTTCACTTACGTAATTTGACTCTTCGTAATCGCTTATTGCCTTAAAAACCGTAATTAACTCGCCTTCTTCATTGGATGTCCATACTTTCTTTTGAAGCTGATCTTGGTTGTGCGCTATAATAGAGTTTGCCGCTTTAACAATGTGCTGAGAGGATCTATAATTCTGCTCTAGCTTATAAATATTGGCCTCTGGATAATCTCTATTAAAGTTCAGAATATTTTGAATATTTGCTCCTCTGAAGGAGTAAATACTCTGAGCATCGTCTCCAACCACACATACGTTCTCAAATCTAGAAGCCAGGGCTTTTACAATGATGTATTGAGAATGATTGGTATCTTGATACTCGTCTACCATTATGTATTTAAATCGGTCTTGGTATTTGGCAAGAACTGCTGGAAATTTGGCCAATAATTCATTTGTTTTCAACAACAAATCATCAAAATCCATGGCTCCTGATCTAAAACAACGATCTAAATAGGCGGTATACAGAGAACCCATGAGTGGCATCTTTGCTGCGCTGTCTTGAGCTATTAACTCTTCCCTTCTATCGTAAATCTTGGGCGTAATTAGATTGTTCTTGAAAGCCGATATCCTATTTTGAACTGTTTTGGGCTTATAAATCTCTTTGTCGAGATTCATCTCCTTAATCAGATTGGTTATGACCTTCCTGGCATCTTCTGTATCATAAATGGTAAAGTTGGATGGATAGCCCAAATGATGTCCTTCGGCCCGAAGAATTCGGGCAAAAACAGAGTGGAATGTCCCCATCCAGAGGTTTCTGGCTTCTGAATCACCCACCAAACGGGCAATTCTTTCCTTCATCTCTCTCGCTGCCTTATTCGTAAAAGTGAGCGAGAGTATGTTAAAGGAGTCTACGCCTCTTTCCATTAGATAGGCAATGCGGTAGGTTAAAACTCTCGTCTTACCCGAACCCGCTCCGGCAATAACCATTACTGGTCCTTCGGTGGCCAACACAGCCGATTTTTGTGCTGGATTTAATTGATCTAAATACGTACTCATACTGTTCGTTCAAAAATAGAAACTTGGCGTTGAACTAAGGCATTGCGATAGTACACTAAACTAGAGAGTTGTTAACGCTTAATAGTCACTATTTTTACTGTTCTATAATTTACCATCCATATGCCGTTCCTACTTCGTCTCAAGTGGCCTATATTAAGTTTGATTCTGCTGTGCCAACCATTGCGCGCACAATTCAATTTACCAAGTGATACGGTTCTTTGTCCAGGCGAAAATCACTATATCTCGAGTGGCTTTAAAAGTATTTCGTCTTCTACGGTTGTTTCATTGAGCGACGACCAGTTTAGCGCAGTTATCCCTATTGGATTTCCTTTTGAATTTTACGGCGTTGCCTATACCGAGCTTGTGATTAGCTCTAACAATTACGTAACCTTCAATACCGGTGTTGCTGGCGGAGGCAGTCCTTGGCAAATTAACGCGAACATTCCCAATGCAGGCAATGCCCAGCCGAACTCCATAATGTGCCCTTGGCAAGACATCAATCCTGGTGTTGGAGGCACTATAGAATATGGTGTTTCTGGCAATGCCCCTAATCGAATTTTCACCATTTCTTTCTGCCAAATTCCAATGTTCAGTTGCACGGGAGATCTTTTCACCGACCAAATTCTTTTGTACGAAGGCTCCTTTAGAATAGAAACACACATCCGAGATAAACCGCTTTGTGTTACTTGGAATAATGGTGCCGCCATACATGGGCTTCAAAATGCCTCAGGCACTGTTGCACACGTTGTGCCGGGTAGAAATTTTTCAGATCCCGTCTGGACAACCTCCAATGAGGGCTATGCTTTTATTCCTACAGCCTCCAATGGGTATACCATCCAACAAATCGCCTACAACCCAAGTGTTTTTAATGATATCGATTGGTACGATTCAAGTGGAAATTTATTCAGTACGGGCGACAGCCTATTTGTAAATCTACCGCAAGGGACTGTAGAAACTTTTAGAGTACAGTCATCTATCTGCGGTGGGGCCATTATTTCAGACACCATTACGCTCTATCTACCTGATCTTCAATCGGCTGAAATACAGCCTTCTTGTGAAAACGAACCCAATGGAATTGTGTTTATAGATCTGTTCGATCAAAATCCCTATCGCTACAATTGCTTTCTGGTAGATGTAAACGACAGTATTATTTGGGCGAGCAGCGTACAACGATTTCAAGATACCGCCTATGGTATTCCGCCTGGAAAGTACGCGGTAGTGGTAACCGATACCAATAGCTGCCTCCAAATAGATACGGTTGTAGTTGGTAGTTTGGGGAATGTGGTCGCAGCCGCACTAGGCGTTAACGATGTGTATTATGACAGTGTTCTGGTCTATCAAGAGTTCTTCGACAATAGCGAGGGAGCCGTACAGCACTTCTGGACCAGCAACGGACAAACTAGTACCGATGTTAATCCGATTTTCAGCTACGATACCTGCGGAATCTACCCCGTAACACTGGTAGTTCTAAATGCCAATGGTTGCAGAGATTCCATTTCATTCGACTATGAAGTCTACTGCTATATAGAACCACCCATCATTCCAGAAGACAGCACAGAATTTGAAGTGCCTAATGTCTTCACTCCCAACGGAGATGGTGTCAACGACTTCTTCAATATTACCTACCAAGGGGTGCCCAATCTCATTGACTTTCAAGGCAAGATTTTTACTCGGTTTGGACAAGAAGTCTATACTTGGACCGATTGGGCAACGAAAGAATCGGGCTGGAATGGAACCATGAATGGCAATAAAGTTGCCGATGGTACGTATTTCTACATCATAACCTCTAAAGACTCGCACGGACAAAGCTTCAATCGACAAGGAACACTTACGCTCTTTTCGGGAGGAGCCAACTAAACTTTTATGCAGTTAAGAGGGTTAAAGTTCATCAGAAAACGAAAACAATGAGCGGAGCAGTAAAGGGATTTTCCAAACTATCGAAAGAAGCAAAAATTGAATGGTTGGCGAACCACCATTTTAAGAATCCTGAAAAAGCCATTGAGCTTTTAAAATCCTATTGGCATGATGATATTAAAGTTCAAAAGCTGCACGATGATTTCATCGAGAATACCATAAGCAACTATTATCTGCCGTTTGGAATAGCGCCCAACTTTCTGATTAATGGGAAGATATATACCCTTCCTATGGCCATTGAAGAAAGCTCTGTAGTTGCCGCTGCCTCTAAGGCCGCAAGCTTTTGGAAATCAAGAGGTGGATTTAAAACTACAGTCATCTCTACCCTAAAAATTGGTCATGTGCATTTCATTTACAATGGAAATGCCGATTGGTTAAGAGGTGTGATAGAATCCAATGAAACTAAATTCCTAGAAGATTGCAGCGACATAACCGCCAATATGCGCAATCGCGGAGGGGGAATAAAGGAATTAGAACTCGTTGATCGCTCTGATGCTGAGCCAGGTTACTTTCAAATTCAAGTGAAGTTCGAAACCTGTGATTCTATGGGTGCCAACTTTATCAATAGTTGTTTAGAACAAATTGCCAAAACGCTTAGAAGTGTAATCTCCTCTGAAGCTCCTTCGGCAAATGAGAACCCAGAGGTGCAAATTGTCATGTGCATCCTTTCAAACTATACACCTGAATGCATTGTACGTGCGGAAGTCTCTTGCCCAATAGAAGAGCTCCAAGATGGATCGGGTATCAGTCCTACTGAATTTGTTGAGAAATTTCAGCGTGCAGTACGCATTGCCCAAATCGAAAGATACCGCGCCACCACCCACAACAAAGGCATTTTCAATGGTATTGATGCTGTAGTTATTGCTACAGGAAACGATTTTAGAGCCGTGGAAGCCGCTGGTCATACCTACGCTTCTCGAAATGGCCGATACCAAAGCCTTACCAATTGTACCGTAAAAGATGGACACTTTTATTTTTGGATTGAACTGCCCTTAGCCTTGGGAACGGTAGGCGGACTTACCAGTCTTCATCCGCTTGTTAAACTGGCTCATGAAATGTTGGGGAATCCAAATGCGGAGGAACTCATGATGATTGTGGCGGCTTCAGGATTGGCCCAAAATTTTGGTGCTCTGCGTGCTTTAGTTACTACGGGTATTCAGAAAGGCCATATGAAAATGCACCTTTTCAATATTTTAAATCAGCTAGAGGCAACAGATCAAGAAAGGGAAACAATGGTCCGTTTTTTCTCAGATAAAGTAGTTGCACACAATGAAGTAGTGCGCAAGTTCTGCGATCTCCGTAGAATCTCTTACGAGGCTTTTGTTGGAAGAAACCATTAGAAAATCAACTCCTAAAGAGTATTATTACAGCTCAGGCAAGCTAATGCTAACGAGCGAATATTCTGTGCTTTTTGGAGCGCTTTCCTTGGCTTTACCCACCAAACTCGGACAATCTATTTCTATAGAAATGGACGAAGGTGTGGAAGGTCTATTATGGACAGCACTCGATGAGAAAGATGAAAAGTGGTTAGAAGTACAATTTAATTCTTCATTAAAAATCCTGAGTTCAAGTGATACTGAAAAGGCTGAATTCCTGAAAAGCCTTTTGCAGGATGCCTTTGGCAGCAGAAAATGGAAAGGTGTTTCTGTGCAAACTCAGTTGGAATTTCCGAGAGAATGGGGACTTGGGAGTAGCTCCAGCTTAATTAGCAATATTGCTAAATGGAGTAAAACAAAGCCGTTAGAATTATTCAGAAAATCGCAGCTTGGCAGCGGCTATGATGTGGCTGTCGCATTTGAAAGGAAAGCACTCGCTTATGTTCTCAAGGCCGATAAAGGAGAATATCAAGCCGTTTCCTTCCAACCTCCTTTTAGTAATCAATTGTATTTTGTTTATTTAGGACAAAAACAGTCTAGTTCAAAAGAGGTGAAACGTTTTTTGCAAGAGCAGCCGCCATCCAACCAAATTATTGAACAGCTTTCTGACTTAAGTCTAGCTATACTGCATTGTCAAGAGCTTACGCACTTCCAGAAGCTCATAAAAGAACACGAAGCAATTACGGGCAAATTAATTGGAAAAGAACCCATACAAGCAAAGCTTTTCAGCGATTTTGATGGTCAAATTAAATCGCTTGGCGCTTGGGGTGGAGATTTTATTCTCGCCGCTTCAACAGGAAATGTAAAATCTTATTTCGAACAAAAAGGCTACGCACCGCCCATTCCTTTTTTGGAGATGATTGGGTAAGAATACATTGTTTTTTGCAAGTGTATTTTAACTTACCCCTTGATATGCCTCAAGTCCTTCCTTTGCCCCTATACAACCGAATGCCTCCATTGGCTTGGGTTTTTCCAAAACAATAATCAAAATGCCTTAAGTTCTTCTACCATCCTATGTCAAATTCTTCTCATCCTCACCAAAACACGCTAAATAACGAATACAAAAAGATGGTTCTAAATCTTTCCCTCGAACCAAACAACTTACCCTTTGTATACGGAATGTGCAATGTCTTGTGCTTGTGAAGCACTCCTTTTAAGACTAATTTAGTAGCGCATGAGGACCTTACTGTTTATTCTACTTGGAATCAGTCCGTTCTGGACTTATTCTGCTCATTTAGTGGGTGGACAGATAGAGTATCTCTGTTTGGGATCAAATAATTACGAGCTGAAAGTGCGTATTTACAGAGATTGCTTTAGCGCTTTGGGTGCCGATTTCGACGACTCTGTTTCGGTTGCCGTCTTCAATGGCGACCTATCAAATCCTTTCTTAGTGCGGCAAATTTTTCTCCAACCCAATGGGCAAGCTGTCCAACTGAGCAATCAAACAACAAATCCTTGTCTTCAGGCTCCGCCTACTGCCTGCACTGAATACCTAGATTATACCACAACCACCGTTCTGCCCCCTTCTCCTGCTGGCTATATATTAAGCCATCAACGATGCTGTCGGAATGCAACCATTTCCAATATATCCGCGCCCGGAACATGGGGGAATACCTATACAATAGAGATTCCTGCTAATGATTTTAACTGCAACTCCAGTCCTGTTTTTCAGAATGTACCTCCGGTGGTGCTCTGTATAGGCAACGACATCAACTTCGATAATTCTGCCATAGATCCGGATGGTGACAGTCTCTATTATTCGCTTTGCTCTCCTTTGCATGGCGGAAGTCAGGCTACACCTGCCCCTATTCCCAGCACCCCTCCTCCATTTACACCAGTACCCTTTATTACTCCCTACTCTCAAACGAGTCCGTTGCCTGCTAATCCAGCCATTTCTATAAATCCCAACACTGGTCTTATTTCAGGCATTCCAAACCTGATTGGTCAGTTTGTGTTTGCGGTCTGTGTTTCCGAATTCAGAAATGGAGTTTTATTGAACACCTATCGTAGAGATTTTCAATTCAATGTAGTTCAATGCACATCCAACGTAGCCCTGCAAGTGACTGCCCAGCAAGATCTAGGTGTTAATACCACTTGCAATGGCTTAACGATTCCCTTTTCCCAAACCAATACGGGCGCTTCTACCTTTCTCTGGTATTTTGGAGATACCAACAATCCGAATTCTACAAGCACAGATCCTTTTCCAAGCTATACTTTTTCAGACACGGGAACCTATATTGTTTCCTTAGTCATTAACCGAGGAACCCTTTGTGCCGACTCTAGTTGGGAAGAGTATCAAGTGAATTATCCACTCAATCCGGAAATAGTGGTGAGCGGAGATTTCTGCTCAGACAATCAGCAGCTAATTGCCACAGCAACGGGAAACTACGGACCCGATGCCGAGTTTAGATGGCAGCTCAACGGTGTAAATTATCAGGGAAATCCACTCAATATCCCGCCACTCCCAAGCAATGGTCCATTTCAGTTGAATTTAGAGGTAAAAGACTTCCGATGTACTGCCTCAACACAAACCAACATTCAACTTTATACTCGTCCTGAACTCAATTCTATAGTGCCCACTGCTGAAGCCTGTCTCCCGTATGCGGTTGAGTTTAGAGACAGTAGTTTCGCTCAAACACCGCTCTCTCACTTTTGGGATTTTGGGGATGGATTTACCTCTACCGATCCAAACCCCATTCATACTTACAACACAGCTGGACTTTTCACTATAACGCATACTGTGGTAGCGGATACAGGATGTTTGGCAACTCTTACAGATGTTTTTAGCAATGCCATTCGGATCTTGCCAAAGCCCAGAGCCGGCTTTAGTATTGACAAAACCCTCTCAAATTATTTTCAAGCCTTTTTTACCGTAACAGACAGCTCCTCAAGCGATGTAGTCAACTGGGTAATAGACATGGGCGATGGAACGCAATACAGCAACAGTCCTTCCTTTATTCATACTTATAGAGATTCTGGAAACTTCATCATAAGGCAGATTGCAACCAATGATTTGGGATGCACCGACACCTTTTCTATTCAAGTGCGTGTGCAACCTCCATTAAAATTGTATATACCCAATGCCTTTAGTCCGAACAGCGATGGAAACAACGACTTTTTCTTTGTTAGAGCTACCGGATTTGTACAATTCCATCTCCAGATTTGGAACCGTTGGGGAGAGAAAACCTTCGAGACAAACAATCCGAATATGGCTTGGAATGGACAAAAGAACAATCTTGAGGGCGATTGTCCTATTGGCGTTTACAGCTATATATGCGAAATTGAATTCGAAGACGGATCTACAGAATCTAGAATTGGGGCCATTACACTTTTTCGATAGGTTCTTTTTTATATTCCGATGAAATTTTAAGATACCAATATGTCAAATACAGTCTTCTTTTCTCCAGGCATGGATTGTCTGCATGCCATTCAAGACGGGATTGAAAATGCCAAAGAAGAGATTGTTGTTTGCGTCTTTACCATTAGCGACGATCGCATCCTCCAAAGCCTTTTAAACGCACATAGAAAAGGTATGAAGATTCGCATTCTCACAGACAATGAAAAGGTACACGACAAAGGATCAGACATAAGGGCATTGGTACGGTCTGGATTAGACCTGAAGGTAGATGATTCAAAACATCATATGCATCATAAATTCATGATCATTGATGGCACGTATACCTATACGGGTAGTTATAACTGGACCCGAAGCGCTGAGCGCTTTAATGAAGAAAACCTTGTAATTATTGAAGATGCAGAATTAGCCTCTTCTTTTTTAAAACAATTTGAAACACTTTGGGAATCTGCCGTTCGCCTTTATTCGGTTGGATGGCGTCAGCACCACAAGAGCTAAAAGTGCTGAATTATAGTTCAGCTGTAGCCACCCATTTGGTTAAAACCCGAAATCTCCAAACCAACAACACGGCTGCTAAGGTTAAACCCGTCGCCAAGCAAATCCAAATAGCTAAAACACCACCGTTCAGATAGATGCCTGTTAACCAGCATAGAGGCAGACTCACTATCCAATATGAAAAGAAGGTAATTCCGGTTGGCAGTTTCACATCCGACAAGCCCCTTAGCATTCCCAATCCAACTACTTGAAGTCCATCTGAGATTTGAAAAATAACGGCTACAATAAGGAGCGAAGTGCTCAGTCTCAGCACCTCCACTTCATCTGTATAAAAACTGGGCAATAGGTTTCTACCGAAGAAAAGCACCAATCCGGCAAAAGTCATTAACGCAATAGAGAGCAAAAGGGCTGCATTTCCCGCCTCACGGATAGCCGTAAAATTCTTTCTTCCCCTTTCATTGCCAATGCGCACAGTTGCCGCCGCTGCAATTCCCGAAGCCGCCATATAACTTACCGATGCCAAACTAATGGCAATCTGATGGGCCGCAAGGGAGATAGGAGAAATGGTGCCAATAAGAACTGCTGCAATGGCAAAAGCACCTACCTCAAAAATATACTGCAAACCAGAAGGAACGCCAATTTTTAAAATGCGGATAACCATAGCTTTGTTGTACCTCTTGAGATCCAATCCGTCTACAAAGCTTTTAAACTTCGTGCTACGAGCGATATAGATAAACATAGCGATGGCCATTACTACTCTTGAAATTAATGTAGCATAACCCGCACCGAGTAATCCCATTTCTGGTAATCCTGCCTTTCCAAAAATGAAAAGGTAGTTAAGAAGAACATTTAAAAGGTTGGCCCCGATGGTAATAATCATGGCCATCTTGGTATCACTCAATCCTTCAGCGAACTGCTTTAGTGCTAAGAAAACCATAAGTGGAATTACACTTAGGGTTATGCTCTGCAAGTAGGGCCTAGCAAGTGCAAGCACCTCTTCATCTTGTCCAAGCAAATCCATGAAAGGAATGCCTAAGAAGAGCAGAGCAACCAGAATAACAGAAACGAATGAGTTGACCAGCAAGCCATTCCCCAATAATAGAGTGAGCTTAGTCTCGTTTTTACTTCCATCGGCTTCAGCAACCAATGGCGTTAATCCAAAGGAAACACCAATGCCAAAAACCAATAAGATTACAAAAAGGCTATTGGCAAAAGAAGAGGCCGCAAGCGGAATGGTACCTGTCTGGCCTATCATGACACTGTCTGCCACACCCACCATTACGTGTCCGAGTTGACTTAGAACTACTGGCCAAGCAAGCAAGACTAAATCTCGGAAAATCGGACGCTTTAAAAACAAAGATGTAGAATATTACTCTTCCTCGTCTTCTTTCTCGTATCTATCTAGCTCACGCTGATAGAACTCTTCGGCTTCTTGCAAGAGTTTAACGAGTTCATCGGTTAATTCATTCTCATCTTCTACCTCAATATCCTCCATCCATTCTATCTCCTCAGTGTCTAAGTCAAGAATAAATCTAGGGTAATGTGCATGTATAATGAAGACAGTATCCGGATGATCGGTATTGTCTCCGATTAAAAATTTGGGAAGCTTTTCAGACATGCTGCAAAAGTACATCAAAGCCCTTCGGTATAGATACCTTTGTTGGGTGGAAATGAAAAATTCTATTGAGGTAAATCAAGTCTCAGACCTGACAGCGGTGGCGCATTCTCTCTTGCAAGAAAAGAGAAAAGGGGTAATTGCATTGTATGGTGACATGGGAGCCGGCAAAACCACTTTGGTCTCTGCCATCTGCTCGTATTTAGGATGTAGGTCTGCCGTGTCTAGTCCAACTTTTTCCATTGTTCAGGAATACCAAGTAACTCAAAACGAAACGGTATATCACTTCGATTTCTATCGCATACGATCCGAAAAAGAGGCGCTAGATTTGGGCGCAGAGATGTATTTTTACTCAGGAGATTTGTGCCTTGTTGAATGGCCCGAAAATGTACAGGGTATCCTACCAGCTGATTTTCTGGCCGTACAAATTGAAACAATATCCACCCATTCTCGATTGATTCGATTTTAAGTACTATGAGTAAACCCGGTTTTCTAGATTTATCTCTCTATGGCCTGCCTCAGGAAGAAGTTCTTGAAGTAAAAAGGCACAAAAGAAGCTTGGACATTGGCGTTCCTAAGGAAACCTGCCTACAAGAAAAAAGAGTGGCTCTTAGCCCGCAATCCGTTCAATTATTAGTTGATAATGGACATATTATTCGCGTTGAAACAGGAGCGG
>ERZ888423.2472-NODE-2472-length-13734-cov-6.930843_pt1 | contig 13734 bp, 16 predicted proteins | sample MGYA00520523_ERZ888423 | MGnify/ENA primary metagenome ERZ888423 (study PRJEB32303, sample SAMEA104408611) | aquatic metagenome | biome: Brackish water; feature: Pelagic; material: water | place: Baltic Sea | collected 2014-06-08T10:24:00 | depth 30,27 m ...
TTCAGTCGGTGTCACCGCCGATGAACTTGCTCGTCACTTATATCACTCACTCCACGAAAAACTGCTGACGCTTCCCGACACCACCAAAGTCTTTCCCGCACACGGAGCTGGTTCGGCCTGTGGAAAAAATCTCAGTACCGAAACTTCTTCCACTATCGGTGAGCAACGTGTTTCCAATTACGCACTTGCACCCATGAGCGAAAACGAATTTGTAGAAACTGTGACCGAAGGACAGTCGGTAGCCCCGCTCTACTTCTTATACGCAGCGACCATGAATCAAAAGTCGCGTGAGTTACTTGACGAGGACACCCATGTCACGAAACTCACGATGAACGAGGCACTTGCTCATCAGTCATCTGGCGCAGTTGTGATTGATGCCCGTACTGATACCGAATTTGCTCAAGGTCATCTCGCACGATCGGTCAATATCGGCTTGGGTGGGCGTTTCGCCGAATACGCCGGCGAGGTCATGGTGGCTGGCACGCCCATCGTTCTTGTTGTCCCAGCGGGCCATGAATCAGAGGCGAAAATCCGTCTTGCGCGAATTGGTTTTGACAACGTTGTCGGAGTTCTCGATGACCCAACCCGTGCGTTTGTTGAAAATCCACAGCACGTAGAAACTGCATCACGACTAAGTGCCGCAGAACTGATGACACGCACGGGCACGGTCAAAGATCTGGTGTTAATAGATGTTCGCAATCCAGGCGAAGTATCTCTCGGAACAATCAAAGGTTCGTTAGCTATTTCGCTACCTTCACTTTTGAACCGTATTCCCGAATTAGATCCGACGAAGCCCACCGTGGTTTTTTGTGCGGGCGGATATCGCTCATCAATTGCACGAAGCCTTTTACGTTCACATGGCTTTCTAGATGTCAGCGACATGGTCGGAGGATTCACCGCATGGAATGCTCACTTACACATGCAGTCGGCATCTCCTACAGCCGAGCCAGCAATTGATGCCGACTCTGTCGCAGCAAACAAAAATGCATTTATCTTTGATGTTCGTGAACTCCACGAATGGCAAGCTGGTCATGTTGAAAACTCAGTACACGTGCCAATGGGAGACGTAGTTTCGCGAATCACCGAGTTGCCAAGTGATCGTCAAATTGTGTGCATCTGTCGATCTGGAAATCGTTCGGGTCGTGTTACCTCATACCTACGTCAACAAGGCTATGACTGTGTCAATCTCACCGGTGGTGCTCAACAATGGTTGAGTTCTGGTCACCCTCTTGTCAATCACGTCGGTAACGCCGGTGTCGTGATCTGACCAGTTGTTGTTGATTCACTGTCTGCAACTTGTTTCCAGAACCTACAACTTGGTCTGAGGCATCAGAACTTGGGGGCATCCCCATCTTCGTGTGAAATTCTCACTGCCAAATGTGCCAATATCAAGCATGGCTCAACCACTAGACATTCGCCCACTTCTTGACCCTGAGATCTCCGCGCTCTTGGCAGCGTCACCCGTCGACATTGGCGCAGCTCTCGGTTCTCTCACTAATGAATCGGTTGTCGAGATTCGAGCCATGTTTGGAGCGACTCCCCCGCCACCATTGTCTGACTCAGTTGAGCGAACTGATTACCTGGTACCTGGCCGTGATGGAGTAACGGTTCGAGTCCATCGACCCAAGAACATCACTGGCAGTCGCCCGTGCGTGTACTGGATGCATGGTGGCGGCCTGGTCATCGGTGACAACAAAATGGACGATGCCCGCTTTGATGCTTGGTGCAACAAGTACGGCATTGTTGGCGTCTCCGTCGATTATCGACTAGCTCCCGAGCATCCATACCCAACGCCGCTCGAAGATTGTTACGCCGGTTTAGCTTGGGTGATTGCACAAGCAGGTGAACTTGGCATTGATACAAACCGTCTCGGTATTGGCGGAGCAAGCGCCGGTGCTGGCTTAGCAGCCGGACTCGCACTACTTGCCCGCGACCGTGGCGAATATTCAATCGCCTTTCAACTCTTGATCTACCCCATGATTGATGATCGTCAAATCACTGTTTCCAGCACATGGTCGGACCCTATTTGGTCTCCTTCGGCAAACACCTTTGGTTGGACCGCATACCTTGGTACGAAAAAAGGAACTGCCGATGTTGAACCATATGCAGCAGCTTCGCGAGCCACCAACCTCGTCGGACTTCCGCCTACTTTGATTGCAGTCGGTGCACTTGATGGATTCTCCGATGAAGACATTGATTACGCCGTTCGACTTCGCCACGCCGGAGTCGTAACCGAATTACATGTTTACCCAGGTGCTCCTCACGCCTTTGACACGTTTGGCGATTTTACTGCAGTATCTCGCCAAGCCAATCGTGACATGGATGAATGGCTTGAGCGCCATATTCAGTAGTCAGTTCATGAACGGAATGTCATGAGTCTCAAACTGCATTGGTTTCTTCCCACATCTGGCGACAGTCGGACCGTGACACCTTTTGGCCCCGAAGGTCATTTTCGTCCTCCCACACTTGAGTACATCGCTCAAGTCGCGCAAGCCGCAGACCAACTTGGGTTTGACGGCGTACTGACGCCCACTGGAACCCCTTGTGAAGATGCGTGGCTGATGACCGCAGCACTCATTCGTGAAACCGAACGACTCAAATTCTTAGTTGCATTTCGACCCAATGCATTAACCCCAACACTCGCTGCACAAAAGGCGGCAACATTTCAGCGAATCTCTGACGGACGCTTACTTCTCAATGTTGTGACGGGCGGAGACGATGACGAGCAACAACGTTTTGGTGATTGGCTCGATCACGATCAGCGCTACGCCCGCACAGATGAATTCATGACAGTTCTGCGAGGCGCACTAACGGGTCAACCATTTGATTTTGTAGGTGATCATTTCAACGTTGCCGGGGCAACGGTGAGTCAAGCCCCCAACCCACAACCAAAGTTGTATTTCGGCGGGGCCTCAACAGCCGCTGAAGAAATCGCAGCAAAGCATGTTGACGTCTATTTGATGTGGGGCGAACCACCTTCGATGATTGCTCCACGCATTGCACGCATGCGTCAATTGGCAGCCGATCAAGGTCGAACGCTTACGTTCGGCATTCGTTTACACACCATCACCCGTGATCATGCCGATGATGCCTGGAAAGAAACGCAACGATTTCTTGATCTCGTTGATGACAATCGCATGGCCGAGTCGCAAGATCAATTCGCCCGCACGACTTCTGTTGGTCAACAACGTATGGCGTCACTGCATAAAGGCTCGAAAGAAAACCTACTGATTGCACCAAACTTGTGGGCTGGTTACGGGCTGGTGCGCAGCGGAGCAGCGACTGCCCTTGTCGGTAATCACTCCGAAGTGGCTGATCGCATTGAGGAATACCACTCGCTTGGTATCGACGAGTTCATCCTGTCAGGCCATCCACACGTCGAAGAGGCTTACTGGGTCGGTGAAGGTGTCATGCCCGAATTACGCAAACGTGGATTACTTGCCGAGAATCCAACATTGATGTCGCGCAACACCGGTCAACGAAGGACCTACCCGAATACCGCTGGTCGTTAGGACAATTCGTCCCAGCCAAGGGCTTTTTGAGTGTCCTTTGCCCTGGCTAACTCGTTAAAACTCAGTGTGAATCCATCTTGCACGTCTTGTTCAGTCAGCCCAAAAGCTGCTGACATGAAGTTATTGGTGAAAATCAATGCGCTAGATCGAACTGCCACTGCTTCGGCCATGCGCCGTGACATTCCAAGTGATTCGCAGTAATCAGCAAAAAGCAAAATGTTCTGTTTTGATTCGTACCCGAACTTGCTGGCGTCTACACCGCAGGAAATGAGATACATCACTAGGCGCATACGTAGTTTTGTGAGTTCTTGCCCAACAGCTACCAGCGACATGTCCATGGAGACAAAATCATCTGATCTCGTCTTCCGCTTCTCAGTCTCCGCCTCAATTTGTGCACGAGCTCGCTTTGCAAGTTCAACGGTCACTGCTTCAAAGAGATCGAGACGAGTTCCGAAGTACCGGAACACATAGCCATGATTGAGGCCAGTCGTATCGGCGATCTCTTGGACTGAAATATCTGAGATTGGTTTTGTTGAAAGCAACGAGATTGTCGCCTCCAAAAAGCGCTCAATCGCTTGGGCTCTGCTCACCCGAGCGGATCGAGTTTTGTCACTTTTCGTCACCACGTTTGGAAGCCTACTCATGATCTAAAGACGAAACATTTAGTTCGATACCGATGAGAAACGCCATTTTCGGGTCAATTTTGTAAGTATTTATCTCCCGAGATGTTCGCGGATACTCGCGAGTGATGGATTGGTCATCGCGGTGCCATCGCTGAAGATCAACGTCGGAACGGTTTGATTTCCGTTATTGACTTTTTCAACAAGCTTGGCCGCGTCAGGAACTAGTTCAATATCAACTTCTTCAAAATCAATTCCTGCATCACGCAAGTCGCGCTTGAGTCTCTGACAAGGACCGCACCATTTTGTTGAGTACACCGTGAAATTCATACTGATTCCTCTATTCAAGTTCTTTCATTGCCTCGTCAAGCGTATCTCTGACTATTGAGGCGAATACTGCAACCTTCTCAACCGTGCTAAAACTCTCTGGACTTCGATTCGGTGCCGCTGATGCCTCTTTTGTAGATATTGAGGGCATTTCAATCAATATTGATTGTTGCCCTGGCATGACTGCGTTCTGCCCTTGCCAAAGAAATGCACTTTCGGGCGGGTTGACGCCAGATGTATACAACACGTCCATTCCCAACGCTTTCACAAGTTGCGAACCAACATCTTTGGCTAGCGAACCATTGAAATACCCAATCCAATTGAGTGGAGAATGCAGATATACGGTGAGGTCAGGAGCCACTAATCGAGTAAACGCCATCAATGCCTTAGTTTCAGGAGCACTCCGGGCGAGTCCGTCTCGATTGAGATCTACCCCACTCCCGTTGGTTCGCCTACCAAGGAAGTGCCCCTCGGGATTCAAAGTCGGAATGAGCCACAATCCATAATTTTCGGGCGGTCGCTGGCGCAATTCATTCACAACAAAAGCTGGAGCACATTCATCACCATGAATCTGACCGACCACCAAGACCTGCGGACCCGAGGTTTGACCCCAGTGCTCCGCAATGATGGGAAGATCGCCATCAGACTTTCCAATGACCACAACTGATTCAGGCTTGTTCGGCGAGCGGTTGCCGAATCCCATTGAACCCTCAGTCATGAAATCGCACATTCCAATAGGAACTACTAATTTGTCATCATTCACTTGCGTCGTGCTTGACACCATCGGCGACGGCACAGAAGTCGGATTTTCAGAAGTTGAGGGAATGGAAATTAAAGTCGCGACAGACGAGACAACAGTCGTTTCTTCATTCACTTGAGACATTTCTGATGCACAACTTAGGGATACTGCACACATCAAGAAGACACAAAGACGGAATTTAAGTTGCATCTGGTCCGGCTAAAGCAATTTTGATTGCTTCAGCAATCTGTGGAGCACGGTAGCGCGCAAACTGATCAGAAATGTGGTTGTAGTCGCGGTAAACGATCCGACCCGCAATCGCTCCTGGGCATAGGTCTGCGGTGCAGAACCAGTCGACTGGGTTCACATACGTCGCCGAATGTTCCGATACCACATCTGAAATGTATTTGACGCGCTCAGGAAACTCGGCTTTACTCCGCGGGTTCGCGCATTTTGAAATATCGCTTTTGTGTTTAGATAAACAACTGGGGATGTCTTCACCATTTGTCTTGGGGGTCTCTCCCAAAACCAAAACCTTTGTTCCTACGCCGGCTACTGCTGAAATTGACTTGCCTAGTCCAGCACTGAAAGCAGCAATCCCACCGCTGTTCACCAAACGAAAGCGTGACAAAACAGCAAAGATCACTAAATCAGGTTGCATCTCTCGCATAGCCGCATGAGCCCGTTTGTGAAACTCATCGCATTCGGGATACAGCAACTCTTCTCCATCAGGTAGTGCGTCTCGTCGTCGATAAGTCGGCACATCAGCGACCGGACACGAAGACTTCGTCATTGAAATCAATTTCCAATGGTTGGTTCGAGCGGCAACTTCCAGTGCGCCAAACCACTGAGCCGCATGACTATCGCCTGTAAAAACAATGACGACATCACTTTCAAGATCGCCGAATTCACAAATGACTGGATCAATCGCTGCTGTTGAGGCATGACAACCATTGTCATATAAAGGTGATTTGCTCGCGGCCTTTGCGCCAAGGGCAAAATTCTCGGGCAACGGACCCAGTGCGGCCGCTTCTGCTACATCGGCAAACTCACCCGATATTTGAATCGGCGCCAAAGTTGTCGTCGTCGTTGACGTAGTGCTTGATGTCGTTGTCGAAGTCGAGGTCGATGTGGTTGCGAGCACAGTAGTAGTCGTTACTTCACCAGTCGACGAGATATTTCCGCACGCAGATACAACTAAAAGACCACCAAGGATCAAAAGTCGCGTGCTCATAGCAAAAGTCTACCCCCGTCATTGAATTGACTTGTTGGCGTGGCCACGAATTAGTCCCGTCGTGCAGAGCAGTTGCACTGGACATAGGCGAGACGTTAACTAAGTCGTCACAAAGCAAAATGATCTAGCGCCAACCGTCACTCTTAACTTAGTAATTAACTTATTGTTTGAGCGCACATCACTAAGCAGATAACACCACGAAACGTCCACGAGATAGTTCGGGGCCAATTGGTCGCCACTAGTTTTTTGCCAATCTGGCTTGACGGTTTACTAATCATCCTCTCATGCAACGGGACCGAGAGAAAAACGGTTGAGCCCAACGAAATCGCTAGAAAAAAAGCGCCAACCCACGGCAAAAACCACGTCACTTGATCGGGTCGAGAAACGAGAAGCACTAAGGTACTCACACCTTCAACGCCCATCGGGAGTCCGACTACTTGCGAGGTTCGACGCTGGTGTTCATGACCCACAGATTTCTGATCTTTAACATCAACTTGAGCAAGTAATGGATAGTGGACCCGTTGCACAAACCATATAAGGCCCACCATAAACAATGTGCCTGCGGTATTCGCCAACAGCGCGATTTCGCTCATTGACAAACCGTATCCGTAGTTGACCATTGTCGCGATGCTCAGCCCCGAGAACATTCCTCGTTTAGAATAATGCCGTGGCCAAACAAGATGAAATTGATTACATCGGTCGCCTTGGAGACATCGGCAAAAAGCATGCACTTGACAAGCCGTGGTCAGACGAATTGCGGGGTCTCTATTTACAAGAGATGGGGGCGTTGATCTCGCTGCTGCCGGCACCTCCTGCCAAGATTCTTGATATTGGCGCGGGCAGTGGTTGGACAAGTTGTTTCTATGCCTTGAGTGGCTACGAAGTGACGGCCACAGATATCGCACCCGAGATGGTGGAGCTCGCCAAAATCAACGCCGCCCGCTACAACGTTGTCCTTGATGCAGTAGTCAGCGATTTCGAATCGCTTCTCTTTGAAAATCAGTTTGACGCGGTCATTTTCTATGATTGTCTTCACCACGCCGAAGATGAAGTGCTGGCGTTGCGGAGTGCTTATCGAGCATTAAAAAAGGGTGGGATTTGCATCACTCTTGAACCAGGTTCTGGTCACGCGAAGAGTGCGGTTTCAGTTCAGGCAATGAAAGATCTCGGCGTCACCGAACGTGACATGCCACCAAAACGAATTATTAAAGGTGGCGTAAAAGCTGGATTTACGGCGGTCCAAATTTTTGAGCGTCCCGTTCAACCCATTGAACTTTCACATCAAATAATGCCGCGCTGGAAAACGGTCGTGAAACTGCTTCAACGATTAGTCACTCGGTCAACTCCGATTGCCCTACAGCGCAGTCAGTACGTCGTTCTTCAAAAATAGAACCAGAACCACTCGGGTTTTTGAGTCTCGCCGAAGATGCGCAATATTCTCTTCAGTCTCACAAGATTCTCGTCGCTGTTTTATGCACGATGACGCAATACACGATTGTGCTCACCACATCAATCGCCACAACCCATCGAGCGCGCACATTCTGTGCACCCGCCCACATCAAATGTCGACCAATAGGACGGAACGCCAAGAGTCCGATCGCCACAGTCTTGTGATGAGTTCCTGGTTTAGCCATCCAACGACCGATTCGGCCCAACTTCATCATCTGCTTGGGGCCATGACGGCGACCAAGTAAAAAGTGAAAAGGATCCGTCACGGACAAACGTAAAGAAGCAAGTAAGACAAATGGAATGAGCGACATTTGCCCCGCCGCCAGACCCATGAAGATGATTCGGGGACTGAGCAACATCAAGGCCAAAGGATTTCCCAACAACAAGGGTGTACACGCAGTGCCGATAAACGAAACACCAGACATCGCCATGATTGGTAGAGCCGTGCGATCAAACTTCTTGATCAATGTCGTGTTCACGTAGCAAAAGTCTCGCAAGCACAACTTTCGGGAGAGCAAAGTTCAACGCTCTAACTGGCAAACAAATTCTGAACAAACTGCGCTAGTTGGTATGAAGTATCGATGAGAAAAGTGTGAGATTTCAGCGATTGCGCCCTCTCAGAGGTATGACCGCAACTGCCAACCCCGATCTGTCCGAAATTGATGAAACCACGTTGAGACGTCTGCGAGTCATGAGTTCGCTATCGGTCGCCATTTTTGGGTTGATTGGCCTCGGATTTTTTCTCATCTTTCGCGGCGGTGAAAGTATTTCTGAAAAGGCTCAACATCGCCAAAACATCATCCTCGGGGCCAGTGGAATTACCCTTCTAGCAGGTGGGATTCTCCTTCTGGCCATCACATTTTGGCGCTCGTCGCGGTCCCTCAGTACCGCCTAAAGAAGTGGTCTTTGCTAATTCAGTTGACTTTGTCATTTCAAGGTGGTTGCCTATTAAGCGTTATGTCTCTCCAGAACACCCCGTTGATCTCCATGATCTCATCTCCAGTGATCTCATCTCCAGTGATCTCATGGTCAGTGTTCTCCTTCGCGTCTGCAAACACGTTCGCCGTTAAGCACGCAGGCATGAAGCATGCAGCCGCCAAGACTGCCTATATGGCAGCCGGCTTTGCAGCGGTGAATACCAAGCGTTCACCCCAGCGGCTCAGGGAGTCACTCACGTAGGTCACACACCAACGTCGAGAATCCTCACTGAGGCCGCTGGGAAATCCCAGCGGCCTTTTTCGTTTTCCCGACACCAAACCAGTTATCCACAACAACACCACTAAGAAAGAGAACCACCATGACCATGATCCTTGAAGCCCCAATTGAAGAAATCGTTGCTCCCCTTTTCATCAAGCAAACTGCCCGTTGCGCCGATGGCAATGGCACGCTGACGCCTCTGTTCTTCAGCGACGAAAACATTGATATCGCTCGCGCCAAAGCAATCTGTACCCGATGTGCCTTATCTGCCTCGTGCCTTGATGGTGCTCTTGAACGCGAGGAGCCCTGGGGCGTCTGGGGAGGTGAACTCATAGAAAATGGACGCATCGTGGTTGACCGCCGACCCCGCGGGAGACCTTCGGTTTTACCCAAGCCCATTTTGGTGATTGACGAAGATCGCACAATTCGCAGCATCTTGAGCGTTAGTGATCAGAAGAGTTACGAGGTGGCCATTCGAGTCGCCTAGTCACATCACGTAATCATCCACATTCATCTCGGTGGTGGGCAACGCTTGACGACCCCATCACTGCACCGGGAGGTCCCGGCCGCAGTATCCCCCCAAACTGCGGCCGGGCATCCCTGACCCGAAGCAATCTCTGTCACGATTCACCTGAGCCCCGATCAGATGGCTGGCAACTAACCTGAGCCTGTGGCAATGAAGTTTTCACTACGGCGGTTGAGCCCGTTTTTCATTGCCGTGCTCGCTGGTGTTTCTGCTTCAGCAATCGCCATCATTGTTGTTGCTTCAAACCAATCTGACTCGAACGAGTCTGATGTAATACTTGACCAACCCGGCGTTTATCAAGAGCCTGGTATCGGTACCAATGCCCCAGTTGTCGGCAAGCAAATGAAACCCGCCGACGTTCGTGATCTCAACAACCAAGTTGTCAATACGGCAAGCTTCTTTACCGACGGAAAACCAGCACTCATCAACTATTGGTTCTCAAACTGTCAACCGTGCAAACGAGAAATGCCCGCATTGCAAGATGCCTTTACAAAATATGGTGCGCAAGTCAATTTCATCGGTATCAATACTCAAGACTCTTCCGAGGTCGCAACTTCGTTCATTGAAGATCTCGGGATTGATTACGAAATTTTGCGCGACCCGAATGGAGAATCCGTCGTCGCGAACGGTGTCTCAACTTTTCCAAATACGTTCTTCGTCAATGCCGCTGGCACGATCATCAAGCAGATAGCCGGAGAACTCACCGCCGATGACATTTCATCAGCATTGAAAGAGTTAGGTGTCTCATGATCGCCAACTCTGATCGCCTGTGGTTGAGTTTTGGAGCCGGGTTACTTGCTGCCGTAAATCCATGCGGCTTTGTCTTGTTGCCGACGTACCTCATGTACTTCCTCGGCGTTAGTGGCCGACCCGGGACACAACGGTCTACAGTCCGTCGAGCACTCTTGGTCAGTGCCGCGCTGTCCGCTGGTTTCATGACCATCTTCATCATTGTTGGTGGTGTCAGTCGACTATTCACCGATTGGCTCAATCAGAATGCGAAATATGTTTCGCTGTTAATCGGTGTCGCCTTGGTCATCTTGGGTATCGCAATGTTATTTGGTTATCGTCTGCCATTTTCAACCCCCAAACTTGAAACTGGAAAACGCGACCAAACCGTTGCCTCAATGTATGTTTTCGGCTTGGCTTATGCCATCGCTTCAATTGGCTGCACCATTGGGCCATTTTCGGCAATCGTTCTTGGCACCATTGATACTGATGGTTTCTTTCAAGGAATCATTGCCGTCGTTCTCTATGGCGTTGCGATGTCATTGCTCATCACCACATTGACCGTCACGCTTGCGTTGGCCCAAGGTGGCTTGTTGAAGTCGCTCCGAGTCGGCATGACTTACGTTGAAATCGCTTCAGCAGTCATCATGATTCTCTCGGGTTTGTATCTCACCTGGTATTGGTTCAACGACATTCGCGATAAATACGATGACGATTTCACTGGCCAGGTATTGAACTGGCAAGAACGAATCGTTCAAATCATTGACGACAACCGACTCATTCTGGCAATCGTCTTCACTGTCATCGTTGGAGTCGCGCTCACGTACACCCTCGTCTCGCGACGACGAGAGATTCATCAAGGTTCGTAATCACCAATGTTTCGTGAACTTCTAGATCATCCTGATGTTGAAGAGGTCATTACTCTACGCGGGCAAGATCTTCCCCCCGACCAACGCATCGGATTCATGGCCTATCACGGTGGTGGCCTCGAAGAAATGACTGAAGTCATCGCCATGCGAGCCGCTGAACGTAGCGGAACGAGTTATTACGGAGTCCACCAGCCCAAGGGAATGGAACGACACATTCCCTCAATTGAAGTGTCCCCCGAGTCCTCAACTCATCTCAAGAATTTCATTGATCATGTTCACACTGTCATCACGATTCACGGTTTCGGTCGACAGGGCTTCTATTCATCATTGTTATTGGGTGGACAACATCGAACCTTCGCTCAACACGTTGGTTCGCACTTGCGTACACACTTGCCGGCCTACAAAGTCATCACTGAGATTGACGACATCCCCAAAGAACTTCGTGGATTGCATCCGCGTAACCCGGTCAACCTGCCAGCAGGTACTGGCGTTCAGATTGAATTACCCCCACGCGTGCGTGGTACGACTCCCCTGTTTTGGGATTGGGAAGGTCCGTCATTGCCACCCCATACCGAATCACTCATCAACGGATTAGTGAGTGCAGTCGATTCTTGGCAAACAATTCAGTTACGGGGCTAAGCGTTCAATCATCCATTCTTGGGTGACATCATCACGGCGATATCGAAAACGATCGTGCAAACGATTGGGACGTCCCTGCCAGAATTCAAAGACGTCAGGAATCAGTAGCCATCCACCCCAATGTGGCGGGCGCAGCACTTCCACTCCAGCGAATTTTTCGGCAAACTCGGCGTGACGCTCGTTCAGAATGTCGCGACCACTAATCACTTCGCTTTGTGGTGAAGCCCAAGCACCCAATTGGCTATCACGTGGTCGTGAAGCAAAATATGCATCACTTTCATGACCTGGCAGCATTTCAACAGTGCCACGTACCCGCACTTGTCGATGCAAACCAATCCAAGGGAATACTGCGCTCGCTACTGGATTCGCGTCGAGTTGTTGACCTTTAGCACTGTTGTAGTTTCCAAAGAAAGTTAGTCCATCATCATCAAACCCACGAACCAATACGATGCGCGAGTCGGGCATGCCATCAGAATCAATTGAGCCAACAGCCATCGCATTTGGTTCAGGTAATTCTGCTTCGACAGCCTCGATGTACCACGCATGCCATTGTTGAATCGGCGATTCATCAAGGTCCTCAAAATTCAATCCCGCTGTTTCATACTGGATACGACGATCACGCAGATTCATATTGATTAGCCCTGAGGACTGATGCGGTCCATGCCACGCATATACGGACGCAATACTTCTGGAATGATCACACTTCCATCGGCTTGGCGGAAGTTCTCCATGATTGCGGCCCACACCCGAGGAACTGCAAGCGCCGAACCGTTGAGTGTGTTGGCAATATGTGTACCTTTTTCACCCACTTTGCGATAGCGAATATCGGCGCGACGACCTTGGTAATCACTGAACCACGACACCGACGAAACTTCAAGCCAGTTGTCACAACCAGGCGCGTACACCTCAATGTCAAAACTACGGTGATGACTTTGGCCCATATCACCAGTGCAAATTTCGATGATGCGGTAGGGCAAGCCCAAACCAGCGATCAACCGCTCGGCACGATCGCGCAGTTCAATCAACAACTCATCAGCAGTTTCGGGTGTGCTCAACGCAAAGATTTCTACTTTGTCAAACTCGTGTGCTCGCAACATTCCGCGAGTGTCACGTCCAGCCGAACCGGCTTCACGGCGGTAGCAGGAAGAATACGCCATCAGTCGAAGAGGCAACTGTGCCTCATCCAACACTTCGCCGGCGTACATGGAAGTTAAAGGGGCCTCAGCAGTTGGAATGCACCACAAGTCATCGCGTTCAATGGCATATGCATCTTCAGCAAACTTTGGAAGTTGTCCCGTTGCTGTAAGGGTCGCAGTTGTAACCAAAGATGGTGGACGAATCTCTTCGAAGGCATCGGCATTCATATCTAATGCGTACTGACACAGCGCACGCGACAACATGGCACCAGCGCCTCGTTGCATGGTGAACATTGCACCACTTAACTTCACTGCTCGTTCGTTATCAAGAATCCCAAGTTCATCAGCGATTTCCCAATGAGGCATGCGCTGATGCTCTGTGAAACTTGCCGGCATTAGATTCGGCCCAATCACTAATGGATTGTCGTGGTCGCTTGCACCATCTGGGGCGTCTGGGTGCGGCAAGTTTGGTAGACGCAACATGACATCACGCAATTGACCTTGGGCTGTTTCAAAGGATTCTGCCAAGGACTTTTCGTCGTCACCAAGTGAGCGACTTTCGGCTTGCAATTTCTCAGCCTCGTCGTTGTCGCCAGTGCGACGAGCGGTGCCGACCAACTTGGATAGTTCATTCACCCGAGCACGAATCGTGTCACGACGGGCCGTGATATCGCGAACTTGTTCATCAAGGCTGATAGCGGTATCTAGTTGGACCAGCAATTCGGGCTTGCCACGTCGAGCGAGAGCAGCCTTAACC
>ERZ888423.2473-NODE-2473-length-13731-cov-13.652749_pt1 | contig 13731 bp, 1 predicted proteins | sample MGYA00520523_ERZ888423 | MGnify/ENA primary metagenome ERZ888423 (study PRJEB32303, sample SAMEA104408611) | aquatic metagenome | biome: Brackish water; feature: Pelagic; material: water | place: Baltic Sea | collected 2014-06-08T10:24:00 | depth 30,27 m ...
CAAAAAAAAAAAAAAAAAACACATAAAAAAAAGGAATACAACCAGAAATCTCTTTTATAAAAAAGGTACGTTTAATAAAAACCTATGTCTATCAAGAATCAAAAATGTTTTCAAATTAATTTTTTCGAGTTCAACAACAACTTGCTAATAGTTGTCAGCAGGGACATAATTTTTAGACTTGAGCACGTGTTCTGAGATGAAGGTCTGTTTTTGAGCACTGGAAAACCTAGAGTTTCCTGACGCAGGGACGGAAACGTCCGTCAGGTATTCGAGGCTAGCTTCCCCGGCAGAGGTCTGCCAGAAGACCAGCTGCGAAAGAGAGAACCCAAAAAGGTTCCGTTCAGAGAGAGAGTCCGGTCGGAGGACCTGCAAAATAACCTTTCTGATGCCAAGGTGCTGTTTTTTCAACAGCAGAGGTCCGGAAGAAAAGCTGCGTTCTTTGGACAGGGCAGGGATCTGCCTGTGCCAGTCTATCAGCTTTTCCAGAGGGGAACAGGTCTCAAAAACCAGCTCGGGTTCAGCATCTTCGGCGCATACCAGCACCCTGACCCCTTTCGAAAAGGTTTTCCTGGCCGTCTGGCTGTCCGCAGGTGCAACCAGCTCAAAACCTACAACGCTACAGGGCTCGGAAAATTCAACCTCGATTTCTACGTATCTCTGCTCAGGGTCAGGGGCCTGCAGAAAGTCTTCTACCTGGTTGCTGGAAGCCATCTCCCCAAGGTAGAAGATCTGGACCGAACTCAGCCCCGCTGTAGCCCCCACGTTCCCAGAAGCGGAGAACCCAGAGAAGACCTGCGAAGTGGGCCCCTGGGAGGCGGTCCGCAGGAGTCCTGTTACCCCTGAGCAATTGTCGACCCGGAAAGCCTTCACGACCTGACCCTGTGGCCCAGACCTAGCTACCAGAACACGCCCAAGCCTGTCCCAGGCCAGCCCGAAACCTGCTCCTGCCGCAAAAGGGTTCCCGAGGGCCTCAAAGCTGCTTCCGTTCCTGAGTCTGAAAAGCTGCACAGCCCCGGGGGCCCCGGCCTCAGGGGAGAGAGCAACCGCGAGGATATCCCCGTCTGGGGAGAACGCCAGGCGGTTGGCTGTCCAGGTGCTGAGGTAGCTCTGGGGGGCAGGGATCGTCTGCTGCCAGGCGGCCGAAAAGATTTTCACCTCCCCCGCGGACGTCACGCCGGCAACCAGGTCGCCTGACCCCCACCCCCTGGGGGAAGCGAAATCGGAGAAACAGTACCCTGAAACCCCCGTGAAAAAACCCTGCACAGATGCACAGCTCTCCCAGCTCTCCCAGCCGGAGGGTATCTCTGAACCGGGGTCGAGGGCGCTTGTTTTCTCGACCAAGACCTGGGGTGCTAGGGGGCTGCTCAGGACCAGCCCGTGGGCTGGGGCCAGGTGCAGCCGGAAGCTCTCGAAAGGGACTGCAGAGCCCGTCTCGAAAAAGTCTCCCGCCAGCCTCATAACCCACCCGTGCTCTTTCTGGAAACTGAAAGGGACCACCCTGACCATTTTTTCCAGGCCCCCTGCTGTGTCTGCCAGACAGGTCGCAAACGCCTCGGTGCCCCTGGGACTGATCTCTACAGAGTGCCCCAGGAACTCAAAACCTGCGTTTGGAAGAGCTCCATTTGCTTCTTTCCCCGTTAGCATCCTGTACCTCTGAGGGTCCCCCCCGGAACTTAGCAGTTCGAATCTGAACCACTGCGGGCTCAGGAACTGTCTGTGGCCGTTCATGGATATGTTGAGATTCTCTCTGAAGCCAGATCCAGCGTTTTGCAGCCACTCGGGTTCTAGAAGCTTTTCGGTCCCAACCCTGAAGTACAGAGCGTCGGAACTGTGCCCGTAGAAACGGGAAAGGGAAGTAGCCTCCTTGCCCAGATCGAGCCACCCCTCGAAGCCCTGGACAGCCGCCCAGACAGCCTGGAAAACCCCGTGGCTGGTGATCTCAACCATCTGGCAGCCCACGGGAGGGATGCTGGGAACCTCCACCGCGGACCCGATGTCCGCCGCTGTGAGCTGGCCCAGCTGCGCAACCAGCGGCTGGGTTGTGAAAACTGCCCGGACGGAGGTCCTGTGAGGTTCCAGGGCCGAGAAAGACACGGCTCCCTGCCCCCCGTTGGCCCGAGGGTTCCCTGTGACAAGCCAGGAAGATCCGGACCCCAGGCCCAGGTCTTCCGCAGCTACCGCCGCGCTCCAGAAAGAGCCCCCGGCCTGCTCCATGTTCTCCTGGACCCCCCAGCTGCCAAAGAGATCGCTGTGCCCAAAAGCCCCGGCCTTCCCTAGGCTAGGGGCCCGCAGGTGGACGACCTGGTCGCAAACAGGCTGGAACCTCGTCACGGCCCTGGAGTTGGAACAGCCCGCGAACAGTTTCTCGGGGGCAGGGACGTTCTGGGCAAAGCCGAGGAGCAGAGGGGACGAAACGGACACCGGAGGTACCTCCCAGGGGCCTGGTTCCACGCAGTCCCCGGGAGCCCCCCCGCAGATCTGAGCTAGGTTTTTCCACGCCGCAAAACAGACCCAACCTTTGTTCCGGGGCTCAGTTGCAGGAAAAACAGCGCTCTGGTACAGGCTGCCCTTCCCCTCGGGGAAACTGAGGTCCTCCAGCATGGTCCTCAGGTCCAGCATCTCAGGGGAGCCGGTGGCCTGAGGGTCGAGAAAAAGAGGGAGGTCCGAGGGCGGTACCATAGTGAATCTGACCCCTGCAGCAGCACCGCAAGTAGCTCCTGCTCTGGAGACCGCGGTGGCCGGGATAGGCTGCAGGTTCCGGGGTCCCCTACCAGCCACCCTGGCTCTCGGGGCGCTGGCCAGCAGCCGAGCCCCGAGGTTTTCTTCGGTTCTGTTGGAAGCTGCCCACTCTGACCCTCCCGGGTCCGCCAGATGCCGGACAGCAGGGAGGAGGGAGCCCCGGACTGGGGCAGAGGAGGAAACTTTGGAGCCGCTTGACACTACTACCCCTTGGCCTGTCCCGGCAGGTTCGTTGGGCCTGAAAAGGGGGGCAAAAACAGCAGGCTCCACCTGCAGACCCGTGCCAGCGTCGTAGGCTGTAGTTAGAACGTGTTCGGGGAACACCCCCAACCCCTGCAGGTTCAGCCTGGCGCTGCTCAAAAAACCGCTCCTCGCTAGAAAACCTAGCAGTTTTTCCCCCCCTGTTCCAGGTTTGTCCGGATGAAAGGTCTGCCACCGGACTGTAGGAACCAGCATCCTGTCCTGGGCAGGTTTCTGGGACGCGTTGTGGTTGAAAACGCACCTGTAGACAAAAAGGTCCGAGACCTGGGGCACGGCTAAACTAGCTACAAAAGCTTCCCCTACCTGCGAAAACTTCAGGGGGGCAGATTCTACTAGAGGGAACCAGGGTAGCAGTTTGGCGTCTTCCTCCTGCGTGGTCTCCCCCAAGAGGAAAGGGTGCACGTTCCTGGCCAAAACGGTTACGTGGGCTGGGCAGGCCTGCAGGGCTGCAGACGCCTGGAAGGTGCCGGCTGCTTGCTGCTGGATGCTGCTTTTAGCGTCCCGGACAGAAAAATCAGCCCCTAGATACGTACAGGGGCTGTCGAAAGTCAGCCTGAAGACCCCTGGGCCAGCGGCTGCGGCCCCTAGGTTTTTCCGGAAATCCGCGATCCCGGTCTGGCTGCAGGCTAAGGTTTCGACCACGCCAAAGGCGGAGTTCTCTTCAACAACCTTAACGAGGTCGATGCTGAATCTGGAGAACCCTGCAGGGGGCGCCAGCGAGGTGGCTGCAAACCCGGCGCTGCAGACCAGGCGAAAAACCGAGTAGAGGTGGTTTTCGGCCTGGAAGTTGGGCGGGCTGCCCCTCAGCCTCGGCCGGAGCTCTGTTCTCATTTCCCAGGAATCCGGGACCGAACCTCCGGCAAATTCCTGCTCCAGCTGCCCCCAGTCGGGCCTGAGAACGCCCAGCACGTCCCAGTAGACCAGTGCAGGCAGACCTTCTCCCTCTCCTTCAACCCCTTCTTCCCCTCCTCCTCCTTCGGACATGTTCACCTGTCCAAGGACCGTTATCTCGGAAGGGAGGCCTAGCAGGAACTCGCTGAACCTGAAAAACATTTCCTGCGGCCAGACGGCTTCCGAAAGCCTGAACTCTAGCCAAGGGCCCTCCACCTCCGCAGCTCCTTCCCACGGTTCGAGCCTGGTTTTGAGCAGGCCAGAGCCGGGGAACTCCTGCGCTTCGGGCGCTGATACCCACCCCAAGGCCTGGTTCAGACCTTTTCGGATCCGGAAAAACCTCGGGCCTAGGTCTGACCCTGCGGAAGGGTCCAGTTCCCAGCCCGAAACGTCTTCAGGGGGAGGGGTTTTGGGCGCCAGGAGGCTGAAGAGCGATGAGGTCTGCACAACCACGTCAGGGAAAAAACCCGAAAGCCCAGGCTCTATGTAGAGGCCCTGGATGTCTCTCGCCCTGATCAGCAGGTGGGCTAGCTGGTCGGAACCCGCTTCCAGCCCGAACGCGGCCTCGCCGCTCAGGTCCAGGGACCTGCAGAAAGCGTTGAAAACTTTTTCGGTGCTCAGGGCCATCGCGTAGAACGCTGAACCCGACGGGTCTATTTGCTGTGCCGCAGCGCCTCCCGGAGTCCACGACGGACCCAGGTCCTCCAGATTCTGCAGCAGATCGCTGTCCTCCGGGGTACCCATGTCCAGAAAAGCTAGATCCGCCAACCCGGCGTTCGAGGAGGCTGAAACTTCTGCTATCATGTTGGCCTGGCTGGGGACAAAAAAAACGTCTTCGGCAGCTCTGTCGGGCCGAAAAGCCAGCTGCAGCACAACTTTCGAGAGGTCCTCGTCTCCGAACGAGGGAGCCACGCAGAACCTGACGCGGGAGAGCTGTCCAAAGCTGTCAGGGTCCCACTCCCAGTCTAGAAAGTCCTCGGCCCGGACCGCAGGCCCAACGAGGTGGCTGAAAACAGACCCGCCGCCCCCCGCTACGCCGGCTACCAAGTCCGAGAAAAGGGTCCCTCCAAAATCCCAGGAAGAGGTACAGACCGTCTTGTAAAACGAGCTCTGGCCACCGCAGGAGTTCCACGACCACTCTGAGATAGGGGGGCTGGGCCAGCTGGCCCAGTCGAGCCCTCTGAGGAACCTGACCCTGTCGATCCGCTGCTTCACACCCTTCCCGGAGGAGCCTGCTGTCAGCACCTCCAACCTGAACCTGCCAGCGAGCCCAGCAACCTCAGACTCGGCCGCGGAAAGGCGCAGGAAAGCGACCTCCTTGGAAGGCACTCCAGCGTTGCCTGCGTAGCTAGGGGCGGACGGCCGGAAGAACAGCCTGGAACAAGGTACTAACTGCTGCCAGGGAGCACCTTCTGCCGCACTCGCGGGCTTACTCAGGAGACGGACGTGCCTGACCTGTTCTCTTCTGCACACCCGGGCCGTGGGGGGCTGGGCAGGGGCCTCGATCTCGAACATGACCCAGGCCACCGCAAAAGGGCTGGCCAAGGTAGAAGTCTCGGCCGCCAGGACCCCAGAAAGGTCTTCTGGGCTGGAACCAGCATCGGCAGCATCTGGCAGGTCCGAAAACTCCCAGGGGAAAGGCCGGCTCCACTGGAAGCCCGAGAGCTCAACTTCAGAGAAATTTATGTTTTTTTCTAGTGGGATGGCCGCCGGGTCGAACCTGAGGTTCATAATCTTTTCGCTGCTGTACTCAGCTTCCTGGGGGGACGGCAGAACAAACTCTATCTGCGAAACCGGGTTGGGGTAGGGCACCAAAGTTGCTAGAGACACCCTGTCGAGGAGTAAACCCGGGTTTTTTTGCCGGGAGTTGACCACGTCGAAAAGAGAAGCAAAAAGTACAATATGGTCTTTTGCGCCCGACGACTGGCCTACAGAAGCCCTGGAATAAGACACGCCGTGGTACACGCCGTTGAAAACCCCGAAGGATCTGCCGGCCGCGTGGTCAAAACCAAACAGCAGGGTGTCGTTGATCAGGGCTAGGCCAGCCGCCCGGGACAGGACAGAGAACTTGAAATACTGTTTCTGGTACAGCAGGTAGTAGGCCACCTGGATAGTTTCCCTGACCCTCCAGGAGAAATCGCTGATGGTCATCCCGGAAACGTCGTCCCAAAGCTGGACCTGGTCTAGGTGGACAGCGTTGTAGAAATCCCAGTCGGTCTCGCTGGAAGTCTGGTTTTCAAAAGGCTCGAAAAGTTTGAGAGGGTCCCACCTGAAGTCCGAAGCAGACTCAGCGGAGCTGAAATCGACGTTCTCCGTAATCCTCTGCAGCTTCTGCAGCCACAGGTTCTTGACCTGCCCGAGCTGTTTGGATTCCAGGGGGTTCGCTGCGTTGTTGGGGTCTTCGATAGGCCGGATAGCTAGGTGCTGTTTTATCTTGTCCAGGGCTTCGAGGTACAGCGCCGCCTGGTGCCCGTACACTTCTGCAAAGAGGTACTCTTCCACCGAGGTGTACCGCTTGGTACCTGGTTCCGAGGTGTAGACCGCCTCAAAATCGTTTTTCTGGTACTCCGAGCCCGGCAGGCGGCCGCTGACCACTACGTAGCCCCCTTCCGGGGCCGCGGGCTGGCCGTACCTGTGGGAATACTCCACCTGGGCTACAAAGTTCAGCTTGTGGAAATGAGCCCAGTCGACCCGGAAAAACTCCCAGAACTTAGAAACCGACTGAGCCGAGACCTGTTCGGCCCACGTTCCAGGGCTCTGGAAAAAGGCTCTGAAGTGATGGGTGAGCCTCTTCAGCAAGTCGACATTGGGCCCCGACCCGGCCCGCCTCGCAACCGCCAACGAAGTGCTCAGGGTCACTTCGGAGCGAGGGATAGTGATTTCCAGAGCCCCGAGGTAGCCCTTCAGCTGAGAAACGTCGGGGAGGGAGCATTTGAAAGCGTAGACCGTCAACGGACTAGTCCACGCCCCTTCGAGGGGGTCTGAAAAACCCTCGGGGTCTTGAGGGGTACTCCTCTCATTAACCTCCGCAAAAACCGGAAAAAAACCTGAAAGCAAGTGTTCCTGGGCCAGTCGCGAGGGAAAAAAAACTTTTTCCACTCTAGTGACCCGCCAGAACCTGCCTTCCGGCCCGTCAGGGCTAAAACTTGTCTTCCAGAACCTCTTCAGAACGTCCTGCATTTCTAGAAAAGCAGTAGAGCCCTCCGCTACCCAGCTGTACCCTGCTTCCACGGCCAGCTCGGGTCCGACCCCCCAAACAGAATAGCTGTTTTCTACGTCCGAGAGGTTGACCACCTGCAGAAACTCTCGGGAAGGTTCGTAGGAGCTGTGGAGGTACTGGGCCTGCGAAACAAAACCTGAGGTATCGTAGCTAGGCAAGGAATTTTCAAAGTTGTGCTGCAGGATCTCCCGCTGCTCTTTCAGGAGCTGCGGGGTCGGCGTGCCTGGGACAACTTCGACCTTTGCGTTTTCTCCGACCTCCTCCCATTCCAGTTCTACCCCATCACCCTCCAGACTCTCTCCGGAACCAGGGGTCTGCAGGCGGAGCTGTGAAAAGACAGATATATCCTGTGCAGAGGGTCTAGACGCCTCGACTGAAGGCCCTTCCTTGCCGGACCCGCTGAGGTCCAGGTCGTTCAGGTCGAAAGTCCCGTTGCCGCCGAAAGGGATGGTGATCTGGGAAACCGCCTGAGGAAAATACCCGAAAAAATCTATCTCTAGGGGGTTCACCAGTTCGGATCTGTACCTGGTCTGAAGAGTGCTGTTTCTGACCCTGTAGGTCAAACCCTGTTTCCCACGCCCAGAAAGTTCGGAAGCAGGGACAGGAATGACGGAGGACACAGCCGCTGCCCCACCTGCCAGCAGGGTCTGCAGAGGCTTGTTTATCAGGGGGACCCCTTCGGCTACGTCGATAGACATTCTGAAAACAGCCCTGGGCTGGCTGGTTTCAAAGACAGGGCTTCCTGCCAGGGCAGACTCCTCCACAGCCCTGACCCAGACCAACAGCTCGGTTTCGGAGCGCTGCCAGAACCTGGCAACCCGGTCCACAGGGCTGACTCTGTAAACTCTCACCCCTGTATCAACTCCTTCCCTGTGCCCCCCCTGGGAAAGTTGGGCCTCAAAAACCTGCTGGAAAACCCCCCAGAGCTCGATGTAGTCCGTTGCCCCGAGTTCCAGCGTCTCCGGAGAGCGGCTCCCAAAACCCGAGAAAAAACTGTCCGCAAAACCTATATTGCAGATATTCCTCCCGCAGGCGTCCTTGAAAACGCTCGGGCAGGTCACAGACCGTACCGCAGGATTCGCAACAGCTGTCTGCACGTCCCCAGGGGAAGGGGTAGAGTCAGCGTCCCTCTCCAGAGTGACATAAGAACCTCTGACGTCTGCGCACGCAAATCCCCCCTGTTTTTTTTCCCCCAAGAAAACGCAAGTGCTCTCCTCTGGCCCTGGCTGGCTGGAAACAAACGAGGGGTTCGAGATGAACGTCCTTGGGTCCAAAAGTTGTTTCTCGCTGATCTTCAGGGGCTGACTGCTGTGAACGTTGTAGAACTGCATAGCCCCCGCCCTTGTAGAGACAGGATGCTCCGAAGAGGCTTCGTAGCTTGCCCTTGCCACGTCCACGACCCTGAAGCCTTCGCGCCCGTTCCTCATATATAGGCGGCTGGAGTTCGCGGCCTTGACTCTCTCCGCTGTTTTTTTGACACTTTCTTCAGGCCTATTTCTCACCTGTTTGAGTACCTGCAGGCCCAGGCGAATCCCGTGCAAGCTCAGGGCCTCCTGGCCGTCCTGATCTGCCGCAGAAGTGTCAAAAACCAACAGGTACTGACGGCTGGCCACAGTGAACTCGGAAAAGTCCGCGCTGTACGTCCAGCGCAGAGCATCGGCTTTTTGCCCCTGGGGTTGGGCGGAGGAAGTCTCTACCAAAGCCCTTTCCAGAACCCAGCGGGGGCTGCACCAGCTGTCCTGAAAAACAGGGACCCATAGCCCCATCCCACGGGCATGACCTTCCAGAAAAGCGTTCTCTGAGTCAACCCAGGCCCATACTGTCAGGGAGTCGGGCCTCTCTTTCAAAGGGGTGCGGGGGCACTCCAGAAAAGTCAGTCGGACCGACCCGATTGCCTGCCCAGACCTAGCCAGGTCGTTTGCAGTCTCTGTGTATTTAGACCTGCTTATCCGAATCCCAGCCCCCCTAAGGTTCTCAGGGTCCATGCTAGAAGTCATGGGGAAAAAAACGTGTCCCATGTTTGAAAACCGGGGTTCCGGGCTGGCAGAGTTCACAACCATCCTGAAAAAACCCCCTGAGTGGGGCCTAGGTTGCAGAAGGGTTTCCCCAGACAGAAGAGGGTCAAGGGGGAAAGGTGAAAAGTTGTCGGTCCTGGCCAGGGTCTCAGCTGCAAGCAGATTGAAGGCGCGGAACGGCTCTGTACCTTCGGGTCCGTTCCCAGGTCTGTAGTTGAAAGGCTCTGCCTCCAACCAGGACTCAGAAGAGGTTTTCATATAGTCGTCAGACAGGGGTTGGGAAGCTGAGGAAGGAAGAAAACTGTACCCTACGAGGGCGCTGACGACCATGTCCTGGAGACTGTCGACAAAGGCCTGTTTCTTGACCCAGGAATCAACGTAGACTCCGGGAACCAAGGAGAAACCCAGAGCTAACTTGTGGAGAGTAACCATCTGCCCTGCCTGGTCGTTCGCAGGGGCGTTGTTTACAATGACCAGCCTGTATTTTCCAAAATTGTAGAGGAACTCCTCTGGAATCTGGATGTCTGCGCAGAAGGAAGACTGCTGCTGCTTCCACCCGGGGGCCAGATCCAGGTCGCTGGACCAGTAGATGAGCTTCCAGGCTAGAGGGATATCAAAAGCGCAAAAATAAGGGAGGGTGCTGCCGAACACAGCCAAGGATTTGGGCCTCTCATCTCCTCTGTCTAGCGGGACCGAGACCCTCACAGAGACCAGGCCGTGCCTCACCCTCTCTGTTATACTCTCCTGCAGGTCGAATTCGAGGTAGTCACCCTGTAAACCAAATTTGTTGGGAGTCAACAGAGCGCCATCCGAGAGACCCGACGCCAGAACCGAAAAGCCTGCGTTTAGCTGCCCCCCGGCAAAGTGGGCCCCGACCAAGTGTGCGGAATCAGGGATGTCTCTGCGGAAAATCACAGTTCGTTCGGAACCGCCCTCCGCCGAACGGAAAACCCCCCGGGAAGGAGACACCAGGTAGAATACCTCTTGTTCTGGGCCTTCGGCACCTTCGTCAACCACATACAGCTCGACCCCTGGCTCATTGAAACCAAAATCTGGGAAATGAACAAGGGCTGCGCTCTGGTACCTGCTGTCCTCCCCTTCCTCAAGAAACCCCAGAACCTGGCCAGCAGAACTAACTCGCTCGTTGGACCTGGCGTCAGAGCTGCTCGAAAAAACCCGGAGCCCTCCAAACAGGCGGCCTGGGCCGTAATCGTTGTTAGGCACGGCCAAGTCAAACCTGCCAGACCATTTCACAAAAGAAACCGGTTCGTTGCCCGCTTCGTCGCCCAAGGAGGGGACATGGGGCCAGAAAATGCTCTGCCTTGCGTTGTCTGCAGCAAACAGCTTGCGGAAAAAACCAAAAGGGTTGGGTAAAGGCATTGTTCTCAGCTCTGTGCATATAGGTTTCAGGGTCGCAAAGCCTGAGTGTAAACCCGGGGTCTGTTTGAAATCCTGGTCTACGCTGTTGTTCTGGTACATCACAACTCCGTGGAACTTGTTGGTGTGGATGTAATCCCCGTACGAGTTTTGCAGGTGGCTTTTCTCGAACCTCTTTTTCATCACAGCGTAGCCGCTGAAGTTTTTGGCGGAATGAACTGCTAGGAACTTGTGGTCTTCCTCCCGCCAACACGTCTCTACAGCTCCTTTTTGCATCAGGTACGTTGGCTCAAAGTTATGGAGCCTCACACACGGCCTAGGGAAAAAATTATCCCTGCCGCAGCTGTATGTTTTTCGGGAGGTGTTCCCGGGAAGGTAGCTCAGGACAGAACTGTCAAGGAACTGTTTAGCCTGGTCTACAGACGTCTCTGCAAACTGTTTCCATTCAGAATCATCGTATTCGTCAACAGAGCTCCAGAAGCTGGAGTTGTTGGAGTTGGCCAACAGGCTCGCCTCTACCTGTCTAGAAGGGACAAGGCCCCTGAAAAGGTCCGACCTTTTTCCGTGCTTGGCAGAAGGGGCTGACTGGGAACGCAGGTACAGGAGTTCTGGATCTTCTCCATTGGAAAAATGTGCCAGAGATAGGGCGTTTCCATTTTTGTCTCGGGGGACGTCTTCTATCAGCTGATCTAGAGCGTTGATCCCCAGCACGTTGGCTCGGGCTGCCCAGTGCATCTTGTAAAAATCATCGGCGGGGCCGCTGAACTCGTATGTTGCCCTTTCCCAGCGATCATGGGCCGAAAGGAGCTCGTTGTCGCTGTTGTAGAGATAGAACTTGTAACAGTCCCTCTCCTCCGGAACGAACCTCTGCGGAAGAGCTTCCCCGCCTTCCCTGTATTTGTGTCTCGATAAAATAGGGTCAACAAGCTCGGGTTTTACGTAGGTCTCCCCAAAAGCCTGGGCCCGGGTCTGGAGGAAAGTAAAAACCGAACGGCCGAGGCACTCTTCCGAGGACCTGCCTGCAATGCTGTGCATGTCGAGGGAGTCGAAGTTCTGAAGAGATTTGAGCGAACCTTTGGTGTCCACAAAACCCAAGGGTACGTTCACAGTTTCTGGCCGGAACATGTAAAGCGTTCCATGAGGTTTCCAGCCCTCCAGGTCTTTCTTCTCTTTCCAGAACACAGCCCCAAAAGTTACCACCTCAACCCTCTCACCCTTTCTGAGCCCTGTCACACTCACAGGTGCCGTTTCCAAACGGTGCGCTAGCTCAACTGCAAAACCCCCTCCAACGCTGTACCCGGTCAAGGTCATTGCTACGGTGGGGTTCTTTTTTTTGAACCTGCATATCCGGCTAAAAAGGGGGCCTAAAACAGAGTTTTCGACGGCTGGAACCCATTTTGTCTGAAAAAACATCCTCCCTGGGTTCGCAGCGCTGAAAGGATACTTCAAACTGTGAATATGTGATTTGAAATCAAAAAGCCTCCATTTGTAGTACTCGAAATCCCAGGTCTGGTCCATCACTTCTCTGTAGTCCCTGATCACCACGAAAACATGCTGCCTCTCTTCCGAGTAGTACGAAACGTAATCGAACTCCTGGGAGTCCGAAACGTCGGAAGACATGTTGTTGAGGATGGTGTATCCGTTCCCTTTTGTATAAGTTCCTGCACTGGGTCCGTCTAGCACCACTTCCCGTCTCTCCACCCCGTCGATTTCTCGATTGATGCCACCTACTAAGCGGCGGTAGTACTGGGCGCGGAAATTGACTGCAAAATGGTATCGAAAAGACGGTCCAAAAAAATTTTCGGCAACACTTTTGGGCAGGAAAGGCCCCGAATTCGCGGTGGGCGTACCTTTCTGGGTCCAGGCAGGAACAGAGTTCAGAGCTTTCCACTGCATAAACTCAGGGTCGTTTGGGCTGAAAGACAACATTACTTTGGTCAGAGGGGTTGCAGACATCTCGAAGTAGGCTTTGTTTTTTTTTATTGTGTTTTTCGATGTTTCAAAGTCGTAGAGTTGCCTAACAAGCTCTGAAATAATCAGATAGGCGTCCAGAAAACCACCTGCGTTGCCTAGAACTGAACCCAAGCCCCTGGCTAATTTTTTGGCGGTTTTGCCAAAGCTTCCTTTTATCAGTTTATTGCATTTTTTGAACGTATTGCTCCTCACCAATTTTTTTGTTAAGATTTCTTTGTTTTTGAGAAGAACAGGTGAGCTTTCTATCATATTTCTGAACAGGAGCGACGTAATTTTGGCAGCTTTTGGGGCCAGCATTTTCCCAGCAGCAACACCGGCACTACTTTGAACAGCGGTTTTCAAAGATTTTTTAACATCTTCTACCGAACTCTCTTCAACAACAGTTATAGAATCCGAAGCTTCGTCGAATTCTGTGTTTTTGTTTAGTTGGTTCTTCAAGGTTTTTTTCCCATCTTGCGTGTCTACAAATTCCTCAAAAAAAGAATTCAGGGCTTCTGTCTCTGTTTTCTTGGAAATGTCCGTGGTTTCGGCATCGCAGAGTGTGAAAAGAGTCTCGTTAGAATATCTGTAGCTCTGTCTCGCAACAGTGTATTTATCGTCAATGTTTGAAGACATCAAATTTTCGTAAGGGTTGTTCGATTTTATTGAACTAAGGACCGAACTCGTTAGGGTCGCACCAATACCAAGTAAATCGTTTACCTCTCCTAGAGCAACAAACGCCAGGTCGTACACCAGTTTGGAAAACACTTTCATGTACTTTTGTCTTATTTTTTTTTCCGTAAAATCTACCATCGCGTCAGCGTCTGTTGGAGTCAGGCTGTTTGAGTTCCTCCATCTGGTTTTGGAATGGAGAGAACCCCGGTCAAAATAGTTATGGACAGGTCCCCTGATAGCCATGTTGCAGTAGTAATAAAGTGTGTGTTGCGGCTTTATATCGTGGTCGGAGTCAAAGTATCCAAAAGAGTGTGTAGAACCACTGAGACAAACTATATCTTCTTTCTGTAAAATCTGGTTTACAGAGTTGTCTCTTATGTATCTGTCGTTCAGACTAAACCCAATGTAGGCAAGGTTGGAAGGAACCGACATTTTGATCAGAGGCGTTTTGTGTAATGAACTTTTTTTTTTTTTCTTTTTAATTTTTTTTTTTTTTTTTTTTTTTTTTTTTTAATTTTTTTTTTTTTTTTTTTATTTTTTTTTTTTTTTTTTTTTTTTATTTTTATTAAATTTTGAAAGTTCTCTTATAACTTTTTTTTT
>ERZ888423.2474-NODE-2474-length-13731-cov-5.160939_pt1 | contig 13731 bp, 10 predicted proteins | sample MGYA00520523_ERZ888423 | MGnify/ENA primary metagenome ERZ888423 (study PRJEB32303, sample SAMEA104408611) | aquatic metagenome | biome: Brackish water; feature: Pelagic; material: water | place: Baltic Sea | collected 2014-06-08T10:24:00 | depth 30,27 m ...
CAACAGGTCGTCGCGAATCTGGAACGCAGCACCGAGATGGAATCCGAAATCGACGACACGATCAGGATCGGCCGCTCCCAAGGATCCGATGAGCAGCCCGACCCGCATCGGATGGATCGTCGTGTACCAGCACGTCTTGCGCATCACGAGATCCAGGTAGTCGACCGGCGCCAGATCGGTGACCCGGTCAGCGATCCAACCCAACTCGACGGCCTGGCCCTCGAGCGTGTGACGAGCCATCGTCAGGAACTCGGTGGCGATCAGGCCCGCCACTCGGGGACCCACGACCTCGACGTTGCGTTGCAGCGGTCCGAACCCCAGGATCGCCAGGGCGTCTCCTGCGTTCAGGGCCAGCGCCGTGCCGTGCTCGGCGTGCAGCGTGGGTCGGCCCCGCCGAAGCTCGCTTTCGTCCTCGATGTCGTCGTGGATCAGGAACGCATTGTGGAGCAACTCGATGGCGACCGCCGATGGCATCGCCTCGTCGGGTCGAGCCCCGAACGCCTCGGCGGTCGCCAGGCACAGCGAAGGTCGAAGCCCCTTGCCGGCTCTCGAGGGATAGTCGGCCACCAAGTCATAGAGCCATTGCTGCGGCGAACCCCGAGGAAGGTCCCGAACCAACGCCGTAGCCAGCATTCGTCGGTAGGCGGCGAGCTGATGTTCGACCGCGCGTTCGTGGATCACCGATGCAGTTCCGTGACCGGACGTGGGTTCATCGACTCGGCTCAGTCACAGACGCGGGCGATCACGTGCCGGGCAAAGTTCGCCGACGACCTCGACAGCATCAAGCCGTGGTACGTACCGGCTGCTGCCGAGGGGTCGTCGATGCGAACGATGTAGGAACACGCCGATTCGGTCTGCTCGTCGACCGCAGTCATGGCCCGGAACGCAATCGCATCGGCGCTGATGCGGGCGCCGTCGTGCCGCACCAACTCCGAGATCCACGGCTCGGCCACAGGCGCGGGAAGCCGTACCTCGGTGGTTCCGACGCCATCGATCACCACCACCGACACCGGAGCATCGGTCGGCCCAGGGTTGTGGAGCGGAGCCCACGGCACCTGCGTCACGAGGTGTTTGAACCCCTCGGCCACTTGGTCGATCGCCCGCTCCACCTCCAGTCGTAGGTCACGCGACCGCCCTGCATCCGGTGGTCTCGGACGGCCGTCGGGGGTCAGGAACCCCGAAACCACTCGCTCGCTCGAGGCAGCGGCCTGGCGCCAGATGTCCGTCATGGCTGCGAGGTTGGGGCCGGGATCGAGGGCACGCATGACGTCGCGCCATCGTTGGTCATCGTCGGAAGGGTCCGTCGTCATCGTGGTCAGGCTAATTGCTCACCCCACCGAACCCTGACGGTCCGTGGCGGATTCCGGTGGGTCGACCACGGGGTGTGAGATCGTCCTCGGCTAGTGTCTGCCCTCTGTGTCACAACGAAACGGACTACTCAACCTGTATGCCAACCTCGGGACGGACCGGGAGACCAGGAACGTCCGACGTGCGGTCTACATCGACCTCCAGCAGCGAGCATCGACCGACAAGGCGGGCCGAACCGCACGGACGATCCGGCAGGATCCGTTACCGGTCGATGGCGCCGAGGCGGCGAACGTCCTGTTGGCGAGCACCACGGAGTTGGCGACCTCGGCCGACGACGAGGTGTTGGACGTCGAGATCGCAGAAGCGCTCCTGGCCGTCGCCGACCGGTTCGTCTTCGACAGTGCCGACGCCTTCGCCACCGACCCTGCGCTGGGGCCCCTGGCCGGCCGACTCGTGAGCGATCGGAACCAGATCGACGACGTGCTTCGGCTGATACACGCGGTCGCCGCCGACGAGGCCTACCAACAGCTCCGTCCCCGGACGGTCTCGCCCTCCTCGGCCGCAGAGAACCTGACGACGACAGCGGGGGCTCGCACGTCGGTCGATCTCCTTCGGGCCCGGAACGCCGATTTGGCACAGCCACTGCAGCTTACGTTCGAGAACCAACCGGGAAGCCGATGTCGCAGCCGTCTGGTTCCCGTGGATCTCGACGGGCGAGGCGAGTACGCCGTCTCGTTGCGGACCGACGTCTGGTTCGATCGTGCTCGTGTGCCGGCCACCTTCGTGGACGAGCTCTTCGATCCCACGACCTGGCCCGAGCGTCACAGCTTCTGGTGCTCGATGACACCCGCGCCAGCCTGCCAGGCGGGATCCGAAGCGCAGCGGCTCATGGCCGAGATGGCATCGGTCGAATCCATCGGCGTGGCCGCCGGCGTCCAGTACGGACAGGTCCTGACCACGCAGCGAGTGTTCGATGAGCAGGTGGGCGATTGCCCGGCCGGGAGCTACCCCAACACGATCCTGCTGTTCACCGACAGTCGAGTGCTCGCCAACGGTTCCCCCACACCGCCTGGGCAGCTACCCGAGGGCACGTACTGCCTCGAGTACCGGCTCGTCCCCGGCTGGTCGGAGCTGCTCGAATTGGACGATGGAACCATTCAGGTTCACGTGGCCGGCGAGGACGTGCAGATCACCATCACCAAGATCTTGTTCTTCACCGAAACGGACCACACCAGTCAGGTCGAGGCCATGGCCGAGTACGCCTGCGTCTCCGGTTGGGCCGAACAGACTCGCCAGTTTCTGCTCGGTTCTCACTCGACTTGATGCGCCGTCTCCTCACCGGAGTTCTGACCAGCGTATGGTTGGCGGCATGAGCCTGGAGTCAGAGGTCGGCAGAATCAACAGCGAGCTGGGCACGGCGGCCAAGAGGTCTGCCGCGGCCTATCAGGCGATCGCCTCCGCGGTGCGAGTGGCAGCCGACCCTGGCGCCACCACCGAGCAACGAGAACAGCTCGCATCCTCCGTCCTGGCCGAATCGGGTCAGATCTGGCTCCAGTCGGTACGCATGGGCGCGCTCCTGGCCCAGACACCGGCGATCGTCATCGCCCAGCTCGCCCTGCTCACCAACGCCGCCGACCCGGAGACGCCGCCCGGTAATCCGCAGTAGTCGGACGATCATCTTCTCGCCGCCGCCCATGCCCTCGACACCCCCCGCCTCGACACCCCCCGCCTCGACACCACTGTCGGAGACGACGCCCTTGACCGAGGCCATCGAAGCTTCGGTCGATCGTTTGGTCGAATCCGTCCGGGTCCTGGGAGCTGCCGCCACGAAGACCGTTTCGGATCTCACACGACGCGAGACACCGGGGGTCCCCGGGAGCGCGCCCGACCCCTCGGTGGCAACGACGGTACTGAACCTCGCATCCTGGTGGACGGCTGCCGTGCATCAGAGCGCCCTCGGCTGGGAGCGTTGGGCCGGCAACCTGACGCTGGCCAGCCGCGATCACATCGAACCACCGGTCTGGACCTCGGTCATACCCGTTGCCTTCGATCACGAACCCCCACCCGAGGGCTGGACCTTCCGGATCCATCAGTTGGTCGCCAGCACGGGTCGATCCATCAGCGATCGCGAGGTCGCCTTCGCCACCGTCGCCGGTACCGAGATCACGACCGCCGCTCCGGTGTTGCCCGGCTGGGATCGACAACTCCACCTACGGGTCGTGACCTGGGGCTGGGTACCGACGGGCCCCGTCGCCGGCCAGATCGCAGCCGTGCACGCAACGACCGGCCTGATCGCAGGGCCGGTCGCCGACATCTACGTCGTGCTCGGATGACGGGACCGGTCACCCAGGAATCCTGGCGCCTCCTGACCATCGTCTTCGTCGACATCGTCGGCTCGACGCATCTGTCGGTCGTGCTCGATGGCGAGGACTATGCCGACCTGATCGACCGCTACCGCAGTGCCGCCGTTCCCCTCATCGAGCGACACGGCGGCTTCCTCGGCCGTGACGAGGGGGATGGCCGTTTCGTCTGGTTCGGCTGGCCCCAGGCTCGCGAGGACGATGCAGCCCGGGCGCTGCGAATGGCGCTCGATCTCCGCCACCGCATGAACTCGCTGGCCGTCGAACTCCGAGCCGACCTCGACATCGGCTTCGACGTTCGTATCGGTATCCACACCGGCGAGGTCATCGTTCGCAGAACGCAGGAGTACCTGCGTCCGATCCTCCTGGGGGCAGCCCCGAATGTGGCGGCCAAGGTCCAGGCGGCCGCGACTCCGGGCGATGTCCTGGTGAGCGAAGCAACAGCCGCTCTGGTCGGCTCCGGGTTTGCTCTGGATCAAACGACGGCTCTGACGATCGATGGCCTCGACGGTGAGCTGCGGTTGTATCGACTCGAGGGCGAGCAGGTCGAGGCAACCGGAGACACACGCTTCTTCGGTCGCAGGGCAGAACGACGCCGACTGGCCTCGGCATGGCAACAGGTGTCAGCCGGTCGTGGGCGTGCCGTCCTGATCGAGGGAGAGGCCGGCATCGGTAAGACCGCATTGGTCGACAGCTTTCTCGGCTCCTTCGCACCCTCGGCCCAGCGACTGGTGGTGCGTGGGGTCGCCTATCGGCAGGAAGAACCGTTCGGCGCGCTGCTGACCGTTGACGATCAATCGCCGCTACATGCGGTGTGGAGCGATCTGGCGACCCTCGGCCGGCTCGAGGAGCGAGAGGAAGCGCTGTCGAGAACCGAACGTCAGGTGGCGATGATGGCCGGTGCTTCCCCTGTCGTCCTGGTCGCCGATGACTGCCAGTGGATCGATGCGTCGACGTTGCAGCTGATCGACCGCCTGATCCGGCGGAACGTCGCCGGGCTGTTCATCGTGGGGACCAGCCGCATCCATCGACACGATCCGCAGATGGTGGCGTGGCCAGAGCGTGTCCTCCTCGGACCTCTGCCGGATGGCGACCTCCAACGGATCGTGACCGAGGATCACCCCGAGATGGACGATGGCGACGCCGCCGACGTGGTTCGCCGAGCGGGAGGCAATCCCTTCTTCGCCGAGTCCCTTGCGTCGTCCTGGGTGGTGGGCTCCGCGGCCGGTGCCCGGCGGGCCCTGCTTCCTCACTCCGAGGTCCCCATCGTTGTACAGCAAGCCCTTCGGTCACTGCTCGACACATCGCCGTCGGCGTCGGAGTTGGCCACCACGGCGGCCGTCATCGGGAACGAATTCGACGTCGAAGTACTGAGGGCGGCGCACCTTGGCCCCACGGTCTCGTCGGCCACCGTCGACGACGATCTGACGTGGCTCGAGACGCAGCAGATCGTGACGCGTGCTCCCGGCAGGGGACGATTTCGGTTCCGCCATGACCTGGTCCGTCAACTGGCCTACGACGTCGCCGTGCGTTCCGACCTGCAGCGGCGGCACTCGGCGGTCGTGGATGTCCTGCGGAGCGGAACGGTTCATGACCGTCGTCCTGCATCGGCCTCGGTGCTCGGACTTCATTTCGAACGCGCCGGCCGGTGGCTGGAGGCGATCGAGGCCCAGTTCGAAGCTGCACAACAGGCCCGCTCGACCGGCGCGTTCGTCGAGGCCATGGCATTGGCCCACAACGTGGTCGAACTGATCGAGCGCCAGTTGGACGACGGCGACGCAGGCCGCACCACGTCCCTGGCCCAGGCGCTGGAACTCCGGTCCGTGCTGTCGGGGGCGATCGGTCGGGCCGGATACGGGTCCGGGGCCGAGGATCGACAGCGCCTCCACGGATTGCTGGCCGAGCAACCGGATCCGTCGGCGACCGATCGCCAGGCCAAGATCGATGCGTTGGTGCAGGACTGGGGCGCCGCCATGCTGCTGGCCGATCTCCGTCGGAGCGGCCCGCTCCTGTGGCAGATCCGGCGCCTGAGCCGGGGCGACCGCACCGGCCTGGTGATGAACGATGTGGGCCGGGGCACGCACATGATGTACCGCGGAAACTTCGCGTACGCCGAGCGTTTGCTGCGCCGTGCCTGTCATGCATTGGGTGACATCGGCTTGGAACCCGAGTTCCGCCTGTCCTGGTCGACCGCGGATGACCCCGTGTCGGTCGCCTTCTCTCGGCTCCCGGTGCTGCTCTGGTACCGAGGACTTCGGGCCGAAGCAGAGGAGACGATGACCCGGGCCGAGATCGAGGGCGCGACGGTGGCAGGTCCCGGCGCTGCCATGAGCGCAGCCCACGTCAAGGTGAATGCCGCCATGTTGCGCGAACACATGGGCGACGGGCTCCGCACCATGCAACTCGGAAGTGAGATCGTGGCCATTGGCGAGGGCCCCGGTCTCGAGTTCTGGAAAGAGGTCGGCCGTCTCCAACAGCTACGGGGGAGTCTGCTGCTGGAGCCGACGCCCGAGGCACTCCACATGGCAACCGCGGCCGCTGTCGCCTTCGAGGATCGGGCATTGCTCCATGCTCCGGTGGCTCACCTGGCCGTGGCCCGAGGACATCTCTCCAACAACGATCCCGAGGCCTCGTTGGCCGCTGCGGAACGGGCAGCCGACATCGCGCAGCGGACGGGAGCCAGATGGATGTGGGCCGAGACCCTGCGACTGCGCGGTAGAGCACTGGCTCTCGCTCACGAACGAGCACCCGACGAAGACCCGGCCCGGCCCGCCCAGGCGTGCACGTCGTTGATCGAGGCCGTCCTCACGGCCCGTCGACAGGGAGCCCGCGTCCTGGAACTCCGGGCCTTGGCCGACCTCATCGACATCGATCGGCATGCTCGGTGCGATCGGCAACCTGTGCTCGAGGCAGCCGAGGTGGCGCTCGGTGCCTTCCCCGACCCCGACTATGCCGAGTTCAGCCGGCTGTCGGACCTGCTCGCCCGATGACGGGGCGCCGGGTCGCGATTCTGGGCGGGGGCATGGCCGGACTCACGACCGCGTGGCGATTGACCGATCCCGAGATCATCGACGAGATCGAACAGGTCACGGTGTATCAACGAGGATTCCGTCTCGGCGGTAAGGCAGCAAGCTCCCGGGGGGTTCATGGCCGCATCGAGGAACACGGACTCCACGTCTGGCTGGGCTACTACGACAACGCCTTCCGCTTGATGCGAGAGTGCTACGAAGAGCTGGATCGGGAGCATCGTCGACCTGGTGCACCGATCAGAACATGGAGAGAAGCCTTCGAGCCGGCTCCGTTGGTGGGGTTGGAGGATCTCCATGATGGAGGCTGGTCCACCTGGACCGCCCAGTTCTCCCCCAACGGTCATCTTCCTGGCGAACCCCTGGACGCGGTGCCGTCGGTGACGGCGGTGGAACTGGTCCACCGTTCGGTCGTCCTCGTGGTCGACTTCTACCGTTCCCTGGACTGGGGCGACGACCGTTCGGGCCTGCAACGGGCCGTCCGGATGGTGGCAGCAAGCAGCCTCGGTGCCGCACTCGAGGTGGCGACGGTGATCGAAGGCGAGCTGCGGCGCGTCCTGACGTCCTCGTCGTTGCCATCGTTCTTCTCCCCCATCGGCGGCGCCCTCGATCCCGTGCGCCATCCGGTGCTGGAGCTCGTCGAGCGCATCCGTTTGACCCTCATGCCCCGGGTCGCCCAGGACGACCCGACACGACGATTGTGGCATCTGCTGGATCTCGTCACGGCCCAGGTCCGGGGCATGATCCGAGACGATCTGGTTCGCCAGGGCTTCGGGTCGATCGATCATCTCGAGTATCGGGACTGGATCCGATCCCACGGTGCGGCTCCCGAGACGCTGGACGGAGCGTTGGTTCGTGGTCTCTACAACTTGGCCTTCAGCCACCGAGGTGGAGATCCCCGTCGCACTGCGTTCCCGGCCGGACTCGGCCTGTTCCTGTCGACCAAGACGTTCTTCGACTACAAGGGTTCGATCTTCTGGAAGATGCAGGCCGGCATGGGCGACGTCGTGATCGCGCCGCTGTACGAAGCCCTCCTGGCTCGAGGCGTGCAGTTCGAATTCTTCCATCGCGTCGACGGACTCCATCTCGACGACGCGGACCAGGCCATCTCGGCGGTGACCATGGGGCGCCAAGTCGCCCTGAAGGACCAGGCTCGGGGGTATCGGCCCTTGATCGACTTCGACGGTCTGCCGTGCTTCCCCGACCGAATCGACCTGGATCAGGTCGATGCCGGCGACGAGGTCCTCGACCACGATCTGGAGTCGTTCTGGTGCGACTGGCCCGACGCGGGTTCGGTCCGCATCGAGCACGGTCGAGACTTCGACGATCTCGTGCTCGCCATCCCCGTCGGCATGATCCCCCACATCGCTGGCGAGATGTTGACGTCGTCGCAGCGATGGAGATCGATGACCCAGCGGATCGAGACCGTCGGGACGCAGGCATTCCAGCTGTGGCTGCGCGAGGACGAGTCTGCGCTGGGATGGCACGAGCACGGGGCCACCGTGACCAGTTTCGTGGATAGCTACGACACCTATTCGTCGATGTCCCACCTCCTGCCCGTCGAGTCATGGCCCGAGGAGGATCGGGCTCGTTCGATCGCCTATTTCTGCTCGTCGATGGCCCTCGAGGGACCCGATGACCGCAATGACCCGGGCCAGGTGTCGCGGGCCCGGCAGCGGGCCCGACAGGAAGCCATCGAGTACCTGGAACGCGATGTCGGGCACTATTGGCCCGGGGCCCTGGACGCCGATGGTCGTTTCCGTTGGGATCTGCTGGCCGGCAGTTCCGCCGCAGCCGAGGGCGAGGCCGCCATCGACTCCCAGTTCATCACCGCCAACATCGATCCGTCGGACCGATACGTTCAGGCCCTGCCTGGATCGGACTCGGCCCGTCTCCGTCCCGACGACTCCGGATTCGAGCACCTTCACCTGGCCGGTGACTGGACGGACTGCGGTCTCAATGCCGGCTGCATCGAGGCTGCGGTGCTGTCGGGCATCCAGGCCGCCAACTCGGTCCTGGGTCTGCACCGATCGGACCGCATCACCGGGGGCTACCTCCTGTGACGTAGCGGCAGACCACAGGTGTCAGAAGCTTCCCGATGGAACCCGCGACGGCGGCTTCCAATCGCTAACCTCGGCTCGACGTCAAGACGCCCAGGAGCACCCACGTGACCGAGAACGCCAAGATCATCTACACCCTCACCGACGAGGCACCCGCTCTCGCCACCTACTCGTTGTTGCCCATCATCCAGGTCTTCGCCAAGGCCAGCGGTGTCGAGGTCGAGACCTCGGACATCTCGCTGGCGGCCCGGGTCATCGCCAATTTCGGCGAGTATCTGCGTCCCGAGCAACAGTTGCCCGATTCCCTGTCCGAGCTCGGCGAGCTGACGCAGGATCCGATGGCCAACATCATCAAGTTGCCCAACATCAGCGCCTCCATTCCGCAGCTGAAAGAGACCATCGTCGAGCTCCAGGCCAAGGGTTACGCAGTCCCCGACTATCCGGACACTCCGTCGACCCCCGCCGCCGAGGAGATCCGAGCCCGCTACGGCAAGGTGCTCGGCAGCGCCGTCAACCCCGTCCTGCGGGAGGGCAACTCCGACCGGCGTGCACCCCGCGCGGTCAAGGAGTTCGCCCGCAAGAATCCGCACTCCATGGGGGCCTGGTCCTCGTCGTCGAAGACCAACGTGGCCACCATGACCGAGGGCGACTTCTTCCACAACGAACAGGCGGCGACCATTCGGACCGCGGGAAGCGTGACGATCGAGCACGTCGCGGCCGACGGCACCGTCACCGCGCTGCGGACCCCGGTTGCCGTCCAGGTCGACGAGATCATCGATGCCACGGTGATGAACAAGCAGGCCCTGGTCGCGTTCCTGGATGACCAGGTCGCTCGGGCCAAGGGCGAGGGTGTTCTCTTCTCACTGCACCTCAAGGCCACCATGATGAAGGTGTCCGATCCCATCATCTTCGGTCACGGCGTCCGGGCCTTCTTCGCCGAGGTCTTTGCCAAGCATGGCGATGCGCTGGCTGCGGCCGGAGCCAACCCGAACAACGGCCTGGGCAACGTGTTGAGCGCAGTGGCCGCGCTTCCCGATGCCCAACGACGCGCCGTGGAGGCAGACATTGCTGCTGCCTATGCAAACGGTCCGGCGCTGGCGATGGTCGATTCGGACAAGGGCATCACCAACCTCCACGTGCCCAGCGACGTCATCATCGACGCGTCGATGCCGGCCATGATCCGGACCTCGGGGCAGATGTGGAATGCCGCTGGTGAGCAGCAGGACACACTGGCCGTGATCCCCGACTCGAGCTATGCCGGGATCTACCAGGCCACCATCGATTTCTGCCGGGAGAACGGGGCCTTCGATCCGACGACGATGGGAACAGTTCCGAACGTCGGCCTGATGGCGCAGAAGGCAGAGGAGTACGGCTCGCACGACAAGACCTTCGAGATCGAGCAGGCCGGAACCGTTCGAGTGGTCGATGACGCAGGCACGACGCTCATGGAACACGCCGTCGAAGTCGGCGACATCTGGCGGATGTGCCAGGTGAAGAACGCCCCGGTCGAGGACTGGATTCGGCTCGCCATCGGCCGGGCCCGAGCATCACGAACTCCCGTGGTGTTCTGGCTCGATCGGGACCGAGCCCACGACGCCGAGTTGATCTCCAAGATCGACGGATACCTTCCTTCGCTCGACACCGACGGTCTGACCATCGAGATCCTCGCGCCGACCGAGGCCACGAAGTTCACGCTGGCGCGGGTCAAGAACGGCGAGGACACCATCTCGGCCACCGGCAACGTGTTGCGGGACTACCTGACCGATCTGTTCCCCATCCTCGAGTTGGGTACCAGTGCAAAGATGCTCTCCATCGTCCCGTTGATGGCGGGTGGCGGCCTGTTCGAGACCGGCGCCGGTGGTTCTGCCCCCAAGCACGTCCAGCAGTTCGAGAAGGAGAACCACCTTCGTTGGGATTCACTCGGGGAGTTCCTGGCCCTGGCTGTGTCGCTGGAGCACCTGGCCCAGGTCACGGGGAACCCGCGAGCTCAGGTCCTGGCCGACGCTCTCGACGCCGCGACCGGCAAGTTCCTCGACGTGGGACGGTCGCCCTCGCGTCGAGTGAACGAGATCGACAATCGCGGCAGTCACTACTACCTGGCCCAGTACTGGGCCGAGGCCTTGGTGGCCCAGACCGCGGACCCCGAGCTCGCAGCCGAGTTCGTGCCCTTGGCCGATGCCCTGGTCGCCAACGAGGACGTGATCGTGGCCGAGCTGAACGGTGCCCAGGGTGTCCCCATGGACATCGGTGGCTACTACTTCCCGGATCCCGAGCTGGCCTCGGCTGCAATGCGGCCCAGTGCCGTCCTGAACGGCGTCCTCGCCGACTTCGGCTGATCCATGGAGCAGCATCCCACCGATTTCGTCACGCTGATGCAGCTGGACCAGCACGGTCCGGATACGTGGATTGGCCTCAGCGGGGCGTATCGGTGGGGTCGGATCTTCGGCGGACAGGTCGTGGCCCAAGCGCTGTGGGCTGCGCTCAAGACGGTCGACGCCGAGTTCCATCCTCATTCGTTGCACGCCTACTTCATCCGAGGCGGCACCCTGGACGAGCCCGTCCGCTACGAGGTCGACCGCTTGCGAAACGGGCGAACCTTCTGCACCCGTGCCGTCGTGGCTCGGCAATCAGGTGGTGCGATCCTGCATCTCTCGTGCTCGTTCCAACGGGCCGAGGTCGATGCCGAAGTCCAGACCGCCCGCATGCCGCTCGCTCCCAGCGCGGACGAGCTCAGTCCTCGGGACGACGACTGGCCATGGATCATGGAACGGCGGCCCCTCACCAGCTACCCGGGCGCCGGTCAGGCGCTTGGGTGGGTCAAGATCATCGACGAGCTCCCCGACGATCCGAGACTGCACGCCTGTGCGTTGGCCTTCACATCGGACACGATCCAGTTCAACGCAGCCCGAAGCCTGCACCCCGTCCAGGTCACGCCGGACAAATACCAGGAGAGCTTCATGGGAGCAAGCCTCGATCACGCCATGTGGTTTCACCGACCCACCCGAGGAGACGCATGGCATCTCTATGACTGGGACTGTCATGGCCTCATGGGAGCTCGCGGGATGACGGTTGGCAACCTCTTCGCCGCCGACGGGACCCACGTGGCCACCATTGCTCAGGAAGTCCTGCTCCGGGAACGTCGCTGACCTCGTCCTCGTGGCCATGGCACGTGGCCGGGCCGACGAGAACGTGCCGAGTCGGGTGCCCCGAACGCTCGTTCAGTCAGCTCGACGGGCCGAGACGAACACGGGGATCTCGCGCTCGGCAGCCGCAGCCTTCTCGGCGTACTCGGCATAGGGCGGGAACGCATCGATACCCCGTTGATACCAGGTGGCACGCTCGTCGCCCTCGACGATGCGAACGGTGGTCTCGTAGGGCTCCGGGCCATCCTGGAGCAGGATCTTGGGGTCCGCATTCAGATTGTGGACCCATCCCGGGTGTTCGGGTGCACCACCCTTGGAACCGATGATCGCGTACTCGCCGTCGTGTTCGACCCGCATCAGCGGGACTTTGCGGACCTTGCCGCTCTTGTGTCCGACAGTGGTGATGATGATGATCGGGAGGCCGGTGTCTCGCAGCGTGTTCCCCTCGGCACCGTTGGTGGATTCGTACAGCTCCACCTGCTCTCGCACCCAACCCCAGGTACTCGGTTCATAGTCTCCATCGAAGCTCATGGCGGCAATCTAGCGGTCGCGGGTGGGAGGCGCCCATTGCGCCCGCTGCAGTAGTGTCCAGCCATGAAGAGCTCCACTGTTCCCGTCGAGCCCCGCCCCCCTCGACCCGCCGAGACGCTGACCGACGAACAACTCGCCGCCTACCGCGAGACCGGCTATCTCCAGCTGGACAGCTTCGTCAGCATCGAATGGCTGGACGAGCTGCGAGCTGCGTCGGCCGAGTTCGTCGAGCGCAGCCGGACCCTCACTGCATCGGATCGGGTGCTCGACGTCGAACCCGATCACACCGCAGAGGCGCCACGGCTGCGTCGCCTCGTGTCGCCCCTCGATCATCACGAGACCTTCTTTCGCTTCACCATCGAGGGCCCGCCTGCGCAACTGGCGATGCAATTGCTGGGCGGACCGGTTCGCTTCCACCATTCGAAGCTCAACTACAAGTGGTCCGACGGGGGCGAGGAGGTCAAGTGGCATCAAGACATCCAGTTCTGGCCCCACACGGACTTCACCCCTCTGACGATCGGGGTGTACCTCTCTGACGTCGACGACGAGATGGGTCCGATGGGTGTGCTGCCTGGCAGCCACGTCGGCCCGCTCCACGACCTGTACGACGTCGACGGCAACTGGGCCGGGGCCATGAACGAACAGGATGTCGCCGACATCGACTTCGATCAGATGGTGTGGCTCGAGGGACCGGCGGGTTCGGTGACGGTCCACAACTGCTGCATGGTGCACGGCTCGCTGCCCAACCGATCGCCACGGGCTCGTCCGCTGTTGCTTCAGACCTATTCGGCCATCGACTCGTATCCCGTCGCCGGCATCGGGGCCAACGGTGTCACCGGTCGCCACGGGGGTCGCATCGTGGGTGGAGCGGCTTCCCAGATGCTGGAGATCGCCGGACGCACCATGCACGGGGCACCGGACTGGTCCCGCAAGGGCGGGCCTCCCACCATCTTCGGCTCACAGCAGAAGGATGGCGAGCACAAGGATGGCGAGCAGAAGGATGGATGACGCCTGATCACCAGGTCGTGACCGAGGCACTCCAGGCCAGTGCGGTGGCTTCGGGCGGCTCGTCGACAGGACTGTGAGGCAGGTGCAGCGAGCACCGCCAGCCGAGGCTGGCGACCCAGGTCAGTCGCAGCGCTGCATGGGGCTTGCGCCTCCAGGAAGCAACGATCCGGTTGGCCAGGGCCGGGTCGTAGATGTTCATCTCCAACTGGCGGCCATCGGAGAGTCGGAAGGCACAGATGTTGCGCAGGCCCCGGCTGTACTGCCAGACCCGGACAACGGGCAGAGGCATGAACTG
>ERZ888423.2475-NODE-2475-length-13726-cov-5.380075_pt1 | contig 13726 bp, 11 predicted proteins | sample MGYA00520523_ERZ888423 | MGnify/ENA primary metagenome ERZ888423 (study PRJEB32303, sample SAMEA104408611) | aquatic metagenome | biome: Brackish water; feature: Pelagic; material: water | place: Baltic Sea | collected 2014-06-08T10:24:00 | depth 30,27 m ...
TGGGGCGAAACTGTTCACCCGTTACATTGACCCCCAACCGCTCCAGCACATTCGACATGATGTCTTCGGTAAAGGGCGCGTTGCGCAGCCCATCACCCGTACCATTTAAGCCAACCACCAGCCCATAACCGACCAAATCATTGCCCCGCACACCGTCGAATTCCACAAGATCCTTGATGCGGATTGGGCTGGCCAGCGCAGCAAGCGGCAGCCACAAACACATAAACACTGTGAAAAAGCGGATCATCTTAGAAACTCCGTTAAATTCAACCGAGACAGCCGGGCGGTGATGGCAAAAAGCGATTCAAGTTGGGTTTGCGTCGATTGCAACGCAGCCGCAGCGGCATAGGGATCCACAGCCGCAATCGCATCCCGGGCTGTTTGCAGGCCCGCATCTTCCGCCGCTATGCGCGTTGCGGCTAATTCCAACCGGGCCTCAACCCCGCCAACATCGGCCCGCAACGCGGCCAGTTTGTTGTCAGCGCCAAGCATTGCGGTGCCTGCCGACGCCATCAAACTGGCACGCGCAGCTGGGTTTCCCGCCAAAATACCTTCATCCATCAGCGCGGCCATCGCATAGCCGGCCAGATGTGCGCGCAGCGCTGAATTTTGCGCGGTTACTGAAAAATCAACCTGGTCATTTGGGCCAACCTGTAACGGTGCCCGCCCGTCTTGGGCCCCGGCATAGCCCACGGCTGAAAACCCGTCATCTGCTTCAAACCAAGCCGTGACACGCGCTGCGATCTCGGTGCCGCTGGTCAGCCCAGCCACTTCGGTTTTAAGCGCCTCAAGGATAACATCCGGCGCATTCAGAGCTGTTTGATCGGTTGCAGCGCCTGAAAAGAGCGATTGCCCCGCAAAACGCGTGTTCAAGATCGCGACCGCCGAACCGAACCGGCCCTTGGCATCGCTTGCCAACACATCAATGCGATCATCGTCTTGGGCCTGCGCCACCAACAAGAACGAAGACCCCATATCGGATGACAGATTTTCCAACCCGACCAGTGCATTTTGAACGCCAGAAACAAAATTTGTCGCCTCGGCATTTGATTGGGCATAGCTGGCCAGAGCCTTGCGGGCATGATCAATCGCGGCAATCGGCGCAAAATCGCCACCAACCGCGCCAGCCAAATCTTGGGTTTGCCCCGTCGTGACCTCATAGCTCGCGCGTTCAAGCGCAGTTTTAATATCATAGGTCTGGCGCCGCATTGCAAAAACTTGCGACATATCGCCCACGGTAACTCCTGACATGGTCAGATCCTCGTCAATGATTGCAGCATTTCATCCACCGCCTGAATGACGCGGGCGTTTGCGGCATAGGCCTGTTCAATCAGCAACAGGCTTTGCATTTCCTGATCGGTATCGACCCCATTTTGCAACTCAAGCGTCTTCAGGCTGGAATGGCGGGCCGCAGCAAAGCTGGTATCTGACAGGGCAGATTGATGCGCCTGCCCCACAAAAGACAAAAATTCCGCAGCCAATTCCGGCATAGATCGCGCTGCGGTCAAAAACCCGCCCGATTGCGGTGCAACCAGACTGTTAAGCGCCTGCTGTAAGCCGGCCAATCCGGCCGCATGACCAACGGGGCCGGGCACGATGGCGCCCAAACCATCGCGCAATTTCCAAAGCCCACCGCCTGCCGCTGGGTCGACCAGATCATTGATGGCAAGCCTGCCTGCCAGGCCGGTTTCATCAACGCTGTCAAAGGCAGTGCCAGAATCGGTGAACAGCCCCGCGGCACCAGTGCCAAGCGTCGGATCGGTTTCAGTGCTTTGAAAGCGCTCAACCAAATTTCGGGCGATGGCATCAATTTTTTCTTGCAATCCTGGCGCATCTGCATCGCGCAGGGCAAAGTTGGCCGCCAGCGCGCCCCCCATAATTGGGCTGGCCTCACCACTTAGGGCCACGGCCCGTCCGTTCAGCGACAGACCTGACAGGCTGCCATCTGCAATCGTCATATTTTCAGTCATGCCATTCACAGCAGAAAATGACAAAACCGCAGGCTCAGTTTCCACCAAAGCAGAACCCATGCGGGTATAAAGCGCGATCTGGTTACCCTCTCGCTGAATTTCGCGCAGTGGCATCAGCGGTGCGATACGGTCGACCTGTTGTTGGCGCAGATCCATCAGCCCACTGGTGTCGACCCCAGCCGAAGTTTGCATCCGGATTTCTTGGTTTAAATCGGCGACACGGGCCAGCGCATCGTTGATTGTTTCAACAGCGCTGGCAATGTCACCATCTGCCTGCAGTCGTGCCGACTGTATACCGTCAGAGATGCTGCCTATTTGTGACACAACCGCCTTGGCGGCGCCCAAAACAGACGAAAGCCGGGCCTCAGAATCAGGCCGGGCCTGCGCCTCGATCAAACTGCTGTCCAAACTGGCAAGGCGCCCATTAAGGGAACCTGCGTCATCGGGCGTGCCAACCAGCTGCTCCATTCGGCCCAAAAAGCCAGATGTGGTTGTGCTGGCCCCCAAGGCCGCATCTGCCATGCGGCGGTCTTGCAACAAGCCCAAATCAACATTGCGCACCGTGCCAAGGATCTGAACGCCCGCACTGGCGCCCGCAACCGTCTTGGGCGCGATTTCAAGCGTGCGCCGGGCATAGCCCTCAGTCAACGCGTTGGCTACGTTTGATGACACGATATCCGCAGCCCGCGATGAGGTCTGCAATCCGCTCAGAGCGTTTGAGAGCGCGCTTGAAATGCTCATATAAGTGTCATCCCACGTTCAAGAGGTGGCCCTAGCGTTTCAGATTTGTGGTTTCTTGCAACATCTCATCCACGGTCTGAATAACCTTGGCATTCGACGAATAGGCCCGCTGTGTTTGGATTAGGCTGGTCAATTCGGTCGCAACATCGGTGGCCGATCCTTCACGGCTAAAGCCGGCCATTGCACCTGTCGGCCCCTGACCTGCATCCCACAAAAAGAACGGTCCGCTGTCACGCGAAATTGAAAACGCCTGATTTTCCATAGGGATCAGGCCATTTGGGTTGCGCACATCAACCACGGGTACCTTGTAAAGGGTACGCGTGAACCCGCCATCATAGGTGCCAATCAAATTGCCAACGGGATCAATTTCGACAGAAGAAAGCGACCCACCGGGTGAACCATCGCGCGTGATCGATGTTGGCAGAAAACTATCGCCAAGCTGTGTGATGCCAGCAGGGTCGCCAAGCTTACCAATATCAAGCGACATTGGGCCGCCCGCCACATCCAAATCCAACAAACCTGTTTCAGCATCGTAGCTGTCGCCTGAAGCACTTGTCACAGAAAGCAGGGTTCCCCCCGCGCTGCGCGACTCATCAAACACAATCACATAGCTGCCAATCGTGGCATCATCAGAGGCCGAGTCGGTGATCGTCATTGTCCAAGAGTTGGAGGAACCAGATGTTGGAACCGTCGGCACAAAGGTCACGCCAAGTCGCTCAGAGCTGCCCATATTGTCGAAATATTCGATCGAAAGAACTTGGCTTTCGCCGGTGGCACCTGCGGATGTGGCCGTCGACGGCAGGTTGACCCCAACGCCGATACGCGTGGTTGGGTTAGCCGCAATTTGGTTCAACGCAACAACAATTGGTTCTAGCCCATCAACAGTATTGCGCGGAAATTCAGGCACCGTCCCATCTGCATCAGCCGGCCAGCCCATCAGCACATGCCCCGATGGTGTGCGCAGGTATCCATCAGAATCAGGACGAAATGATCCAGTGGAAACCAACAAAAGATCATTTTGATCGGGGTTATTAGCCAATCCTGACAATTCCGTCACCGGCAGCATACCGCGCCCAGAGATCGAAATGTCGGTAGGGTTGCTGGTCGAAATCAGCGATGAGCGCACATCGACCAACCGCCCCGTGGTTGCACGCACGCCACCCGCGGAAAAACCAACCCCCGTGCCTTCGCCAATGACCATATTTTGAAATTCGGCCACCGCACGCTTATAGCCATAGGTCGAAGCGTTTGAGATATTATCAGAAATGGTTGCCAGTCGCGTGCCGTTACTGTTGAGGCCCGCAACGCCCGCGTTGAGTGATGATGAAATAGACATGCGCCGCCTTTCTGCTGCATCCGATCTTTGGCACCATCATGACGGCCCTGTCTTAACGGCACCCTAATAAGATTGGCGTCTGCGGATATGCGCCAAAAACAATGCCAATCTCAGGTGTCCGAGCGCAGCAATATCAGCTCAATACGGTTGTTGCGCACCACACTGGGGTTCGCCACAGCAGGCTTGCGGTCAGCATAGCCTGTGACCCTTTCAACTCGGGCATCAGGAAATCCAATCTGGTTCAGCAATCCCCGAAAGGCCTGCGCCCGCGCGGACGATAAATCCCACACCGGGTTATCCATCAACACAATCGGATAGCTGCGCACATGACCATTGATCGCCACGCCATTCCGCACGACCCCAAAAACTTCTGCAATCATTTCAACAAGATCATTCAAAATTGGCAGCGGCTCAGCGGTTTCGACCTGAAACAGCGGTGCATCGTCCAAATCAAAAATTTCAACAATCAGCCCCTCGTCTGACACGCGTGTCACGATGTGGCGCAAAAGCTGCTCCATCGTGGGACTTTCCCCACCTTTGCGCAGCAAAACCTTTTCCAGCGACTCTAAGGTTTCCTTGGCGTCGGTGCCCGCTTCCTGCTCGCCCCGGTCGGCGGCACCAAATTCACCCTCACTTTTCTGACCCTCCATCGCAAAAAAATCTGACGCCCCAATACCATTTCGGGCCAGCACCTCCTCTGCAAAGGTCGAATCACCTTGAAACATGCCGCTGCCCCCTGCCGATGCCCGGCTGACCGGAATGTCAGGGCTGAAATAATCAGCGATACCTTTACGCTGTTTTTCCGTTGTGGCGTTTAACAGCCACATCAACATAAAAAACGCCATCATCGCCGTCACAAAATCAGCATAGGCCACTTTCCATGCCCCGCCATGATGCCTCCCACCCGAGACCACTTTTTTGCGTTTGATTATGGTGGGGGTGGTTTTGGGTTCAGACATGTCGGTGGTCCTTGATGGGGCAAGGCTTCTTAACAGGCGGGGATGAAGCGTGGTTTAACGCGACAGCCGTTTTCTGGGCGAAACGACACAACCTGTCAGACCATGGCATTTTTGCGCGATTGTCGCTAAGCCACGGCAAATTTCCACCACGACGTTTCAGGATGATGTGCCATATGATCGCCACCCTGCCCATGTATGATTGGCCCCAGCATCAGCCACAAACAGATCGGCTGTGGCAGCTGATTGCCGAAGCCTTTGGCACAAAAACAGGCACACAACCGCCAGCCCAGCTCGCGCGTGGGGGCGATTTGATGGCACAGTGGCTTGCCCCTGATCTGCTGATTTCACAAACATGTGGTCTGCCCTATGTGCGCCATTTGCGTGGTCGGGTGGTACTGGTGGGTGGTGTCGATCATGGGCTGCACGACACGCCAGCCGGATATTATTGTAGCCGGGTGATTGTGCATCAAGATTGCACTGCCGCCAGCTTGGCCGATCTTGCCGGGGCTCGGGTGGCATTTAACAGCACCGCCAGCCAATCTGGTGCGGCCGCTTTACGCTATATGATCGCCCCCTTGCGCAAAACGAGCCGTTTCTTTGGTGCTGAACTTGTAACTGGCGCACACGCCGCATCGATAGACGCCGTGGCCGAAGGCCGGGCAGATGTCGCGGCAATTGATGCGGTCACTTGGGCAATGGCACAGCGCTATTTGCCACAAACCGCAAATTTGCGCGTTTTGCTCAGCACGCCGCCCACGGCCGGTTTGCCGCTGATCACCGCGCTAAACAGCCCGGCCGGTGCCCTTTTTTGGGCGCTTGATCAAGCGCTGCAGATGATTGGGCCAGAGGCCCGCAACCAGTTGATGATGCAGGGCATGGTTGCGCGATCAGATTCAGATTATGACCTGGTCGCCATGCGCGATGCCCAGTGTCAGGCAAGCGGCCTGTCAGACCTTATATGATCCACAGCCAACGCGGCTTGAAAGACCAGAGCCGAGTCGCTAGACGACCGATGATCACAAAAGGGCCGCACAAAACATGGATTTCTTTTCATCCGAAATGATGTCGGCGCTTTTTCAGGTGATCACAATTGATCTGGTGCTGGCAGGTGACAACGCAATCGTCATAGGTCTTGCCGCAGCGGGCCTGCCAAAGGCCCAGCGCGCACGTGCCATTTTGATAGGAATTTTGGCCGCCACCTTGCTGCGGATCATCTTTGCCCTGCTGACAACAAAGCTGATGGCCATCACAGGTCTGTTGCTGGCGGGGGGTATTTTGTTGCTGTGGGTCTGCTGGAAAATGTGGCGCGAACTGCGCGCAGACCATGCTGATGACACCCTAATTGCCGCCGAGGCAATGAGCGGCCAGGACTTGAACGCCGATGGCACCATCGCCGGCGGGGCGCCACAAAAAACATTTCGTCAAGCAGCGTTGCAAATCGTGATTGCCGATTTGTCGATGTCGCTCGACAATGTTTTGGCCGTTGCAGGGGCCGCGCGCGAACACCCAGAGGTTTTGATTTTTGGTCTGGCCCTATCGATCGCCCTAATGGGATTGGCGGCCAGTTTCATTGCCCAACTGTTGAATCGTCATCGCTGGATCGCCTATCTGGGACTCGTGATTATTTTATATGTGGCCCTTGAAATGATCTGGCGCGGTTATCACGAGGTCGCCCCACAGCTGTTGGGGGCCTAAAGCCCACAGGCCCTCGGTAAACGTTGGGCTAACAGCTCTCTAAAAATCGATGTAAATGATTGAATTTTTTTAGAAAATTCCAAAATAAACGCCCAAATTCTGCCACAAATTGGCGAGCATTTCTTAACCCTGTTCCCCGCACCTTTCTGCCGCAACCCCGGCCCAAAGGAGCGGCGCGTGACCCAGTTGAATTTTCAAACCACCTATTACTTTGAACCGCTCAGCCAAGCCGGCACACTGCTTGATTTGAGCGTGTCACAAGACGCTCAGGGCCTGACCTTACAGGGCTATCGGTCAGACACAGGCCAAACGATCAGCTTTGCCATTGATGATGATGGCCGTTTGCAGCCCACCACCATCTCAGTGGCCAGCACTGCGCCCAGCCTGCCGATTTCACCCCAAGATCTGCGCGCGGTCTCTGCGGTGTTGGGCGACAATATGGCACAGATTTCGGACAGCCTTATCATCGCGCAACCAGGCAATAGCCTGGCCGCGCGCGGTGCTATACTGCCGTCAACAGTTTCAGCTATAGCGGCCGCCCCCAACGCCACCGGGTCGCTGTTGTTTACACTTGAGCCAGATCTTGGCACGCTCACCAGCTTTCACAGCAATGCCGATGGCACCTTGAGGGTTGCAGATCAGATGCAGGCCGGTGATGACCTGCCCCTGACCCGCCCCACCCAAATCGAAACGCTGCAGCTGGGCGGGCAAATCTTTTTGGTGGTGGGTGCGGAAGGCAGCGGGACATTAAGCGTGCTGTCGGTCGACAGCGCTGGCAACATGGAACTCTGTGATCATGTGATAGACACGCGCGCCACACGCTTTGCCAACACGCACAACTTGCAAACCTTTAGCGTTGGTGATCGCGGCTATGTGATGGCCTCGGGCAATGATGATGGGTTGACCCTGTTTGCCCTGTTGCCCGGTGGGCGATTGCTGGCACTCTCAACGCTGGCCGATACCGAAGCCATGGCCTTGGCCAATATTTCTGCTCTTACCGCCCGCACCACGTCCGAGGGCGCAACAATTTATGCTGCCTCGGCGTCTGAGCCGGGGCTTAGCCAATTTCAGTTGGATCTAAGCTCCAACGGCGCAGTGGTGCCGGGCGGAACACGCGGCGACAGGCTGCGGGGCGGTCATCATGACGATATCTTGGATGGTGGGGGGGGCAATGACAGGCTTTTTGGCCGCGGCGGCAACGATATTTTAATGGATGGCGCTGGAAAAGATCTGCTGTGGGGTGGCGCAGGCGCGGATGTGTTTGTCTTTTCGTATGATGCCCAACACGACCGGGTCAAAGACTATACCCCCGGCGTTGACCGGCTAGATTTATCCGCTTTTCCATTGCTGCAAACCGCAGCGCAATTGCAAATCACCCCGACAAAAACCGGGGCAATCCTGTCCTATGGCGCGGAACAGATCACAATCACCAGCCACGACCGCACACCGCTGAGTGCCGATGATTTCACCACAGATTCCATCTTGAACGTGTCACGCCCCACGCTGCCTGGGTCAGCCATAACCGGTGATGCGGCGGCAGATGGGTTATCGCTGCGCGGCACGGCAGGGGCTGATTTGATGCTGGGGGGGGCTGGCCATGATGTGTTTTATTCCTCAGCCGGGTTTGACAGCTATCTGGGCCAAGCGGGCCAAGACACGATGATTTTCAGCTGGGCTGAGGGCCGGGTTGGGTTGGACCTGGCGCGGCCCGAGCACAATTTTGGCGCAGCCAAAGGGGACAGTTTCGATGCGATCGAGATCTTTCGGGCCAGCCCCCGCAAAGACAAGATGTCAGGCGATAGCGCAGCCAATGTCTTTCAGGGTGGCAGCGGCGCAGATGTGCTGAACGGGCGAAATGGCGCCGATACATTGCAGGGCGGCAACGGCGCAGATCGTTTGCTCGGGGGCAAAGGTGCAGATCAGTTACTGGGCGGGGCCGGGGCCGATAAGCTGACTGGGGGCGCCGGCCATGATCAGCTGATCGGTGGCAACGGGGCTGACAGATTCATTTTCACACGCAAATCTGACAGCCCAGCCGGCAAATACACTGACACGATCACCGATTTCAGCCGCGCCCAAGGCGACAAGATTGATCTGTCAGCCCTTATGCCAAAGAACATGCCCGACCTGTTTTGGGCAGGTAAAACCACATTTGACGGCCACATAGGCATGGTTCGGTGGGAAAACTCAGGCCCCATGGAAACCCATGTTGCCATTGACATGAATGGAAATGGGCAGGCCGATTTTCAGCTGGTTGTTCAGGGCAGCAATAAGTTGATCGCCTCTGATTTTTTGCTGTAGCCTTGGCGATGGCCCTTTGTCAGATCGCTCAGATCGCCCGGATCGTGTCGCCCGGCATAAGCATCGGGCACAGCTCAACCCGCGTTTCAGCCACCGGCGCCCCCGCAGCACGCTGCACGATCATCTGGGCCGCCAACCGCCCAATCTCCAACCGCCCCGCATCCATCGTGGCCAGTCGGCGCGGCAACCCCTCTAACAGATCAACACCATTGAAACCCGCCAGACCCAGCTTGCCCGGAACGTCGATGCCCTGTTCCAAACACCACAACAACCCACCCGCACCAATCAAATCATTAGAGAAGTACAGAAAATCCAGATCATGCCCGCGCGCCAGAATGTCGCGCGTCATCTCACGCCCTTTGCGCAGCGCCGAGCCACCAGAATAGAATTCACGGTCTTGCAGCTGCAAACCTGCCTCTTGCAGCCCAGCTTCAAATCCTTGCAAACGTTTGCGGGCACGATGGTCATTGGGCATCATCGATCCTAAAAACCCAATCCGGCGATAGCCTGCAGCCACGATCGCACGCGCCATTTCACGGCCCGCGCGCAAGTGCGAAATACCAACGGCACAGTCAATATGTGGGCCATCCACATCCATAATCTCAACAATCGGGATGCCAGAATTGCCCAACATCGCGTGCGCCGCATCCGTATGTTCTAAGCCTGCCAAAATTACACCCGATGGCCGCCAAGATAGCATTTCGTAAAGAACAGCCTCTTCGCGGGCAGGATCGTAATGCGTCACACCAACCACGGGCTGCAAATCGCTGCCCTCTAACCCATCTGAAATGCCCGTCATCACATCGGGAAAGACCATGTTGGACAGCGAAGGAATAATGACCGCCACCAAATTAACCCGCTGGCTGGCCAAAGCCCCGGCAATTTTATTGGGCACATAGCCAAGCCGCTTAGCCGCATCCAACACCCGCGCGCGGGTCCGGTCAGACACATCACCGCGATTGCGCAACACCCGGCTCACCGTCATTTCACTGACCCCAGATGCCTCTGAGACGTCGCGCAACGTCAGAGGCCGATGTGGCGGCTGACCTGTGGGCGCCAAAGCATGCGGGTCAGCCAAATTGGGGGGAGCAAGGGGCGGCTTGGTCAATCGGTCCTCATGCGTAATGGGTGTGCGTGCTGCATACAACGCATTTACCAACTTGTCCAAACCTGATGCCATCACGTTTCGGCCCTGCATTTTTGCCAAATCAGTGGCGATTGACCATGCAGCCTTGCAAAATTGTCCAATTTACCGCAACAACACCCCCACGGCTCTGGCTGGCCCCGTGGCTCAACTGGATAGAGCAGCCCCCTCCTAAGGGGCAGGTTACAGGTTCAAGTCCTGTCGGGGTCACCATTTTTGCTTTTTATTCAGATTTTAGGGCAAACTATTGCCAAATTTTTTGAACACCCGCGCATGTTTGGTCAGATGTTAACCAAAGCGCAGATCATTTTTGAAATATCAAAACCAGACCATAAGCGTTAGCGCAGCGTTAACCATTGCCCGATAGCAACACGGGAACGGTGAGACACGTAAATGCAGCGTGTGCTCTGGCAACAATGGATTGGTCCATGGCGACGCGCATAACTATTTCATCGGAACTTATTGAAACGGTGAAGAAACATGTTTTCTTTGAAACACGTGCAGATCTGAACAACTTTGTCCAAGATGCGTTGCAAACCTATATCAGCCTTGGCACGATGACCGCCCAAGGCCATCTGCTTTACATGCAAAGGACAGATTGCACAGGTATGCCCTTGCAACGCTTGCGTCTGCCACTGCACCCAGAATCTGACCTGACCGACGGTTCAGACGCATAGGTCTGCCGCAAAACGCCCCAGAGGTGCCGCGTGGCTCTGGCCTTTACCAACAACACCCTCCTAGAGTGGCGGCATCCCAAAACAGGAGCCTGCCATGAACGACATCCTTCCAAACCCCTTTCGCGGCCAAGGGCTTGCCTGTCACGATGCACAAGGCAAAGCGCTGTGGCCAGCCTCGGATGCAAGTGCGGTGGCGCAGTTACTGTCACATTGCCCCGCACATGGTCAGACGCCACTTCGCGATATGGCGCAGCTTGCGAAAGACATAGGAATTGATGCGCTCTGGGTCAAAGATGAACGGGGGCGGATGGGGCTTGGCAGTTTCAAGGCGCTTGGAGCGGCCTTTGCCATCGCCCGCGCGGCGATGACGGCGCTGGCACACACCGCCACCCCAACGGCCACAGACTGGGCCAGCGCACTAAAGCACCGGGTGTTCGTGACGGCCAGCGCCGGCAATCACGGCCTGTCAGTTGCCGCAGGCGCGCATATTTTTGGGGCCAAGGCCGTGATCTATCTGGCCGAAACCGTGCCCACAGCCTTTGCCGAACGGCTGAACGCCAAAGGTGCACAGGTTGTGCGGGCTGGGGCCACCTATGAAGACAGCATGCAAGCCGCCGCCGATGCCGCCACGCAAAACGGCTGGACGCTGCTGTCTGACAGTTCCTGGCCCGGCTATTGCGACCTGCCACATCAGGTGATGGAGGGATATCTGCAATTGGCCGCCGAGGCCACAACCCAAGTGCCCACCCCCCCCACACATATCCTGCTGCAAGCCGGTGTTGGCGGGTTGGCGGCGGCGGTTGCCGCCCATGCCCGCGCAGTTTGGGGTGATGCGCCACAGATTATAGTCGTCGAACCCGAGGCCGCACCTGCCTTGCTGGAAAGCATTCGCGCCGGCGAATTGGTCACCACATCTGGCCCCGTGTCAGCAATGGGTCGGTTGGATTGTAAAACCCCATCCATGATTGCACTGGCAGGATTGTCGCGCGATGCAGACATATTCATGACAATATCGGAATCTGAGGCGGCAAGCGGCGTGGCCACACTGGCCAAAAACGGGCTTACCACTACCCCCTCAGGCGGGGCCGGGCTGGCAGGGCTTTTGACGGGGCGCTTGTCCGGCTTTGATGCCACATCCCGCGTGATGGCCATCCTGAGCGAAGGCGCCGAAGATGCCTGAACGATCGTTGATCTTTCCAACCACAGAGTATCGTCGCCGCACCACAGCGCTTCAGATGGAGATGGCGCAGGCGGGGGTGCAGGCTTTGTTGCTAACCACCCCTCCTGACGTATTTTATGTGACTGGGTTTTTAACCCGGTTTTGGGAAAGCCCGGCCCGGCCTTGGTTTATCATAGTGCCAGCTGCAGGTGATCCAGTGGCGGTGATCCCGGCGATTGGGGCAGATTTGATGGGCCGCACTTGGGTGCGCGATATTCGCACTTGGCCGGCACCAGATCCTGCCGATGATGGCGTCAGCTTGCTGGCAGACACACTGTGCGACTTGGTGCCCAGCACTGGGCACATCGGCCTACCGATGGGGCTTGAGACCCATCTGCGCATGCCGATTGCAGATTATCTGCGCCTGACAGAACGGCTTGGCCCGCGCCAAATGGTCGATGCCACAAGGGTTGTGCATCGCGTTCGCGAAATTAAATCAGAGCCCGAAATTGAAAAGATCCGCACCACTTGCCGCATTGCAGCTGATGCCTTTGCCCAAGTGCCCAACTTTGCACAGGCGGGACAGCCGCTAGATCAGGTCTTTCGCAACTTTCAAATAGCGTTGCTGCGCGCTGGGGCGGATTGGGTCAGTTATGTCGCCGGTGGGGCTGGGCCTGACGGCTATGGCGATGTCATTTCGCCTGCTGACAACCGGCCGCTAGAGCGCGGCGATGTGCTGATGCTAGACACTGGCGCAGTACGTGAAGGTTATTTTTGCGATTTTGACCGAAATTTTTCCATTGGCCCTGCCTCTGACAGCGCACGCCGGGCGCATGCCAGCCTGATTGGCGCCACACAAACGGCGCTAGACCAGCTGCGTGCCGGCATGACCGCCCGCGATCTGCACCAAATCCTGACTTCGGCGCTGACAGCCCAAGGCGCGACGCCCAGTGGGGGCCGGCTGGGCCATGGTCTGGGCCTCAGCCTGACCGAATGGCCCTCAATCAGTGCGAAAGACACAACCGTTTTGCGGGCAGGCATGGTACTGACACTTGAGCCAGGGGTTGAACTCGCGCCCGGACGGATCATGGTGCATGAAGAAAATATTGTCCTGCGCGACCATGGCGCAGAGCTTTTATCGCCCCTGGCCAATGCCACCCTGCCCGAGATTTTACTATGACACATGCCCCCTATACCCTCACCGGACCAATTGGCACAAAAGCCACGCTTGGGCTGATCGTACTGCAGGTTGATGAAACGATAGAACAAGATTTTCGACGACTATTTCGCGACCCTGCCATAGCGCTCTATGTCAGTCGCATCCCTTCGGGCGCAGATCTCACGCCCGAAACCATCGCCACGATGAAAACCACCCTGCCCGATGCGGCGGCCCTGTTGCCACCTGCCGCATCGTTTGATGTTGTGGGCTATGCATGCACATCAGGCACAACACTGATTGGGGCAGATCATGTCACCCAGCTGGTGTCTGGCGCCTGCCAAACACGGGCGGTGGCCAACCCGCTGAGTGCCGCATTGGGGGCACTCAGCCATTTGCGCGTGGGGTCAGTGGCGATTGTTTCGCCCTACACCCCCCCGGTAGCCCAGCCAATCCAGCAAGCCTTTGAACGGGCCGGTCTGCGCGTTCCCCAAACCCTTTCATTTGGCGAAGAGGTCGAGGCGCGCGTGGCGCGCATTGCGCCACATTCCATTACCCAAGCCGCCTTACAAGTTGGGCGCGCACCGG
>ERZ888423.2476-NODE-2476-length-13721-cov-5.056198_pt1 | contig 13721 bp, 12 predicted proteins | sample MGYA00520523_ERZ888423 | MGnify/ENA primary metagenome ERZ888423 (study PRJEB32303, sample SAMEA104408611) | aquatic metagenome | biome: Brackish water; feature: Pelagic; material: water | place: Baltic Sea | collected 2014-06-08T10:24:00 | depth 30,27 m ...
GCCTAAAAAACCCGGCAGCCTTTGGCGCGCGGCCTGAACACCTGCCGCAAGCACAGCGCCCGTCACCTCTGGCGTGTCTGTGATCAGCGTGGGCAAAAGCGATGTCGTGCCCAAACGTCCATGCGCCCGAATGATGCAGGCTATTTCCGCCACACCGGGTGATTGGCCCAGCATCACGCCGCCGCCCCCATTCACCTGCAAATCAACCAAACCAGGCGCCAAAATTCCCCCAGATAAGACATGCGCATGTGCCGGGGCCGGCCCCTTGGGCGGTTCGCCAATGGCCAGCACACGCCCATCACGCACCCACAGGGCTGCCCCCCGATGCAAGCGCGCGCCATCAAACACGTCTGCCCCTATGAAAATATGCTCAGCCATCTTTGCCCCTTTGGCCCCAAACACCCACACACGCACCCGCCTGCATGCGGCCTGCTCTTGACCTGCCACGCGCGGCCTGCCATTTCCAGTGGATGATTTCTTAAAAATAGGACATGCCCATGCCCGTCTATCGTTCCCGCACCACCACCCATGGCCGCAACATGGCCGGCGCCCGCGGACTTTGGCGCGCCACGGGCATGAAAGATGACGATTTCGGCAAACCGATCATTGCCATCGTTAACTCATTCACACAATTCGTGCCGGGCCACGTGCATTTGAAAGATCTGGGCCAACTGGTCGCGCGCGAAGTAGAAGCCGCAGGGGGCGTGGCCAAAGAATTCAACACAATCGCCGTCGATGACGGCATTGCAATGGGCCACGATGGCATGCTTTATTCGCTGCCATCGCGCGAATTGATCGCCGATAGCGTTGAATATATGGTCAATGCGCATTGCGCAGATGCCATGGTGTGTATTTCAAACTGCGATAAAATCACCCCCGGCATGCTGATGGCGGCCATGCGGTTGAACATTCCGGTGGTCTTCGTCTCGGGCGGCCCGATGGAGGCCGGCAAAGTCGTGCTGAATGGTAAGGAACAGGCGCTGGATCTTGTGGATGCCATGGTTGCCGCCGCCGATGACAGCATCAGCGACAGCGATCTGGCCAAAATCGAACAAGCCGCCTGCCCCACCTGTGGGTCTTGCTCTGGGATGTTTACCGCCAATTCTATGAACTGCCTGACCGAGGCGCTTGGCTTGTCGCTGCCGGGCAACGGCTCCACCTTAGCCACACACGCTGACCGCCGTGCGCTTTTTTTGCGCGCAGGTCAGCTGATCGTCGAGATCACCAAACGCCACTATGAACAAGATGACGCCTCTGTGCTGCCGCGCAACGTCGCGACACGCGAAGCCTTTGAAAATGCGATGACACTGGATATCGCGATGGGGGGGTCCACCAACACCGTGCTGCACATTCTGGCGGCCGCCATTGAGGGTGGTGTTGATTTCACCATGGATGACATTGATGCGCTGTCACGCCGGGTGCCTGTTTTGTGCAAAGTGGCGCCGGCCAAGGCGGATGTGCACATGGAAGATGTGCACCGCGCTGGCGGCATCATGGCGATCTTGGGCCAGTTGGATGCAGCGGGTCTGCTGCATCGCGATGTGCCGACCGTCCATGCCCCAAGCCTGGGCGCTGCGATCGACCATTGGGATATCAGCCGCAGCGATGCGCCTGAGGCCCGTGCCTTATTTCTGGCAGCCCCAGGCGGCGTGCCAACCCAAGTGGCCTTTAGCCAAAACCGTCGGTGGACTGACCTTGACACCGACCGCACCACAGGCGTGATCCGCAGCGCCGAAACCCCATTTTCCAAAGACGGTGGTCTGGCCGTACTGAAGGGCAACCTTGCACCCAAGGGCTGCATTGTAAAAACCGCAGGCGTTGACGACAGCATCCTGAAATTTTCCGGCCCAGCCCGGGTGTTTGAAAGCCAGAATGCCGCTGTTGAGGCGATTTTGTCCCAAAATCGCATCCAACCAGGCGACGTGCTGGTAATCCGCTATGAAGGCCCCAAGGGGGGCCCAGGCATGCAAGAAATGCTCTATCCGACCAGCTATCTGAAATCCAAAGGTCTGGGCAAAGCCTGCGCGCTGGTCACCGATGGCCGCTTTTCTGGCGGAACATCGGGCCTGTCGATCGGCCACGCCTCGCCCGAGGCCGCCGCTGGCGGAACGATCGGGCTGGTGCAAGATGGCGATATGATCGACATCGATATCCCAAACCGCAGCATTTCGCTGCGCGTCGATGAAAGCACATTGGCCACACGCCGCGCTGCCCAAGACAAACTGGGGTGGAAACCCGCCGCACCACGCAAACGCAAAGTGACCCCGGCGCTGCGTGCCTATGCGCTTTTTGCCAGCAGCGCTGACATGGGCGCAGTTCGGGTGCTGCCAGCAGACGAATAATGGCTTTGGGCCCAACGGGCCCTAGCGCAGCAAAAGCCCGCCATGGTGTTGTAAAAATCCGATAATTTCGGCCAGCCCACCACCATGGCGCAGCTCTGCCATCACCAAGGGCCGCGGCCCGCGGGCCACACTCGCGTCATGGTGCAGCAGCGCCAAATCTACCCCAACATAGGGTGCCAAATCGGTCTTATTCACCACCAACAGATCTGACCGCGTCACCCCCGGGCCACGCTTGCGCGGAATATCCTGCCCTGCGGCCGTGTCTATGACATAGATCGACAGATCAGCCAGCTCAGGGCTAAAGGTCGCGGCCAGATTATCGCCCCCTGACTCAATTAAAATCAGATCCAAATCGGGAAAGCTGCGGCAAAGATCAGCCACAGCCGCCAGGTTGATACTGGCATCTTCGCGAATGGCCGTATGCGGGCAGCCCCCCGTTTCAACCCCACGAATACGCGCAGCGGGCAACACCTGCGCCCGCGTCAGATAATCGGCGTCTTCGCGGGTGTAGATATCATTGGTGATCACAGCCATCGAGCACCGACCTGCAAGTGCCCCACACAGCTTTTCTGTCAATGTCGTTTTACCAGCCCCAACCGGCCCACCAATCCCAACTCTCAGCGGCCCATGTGTCGGGTTCATGTGCGATAAATCCTTGGTTGCAGGGTTTCATGTGCCATCGCGGCCAGCTCACCACCAAAAGCACTGCTGGCCAAATCCTCAAAATCGGCAGTGACGGCCTGTGCCGCGATACCGCCAATCACCGCGTGCAGCCCAGCCAAAATCTGCTGTCCCTCAGTTTGTCCCAGTGGCACAAACCGCACCGCCATCAGCACAAGATTGGCAGCAAAAGCATGGACATAAGCGGCGATCACCACCGTATCATCCAGCCCCCCCCCGCGCACAGCACGGCCAAAGGCCAACACAAGCGGCAGCGATACCCCCGCAGCCCCCCCCGTTGCGGCCACCGTATCCCCAAAAGCCCTGCCCTGATCCTCGGCCTCGGACCAACGTTCGGCAGATCCTGCAAGCGCCCGCGCCATGTCATCAAGCGCAGTGAAATCTGCGTCATCTTTCAGGGCCTGCGCCAGTAAAACCGCATCTGACCAGCCCGCACCAAAACGCAAAATATCACAAATCCACGCCGATACCCCTGGTCCATCGGTCACATCCCCCTGTGCCACTGCCCATTCCAACCCGTGCGAATAGGCAAAGCCCCCCGTCGGAAAAGCTGGGGAAAGCCATTGCATCAGCTGCAAGACATCCACAATTGCGGGTGGTTCAGTCATGCTGGGCCTGCCAAAGGTCATCAGGATCAGGCGCGGCATGGCTGTGGCCCAGGGTCCGACCCAAACCATAAGCCCCCCCCTCGGGGTTGAATGGCGCAGACATCTGCGTCAGGGCCGCACCCAGACCTGCCAGCATCTCCTCAAGAACCCGGTCAGCCCGGATCACCAGATGATCGGGGGCAATTTCACATGGTGTGTGACGATTGCCGATATGCCACGCCAACCGCGCCAAATCCCCCCGGATCATCACCACATCCTCAGGCGCGGCCTGAATGGCAATCATTTGACCATCTGACAGTTCAAACGCATCCCCATCCGACAGACTGGCCACCTGCGCCAAATCCACCAGAAATGACACGCCCGCAGCACCAACCAAACGCTTGCGGCGCAAAAACCGCGCATCATAGGCCAAGGCTACATGATCTGCGGCGGGTCCTTGCCATGCGCCCGCACGATGAAAACGTATGGCACAGGTCGCGGTTGGTTCTGATGGCTGCATACGATTCCCTCGGCTAATACAAAAAATAGCGCTGCGCCAACGGCAGTTCGGTCGCCGGCTCACAGGTCAACAACACACCATCGGCGCGCACCTCATAGGTTTCCGGATTCACCTCAATGTGTGGGCGTGCGGCGTTCAACACCATATCGGCTTTACCAATGCCACGGGTGTTCTGGACGGCCAGAGTAGCCTTGGCCAACCCCAGCCGCGCGCCCACGCCCGCCTCTTGCCCGGCCTGTGATACGAACGTGACAGCACAAGCCGTGCGGGCACCACCAAAGGCACCAAACATCGGCCGCGAATAGATCGGCTGCACCGGAATCGACCCATTCGGATCGCCCATCTGCGCACAAACAATCATGCCCCCCATCAGGACCATATCGGGCTTTGCCCCAAAAAAGGCTGGCGACCACAACACCAAATCGGCCCGCTTGCCCTCGGCCACACTGCCAATATGGCTCGACAACCCATGTGCAATCGCCGGATTGATCGTATACTTCGCAATATAACGGCGAACGCGAAAATTGTCGTTTTCACCACTTTCCTCGGATAAGCGGCCACGCTGCTGGCGCATCTTATGGGCGGTTTGCCAGGTGCGGGTGATGACCTCGCCCACGCGGCCCATCGCCTGACTGTCCGATGAAATCACCGAAAATGCGCCCATATCATGCAACACATCCTCGGCCGCGATGGTCTCGCGGCGAATTCTGCTTTCGGCAAAGGCCACATCTTCTGGAATCGACCGATCCAAGTGATGACAGACCATCAACATATCCAGATGCTCTTCGACCGTGTTGACCGTATAGGGCATTGTTGGGTTGGTCGATGATGGCAAAACATGCGCTGAAGAAACCACTTTGATAATATCAGGCGCATGCCCACCACCCGCACCCTCGGTGTGAAATGCATGGATCGTGCGCCCCGCAATTGCGGCCAGTGTGTTTTCGACAAAGCCGGATTCGTTCAATGTATCGGTGTGAATCATCACCTGCACATCCATCCGTTCGGCAACCGTCAAACAGCAATCAATCGCGGCCGGGGTGGTGCCCCAATCTTCATGCAGCTTTAGCGCCGCCGCACCAGCCCACACCTGTTCTTCCAACGCTTCCGGCAGACTGGCATTGCCCTTGCCGGCAAAGGCCAAGTTCATCGGAAAGGCATCCGCAGCCTGCATCATCCGCCCCAAATGCCAAGGGCCAGGGGTGCAGGTGGTGGCCAATGTGCCATGCGCGGGCCCCGTGCCACCACCCAACATACAGGTAATACCGGAATGCAGTGCATCTTCGATCTGTTGCGGACAGATAAAATGGATATGCGCATCCATCCCACCCGCTGTCAAAATACGCCCCTCAGCCGCAATAATCTCGGTCCCGGGGCCGATGATGATATCAACGCCGGGCTGAGTGTCGGGGTTGCCGGCCTTACCGATCTTGTGAATGCGGCCATCGCGCAGGCCAACATCAGCTTTCCAGATCCCGGCATGGTCAACGATCAACGCATTTGTGATGACTGTATCCACAGCCCCCCCAGCACGGCTGATCTGGGACTGGCCCATACCATCTCGGATCACCTTGCCCCCACCAAACTTGACCTCTTCGCCATAGGTTGTCAGATCACGCTCAACCTCGATGATCAGGTCCGTGTCACCCAGCCGCACCCGGTCCCCGGTGGTGGGGCCAAACATCGCCGCATAGGCGCTGCGTGAAATTTCGGTTGCCATATCGCCCCCTATTCGACGCAGCCGGGGGGATCGATCGGCCCCATCACCGCCGCATTAAAGCCAAAGACCACACGCCCACCCGCCAGCGGCACCAGCCGTACCTCGCGGGTTTGGCCCGGTTCGAACCGCACAGCAGTACCCGCCGCAATATCAAGCCGAAACCCGCGTGCCGCCACACGATCGAACTGCAAACCCGCATTCGTTTCTGCAAAATGATAGTGCGATCCGACCTGCACCGGTCGATCCCCTGTATTGGCCACACAAAGCACAATCGACGCGCGCCCAGCGTTCAAAACAATATGCCCTGCGGCAGGAAAAACCTGCCCAGGGATCATAGCTGCACCGTTAGATAAATCAGATTATTCATCATCATGGCCTTTGTCGCGAATGGGGTGATGCACCGTAACCAGCTTGGTGCCATCAGGAAATGTTGCCTCAACCTGAACTGAATGGATCATATCTGAAATGCCCGGCATACATTGATCAGCAGTGATCACATGCGCCCCAGCCGCCATCAGATCGGCCACGCTGCAGCCATCACGAGCGCCCTCCACCACGAAATCCGTGATCAGGGCGATGGCCTCTGGATGGTTCAGCTTAACCCCGCGCGCCAAGCGCCCCCGCGCAACCATGGCGGCAAGGCTGATCATCAACTTTTCACGTTCGCGTGGGGTCAGGTTCATGACATCCTCTTTGGTTACATCTGCCAAACGCGCGGCGGCGGCGCTTGGCGCAGCAGCGCAAGCACGCGCAAAATCTGACGGCGCAACGGCCAGCCATCGGCGGCCAAAAGCCGAACCACCAACCGCCCCTCAAAGACCGACGCCGCCGCCTGCACACCCGGCTCATCCAGCACAGCCCGCAACGGGCCCAGCACATCCCCCAGATTTGGACCAACCATGACCAAACTGGCCAGCGCCCGCGCCCCCGCCAACAACGCCGGACGGTCTGACCCTGCCAATACGGCATCATCCAACCGCAACGGCTCAATCCACATAACTCGCCCCTGACGGCGGATTATCCGCCGGTCGTGAAACTGCAACCGCGTCACCGTTTCACCCATTGCAGCACGGCCCAGAACAACCGCCTCAAGCAACAGACATCCCGCATCTTTGGCCAGATTGATTTCGCTGTGGCGCTGCAGGGCCGCACCTTGAAACAAAATTGTTTCCTGTGGCAACCAATCCAACCAGCCCCCCGCCCCCACCTGATGACTGACCTGCACACGCGCTGGCAGCCCGCCCCCCGCGTCATAGGCGCGTTCGGCCGTTTGGGTCGTAGACACCACCCGACACCCAGCCCCAAGCGTTAGTGAAAAGGCCAGCTGATCACCCGCTGTCAAACCACCAGAAGTATTTAAAAATACGACCTCGGGAACATCCGTATCAGGGCGCGGCAAAAGAACCTTGGCCGAACCCTCTTGCCTCAGATCGCGCAACCCCACCCGGCCACGCGCGCAGCCAAAGCGGGCATGCGCCCGACCATGGCTGCGCTGCATACCAAGCTCTGGTTGAAAGATTTTGGCAACATCTGCCCCCAAGGCTGCCCCCCTGACCTACCCCATGTTGATAGATCAGACTTGGGACCCAGCGACACAGCGCAGGCCACCACACGGCGTGCAACACAGCTACAAACCATCCAACGCACAGAAATCAGGCAAAATGCGAAAATATTAAGCACACTGACGAGCGCAACCGCCCCTTCAGGAACCCGAACCTTCCATTTTGTCCCGAATCCGCCGGATCGCCATAAACACCGCCACCACCACCAATGGGGTCAAAACGGCGGTGGCCGTGCCTTTTGCCACCCCAAGTGGCTCGGTCAGCGGATAGACCAGATAGGCCATCAGATTGACCGCATAATAGCTGATCGCCACCACCGATAGCCCCTCAACCGTGTGCTGCAGGCGCAGCTGCAAATCAGCGCGGCGATCCATACTTTGCAGCAATTTCTGGTTTTGGGCCGAGCGTTCGACATCAACACGGGTGCGCAGCAATTCCCCCGCACGCATCGCACGATCTGACATCGCCTGCAGCCGCTTTTCCGCAGATTTGACCGTGCGCATCGCCGGATCAAACCGCCGCATCATGAATTCAGCAAAGGTTTGCCGCCCCTCAAACCGTTCTTCGCGCAGAACGGTGATCCGTTGATTTACCAGCGCCTCATAGGCGCCAGTGGCCCCAAACCGAAAGGATGAGTTAACCAACAGCGTCTCAAGCTCGGCCGACACCTCTAACAGATCGTTCAAACTGTCCTCTGATGGGCGGGCATCATGCGACATCGTGCCAATCAGCCCGGTCAATTGCTGATCAATCTCGCCCATGCGCGGGGCCAAGGCACGCGCACGCGCAAGCCCCAGCATCGACATGGATTTATACGTTTCAATTTCACAGAGCCGCTGCACAATACGCCCGATGCGGCGCGGACTGGTGCCGGGCTGCACAAAGACCGCCATCCGCATATGCCCCGCCTCATCAATGCGGAAATCGCAGGCCGCGATCGCAGCACCATCCAACACCCGCGCACAAGCCATGCTTTCGGCCACGAACCAATCAGCCAGCATCGTTTTGATACTATCTTCGTTCTCGGGCATATGATCAACGCGGATCAGCACCGAGGTAAAGCGCGGGCCCGGCGCCTCGGCCAACCAGTCATCTGGAAAAACATCCGCCTTGGCCGGGTCAAAAGGCCGGGCCATCACGCCTTGGGTAAAGGCGGTATAGGTCACGAATTCGGTATGACTTTCCCATTTGACAGAATGTCGCCCGATCTGGCCAAAGAAATGCGTGGCATCGGGTGCCGGATGTGCCGTGCCATGCCGGTTTAACAGCGCCAAAAGATGCGCGCGGTCGGCTGCGCGATCACGATTGGCGGCATCATTGGGTTGTTTGATCGCCAGATAAACTGCGTGGCACGGCGCCTCAAGTGCCGGAAAGGGCCGGGCATGCAGTTCATTTGCAAGTGCATATCGCAGCGGGTGATCATCAATCGGGGGCATGGAACCTCGGGGAAACAGCTAAAACGTGGCCAGTATTGCAGACAAGCGCCAGCGCGGCCAGCGCGATCATTGCAGGGTAGCAAAATGACACATCCCCCGGCAAGACGCCGAGGGATGTTTCATTTCAATAGGGCCGAAAACCAAAACGGCCAAGAGCTGTCACGGATCAATCGATCATTGGCAGCAGCGCATCCAATGACTTTTTGGCATCGCCATAGAACATCCGCGTGTTTTCTTTGAAGAACAGCGGGTTTTCGATGCCTGAATAACCGGTGCCCTGACCACGCTTGGACACGAACACCTGCTTTGCCTTCCAGCATTCCAATACCGGCATGCCGGCGATCGGGCTGTTGGGGTCTTCTTGTGCGGCAGGGTTCACGATGTCGTTTGAGCCGATGACAATCGCCACATCGGTATTGGGGAAATCTTCGTTGATTTCATCCATCTCCAAAACGATATCATAGGGCACTTTTGCCTCGGCCAGCAACACGTTCATATGGCCGGGCAAACGCCCCGCCACCGGGTGTATGGCAAAGCGCACTGTCTTGCCACGCGCGCGCAGCTTGCGGGTCAACTCGCTAACAGACTGCTGCGCCTGCGCCACCGCCATACCATAGCCTGGGATGATGATAACCGAATCCGCATCGTTCAGCGCAGCCGCTACACCTTCGGCATCAATCGCAATCTGCTCACCCGAGATTTCCATTGCCGGGCCTGTCGTGCCGCCAAAGCCGCCCAAGATCACGCTGATGAACGACCGGTTCATGGCTTTGCACATGATGTAGCTCAGGATCGCCCCTGACGAACCGACCAGCGCGCCAGTCACGATCAAAAGATCATTGCCCAGCGTAAAGCCAATCGCCGCCGCCGCCCAGCCAGAATAGCTGTTCAGCATCGACACAACGACCGGCATGTCGGCGCCACCGATCCCCATAATCAGGTGATAACCGATGAAAAACGCCAGCAGCGTCATCACCATCAGCGTCCAAAGGCCCGCATCATTGAAATACATCACCCCAAGCACAGCCGAGGCCAAGGCCGCACCTGCGTTCAGGAAATGCCCGCCAGGCAATTTGACGGCTTTGCCATCCACCTTACCCGCCAGCTTTCCAAAGGCAATGATCGACCCGGTAAAGGTCACCGCACCAATGAACACGCCCAGAAACACCTCAACCCGCAAAATCGCCACTTCAACCGGGGTTTTGTGCGCCAAGATCGCCGCAAACCCAGCCAACGCTTCGCGTGCCTCGGCATCCAGCGCCACAACCCGCGCCAATTCCAGATCGGCATTATAACCGATGAACACGGCCGCCAAACCAACAAACGAATGCAGTGCGGCCACCAGCTGCGGCATATCGGTCATTTCGACCGTTTTGGCCACATACCAGCCCAGAACAGACCCGCCCGCAACCATCAGCGCAATTACGGCCCAATTGCCCACGCCAGGCCCAAAGATCGTGGCAACCATCGCCAGCCCCATGCCAACGATGCCATACCAAACAGCACGCTTGGCGCTTTCTTGCCCCGAAAGCCCACCCAGCGACAAAATAAACAAAACAGCCGCGGCGATATAGGCGGCGGAAACGATACCGATGCTCATGCCGGCCTCCTTATGACTTTTGGAACATGGCAAGCATCCGGCGTGTCACCAGAAAGCCGCCCACGATGTTGACTGTGGCAATCAGAACCGAAATGGCCGCCAGTGTCACCACCAACCAAGACCCCGATCCCACCTGTAACAGCGCCCCCACAACAACGATGCCCGAAATGGCATTCGTCACCGCCATCAGTGGGGTGTGCAGGCTGTGACTGACGTTCCAGATAACCTGAAAGCCAATAAAGCACGCCAGAACGAACACGATGAAATGCGCCATAAAGCTGGCCGGGGCAACAGCACCCACCAGCAGCAACAGCGCCGTCGCACCGCCCAGCATAATCACCTGCTGCTTGGTTGCCGCCGCAAATGCCGCCGTTTCTGCCGCACGCTTTTCGTCTGGCGTCAGTTCTTTTACCTTTTCCTTTGGTTTAGCGGCTGCAATCGCGGCCACTTTCGGCGGGGGCGGCGGGAAGGTCACAGCCCCCTCAAAGGTAACGGTCGCACCACGGATAACATCATCTTCCATGTTATGGACGACAACACCGTCTTTGCCGGGTGTTAGATCCGCAATCATATGACGGATGTTATTGGAATAAAGTGTGCTGGATTGCGCGGCCATCCGGCTTGGGAAATCGGTATACCCCACCACCGTCACACCATTGTCCGACACGATTTTTTGATCTGGCACCGTCAGATCACAATTGCCACCGCGCTCGGCAGCCAGATCGACAATCACCGATCCAGGCTTCATCAGGTGAACCATGTCTTCGGTCCACAGCTTCGGCGCAGGCCGGCCCGGGATCAGGGCCGTGGTGATCACGATATCAACGTCTGGTGCAAGTTCGCGGAACTTTGCCAACTGCTTTTCACGAAATTCCGGGCTAGATGGGGCCGCATAGCCACCGGTGGCGGCACCATCTTGGGCCTCTTCAAATTCCAAAAACACAAAGCTTGCGCCCATGGATTCGATCTGTTCAGCCACTTCGGGACGCACGTCAAACGCGTAAACAATTGCTCCAAGCGACACAGATGTGCCGATGGCTGCAAGCCCCGCCACCCCTGCGCCCACAACCAGCACCTTGGCGGGCGGCACTTTGCCCGCTGCCGTTACCTGACCGGTGAAGAAGCGGCCAAAATTGTTGCCTGCTTCTATGACCGCGCGATAGCCGGCAATATTTGCCATCGACGAAAGCGCGTCCATCTTTTGGGCCCGGCTGATCCGCGGGACCATGTCCATCGCAATCACATTGGCACCCTTGGCCTTGCAGGTCTCGAGCAGATCAGCATTCTGGGCTGGCCAGAAAAACGAAATCAGGGTTTGCCCAGCGCGCAGGCGCTTGGCCTCGGACTCTTCTGGACCACGCACCTTGACCACGACATCGGCGGCTTTCCAAAGGGCGGCGGCAGTCTTCACCACCTCAACTCCAACGGCCGCATAACGGTCATCTGAAAAACCGGCCAGCGCACCCGCGCCCGATTCGATGACACATTCATGACCCAGCTTTTGCAGCAGCACAGCCGAATCAGGGGTCATGGCAACCCGGGCTTCACCGGCAAAAATTTCTTTTGGCGCTCCAATCTTCAACGCTGTCTCCTCCGTCGTTGCGCGGGCGTGGCGCGTTTGGTCGCAAAATCCACGGCTGCACGGATGCAACCCTGACCGCCCCGCATATCATCATCTTGTGGCGCTTCACAAGTCAGTGATGGCGCGTTCCACGACAGAAGCGTCGGTTCTGCGCCCGCAGCCACCGCCATTTGGCCCCCAAGGCTTGACCACCACGCCTGCACCCGGCACTGCTGGACAACCCCAGACCAAAGGCATGTCATGACCCTGCTCGCTCCTTTAGATTTCGCCGCCACCAAGGCACTGTTTCACCTGCCCGAGGGGGTGATTTATCTTGATGGCAATTCGCTAGGCCCGCTGCCGCGCGCCACGCCAGCACGTGTGGCAGACTGTGTGCAGGCCGAATGGGGCGATATGCTGATCGGTGGTTGGAACAAGGCCGGCTGGATGGATCAGCCTGCCCGACTGGGCGCCCGTATCGCGCGGCTAATTGGGGCCGAACCTGAGGCCGTTGTTTTGGGGGATACGCTGTCGATCAAGATCTATCAGGCGCTGGCCGCCGCACTGCAATTAAACCCCACCAGACGGGTTATTTTATCTGATTCTGGTAATTTTCCATCAGATCTTTATATGGCCGAGGGCTTGGTAAAGATGCTTGGGCAGGGCTACAGCCTGCGGATCGTTGCGCCCGACGATATCGCCGACGCGTTGGATGAAAACGTCGCGGTGATGATGCTGACACAGGTCGATTACCGCACGGGACGGCTGCATGACATGGCAGATTTGACCCGCCACGCACATCAAAAAGGCGCGCTGACACTGTGGGATTTGGCGCATTCAGCCGGGGCATTGCCAATAGATTTGTCGGGATGTGGCGTCGATTTTGCTGCCGGCTGCACCTACAAATACCTCAATGGTGGGCCGGGTGCGCCAGCGTTCATCTATGTCGCTCCGCGCCATGCCGCGCATGTGGCACCTGCGCTGTCGGGCTGGCTTGGACATGCGGCACCGTTTGATTTTAGCCCAACATACCAGCCCGGCCAAGGCGTCTCACGGTTGCGGGTCGGAACACCAGCGGTGCTTCAAATGGCCGCACTTGAGGCCGCATTGGATATTTGGGATCGCGTCGACATTGCCGCCCTACGCGCAGCCTCGATCACCTTGTCCGAAATGTTCTTAACTGGTGTGCAAGATCTCTGCCCCGAATTGCGTCTGGCCTCACCCCGTGCAGCCGCTCACCGCGGATCACAAGTCAGTTTTCACCACCCACAGGGCTATGCGATCATGCAGGCATTAATTGCCAAAGGCGTGATTGGCGATTTTCGTGCACCCGATATTCTGCGCTTTGGATTTACACCCCTCTACATCGGCGCGGATGAGGTGCGGGGGGCTGTCGATATTTTGGCGCAGATCATGGGGGATCGGTCTTGGGATCGGCCCCAATTTCACCGTCGCGCAGCGGTCACCTGAAAATCCCCAAAAACTCTAGGCCCAGCGCCGTGCCTGCCCCGCACGCCCCGCGGCCCAATCGGCCACCGCCTGACCGAAGGCTGCAAAAAGCGCCCGCGATACCGGATCAGCGGCGGCATTCCATTCCGGGTGCCACTGCACCGACAAACTAAACCCCGGCGCGCCCGCAATATAAATCGCCTCAGGCGTGCCGTCTGGGGCATGGCCATCAATAACAACCCGCGCACCAGCCGTTTTGATAC
>ERZ888423.2477-NODE-2477-length-13719-cov-5.147395_pt1 | contig 13719 bp, 12 predicted proteins | sample MGYA00520523_ERZ888423 | MGnify/ENA primary metagenome ERZ888423 (study PRJEB32303, sample SAMEA104408611) | aquatic metagenome | biome: Brackish water; feature: Pelagic; material: water | place: Baltic Sea | collected 2014-06-08T10:24:00 | depth 30,27 m ...
GCTACGAAGCGATGTCTCTTGACGAGGCATCACGCAATCCAATCGGTTCAGGCCCATACCAAATGGTTGACTGGCGTCCTGGCTCAGAAGTTGTGCTAGAAGCCGTCGAAGGTGCCGATGTGGGCTTTGACCGCATCGTCTGGCGGATCATCCCCGAAGCGTCGACTCGTTCGGCCGAACTGATTGCCGGCAATATCGACATCATCACCAATGTTGCTCCCGATCAGATGGATGTGATCAACGCCAGCGGCATCGCCTCAGTTGACCCTATCCAAGGCACACGCCGGATGTATGTGGGCTTTAACCTCAGCGACACGATGGCGATGGAACCCGGTGGCGATGCCATTCAGGACCCGGCTGTGCGTCGCGCCTTGCAATATGCAATTGACGTGCCAAGCATTTGTAGCCAACTCCTGAACTTTGAGTGTGAGCGGATGACCGGTATCGTGAACCCGCAAAATGCGCACCCTGATATCGAACCTTACCCCTATGATCCTGCAGAAGCCGAGCGTCTTTTGGACGCAGCTGGCTGGCCACGTGGCGACGACGGCAACCGTTTCTCGATTGCCTTTCAGGCAGGCCAAGGCCGCTACCTGAACGACGCCAACGTTGTGCAGGCAATCGCCCAGATGTTGGGTGACGTAGGTCTGGATGTCGATTTGCAGATCATGGAATGGTCGAGCGTCTACATCCCGATCATCCGCGAACGTAATGCTGGTCCGCTCTACTTCATCGGATCCGGTGGTGCGCTCTGGAGCCCACTCTATGACATGACCGATCTGGCGGCCGTCGATGCCGGCACCAACTACACCCACTGGGATGATCCACGTTGGTTCGACCGTTGGGCAGACATCGCAGCGGCGACAAGCGCAGAAGAAACGCGCGAAATCGTCAACGAGATGCTGCAGGTCTTCTACGACGATGGTCCATGGTTGCACCTCTATTTCCAGCCAGACTTCTATGGTGTCAGCAATCGGGTCGACTGGTCACCGCGTCCCGACGAAAAGGTCTACCTGTTCAACGCTGGACTGAACTAAGCAAGCATTTCTCCCTGTCGCTTGCTATAGCTGGGTGCCGGATCTTAGGATCTGGCACCCTTTTTTGTTGGTGATCGACGGACAAGGACCCTCGACGCCTTCGCGAAAAGCATCGATTGCCCGTGCCGTGGCACAACGCGATACTGTCGGACCTTTTGAGAGTTTAGATGAGGCTATTAAGCGCGAGTCAAACCGGCGCAAGTTTGGTTGCGCAGTCAGCTCGGCTGTATGCTAGGCCGGAGTGCATCATCTATATTTTCGATCGGCCAGCCTGAGACTTCGACGTAGGGCTCTTCTTAGTGGCGCAGGATCTTGCCGAAAAACTCGCGCGCGCGGTCAGTCTTGGGAGCATCGAAAAGAACTTCGGGCAGCCCTTCCTCAACCACGCTGCCGCCGTCCATGAAAACAACTTTGTCAGCCACCTCGCGAACGAATGCCATTTCGTGGCTTACCAAAATCATCGTCATACCGTCTTTCGCAAGTTGGCGGATACTGTCCAGCACTTCGTTCACCAGTTCTGGATCGAGTGCCGATGTTACTTCATCCAGCAATAGTATCTCGGGGTGCAAAGCCAACGCACGGGCAATCGCCACACGTTGCTGCTGACCGCCTGAAAGCTGATCTGGAAAGGCATTCAATTTGTCCGCAAGCCCGACCATCGCCAGAAGTCGTTCCGCATCGGCACGGGCCTCGTCCTTGGGGCGTTTCTTGATCTTGACTGGTGCCACGGTCACGTTGTCGATGATGCGCATGTTCTGGAACAGGTTGTATTGCTGAAACACAATTGCCATCTGATCACGCGCGCGCCGCAGCGAACCGGAACTGGCATAATCAATCTTATCGTCGTGGATTGTGACATTGCCGCCCGTCACTGGCGTCAACCCCACAAGCGTGCGCAAAACCGTGGATTTTCCCGACCCTGACGGGCCGACCAAGGCAACAACCTGCCCTTTTTCAATCGAAAAGCTGACGCCTTTCAGAACTTCAAGTGCGCCGTATTTTGCGCGCAGATTGTTCACTGCGAGGTGTGGCAAGCCGTTTCTCCAGATATTGGCCCAGCATGCTGAGCGGGAAGGACATAAGAAAATAACACATGGCAATCGTGCCAAAGACGAGGATGCCGGAGTATCCTTGGTTGTTCAGTTCCTTGCCGCGAAACGTCAGCTCGAACACGCCGATCTGGCTGACCAGCGCAGTGTCCTTGATAAAACTGACTGCAAACGCAATCGCGGGCGGCAGGATGACGGGCCAAGCCTGGGGCAAGGTGATTGTGACCAGCGTGCGCAGGCGACCAAAGTTCATTGCACGGGCGGCTTCCATCTGCGTCAGCGGCACGGATTCAAGCCCGCCACGGATGATCTCGGCCGTGTAAGCGATGGCATAGATACAGATCGAAATGACCGCGATCGTAAAGAGTGACGCATTGCTTGCGACGGTCTGGATAAAGAATAATACCAGATAGATTACAACGATGAACGGGATGCGGCGGAACACTTCGACATAGGCGACGCAGATAACCCGTAATGGCAAGGCCCACCGACCCGGCGTCTGACGCAGATAGACCAGAACAAAGGCCAGCCCAAAACCGATCACGCAGCCCGCAACTGTCATCGCGAGAGTGAGGCCCGCCGATTGCAGCAGCAATGCCATGTTATCGGCTGTAAAAAAGCGCGGGATCTGTTCAAGGATACGTTCCATCAGAATATCCTGACCCGTACGCGGAATGCCCACCGGCCCAAAAGCGCGAGCCCGACAGATGCCACGAACGTTAAGACAACATAGATCACAGCCACGACCGAGAAGTATTCAAGCCAGCGGTAATTGATCGAAGAAAGATTAATAGCCTGTCCGGTCAGTTCATCGACCCCGATCAACGCGCCGACGGATGTGCCCATGACGAGGACAACAATGAAGAAATTGGCAAGCGCGGGATACACCGCCTTGGCGATATGCGGCACAATGATATAGCGGATTTGCTGAACAACCGAAAAGCCAAGCGTAAGCCCTGCTTCAAGTTCGTTCTTGCGGACCGACAAAAAGCCCGCACGCAGGATCATGGTCAAGTAGGCGCCAGCATTCAGCACAAGGCCGATCAGCACACACGCCTCGTTTGACCAGCGCACGCCAAGCTCTGGCAGGCCGAAATATAGAAAATATATCTGGATTAGTGCGGGCGTGTTGGTGATGAACACCACGTAGGTATCAACCAACAGACGTAACGGCCAAGGCCCATAGGTCTTGATCGACGCGCACAACAGCCCAATCAGGATACCACCCGCGAAAGCAAAAACGCCCAGCTGAAATGTCAGCCAAGCGCCCTCCATCAAGGCACCGAAATTGTCCCAGACCACGCCGTATTGAAAGTTATAGTTCATTGTCTGTCAGGGCACCTTGCCCGCCCCCAGCCCGACAAAATCATCTGGCCAGGGGCGGTAAGTAAGTGTTGATTAGAAGTAAGGGTTCGGAACAACTTCGCGCAGCATGGGCGAACCATAGTTGGCTTCCCACGTGTCGTTAACCATTCCCGATGAATGCAGGTTGTAGAGGATCACATTCAGGACTTCGGTCAGGTCTTCATTTCCTTGGGCGACGCCAATTGCGCAATACGCCACAAAGATCGGGTTCTCCACAACACGCCAATCAACGTCAGGATAGTTCTCGGTGAAGGACATGAAGAAGTCGATGTTTTCGACGATTGCATCGGCGCGACCTTGTGCGACCAAACGCACCGTATCGGCAATGCTGTCGACCAGTTCGATTTCAACGTTGGGCATGTTTTCTTCAGCCCAACCAACGGTCCAGTTGCCGCGCATGTTGGCCAATGTCATGCCCTCAGTGTTGAAATCTTCCCAAGTGTCGCCTTCGATTGCACTGGTTGTCAGCACGGCAAGAACTTCGGTGTGAAGCGGTACGGTAAAGTCGATCAGCATCGCCCGGCTTGCATTGCGTGTCAGCGCACCCAACGAAATGTCGATGCGATCCGAAACGAGGAACGGCACACGCTGCGCTGTTTCGGTGGGAACCCACTCAACTTCGACGCCAAGCCCCTCGGCCAGCGCGGTTGCGATGTCGATATCAAAGCCGACCCATTCGCCTGCGTCATTGCGCGTGCTCATATTCGGGAAGTTGGGGTTGATGCCCACTCGCAGCACGCCTTCGGACAGAACTTCATCCAGTGAGCGCGCCTCGGCGGCGGTAAAGGGTGTGGCCACAATAGCGAGCCCGGACAGGGCTGCGGCCAGGAAACTGCGTTTCAACATTCGTTTTCCTCCAAAGTTGGGCGGCACCCTTGATGATCTGGGCGCCATGACTGGAAAGGATCGCAACAGCGCATTGTGCGCATTGCGAACTTTCGTGCGCATATGGCCATTGATTTGGAGATTCTGTCAATCCCCGCCCGCGACTCGAACGTCGGAAATATCTGCCTCAGCTTCGATTTCAACGTCGTAAGGGCCAATCAGGCCAATGCCCGCTATCAAGGTATTGGCTGGGCGGACCGCTTTAAAATAACGGGCATGAACGGCTGAGACGGCTTCCCAGTCGACCTCGTGGCGAAGATAGATCCGGGTTCGCGTTACGTCGTTCAGGCTCCCGCCCAAGGCCTCGATTGCGGCAGAAATCTTATCCAAAGCATAGATCGCCTGTGCGGCAACATCGCTCTGTGCGATTGGTTTGCCCGCAGGATCAGTCGCAGTTGTACCGCTCACCGAGATACGATTGCCACTGCGCATAGCGCGGGAAAAACCGGCTTTCTCCTCCCAGATCGAGCCACTTTCGACGCGGGTGCGCTCGGGCCGCGCGGCGCTGCTCACAACGGGGAAGACAGGCGGCAAGGCGTTCAGATGATGGCTTAAATCGCCGGACGCGGTCAGGAACGGAGGCTTACGATACTCATCACCGCAATCCCCTGGGATTGATATCAGCCCTGCCAGTTCTGCCTTGATCTGTGCGGTATCGTCCGCGTCCAGCACAAGGTTCAAGGCGCGCTTGTTGTCGTTGCGATGCTCTGCTTCTCCAAGGCGCGCGCCAATGATCGTGGAGGTGATGGCGGGATGACCCAAGGTCCATGCGGTCGCCACATTGCTGACCGACACGCTGTGTTTCTTGGCAACGCGACCGACTGCGGTCAGGAGCGACTGAAAGCGGTCCCAGCCGCCGCTGGCATCAATGAAGCGTTTGTATTTCATCCGACTCCAATCCGCGATCTGGGCAGGTTCGTTCTGCCCGATCCATTTGTCGGAAAGAAACCCGCCACAAAGTGTTCCAAAGGCAAGGATCGCTACGTTGTTGACCTTGGCCACGGCGCTCAACGCCCCCGCCGCTCGCCGATCCAGCAACGAAAAACAGGCCTGATTCGATGCGATTTCAATCCCTTCCTTCACGACCAGATGCAAATGTGCCGCGTCAAAATTCGTTAACCCGATCTCGCGGATCAGGCCTTCCTCCCGCAGCCGCATCAAGTGCCCCAGCGCGGTGAGGTATTCCGGAGATTCGTAGCGCCACCAATGCAATTGCATCACGTCAATCACGGGCAAATCGAGCCGCTTGAGAGCGGTCTCGACGCCCTTACGCACAGTGCCCGCATCCATCGGACCGGGTTCGGGGCACCATTTTGTCAGGATCGTTGGGGGTTCCTCGCCCGCCTCTCGCATCGCCTTGTGCGCCATGCCTGCAACGATTTCGGCGCTGCCATAATGGTCGGCCATATCAAAACTGCCGAAACCGTCGCGGGCATACTCCACCAGCGCGTCAGCGGCGCCGTCCAGATCAAACGCTTTCCCGTCGCGTTCCTGATCGGCCATCTGCCACAGTCCGGTCACGAGCCGATGAAGCGGCACGCCACGCCCAATCTTGGCTTTCTCCACGGTCATTCTCATGTCATCCTCCATTTTGCGAACAACTGTGCGGATAATGAACTACACTGCAAGAACCTTTGCAGTGAACATGGCAAAGGCGTGTATGAAAATCGGACTTATCGTAAATCCCATCGCAGGATTGGGCGGGCGCGTCGGGCTCAAGGGAACCGACGGGCCGGATACCGTGTCCGAGGCGCTTGCACGCGGCGCGGTTCCGCAAGCGGGCTTGCGCGCGTGCCGTGCCTTAATGCGATTTGCCGATCGGGTGCCGGGTGCGGAGTTGACCGTCGCTGCGGGCGACCTAGGCGCGGACTGGGCAAACGGGATCAATCTGGACCTGTCGGTGATCCAAATCGCCAACCAGAATGGATCGGCCTGCGACACACGCGCAGCTATCGCGGCGATGGGCAATTGCGAGTTGATCGTCTTTGCGGGGGGCGATGGAACAGCGCGCGATGTTTGTGCGGCTCTTGCCGCGAACCAAGCGACCTTGGGCATTCCTTGTGGCGTTAAAATGCACTCCGGTGTGTTCGCCGTGACGCCGGAAGCCGCTGGTGGGTTGATAGCCGACATCTACACAACACCCGATCGGATCGACTGGAATGACGAAGCCGAGGTTATGGACATTGACGAGGCCGCCTTGCGTGCGGGCCATATTGCGCCAGTGCTTTATGGGCACGCCCGCGTTCCTGTGCAGCGCAACCGCATGCAAGCCGCCAAGGGTGGGCCACGGGTCGACTGGGGCACCGCCCTCGCGGGGGCCGCAGCCGAAGTCGTCGAACAGATGGAACCAGACACACTTTATGTCATTGGGCCGGGCACTAGCGCGGGCGTCGTCATGCGCGCGGCGGGGCAAACACCCACGATCTTGGGGATTGATGCGATGCGCGATGGTGCCGTGATCGGTCGCGATCTTGGCGCAGCAGAGCTTGAGGCGCTGACTTCCACCGCCCCGGTGCGGATCGTGCTGGGTGTGACCGGACAACAAGGGTTCCTAATTGGACGTGGAAACCAGCAGATCAGTCCCGCCGTCTTGACACGCGCGGGGCGTGACGGACTCATCATATTAGGAGCTGAGGACAAACTCAGAGGGCTCGCTCAACCGGTGCTATGGATCGACAGCGGCGTGCCCGCGCTTGATGCAGAACTCGCCGGATATCATCGCGTGCGCACAGGTCGTGGAAGGGAAACCATGATGCTATTATCAACGGGTTGAATCGCAGTGTGCGTTATGCGAACTTTTGTGCAATTCTGGCAAGGCGAGCAGAATCAACCCCTGCCCGACGCCATGCAAGATCAAAACGAGGAAGCGCCACATGCCTACTGACACCAAATCACACCCGTGGATGGCCCTGTCGGCCCCCGGCGCAATTGATGCGATGCTGGCCGAGATCGGCGCATCCACTGTTGCGGAACTGTTTGAACAGATCCCGCAGGATCATTATCGCAAGACACCGCTGGATATGCCGCCCGCACTGACGTCCGAGATGGAATTGCGCCGGGATTTGGTGACCCGCCTGAAACGCAACGGCGATTGCGAGGTCAATCTTAGCTTCCTCGGCGCAGGGGTCTGGCAACATCACGTACCAGCCGTCGTGGACGAGATTGTCGGCCGGACAGAGTTCGCGACAAATGTCTGGGGGAGCTATCAATCCGATCATGGCCGCAATCAGGCGTGGTTCGAGTTTTCATCGCAATTGGGCGCGTTACTGAACCTCGATGTGGTGCAATTGCCGGTCTATTCTTGGGGGTGCGCAATTGGCCACGCCATGCGTATGGCCGCGCGGATCACCGGCAGATCCAAGGTACTTGTGTCGCAGTTGTCTGACCCCGAGCGCCTTTCGGTGATCCGCACCTACTGTCAGCCCCGCGATATGGACGGCAGCATCGAAGTGGTCACGCTAGCCGCAGATCCTGCCACAGGCCGGCTGGATTTGGAGGACCTGAAAGCAAAGCTCGGCGATGACGTCGCCGCCGTCTATTTCGAAAACCCTGCCTATCTGGGCACGATTGAATCCGAAGCGACCCAGATTTCAAAACTCGCGCGTGCCGCGGGTGCGGAAACGATTGTGGGCGTCGATCCGGCCAGCCTTGGTGTCATAACGGCCCCTGGCGATTACGGCGCGGATATCGTCACTGGTCCTGTGCAACCACTTGGTGTTCATATGCAATGTGGTGGTGGCGCGGGCGGCTTTATCGCGTCGCGCGACGAGGAACGCTATGTGCGAACCTACAACGGGTTTTTGGTCTCAATCGCCGAAACGCAGCGCGAAGGAGAGTTCGGATTTGGTCTCGCCTGCCCGCATCAGAACTCTTACGGGATGCGCGAGGATGGCAACGATTGGACCGGCAATTCTACATACCTTTGGGCCATTGCGGCAGCAGTTTACATGAGCTTGCTTGGCCCCGAAGGTTTTGCGGAACTAGGCCGGTTGATCGTGTCACGCGCACGCTATGCCGCACGCTTGTTGGCGGACATCCCTGGCGTTTCCGTCGTCTGGCCCGACGGGCATTTCAAGGAATTCGTGGTGAATTTCGATTCCACAGGCAAGTCCGTCGCCGAGATCAATACCGCACTACGCACCCATGGCATTTTCGGCGGCAAGGACATTTCGGACGAAGGCCTTAACCTTGGCCAGTCCGCGCTTTACTGCGTGACCGAAGTGCATACCGCTGCAGATATCCGCCGCCTGTGTGATACATTGAAGGAGGTCCTCGCATGACCCGCTTGCTCGAATTTCACGCCGCCAAATGGGATGAACCGATTGTCATGGAAATGGGCCGACCGGGTGGTCGCGGCCAGATATTCCCGGAGCCCGAGGCCGAGGTCTCCAAGGCCGTCGGCGCTGATCTCATCCCGTCGAACATGGCGCGCAAGGATCGCCCCGAGCTGCCCGAAATTACAGAGTTTGAAGCGCAACGCCATTACCTGCACCTAAGCCAGATGACGCTTGGCATGATGGGGGTCAGCCTGTTCGGCACATGCACGATGAAATACAATTCCAAGACGTCGGAATACGCAACGTTGCGCCCCGAACTGGCCGAGGTGCATCCCTATCAGCACCCCGACACGTTGCAGGGTGTTCTAAGCATTTTTCATGACTTTGATGGTATCCTGCAATCACTGTCGGGCATGGATCAGTTCATTTTCCAAGCGGGAGGCGGTGCCGACGCGGCTTATACAATGGCCATCATTGCGCGCGCCTACTGGGCTGATCACGGCATGCTGGACCAGCGCACCGAGATGATCACGTCGATCCAGGCGCACCCCTGCAATCCGGCAACCGCCGCAGCGGCGGGTTTCAAAATTGTGAACCTTCCGCTAGAGGAAAACGGGTATCCTTCTCTGGACGCCCTGAAAGCCGCCGTCAGTGACAAGACGGCGCTGATCATGATCAACAATCCCGACGACATGGGCATCTATAATCCCGAAATCAAAGAATGGGTGCGGGTGGCGAAAGAGGCGGGAGCGCTCTGTTTTTACGACCACGCCAACTTTAACGGGGTGATGGGCAGGCTTTCCGCCCGCGAGTTGGGCTTTGACGCATGCATGTTCATGTTACACAAGACTTTTGGCGCGCCAAAAGCGGGCGGTGGCCCCGCTGTGGGTGCGTTTGGTTGTTGCGACGCATTAGCGCCCTACCTGCCCTGCCCCGTCGTGGTGAAATCTGGCGAAAAATTCATCCTCGACAATGACCGCCCGAAATCTGCGGGTAAGGTCCGCGAGTTCTGGGGTAACGTTCCTCAGGTCGTGAAAGCCTACGCATGGACGCGCGGGATGGGGGCCGAAGGGATCAAACTGGCCTCGGACATTTCTGTCGTCGCGAATAACTATATGGACAAACGACTGTCCGAAATACCGGGGCTGGTAATTTCCAACCCCGAGATTTCGGTGAACCGCATGGAAATGACACGCTGGTCATTTGCCCCGTTGTGCGAGGAAACAGGGGTCGGGACGGTTGACGTCGCCAACCGCATGGCGGACTTCGGCATTGATCCATTCTGGATGAGCCACGAACCGTGGATTGTCGCCGAACCTTTCACCCCGGAAGCGGGTGAGTTGTGGTCGAAAGAAGACATCGACCTTTGGATCGACGTTATCGCCCAAATCACGCATGAAGCACGAACCGATCCCGAGATGGTCAAGTCCGCACCGCACAACCAGCCGATCGCGCAGGTAAAGGGGGATGTTTTCGAAGATCCCGAAAAGTGGGCGATGACTTGGCGCGCCTATCAACGCAAGACCGGAGCGATAGACAGAACCGAGCGTCGGCGGCAATGACGATGTCAGCCTCGGTCTGCGAGAACAGAGATGCCCCTAAGCGAAGCGGTGTCGCGTTGCCCCAAGACCAATTCGGCCGTCACCTTGGCCGTCATGGGTGCACCACTAAACCCGACCCATGGAAACAACGCAAGGAAGAACCCCGGCGCTGCCGGCAATTCGCCCAGAATAGGGCGCCAGTCAGGTGTGCCGTTGACCCATGCCGTCCAACTGCGCAACGCGCGCATCTGTCCAACCTGCGGTACGACATCGGCCGCGATGGCCATGTTTCCCGTCAGGCTAACGGGATCGGTCGCAAGGGTTCCGTCGTTGCGTTTGGCGGCGGACCATCCACCACCAATGATGCATGCGCCGTTCGGGGCCTGTTTCAACGACAGCTTTCCAGCAGCCGAGTAGATCAGATGCGGGATCAGCGGGGCGACGGGTTCGGTCACTGTGACCTGAAGCGGAAAGCCGTCGATTTCAATACTCAGGCCCAACATGGCCGCGATCTTGCCAGCCGAAGCACCAGCTGCGTTGACAACCTTTGGCACATGAAACGAACCTTTGACGGTCGTCACACGATATCCCTGCCCCTTTGCCTCGATCCCCGTCACAGGCGAGTTGCGCATCACGGTCACGCCCGCTTGTTCGACGCAGGCTTGCACCGCGGGCGTCACGCGCAATGTGTTCGCCTTTCCTTCCAACGGGCAAAATCCCCCACCGATCGCCTTTTCGGACAGGAATGGCGCAAGCTTGAACAGCGCGGCGCGGTCGAGGACCTGTGTTTCGACGCCATGCGCGGCCTCGATCAAGGCTTTGCGTTCAATCAGTTTCATCTGCGCGGCGGTCTGCGCGACGACGATGCCACCGCCGATCTTCACGCCAAGGTCTTCGCCTGTGCGCCGCGACAGGTCTTGCCACAACGCCATCGAGTCCTTGAGAAACCCCAAGCACGGGCCATAGGCGCGCGCCCAGTCTTCACCGTATTTCGCAAACTCGGGATACTGGATTTGCAAATGCAGACTGCCCGCATTGGCACCCGAAGCCTGCGCCCCCAACTCGCCCGCTTCCAACAGCACGACTTCACGCCCCGCCTCGGCCAGATTCCACGCGGTCAGCATTCCGGTGATGCCTCCGCCAATCACAATGACATCTACAGTTTTCACCTCACCACCCGTCAAAGGACCACCTCATGACCAAGACACATTTTTCCGGCAGCTACACTGTCACCGTTACGCCCTTCACCGAAGGTGGCGTCGCCATTGATTATCCCGCTTGGGAACGCTTCCTCGACTGGCAAATGGCGTCGGGCGTTCCGGGCATCATCATCCTTGGAACCACCGGCGAATTTCTGACCATCAATGATAAGGAGCGCGAGGAGTTCGTTGCCGCGACTGTCAAGCACATCGCAGGCCGTATTCCGGTTATGGTCGGCACTATGAATGCCTACACGCCCAATGCCGTGCGCTATTCCAAACAGGCGCAGGACCTTGGCGCTGACGGATTGATGATCATCCCGCCCTACTACTACACCCCGACAGAAGACGAGATTTTCAACTACTACAAAGCGATCTGCGAAGGCTGTGACCTGCCGATTATGCTTTATAATAACCCCTTCACATCGCGCGTTGATATGAGTGCGAAACTGGTCGGCAAGCTGACTAAAGCCTTCCCGCAGATCCGTTTTATCAAAGAGGCCTCGCAACACTGGGAACGCATTCACGACATCATCGTCGAAAGCGACGGGTTGATGAATGTCTGGGCCGGAAGCCGCGTGCAGGAAAGCTACAAGATGGGCGCGGTTGGTTACGTGAACCCCTACGGCAACTACATCCCCCGCGCGACCGTCAAGTTTGTCGAATGGGCTGAGCAAGGCCGCTGGGATGATGTGCAAGCCGTGCAGTCCGTTATCTCCGAGTTCGACACGATCATCACCGACGGCCACCCACTTTACGGGCATCAGTGTTATTCCAAGGCGCTTGCGGCGGCGGCGGGATATCCGGTTGGTGACGTACGTGCGCCGATCACGACCTTTGCCTCGCTTGGGGCTGAGGGCGAACACCGTGTCGCCAAGATGGTGCCCCTGATGGCCAAACTCGACCGCATCGTCGATGAAATCGAGGCCCGCGACGCCGCTGCCGCCTAACATCATCTGATGTAGGCCGCACCGTTTAGGTCAATGGTCGCACCCGTCAGATGGCGGGCGCGGCCTGACGCCAGAAACACCGCTGTTTCCGCGATATCAGAAGGTGGGACCCATTCGCCCATCGGCAATGTCGCAGTCACGGCCTCAATTCCGCCTGTCGTGGCGGCACTGTCGACCGACATTTGCGTTGCGACGACTCCGGGGGAAATGACATAGGCAAGGATGCCCTGTGCCGCGTAATTGCGCGCCACAGTCTTGGTCGCTGCCGAAATCGCCGCCTTCGACGCCGCGTAAGCAATCGCGCCCGGATTAGCTGTGCCTCGGGTCGTCACCCAGCTGCCAATGCCGATGATGGCACCGGACTGATCAGCCTCTAACCAGCCGCGCACGGCATGGCGCATCAGCCGCGCAGGTGCTGTGACATTGACGGCCAACGCCTCGGTCCAGACCCTGTCCCAATCCTCGATCGGATCGCTGATGCCACCAGTCTGGCGCATAATGCCAGCATTGTTGACCAGCACGTCGACCCAGCCATTGGCCGCATCCAACACGTTTTGCCAGAACGCGTCAACCGCACCCATATCGGTGAAATCCCCTTGGATCAGCGTGGCTTTGCCGCCCGTTGCGGCCTCAGCGCCTGCCTTGTCGCCACCGTAATGTGCGATAACGTTGGCCCCCGCCGAGACCATCGCCTGTGCCGTCGCCGCGCCGATACCTTTGGAGGCACCAGTCACGATCACAGTTTTTCCAGTTAACTCGCCCATCGCTCAGGTCCTTGTGACAAAAGGTTTCGCCGCCAGTGCGGGATTGCAGCGCGCATAGGGCGCGGGCAGTGATATCTCTGCGCCCAGGGCAAGTGCCGCTTTCCACGTCCAGCGCGGATCCCACAACATGCCGCGTGCAAGGGCGACCAGATCGGCCTGTCCCGTGGCAATGATGGTCTCGGCCTGAACGGGGTCGGTGATCTGTCCGACCGCTATGACCGGAATACCGACTTCGCGGCGCAAGGTTTCCGCAAACCCGACCTGATAACCCGGCCCTGTGATGATGGCCTGCTTTTGGTCCAACCCGCCCGAGGACACATCGATGGCTGCGCAACCAAGGTCCTTCAGCGCCGATGTGAAGGCAATCGAGCCCTCCATATCCCACCCACCTTCAATCCAGTCTGTCGCCGACAAGCGAAGGATGACGGGACGGTCGGCGGGGAATGCCGCTCGCACGGTCGCAAAGACTTCCAACGGAAAGCGCATCCGGTTTTCGAGCGAGCCACCATAACTATCGGTGCGGGTATTGGTGATCGGTGACAGGAATTGATGCAGCAAATACCCGTGCGCTGCGTGGACTTCGACCACGTCAAACCCAGCACGGCCAGCCCGCCGCGCGTTGCGGCGGGATCACCGACCCCCCATTCGCGCT
>ERZ888423.2478-NODE-2478-length-13713-cov-13.183263_pt1 | contig 13713 bp, 12 predicted proteins | sample MGYA00520523_ERZ888423 | MGnify/ENA primary metagenome ERZ888423 (study PRJEB32303, sample SAMEA104408611) | aquatic metagenome | biome: Brackish water; feature: Pelagic; material: water | place: Baltic Sea | collected 2014-06-08T10:24:00 | depth 30,27 m ...
TTGTTGGCAAAATTGCTGTCGGTGTGGTAGATGGCACCATTGCGTTCGGTGAACAGCAGGCTGCCGTCGGGGAGTTGATCCATTCCCCATGGCACCTCCAGGTTGTCCAGCACTACCTCTTCCTGTTGAAAATGTTGTTCCGGCAAACGTTGCTGCTGGCTGTTGCCGGGTGCCGGTCTGCAGGCATGCAGCAGGAAACATAGAAGAAGAAGGACATACACTTTCATAGGACTTTAAAAATAATCAAAATACCCTATCCCTGCTTTTCGAGCCTGTAAAATGAATTATCTTTAGGCGATGTATAGGATAATACTGGGTACTTACCTGCTATTTATGGTGACCATGCTGACGCGCTGTGAGCCGGTGACAGAAGTGAGCGAACTGGTCAAGCAAACGGAGCGCATTCAGGTGGTATTCAATTCGAATCTGGGCGACTATACCGATATTACCGACAAAAAGCAGATTCGCAAGTTTAAGGGATACATCACTGATGAACCCACACCTATTTACGAATGTGGATACGATGGATATATGCTTTTTTTTACGGAAGCCGGTTCCGTCCGTATGGATTTCAATTTGACAGATGATTGTCAGCATGTGATATACGACTACGGGCAAAGTATTGAAACCCGTCAGCTCAGTGCCGATGGTCTGGAATATTTACGATCAATAGTCCCGTAAGTGCATGGCAGCTTCCTCTCCTAACGACCCCAGGTTTCCGGTACTGCCTACCTTGCTGGTGATGAATATCTTCCCCCTGGTAGGGGTGCTTTTCTTCCACTGGAGCTTCTTCGCCATTATCTATATCTACTGGTGGGAAACCGTTATCATGAGCATTTTCAATATCCTGAAAATGCGCAGGGCTAAGAAGCCGGGAGTACCTAATCCCAACTGGAAAATCAACAATGAAGTGCAAACTGTCGCCGATGTTAATAACAAACCAAAATTGATGGCGACTTACATATCTATTCGCTTCTTCACGCTTTTTATATATTTGGTTTTTATAATTGTATTTATCGGAATGTACAGCGCAGGTCAGGATGGCTATAGCACTGCGGTGGAGATTATCTTTTTTCTGGATACATTCATGCAGGTGAGTATAGTCGTTGTATTTGCCTATTACCTGATTGACTTTATCACCTGGCGGTTGTCGGGCATGGAGCATGAAACCTCCACATCTGAACTGGCAGTGCCCTTTGACGGACGTTCTATTGTGATGCACATTGTAATTGTGCTGGGAGCTGTATCTACCTCATTCTTAGGCGAAAAGCTTTTTGGCTCGGAGCAAAAGGCAGCACCCATTCTGTTCTCCTCCTTTTTTGTATTGATGAAAACCGCTGTCGATATGTTGTCGTACAAGACCAATGAAAACAGGGAAAAGCTGGTATGGAAGCAGTTGTGGAAGGAGGAATCACAAGAGGAAAAATCCGAGTAGCCTGTATCAGTCTTCCATCACCCCGATAAAGGGCAGGTTGCGGAAGCGGCCGTCTACATCCAGTCCGTAGCCGACAATAAAACGATCATCTACTTCCAAAGCATATAGATCGGCATCTGCAGCATGCGGTACCAGCTTATTCAGCAGTGCAACGCTAAAGACAGAGGCAGCGTTTTGCCCGGTGATCTGCTGTTGGAGCCATGCCAGTGTTGCTCCTGAATCGACTATGTCTTCAATAATAATGACATGCCTGTTGGTCAGGTCGGGGATATGGCTTTCATCTGCATCCAGCACATATCTGCTGGTGCCACGGTAGCTTTTTATTTGAATAAATACCATGGAGCAAGGGTGGTTGAAACGGCGCAGGAGGTCAGCAGCAAATACATAGGCACCATTCATCACAATGAGAAAAAGAGGATCCTTGCCGGCATATCGCTGGGTCAGTTCAGTTGCGACTTGTTCAACGGCAGCGTCGATGACTTCGGCGGAAAAAACTACTTCTTTAATTCCGGGTAGCATACCCAAAGATAAGTACTATTTGTACCCGACAATTAATTGCTGACCTATGCTGATGGCATTGTCGCTGATGCTGTTCCACTTTTGCAGTTGTTCCACGGTGGTACCGTACTGCCTGGAAAGTCCATACAGGGTTTCTTTCGGTGCAACGGTATGCAATACAGGCGAAAGCTGAGGTTCCTGTTTTACCGGGGCAGTCATCTCCGTGTTTTCCGGGGTGGCTTTCGGAGTCGGGATCTGCACTTTTATAGTTCCCTCATCTTCTACAGCATCACTGCTGTCTTCCCCTTCAAATTCCATGATGATATTGTTCTTATTAGGATCGGGCGTTGCTTCCTCTTTTACCTTCGTCGATGGCTTTTCTTTTTGAACGCGGGTAGCCGGAGTTTCTTTTTTGCTTTTCTGCAATGCAGGAGCTGTATCCCTTTTCTTTCTTAAAAAGATGACCTCACCTGTAGCAGGTTCTTGTCCCGGTTCCAGTCTGTTGTATTTGTAGAGGCGGGATAATTTGACCCCTTCATCGCGGGAAATGGTCCACATGGTAGCTCCTTCTTTTACAGTCACTACTTTATTAATACCCTTATTGCGCTTGGGTTGCAGGTAGAATTTAGTACCGGGTTCCAGGCGGGTACTGGCCGTGATATCGTTGTATTTCAACAATTGTTGCAGCCGTCCGGGATGCCTTTCTGCAATGGACTCAGGGGTGTCGCCTTGTTGCACAATGATGGTAGGGATGCGGTTGAAGTAAAAGACGCCTTTTCCATATCCTTTTGCCTCAGCCACTTCTCCATAGGGACCGGGTTCCGGTTCGGGGTCGGTCTCCATCTTCTTGTGGTCTTCCATGGCCAGCAGCTGGTCGGGGGTGAGCTTGTCGTAAATATGGAGGTCGTAGTCTTCAATAATTTTAATGAGTCTTTCGGCGTATTCCGGATTGGTAGCATAGCCTGCTTTCTTCAGCCCTTTCGCCCAGCCTTTGTAATCGGTAGGGTCAAGGGTGAAGAGTTCTGCATAGCGCGTTCTGGAGGTCAGGAAATAAGAGTGGTCGTGAAAAGATTCTTCAGCATTATCGTATTTGCGAAAACATTCTCCCTTCGCATCGTCGTCGTAAAATACCCTGTCGCCGGTCCAGCCGGTGTGACATTTGATGCCAAAATGATTATTGGATTGACGGGCCAGTTCACTTTGACCTGCTCCGGATTCCAGAATACCCTGTGCCAGCGTGATGCTCGCGGGAATACCGTGGTTGATCATCTCTTCCACAGCGATGTAACGGTAGCGCTCAATGTAATCCAGTATGGCTTTACTGGGTTCACCGGCCTGAACTCGGAACCACGCAGCAAATGCCACCACAACCAATAGTATTCTCCTCATAGGCATAAGGCATTATTGCCCAATCAAATGTAGGCTGCAAACGGAGGGAAGCTGCTGCGTATTATCCACCAAAAATGTGGCTTATCCATTTTTTCGGGCAATCATTAGACCATCGCGCACAGAAAGCAGCACATTTTCTACCCGGGGGTCGTCTTGTACTTTTTTATTGTAAGCCCTGATGGCAAGGGTATCCTTATCATTCTGTGTAGGGTCTGTCACCTTTCCGCTCCACAAGGTGTTATCGGCAATGATCCATCCTCCAGTCGCCATCTTATCAATGACGAGGTCGAAATACAAGCTGTAGTTTTTTTTATCGGCATCGATAAAGACCATATCGAAAGGTCCTTCCAGCCCGGGCAGAATGTCTGCGGCATGGCCATTCAATACTTCAATGACAGCTTCCAGTCCTGCCTTTTGGATATATTCTTTCACCATCGGTGTGCGTTCTTCATCGATATCAATGGTGGTGAGCCGGCCGCCGCGCATCCCCCTGGCAAGGCATATGGCACTGTACCCGGTGTAAGTGCCGATTTCTACAATCCGCTGGGCACCCGACATGGCACTGAGGAACTCCAGGAATTTTCCCTGTACATGTCCGCTCAGCATGCGGGGCTGCAGTACTTTCAGATGGGTCATGCGGTTCAGTTCGGCGAGGACAGGTGCTTCAGGACTCGTGTGTTGCTCAATATATTCTGTGATAGATGCATCCAGCATAAGGTACTTTTTAGAGTTGCTAAGTTCAGACTATTCCCGGATATGCTTCATTGGAACCTGTTGGTAGGCACATAGTAGCTCATCTGCTCCTGCAACAGCAACAGGTGAAATGTTAAGGCAGAATTTACATAAAAACGCCCTATTTGCTGTTTCTTTGCAGGATGCACCGGTGTTTGATATACCTCATCCTGTTGGCGGCTTTCCCTTTGCAGGCCCAGCTTCTGCCTACTTACGGGGACTCCAGGACCGCTACCACCGGCTGGCAATTTCTAAAGATAGCCCCGGATGCCCGTTCCAGCGGATTGGGAGAAACCTACCTGGCCGTCGCCGATGACATGGGTTCATTGTTCTGGAACGCAGCCGGACTCACGCAACTGGATAGCAACCGGTGGCATACCATGGTAGCACATACGGCTTATCCCGCTGATATACAGCAATACTTTGGAGGGGTGGTGTGGCGCCTGGATGAGAATACTTTGCTGGGTGCCTCCCTGCAATACCTCGATGCCGGTGAAATGCCGGTGACTACGGAATTTATGCCGCTCGGAAATGGACAAACCTTTCGGCCAGTGAACATGGCAGCAGCTTTCAGTTGGGCACAGGTGCTCACCGATGCATTTAGTTTTGGAATCACACTCAAATATGTGCGCGAAGACCTGGCGACTGTCCACAATCAGAACGTATTACTCGACCTGGGCTTTCAGTACGATATCGGCATTGCCAATACACGCTTCGCGGTGGGACTCAGCAATTTCGGTTTTAATACCACACCCGCAGGAGAGATTACCTACCTCAGTATTACGGATACAACTACCCAAGTGGACTTTGAAGATGTAGGTGTGCCGACAGTTTTCCGGCTGGGCTTTGCCTGGGATGCCGTCAAGACCGACATACATATGCTTACCGCTGCGGCACAGCTCAATCACCCAACGGACAATAATGAAACCTATTCCCTCGGCGTAGAATATGGCTGGAAGCAATTGCTGTTTGTACGCACAGGATATCAGTTCGCTACTGACCTCAGCGCATGGCCGGCATTCGGATTCGGATTGCAATTGCAGCGCTATTTTGGAAGGATACAATTGGACTATGGATTTCAGGTGCTGCCCCAGCTGGGACCGGTCAACCGCATCGGGTTACAAATAGGATGGTAATGAAGAAAAGTACATATATTATTATTCTTATATCGATTGTATGCGCATCCTGCGATTTTCTTTTCGGCACGAGAGAGGATGATATCACCAAAGAGATTTTTGAAGAAGGGGCCATCGACCCTGAACTGGTGCCTGCAGAAGTAGGCTATGTCCCTGTGCTGCCTTTCTGGACCGGTTTTTCCAATCCGGTAGATGTGTACTGCGGATACGATGAGATGATTTACGTAATAGATGACAACGGATTGAATGTAATGGATCAGGCAGGCAATCTGAAAGACATCATCTTTATTCAGGGAGCAACTGATGTTTGCCAGGACAGGCGCCTGCACACTTATGTGGCAGGAAGAATCGACATAGATGTGGATGGCGACGGAGTGGACGAGAACCTGGCAGCAGTGTACCGATTGACAGGTACAGCCACCGGCAACGTCAGTATAGTAGATACGCTGATACATCCATTTTGCGATGTGAGCAGAAACATCACAAGCTTTCGCGGTGCAGATGATGAGCTGGTGGAATTTACCGGTGTAACCACCCTGGCGGATAATACCTTGTACATCGCTAGAAAAGGACCGCGCAACGACCTGGCAGGTATCGCCCGGACAGATAATGCCGTATTGATTTTTACGGACGAAGGTGTCAATACTTCTTATGCCAATGGCTTGAGTCCGGTATCATCTAACCTGCGCTCGGTGTGGAATATGTCTTCCGTTGTAGCATTTGCTGCACCACCTCAAACGCTTTCAGGAATCAGTACATCGCCCGATTTTCTGGTAACACTTACCGCTGAAGATGCTGCCTATAAAGTGCTGTGGATCCAGCAGAATTTTGATGCAGAAGCCGGTATCACCTATGGCGAAAATGCATTGCTTGCGAGTATAGACCTGAGCAAGGCAGACAGGTTCCTCTATGAACCCGGCAGGTTCAGCAATCCGGCTGATGTATATGCTGCACCTGACTTTACAGGTTATATTTTCGTAGTCGATGCCGAACGCGACTCACTGTATCAGTTCACCCGCAGGGGATATGAAGGCGTTAATCCTCCTCCCGGTAGTACCGGCACTAAGCAAATTATTGCCAGTTTCGGTGGCACGGGCGAAGGCCCCTTCCAATTCAGGGAGCCCAGCGGGGTGGCTTATTTGAGAAGGGTAGTGTATGTGGCTGATAAGGGCAATGGCCGCATTTGCCGGTTTACGCTGAGTACGGATTTGGAGTAATCATTTCGGGATTACATCCGGACATCGGTTTACTTTTATATGGTAAAATTGAACGCATATGAAAAATAATAAAGTAGTTGTTCTCGGAGCAGGGATGGTCGGCCGGGCTATGGCCATAGATATGGCGAAAGATACAGATGTGCTGGCAGCAGATATCAGTGCGTCTCAGTTGGCGATACTGGAAGCAAAAGGTATTGCTACCGTCCAGATGAATTTGTCGGATGCAGCCAGGGTGAAGGAAGTTATTGCGGATGCTGATCTGGTGATTGGTGCTGTCCCCGGGTACATGGGTTTCGAAACACTGAAAACGGTTATTGAAGCCGGGAAAAACATATGCGATATTTCCTTTTTTGATGAAGACCCTTTTCAACTCGATGCGCTTGCCAAACAAAACGGGGTCACAGCCATAATGGATGTGGGCGTGGCTCCCGGTATGGACAATATTTTGTTGGGCTACCATAAGCAGCGCATGCAGGTCGATACTTTTGTTTGTCTCGTGGGCGGACTGCCCAGGGAAAGGCAATGGCCCTACGAATACAAAGCCCCGTTTTCTCCGATAGATGTGCTGGAAGAATATACACGTCCCGCACGGTATGTCCGCGATGGGCAAGTGGTGGTAATGCCTGCCCTGAGTGAACCCGAGCTGATGCATTTTGAAGGCGTGGGAACGCTGGAGGCTTTCAACAGCGATGGTCTGAGAAGTCTGATTCAAACTATGCCCGATATCCCCAATATGATTGAAAGAACCCTGCGCTTTCCGGGACATATCGAGCTGATGCGGGTGCTGCGGGAAACCGGCTTTTTCAGAAAGGATACAGTGGATGTGAAAGGCCACTCCATTCGCCCCATAGACCTCACTACACAACTGTTGTTCCCTATGTGGAAGCTGGGTGCAGAAGAGGAAGAGTTTACCGTCATGCGCATCATCATTGAAGGCAGGGAGCATGGGGAAGCAAAAACTTATACCTACGACTTGCTGGACAGATATGATCCCGAAACAAAAACATCTTCCATGGCCCGTACCACCGGTTACACATGTACCGCTGCCGCCCGACTGGTACTTGGTGGTCAGTACCGGGAGAAAGGTGTTTTTCCTCCTGAATTTCTGGGAGCAGATGAAGCCAATGTGCATTTTATACTGCAGCACCTCCAGGAGCGGGGCATTCACTACCGACTAACGGTAGGATAAGCAAAGACGACCTCGATAATCGCGCCCCATCCGGCTCAGATTGAACTTTGTATAGAATCTTGTCTGCACTGGGTAAAGTCAAGTTTGCCGACGGTGCTACCCGTTCTGTTGCACTGATTATTCAGAAATAAAGCAGACTTAACTTTGTTTGTTGTGATACCCAAAAAAAAGGGGAGGTTCAAAAGACCTCCCCTTTTACATTAAAATATTCGATATTATTTTTCTCTGATGTTTTCTTCCTGCATGCGCTGTTCCCATGCCCAGGCGGTGCGCATCATATCGTCTACACCTTGTTTACATTCCCATCCCAGCAATTTTTTCGCTCTGGAATTGTCGGCATAAACGGCAATGACATCACCTTCCCTGCGCGGACCAATCTGGTAATTCAGTGTCCTGCCTGTCACTGATTCGAAAGAGCGAATCATCTCCAGCACACTGATGCCGTTACCGCTACCGAGGTTCAGGATTTCCACCTGATCGGTGTTGCGGTTGGATTGCAGGTATTGCAACCCCAGGGTATGCGCTTCCGCTATATCCATAACATGAATGTAGTCGCGGATGCAGGAACCATCGCGGGTATCGTAATCATCCCCAAAGACTGTGAGAGATGCTCTGCGACCTATGGCAGTTTCGGTAATGACGGGAATTAAATTCTGCGGACTGCCAAAAGGAATTTCTCCTAGAAGTCCACTGGTATGAGCGCCGGTCGGATTGAAGTATCGCAGTAAAATAAAACGCATACGACTATTGATGCTGTACTCCTGGATGATCTTCTCTGATATCACCTTCGTTCTTCCGTAAGGAGATTCCGCTTCTGCCAAAGGAGTGGCCTCACTCACCGGTAGCTCAGCAGCATTGCCGTATACTGAACAGGAGGAAGAAAAAACAAAATCCTGTACATCGAATTCCTCTGCCACCCGCAGAACATTGATCAGCGAGTTGATATTATTATCGTAATACATCAGCGGTTGTTCTACCGATTCACCTACAGCCTTGTACGCAGCAAAGTGAATGATGCCTCTGATATCGGGATGCGCTGTAAATACCTGCCGCAGTTGTGCGTAATCGCGGCAATCGAATGCATAATTATGAAAAGCTTTACCGCTGATTTCACTCACACGGTCGGCGACGAATGCCTTGGAGCGCTCCAGGCTGTCGACCGATACGACTTCGAAACCTTTTTGCAGTAAGTCAATGCTGGTGTGGCTCCCAATGTATCCGCAGCCACCGGTTACCAATACTTTGTATGCTGCCATATTATTTTTTGATTTGACGGATAAGGTATTCACCGTAACCACTTTTCTTCAATGGCTCTGCAATGGCCAGCAATGCCTCGGCATCGATGAATCCTTTGCGGTAGGCGATTTCCTCAATACAGCCTATGTTCAGTCCCTGTCGTTGTTCAATGACCTGAATGAACTGGGATGCCTGCATCAGCGAATCGAAGGTGCCGGTATCGAACCAGGCGGTACCGCGCGGCAATACGCTTACTTTCAATTTTCCTCTTTTCAGGTATTCTTTATTGACATCTGTTATTTCATATTCCCCACGGGGTGAAGGCTGCAGGTTCTTTGCGATCTCTACAACTTCGTTGTCGTAGAAATACAAGCCGGGAACTGCATAGTTCGATTTGGGTGCTGCAGGCTTCTCTTCAATGGACACCACGTTCTTTGCGGCATCGAATTCCACTACACCGTAACGCTCTGGGTCGCGCACGTGATAGGCGTAAATGATACCACCATCAGGATCGTTATTGAGTGTCAGCAGGTCGCCCAGCCCTACACCGTAAAAGATATTATCGCCCAGAACGAGTGCTACTTTATCCTTACCAATAAAATCAGCGCCGAGGGTAAATGCCTGGGCCAGCCCATCGGGACTCGGTTGTTCTTTGTAGGAAAACGAACAGCCAATGCGAATGCCATCGCCCAGCAAACGCTGGAAACCGGGCAGGTCATGCGGAGTCGAGATAATCAGCACCTCTCTGATACCTGCCATGAGCAAGGTAGACAAGGGATAGTAAATCATCGGCTTGTCGTAGATGGGCATCAACTGCTTGCTGATAGCAAGGGTAATAGGGTGCAAACGGGTGCCGGAGCCACCGGCGAGAATAATTCCTTTCACAATTCGGGTTTTGCTGCAAAGATACCCAAATGAAGGGGGAGGAGCCTATTCCTGATGCAAGGAAGTGCGGCGCTTGGCGTAAAATAACAGAGCTGTTGCAATGCCACTCAGCACAAATGCGCCAACCTGGTGCGCTACACCCATGAACACCGGAATACCATCACCTGCCATAAGCAGGGTGCCGATTCCCAGGAGGAACTGCAGCGTCACCATGCCCAGTAGCAGGTGTTCCAGACGGGCTACCATCTCAGTGCTGTACCGACGGTTTTGCAGCCAGAAGAGCACGACTGCCAGGAACACGATGATGCCGACCGTGCGGTGCAGGAAGTTGATGGAGGTTGTATTTTCCAATACGGCAGCGAAAAAACTTCCACCACTGAAAACTTTGGCGGGCAGCAAATGTCCATCCATGAGGGGCCAGGTATTGTACAGCAAACCGGCTTTGGTTCCGGCCATAAATCCACCCAGTACAATCTGGAAAACAACGAGGCCTAATATCCATTTGATGCCTTTATGGGCTACGGGGTGATCGGCCATTACGGGCTTTTTGCGCAGCGACAGCGCCAGCCATATGAGGTAGAGGAATAGCAACAGCGCCATGCTGAGGTGCAGGGTCAGGTTATAGGGACTTACCCATGGCTTGTCAATCAATCCGCTCGCCACCATGATCCAGCCGAAAAATCCCTGTAAGCCACCCAGTAAGAATACCAGCAGCAAGGGGCGGACAAAACCTTTGGGTATCATCTTGCGGTACAGGAAATACAAAAAGGGAAACAAGAAAACGAGGCCTATCAAACGGGCCCAGTTGCGGTGGATGTATTCCCACCAGAAGATGTTTTTGAAGCCCTGCAAATCCATGTCGCTGTTCACCAGTTCGTATTGCGGGAATTGCTGGTAGAGTTCAAATGCTTCCTGCCATTCTTCGGTGTTCATGGGCGGCAATGTGCCCATTACCACATCCCATTCTGTAATACTAAGTCCCGAACCGGTGAGCCGAGTTATGCCGCCAATCATGACTTGCACGAGCACCATGAAAACACCTGTCCATAACCACCAACGAACTGACTTCATAACTGCAAAGGTAGGTGAGTAACGCTAATATAATGTGCAGGGTCGGGCTATTGTTCACTGAAACGGCAGTTCATGACCATTTCACTGAGATGGTGCAGATGCCTGCAGGGAAAACACCGTATTCGGAGCTCTTGGTCAACCGCAGCTACCGCGTAATCACCAGCTCCAGTCTTTCGTTTTTTTGTTGAGAGGCTTCGTCCTTTTCTTCCACCAGCAACTCGGTAGCTCCTTTGGCAACAGGCGTTAAACGCGAGGGTTCAATACCGCCCTTTTTCACCAGAAAGCCGCAAATTTCACGGGCGCGGTTTTGAGAAAGTTCTTTTTTCTTGGTGGTGATATCCATGCCATCCGGCGTATTGATATCGGGACAACACAAATGACAAACCACCTTCACCTGCAAAGTGGTATCAGCGGCCAATACTTCGGCCAGGTTTTGAATATAGGGCAGGGCGCTCCGGTCGAAGCTCCTTTTGCCGGCTACAAACTTCACCTTCTCCATGATGTAGGTCTTACCCGGAACCAAATCGCCGGGCTGCAGTGAATCATTGACAAAAACAAAGCTGGCCATTCTCGCCAGTTCTTCCTCCCAGGCGGCTATCGCTTCCTTTTTCATGGTGCGCGGGTAAAAAGTTATCCAGACCTTGTCTTCCACAACATCGGGACCGGCCTTACCATCGCAGGATAGAATCTGATAATCGAAAAAGCCATTGTCCAGCAGGGTCGCCATCACAGCATCGGCTCTTTCCTGTGCAAAGGAGGCCGCTTTTTTCAGTCGGTTGTCTTTGCTGCAATACCCTTGAATTTTTACCACATAATCTCGTTTGTCCCCCACGGAGTCGTCAATAAAATACAGCAGATGAATGCGGTCGTTGAAGTCTATCTGGTCCGTGTGATCGTTCAACTCAATAGCATATTGCCGAAGCGAATCCAAAGACTGTCCATGTAGTGCGGATCCCAGAAATACAGCCAGCAATGTGTAAAGGAGTTTCATAATCGGGTACTTTTTGAGGTTCTATTTATTAGAGGACTTTGATCCTGCTTTGGTTGTATGCACCAAAAAAAACAGGTAGTTGCCGAAACAACTACCTGTTCGTATGCCATGTAATCTTACAGCTTCACTATCGTACTGCCAAAGAATTGCTCCTCTGCCAGCAGGGTAATGTAGTAGGTTCCAGCAGCCAGACCCGTCAGGTCTATCTGCTCACTGTAAGTATTCAATTCCCTGCGGTAAACGATTCTGCCCGACAAATCGGTAACGGTTACCATTCCCAGCAGCAACTCCCGGCTTTGAATGACCAGCTGGGTGCTTACAGGATTGGGGAATAACCGAATGCCACCGGCTTCCGGGTTTTGAATCGCATTCGGATTTCCGGTAGTATCATTCGGTACCAGTTCTATATCTGCCGTATAACGGGGGAATATCTGATAGCCCTCTGTGTAAGGCGAGCTGTTATCAAACTGACCGCCAATACCGGTTAAGTGAAAGGTATCTGCCGGTGCCAGTGCAGTGGAAAGGTCCACCAGGTCGTCAATGCGCATCACGAGTGTACCGGAACCCTCGCAAACGATATCGACATTAAAGGAGGAGCCATCGCCCAGCCACTGGGCAGGATCTACGAGGGAGCAGAATTCCAGCGAAACCAGATCAGATTCGGTAGACTCACCCAGGGCAGTAACCGCCGTTGGTACTTTCAGGGTGTTGCCGGTGCTTAATAAGATTACTGATTCTGGAATAATCTGCGTTAATCCATTGAATTGATCAATAACTCCGGTAACCCGAACCTCATCGCCTTCCGTTACAGTATATCCGAAATCCAGTGAACTGCTGAACACTTTAATGCCGCCGGTTAAGTCGATGATGGTGAAATCAAGACCGGTAGGGCGCAGGTTGCCACCATACACAATACCGGTTAGTTCTACCAGTTCGCCATCTGAAGTGGCTACCCCATCGGCATCTTCACCGGTTACATCGGCAATGTCTGCAACGGTAGCCACAGGATCGAGAATAATGTCAGCAGTATAGCGGGGGAAAATCTGGTAACCTTCGGTATAAGGCGAGCTGAAGTCGAATTGACCGCCGAGTCCGCGCAGGGTAAATGAGCCCTCCGGAGCAACGGCTGTGGAGAGGTCTACCAGGTCATCAATGCGCATGGTAATGGTTTCGCCATCGCAATCCAGTTCCACGTTGAAAGAAGCACCACCGCCTATCCAGTCGGCCGGGTCAACGATGCTGCAACCTGTTAACTGCACCAGGTCGGATTCAGTTGCTTCGCTCAGGGTGCTGACAGGTACAGGGATTTTCAGGACGTTGTCTTCACTCAGGAAAATGACCGTGTCGGGAATGATTTCTGTCAGTCCGTTGAACTGGTCGATGGTACCGCTTATCTGCACTTCATCCCCTTCGTTGGGTACATAGCCGAAATCGGCGCTGGAGCTGAATACTTTGATACCGCCGGTTAAATCAATCACTGTAAAGTCCAGTCCCGTAGGGCGCAGGTTGAAACCGTACACAATACCTTTTATGGTAACGACAGAATCGAGGGAGAGGGCTACCCCATCGGCATCTTCTGCGCTGATGGAAGCAATGGTTGAGACACCACTGGTATCTTCCACTATCAATTCGATGTCGGCCGCATAGCGCGGAAATATCTGGTATCCTCCGGTGTAAGGGAAGCTGTTATCGAACTGCCCGCCGATGCCTGTCAGGTTAAATGCTCCTGCAGGAATGGGCGCGGAAGAAAGCTCCACCTGATCGTCGATGCGCATAACTACTGCTTCACCGTCGCAGGTAAGGTCTACATTGAAAGAAGTGCCGGTTCCCAGCCAGTCGGCAGGGTCGTCGATGGTACAGTTGGCCAGGCTCACCAGTTGTGATTCGGTGGCTTCTCCCAGACTCAGGACAGGCGTAGGCACCATCAGGTCGTT
>ERZ888423.2479-NODE-2479-length-13710-cov-12.773123_pt1 | contig 13710 bp, 10 predicted proteins | sample MGYA00520523_ERZ888423 | MGnify/ENA primary metagenome ERZ888423 (study PRJEB32303, sample SAMEA104408611) | aquatic metagenome | biome: Brackish water; feature: Pelagic; material: water | place: Baltic Sea | collected 2014-06-08T10:24:00 | depth 30,27 m ...
CTACTGAATCAATTACCGAACCTTGCTCATCGCGCTGGATGCAAGCTACAAACACGGTGCCGGGTAAGTGCCCATCCTGTGAATCTGGGCCGGCAACACCTGTAACGGCCAATCCGAACTCTGCGTCCAAACGCTGTGCTGCTCCCGTTGCCATTTCCAAGGCAACTTGAGCCTGAACTGCTCCCCCTTCGGCGAGCAGCGATTGGGATACACCTAATAGATCTGTCTTGAGATCTGTTGCATACGCAATTACGCCGCCCCGATAAATTTTTGAGGCTCCTGGAATTGCAGTAATTGTTGATCCCAACTGACCACCAGTTAGGGATTCAGCAGTTGCGACAGATCGTCCTTGCATCGCCAAAATTACTGTTACTGCTAACGAGTCAATATCTGTTGCCATTAACCATCACAAACTCTTGTTGGGTGAACTAGTTCACGCTTAGTATGTCAAGTTACTCGCAACAGGTATCTATTTTGCGCGCGCCAGTGCGAATTTAACTTTGACTGCATAATCTATGCCAGTAACTATCGTCATGGCGAGCGCGACACCAAGTGACATCTGGGCCACTACCTCGACCCAACCAGATACCGGAATCAGATAAGCGACAATGGCAATAATCTGACTTACTGTTTTAACTTTTCCGCCCCGACTTGCCGGAATAACGCCGTGATTGATTACCCAAAATCTCATAATTGTGATGGCAACTTCTCTAAACAAAATTACGCCCGTAACCCACCACGGGATCTCGCCTGTAATTGACAGCGCTACCAACGCCGTTCCGATTAGCGCTTTATCTGCTATCGGGTCGGCAATTTTTCCAAAGTTAGTAACTAAGCCATACTTTCTGGCCCAAACACCATCTATTAGATCGGTGATTGCTGCGATTAAGAATATGGTCGCGCCTGCCCATTGCGCACTCTGGGTTTGCGTAACCCCAAGAACTAGATATCCAAATAACGGAACTATCAATAATCTGGCCACCGTAAGTGCGTTTGGAATATTTAACACTGGCACATCATTGTTAGCATCACCCATGTGATCTGGAATTGGTGGCTGTGTCACGCGCTAACTTCCGTTGCGATCAAGTCCACTCCATCACAATCAACAACTACCGCCTGAATAAATCTTCCGACTGGAAATTGCGTTGTAGAAACAATTGTTGTGCTGCCATCAACTTCTGGGCCTTGATGCCTGCTTCGCCCAATATTTCCAGATTCTTCAATTAAAACTTCTACTTGCTGACCAATGCGGCCTTGCGCAACAGCTTCGCTTACTCGGAGCGCTACTTTACTTACCGCTTCCCGCCTTGCTACTACTTCATGGTCGGGCAAATGACCATCAAGTTTTACCGCAGCCGTACCGTCTTCATCAGAATATGCAAACACTCCGACAGCGTCCAGACGCGCTCCTTCAATAAATGCAATTAGTTCAGCGAGATCGTCTTCGGTTTCGCCAGGGAATCCAACGATCACATTAGTTCTTGCACCTGCCAACGGATTATGCAATCTGATGGCGCTCAATAAGTCTAAGAAACTATCCGTGCCACCAAATCTCTTCATTCGACGCAGAACGGAGTTGCTAGCGTGTTGAAATGAAAGATCGAAATACGGAACCAAGCCTGGGGTATTTGCAATAACGGAAATCAAATCTGGTCGCATTTCCGCGGGCTGCAAATACGAAACTCTTACCCATTCAATTCCCTCAGGTTGTGTCAATAGCGGCAATAATTTCTCCAGTAATCTCAAATCTCCCAAATCTTTGCCATACGAGGTTGAGTTTTCACTGACCAGCAACAATTCGCGAACGCCGTTGTCAGCAAGCCAAGCAGCTTCTTCATAAATTTCACCGGGGTCGCGCGATACAAATGAGCCACGAAATGCTGGAATCGCACAGAACGTACATTTGCGATCACAACCTGAGGCAATTTTCAGCGGAGCCCAAGGTGTTGCCTCAAGTCGCTGACGATAAATATGTGGACCCATTCCAGGGGTGCTAACACCTTGTGTTGCGCTTTGTCGCGCGGCGGGCGAAATCGGTAACAATTTTCGACGGTCCCCTGGCGTATGTGGCGCAATACTTTCGCCAGCGAGTACTCGCCGCAATGTGGAGCCAATGTCTGCATAGTCATCAAAACTTAATATTGCATCTGCTTCTGGCAGCTCTGCGGCTAAATCTTTTCCATAACGCTGAGCTAAACAACCAACTGCGACAACTTTTCCACTACCAGCAAGTAGCTCGCTGGCCTCCAAGATAGTGTCTATTGAGTCTTTCTTGGCTTGCTCAATGAATCCACACGTATTCACCAGTACAACATCCGTTTGATCGCCATCAGCAACTAGGTTCCAGCCATCAGCAGTCAACCTGCCAGCAAGCTCTTCGGAATCCACGTCATTGCGTGAGCACCCGAGCGAAACTATAGATACTCGGGGGTTTTGGGTCACAATGTGAAGTCTACTCGCCGCGAATCATCGCAATAGTACCTGGCAAATCTTCAGCAGTCACTAAAACTTCACGAGCTTTTGAACCTTCTGATGGTCCAACAATGTTGCGAGATTCCATCAAGTCCATTAAGCGTCCTGCTTTAGCAAACCCAATTCGCAATTTACGCTGCAGCATAGAGGTTGATCCAAACTGGGTAGAAACAACTAGCTCAACTGCCGCCAACAAATCATCTAAGTCATTTCCAATGTCGCCATCGACTTCGCGCACCGCGGCAACAGGAGCCGTGATATCTTCGCGATACTGTGGCATCATCTGCGTCTTGGCATGCGCGACAACTGCGCGAATTTCTGCTTCAGTAACCCATGAACATTGAATCCGAATCGGCTTTGAAGTACCCATTGGCAAGAACAAGCCATCGCCTTGTCCAACAAGTTTTTCGGCGCCAGGCTGATCAAGTATGACTCGGCTATCCGCCAAACTAGAAGTTGAAAACGCTAGCCTGCTTGGCACGTTTGCTTTGATCAATCCAGTTACTACGTCCACCGATGGGCGCTGTGTTGCCAACACTAAGTGAATTCCAGCTGCGCGTGCGAGTTGCGTTATTCGAACTATGGAATCTTCGACGTCGCGAGGTGCAACCATCATTAAGTCTGCAAGTTCATCGACAACAACAAGAAGGTAGGGATATGGACGCAAAGTGCGCTGGGAGCCAGGTGGTGGGGTAACTTTTCCAGCTCGAACTGCTTTATTGAAGTCGTCCACATGGCGGAATCCATACGCTGCTAAATCGTCATAGCGAGCTTCCATCTCTTTAACGACCCAGGCGAGAGCGTCCGCTGCTTTTTTAGGGTTGGTAATAATCGGAGTTATTAAATGCGGGATACCTTCGTAAGCGGTTAACTCAACGCGCTTTGGATCAATTAAGATCATGCGAACTTCCTCAGGCGTGGAGCGCATCAAAATTGAAGTTATCAGCGCGTTCATGCAACCTGATTTACCTGCGCCAGTTGCACCTGCAACTAACAGGTGGGGCATCTTTGCCAAGTTAGCAACTGTAAATCCACCTTCAACATCCTTACCAAGTCCAACCAACATCGGGTGCTCATCCCCTGCTGCTTCAGCACTTCGCATTACGTCACCAAGGGAAACTACTTCGCGATCTGTGTTTGGTATTTCAATTCCAATTGCACTTTTCCCTGGGATCGGCGAAAGAATGCGAACATCGGCGCTAGCTACTACGTAAGCGATGTTCTTGCTCAAGGCAGTTACGCGCTCAACTTTAACTGCCGGTCCAAGTTCGACTTCATATCTTGTAACAGTTGGTCCGCGTTGAAAGCCGGTGACTCTGGCATCAATCTCAAATTGCTCTAGAACCTGCGTCAACGCTGCTATTACTGCGTCATTTGCCGCAGTTCTCGCCTTTGGTTTTGCACCTGGCTTCAATAAACCTTCACTTGGGAGCCGGTAAGTTGAGGTTGATTCGAGTGGCAATTGGATGGGCTTGGAATTTGAATCGAGCATTGAAGTTGGCTGCGAAGGTGCGGAAACTTTTGCTACTGCATTTGAATTGGGGAGTGACACTAGCTCTGTCACGAAAGTATCACCAGCGGTCATGACATCAACGGCCATAGTTTCTAAATTTGTGGCTCCTTCGATGTCAGAAGTTGTCGCTGAATCGTAATCAGCTACCAAAGCGCTTACAACTGGAGTTATGAAAGGTAAATCGCCAGCAAGTTCACCAATAGCCAGAGCTGCATCTTGCGCGACTTCTGATCTATTTCTGCGCAGCAAGCGAGTCCATAAAGTGCGCCTAGTACTCACCGAAACATCGAATGCTAACTGCCCTAGAGCAGAAACTTCGTCCTCGTTCGCTAATTTCTTTTGCTTGTATTTATCTCGTAGAACCTTGAATTTTTTAGGAATTGAATTTATCGGGGTGGCCGTAATAATCAAGATTGCAAAAAATGTCACAATGACCAGAATTAGCACCGTTACGGCAGTTCCAACAGCGCTATTTAATGAAGCACTTACGCACCAGCCAACCCAACCTGCTGCGTCTCGCATAGCTTGTGCGCCTTGTACTGGTTGCGGATTACCCAAAATAATGTGAGTAGTGCCCATGACACTTAGCGCTAGCAACGTCCAGCCAATGGTTAATCGGCCTTTCTTTTGTGACGGCGCATCTGGATGACGCAAAATTTGGATGGCAACACCTAAAAGTGCAAGCGGCGCAACCGTGTCAAATATTCCAAATGCACCAGTCACAACACTTGTAATGACTCCAGAAACAAATCCAGAAACATCAAACCAGACAACAGAAGCGATGATGATGGCAACACAAAGGTAAAGCAGTCCAAGCCCATCTCTGCGATGAGCGGGATCTAAGTCGCGTGCACTTCGCCCAATGCCTCGCGCGATTGCGCCAATGACGTGCGCTATCCCAATCCAAAGCGCGCAGATAAAAGTGCGCAGCCACTTCATTATGGGAGTGACAAGCGAAGGTCTGGAAGAATTGCGACGTTGAACTGGTGCTCGACCCTTGGCAGAGTTTCGCCCTTGAGGTCGCGCTGCTTGAGGGCGTGGACGAGTCTTTGCCGCTGACGGGGAAGCCATATAACAAATATATGTGAATCTCACTGGTAACTCTGGCACCAAGGCTCTGGGCGTGTCGGGTCAAAAGTCGATATATCCCATTGGATTACGGAAAACTTTTTTTCCGATCTTTACTCACTAAACGGCCTTTTTTTATTGAGAAATGATTAGTGGCACGATCATGGGCCTACGCCGATGCTTCTCGCCGACCCACTTTCCAGCCACTCGTCGCACCATCTGCCCGAGTTGGTGAGTGTCCGTTACGCCTTCAGTTAGCGCAGTCTCGAGAGTTTTGCGGATAGCTGGAAGAATCTCGGCAAACACACTTTCTTCCTTACTAAAACCGCGCGCATGAATTTGAGGTCCGGCAATTACTTTGCGTTCGGCAAAGTTAACAGCTGCGACAATCGAAAGGAACCCATCTTCACCAAGAGTTCTTCGATCCTTGAGCAGTGACTCGGAAACTTCGCCCACCGTTGAACCTTCAACGTAGACGTAGCCACACGAAATGGCGCCAACTATTGCTGCGCGCCCTGCTACCAAATCCACAACTATGCCATCACCGGCAAGAATAACGCGAGATTCTGGAATGCCCGTTTTTATCGCAAGGTCAGCATTTGCGCGCAGGTGGCGCCATTCCCCATGAATTGGCATAACATTTTTTGGCTTCACGATGTTGTAGCAATACAACAATTCCCCGGCAGCCGCATGACCTGAAACATGTACTAAAGCATTACCCTTGTGAACTACGTGAGCGCCAAGTCGCGTCAAGTCATTAATTATTCGATAGACCGCATTTTCATTTCCTGGAATTAGCGATGACGCCAGGATCACGGTGTCGCCAGTTCCAACTGAAATTGCATGATCTTGATTTGCAATTCTGGCCAGGGCTGCCATTGGCTCTCCCTGCGATCCAGTACAGATCAAAACCGCTTGATCATCGGGTAAGTCTGCAATCTCATCACTTGAAATTAATGTTCCATTTGGAATGGTTAAGTAACCCAGGTCGCTTGCAAGCGCCATGTTTCGGACCATAGATCGCCCCACAAACGCAACTTTTCTATTGTTGCGAGTGGCAACATCGATAATCTGTTGCACGCGGTGAACATGGGAAGCAAATGAGGCAACAATTACGCGTCCCGTTGCGCCGCCAATAACTTGTTGGAGCGTGGGAATGATGTCTTTTTCGCTCGTAACAAAACCGGGGACTTCGGCATTAGTTGAATCCACTAGAAACAGATCAACGCCAACATCACCAAGTCGACCAAACGCATTTAGATCTGTTAAGCGACCATCAAGTGGTAACTGATCCATCTTAAAATCACCAGTGATCAAAATGGTTCCTGCAGGCGTCGTTACTGCAACAGCTAAAGCATCGGGTATGGAGTGATTAACTGCGATAAATTCCACAGTAAATTCTCCATACTTTTGCGTCATGCCTTCTTTGACTGTCAAGGTTTGTGCTGATATTCGATGCTCTTTAAGTTTGCTTTCGACGAACGCTAATGTGAGCTTCGAACCAACAATTGGAATGTCTTGTCTGCCCCGCAATAGATATGGCACTGCGCCAATGTGATCTTCGTGTCCGTGCGTTAAAAGCACGGCCTCAACATCGCCCAATCGATCTTGAATGTGCGCGAAATCTGGCAAGATCAAATCCACACCTGGTTGGGTTTCTTCCGGGAACAAAACCCCACAATCGACAATAAGTAATTTGCCGCGGTATTCCAGAACAGTCATGTTCCGGCCTATGTCACCAAGTCCGCCAAGTGCAACAACGCGAAAAGCATTATCAGCAAGTGCAGGTGGTTCAGGAAGTTCTAGTTGTGAAATACTCACAGACTGAATCCACCCTTGATTAAATCTGCCCGCAAAACTTTCCGCTGTTCTGGTGTAGCAGGAACCAGCGGTAATCGAAGACAGCCGCCGCCCGTGCGACCAAGTAAATCCAATGAAGCCTTAACCATAATTGCCCCACCTGCGCGCGTCATTATGCCTTCCGTAATTGGAACAAGTGACTCATTGATCTTGCGCGCTGCTATCACGTCATTATTTTGAATTGCTTCGACCATATTTTTATGGCGATCAGCCACAATGTGTCCAGTAACACTAACTACGCCAACAGCGCCAATTGCAAGAAGCGCCAAATTTAGCGGGTCATCACCAGAATAATATGCCAAATCTGATTGCGCCATAACCTGTGACGCCGCCCAAACGTCACCTTTTGCATCCTTGTTAGCAAGAATTTTTGGATGCTCACTCAACGCCAACATGGTGTCATTACTTATCGCGACACCAGATCTACCTGGGATGTCGTAAACCATAATTGGCAGATCCGTCGAGTCTGCAACTGCGATCATATGTGCGTAGATTCCCGCTTGTGGTGGCTTGTTGTAATACGGTGTTACAACTAATAATCCGTGCGCCCCCGCTTTAGCCGCATCTTTTGCAAGTAAAACAGAGTGCGCCGTGTCATTTGATCCTGCGCCAGCAATAACTCGCGCCCTCTTGCCAACAGCCGCAATAACGACTTTTAATAATTCAAGTTTTTCATGTTCATCAGTTGTAGGTGACTCACCCGTAGTGCCGTTAACAACTAGACCATTGTTGCCAAGGTCAACTAAGTCGTTTGCTAGCTGTGCCGCGGCGGCAAAGTCGATCTTTGTGCCATCAGAATTAAACGGCGTAACCATGGCAGTAAGTACAGTGCCGAACGCTTCAACTGCTTTCACTTGTAATACCTATCTATTAAGGTGCCACTCGCCCATTTGCAACAAACGATGCATGGGTTAATGGCATAAGTCGCTGGAACTCTTCTTCATATTTTTCCGCAACCATTTCGATTTCGCGCTGTGGGAAGGATGGAAAGTGTGAACCTTCAACTTTTCTGCGCAAACTAATAAAGTTCATCATTGCTCGGGCGTTCATAGTTACATAAGCCGAAGAATAAATAGTTACTGGCAACACAATTCGGGCTACCTCGCGGGCAACTCCTGCTTCTAGCATTGCCTCATAAGACTCGTAAGCAACTTTGCACGCCTTCTTGGTCGCCGCTGTGACAAGTTCAAACTGCTCTGGTGTGCCCTCAACAAATTCATATGCACCTGCCTTACCAACTTGGATAAGTTTGCGTTCCGAACTTGGTACATAAAACTCCGGCTCAAGTACTTTGTAGCGACCTGATTCTTCGTTGTAACTTGCCATTCGATGACGAAAATGCTCACGCCACATAAAAATTGGGGCTTTCACAAAGAACGTGAAAACAGAATGTTCGAAAGGACTTCCATGGCGATCCCGCATCAAGTAATTTATTAAGCCAGCTGAAGCGGCTGAATCAGCGTCCACGTCTACCGCAGATTGGTCACCTTTTGTGGACACTCGAGCGGCCCATAAAACATCAGCGTCCCCCGCGGAGTGCTTAACCAACTCTACGACCACGTCACTTCGGAACTTGATCTCATCGGCCACGCAATAAGGCTATCTTGAGGCAAATATTCATTCGACTTTGCCTCGAAGTTTAATGATTTGACCTGATGTTGGATTATTGCTACTTTTAGGTTTCATAAATGATTTATGCAACCGATTGGTTGCATAAATGAATCAGCATGAGGTGGAACATGACATTTGCTCGAAAAGCACCAATTTTCGCGATCGCGCTAGCTGCGTTATTGAGTGGTTGTGCGAGCGAGAGCAATACTGCGCCCGTAGAAACAACAGGTGCAGGATCAGAATCAATAGTGCTCTACTCAGGTAGAAGTGAGGATTTAATTGCCCCACTTTTGGAGTTGTTTACCGCAGAAACCGGCATCGTAGTAACTGCGCGCTATGGTGCTTCCGCTGAAATGGCAGCAGCAATACTTGAAGAGGGTGTAAACCGAAAAGCGGACACGTTTTTGTCGCAAGATGCTGGTGCCTTGGGATCTTTAGCTGGTCAGGAAAATATCATGGCGTTACCGACTGATCTTTTGGAACAAGTTTCCCCGCTTTATCGAGCCACAGACGGCACTTGGATAGGAGTATCTGGGCGAGCCCGGGTTTTGGCTTATAACCCAGAACTCGTAACTACCCTCCCATTCTTAATCTATGATTTAGCAGATCCAGGCTGGAAGGGTCGAATTGCTATCGCCCCAACAAATGCTTCATTTCAATCTTTCGTCACGGGCATGAGAGTAACTGAAGGCGATCAAGCAACAGCTAAATTCTTATCGGCCCTAAAAGACAACGCCGTTATTTTTGAAGGTAATGGTCAGATTCTTGAAGCAATCGAAGCTGGCGAAGTTGCCGCTGGTCTTATTAATCATTACTACTGGTTTGAAAAAGCAGCCGAAATCGGACGCGAAAACATGAAATCAAAAACTGCTTGGTTTGAACCAGGTGACCCTGGAAACTTGGTCAATGTAGCAGGCGTAGCAGTGTTATCCGATAATCCAAGTGCAGTTGCATTCGCTCGTTGGCTTTTAAGTGATACTGCGCAACAATATTTTCTTGGAAAAACATTTGAGTACTCATTAACATCAGATGTCTCACCCGATGAGTCACTTCCAAAGTTGAGTGAAATTGCTGGCCCAAAGATTGATCTTTCAGATCTTTCCTCCCTAAATGTAACTCTTGAGATGTTAGCTAAAGCTGGCTTGATCTGAAATTAAAAATAGCTCAAGGACCGCCACTGCAAGTATTGGCAGTGGCGGGTTTTGGCATTTTTATTACTTTGCTACCGCTCCTCTACGTGTTATTGCGAACTTCTCAAATTGGGTATGCGCATTTAGCTGACATTATTTTTTCTGCCAGAACCCTTGAGTTAGTCGCTAATTCGCTCGCGCTCACGATCGCAGTCTCGATAACTTCTATGATTTTAGGCACCGCGCAAGCGTGGCTCTGTAATCGAACTGACTTACCAAATAAGCGCCTATTTCAGGTTGGCGCAGTATTGCCGCTTGCCTTTCCATCATACGTTTTAGCTTTTTCTTGGCTGGCATTTAATCCCTCAATTAATGGATTTTTTGGCGCTTGGCTAGTCCTGAGCATTAGCACTGCGCCATTTGTATTTCTTGCGGTGACTGCTGCCCTTTCTCGTCACAACAGTTCGAGTGAAGAAGTGGCGAGAACACTTGGCAAAACTCAGCTAGAAGTTGCTCGAGGTATCACCTGGCCGGCAATTCGCCCAGCTGTTCTAGGAGCTAGCCTTTTGGTTTCGCTGTATACCCTTAGCGATTTTGGCGCAGTCTCATTAATGCGTTATGACGCATTTACGCGCGCTATCTATAACGCGTACCGAGCAAGTTTTGATCGCAATACTGCAGCGGCGTTGGCCTTGGTACTTATTTTGATCACCCTAGTGTTAGTCGGAATTCAACGGCGCATTTCGCAAACCGAAGTAACAAAAAGTTCGGAGCAGTACCGACACATGGTGACTCGTTTAGGAATGTGGCGCAAGCCTGCGCAATTGCTTTTGGTTGTCTGGTTTTCAATCGGAGTGGTAATACCGATCTCAAGCATTAGCTACTGGATATTTGTTGGTCAATCAAGTGCCAACAGCGGGCAAGTATTGCGCGCACTGTTAAATACTTTGAGCTATGGTCTCGTTGGTGGAATAGTTGTGTCGCTGATAGGACTTGCCATTGCAATCATTGTCGTGCGGTATGTCTCCCGATACATAGTGCAAGTAGAGCAATCAGTCTACTTAACGCACGCCCTACCGGGAGTTGTCATCGCACTAGCATTCGTTTTCCTAGTTAATCAATCTGTGCCAGCACTTTATCAAACAAGTTTTTTGGTAATTATTGCCTACATTGCATTATTTCTGCCAAATGCTTTAGCGGTTCTTAAAGTTCCGATTTCACAAGTGCCAACAGGAGTTGAAGAAGTTTCCCGAACTTTGGGAAGTTCCCCAATGCAAACTATTTGGCGAGTAATCGTTCCTGCTGCGCGGCCAGGAATACTAAGTGCGGGTGCGTTCGTAGCACTTACCGTAATCAAAGAACTTCCAGCCACTCTTATATTGAGACCAACTGGGATTGAAACTTTGGCAACGAGACTATGGTCTGCTACTTCAGTGGGTTCCTTTGGCGCGGGCGCGCCTTACGCCTTGTTGTTAATAATTGTTGCCGGCATACCCGCGCTTTTGGTTAACCGAGAGATTAAATCACCCAGAAACCAAAGTAGCCTTGAACCGGCTTCCAACGAGACTCTAAATCAAGTGAAACCGCATATTGGCCAAACATTAAGTCGAGCTCAGGCAGGTGGAACCAGTGACTGAGAAACTTATTCTTTCAAATGTTAAGAAGTCATTTGGACAAACTTCGGTTCTTACCAATGTTTCATTTGGCGTAACGGATGGTTCACTGCTAACCATCCTTGGTGCCTCAGGTGGCGGGAAGACCACTTTATTGCGGCTAATTGCGGGATTTGAAACCTTGGACGCGGGCTCCATTGTGATGAACGGGCGCGAAGTCTCCTCCAGCAACATGAGCGTGCCGCCCGAAAAACGTAATGTTGGCTTCGTGCCCCAAGAGGCTGCGCTGTTCCCGCACCTTAGCGCTAAGAAAAACATTGGGTATGGATTAAGTCACTTAAATTCCAAGGCTAGAAATGATCGCATCGCCGAACTACTCGACTTAATTGGCATGAGTGAACTTGGTGATTCAATGCCAGACAAACTTTCGGGCGGCCAGCGACAACGAGTCGCCATTGCCCGAGCCCTCGCACCCAACCCAGATATTCTGCTTCTTGATGAACCGTTTGCCGCACTTGACGCGCAACTGCGATCTAGGTTGCGCGATGATGTTAGGGCCATTTTAAGTAAGGCAAAAGCCACCGCGATTCTTGTCACGCATGATCAAGAAGAAGCACTATCAATTGCAGATCAAGTCGCTATTCTTCGGGATGGGACTGTTGCTCAAATTGGAAGTCCAAGATCTATATATTCACAGCCAATTGATGTCGAATTAGCGAAATTTTTGGGTGATGCAGTCGTTGTTTCTGGCGTAATTCAAAATGGAAAAGTCAGCACCCAACTTGGCGACTTGATTCCCATAGTTTCGCATGCCGAAGGACTTGTTGGCCAAGTCGCTATCCGTCCAGAGAATCTCTATTTGCAACCAGATCCTAAAGGTTTAGCTACTGTAACTGCTAGACAGTACTTTGGCCACGATGCCTTAGTTGAAGTTAAGACTGCTGCCGGAATCGTTAAAGCAAGAACTTCAGGCCCCATTTCACCTGAGATTGGAATGCGCGTTACCGTTTGGGTTCGCGGATCCGTGAATTTTTACGCAACTGACTAGTTACTCGTAGCCGTTGTGTGACAGCGATACAAATCACCACAACACTTGCTGCCAAAAGTGTCTGGCCTGTAACGGATTCGTTGAGTAACCAGGCGGACCAAAGTAACGTTAAAAGTGACTGAATTAACTGCACTTGTGAACCTTTTGCCACACCCAACTCTGCAAGCCCACGGTACCAAGCGAAGAAACCGAAATACATGGAACCAAAAGCTGTAAACAAAAAAGCCAGAAGCGCTATTGGAGTCACGGTGTGATTTTCGCTTCCCAGCCAAAGTGAAATTGCAAAATATGGCAACGAGATTGGCAGCGTTAAAACAACGCACCAAGAAACTACATGCCAACCTGGCATCACTTTACTCAGCGCAGCGCCTTCGACGTATCCAATCGCTGCCGCAACTACCGCGCCAAGGAGATACAGATCCGCTTTAAGTGATGCACCCTCTTGCCCACCATGAATCCACGCATAGACAACTAATGTAAAAGTGCCGGTCAAGGCTGCAACCCAAAATGCCTTGGGAACATGTTCGTGTAATCGTGTTACTGCCAGAATGGCGGTCACCAGTGGTAAGCCTGCAGTAATTACGGCTGCATGAGCACTTGTATTTTCTTGAAGTGCAAGTGTTGTCAATATCGGCCAACCAACGACAATTCCACCAGCAGTTACAAATAATGGACGTAACAACTTTCGATCCGGAAACGGCACTTTGGAATATTTCAGGAATGCAATTGCCAGCACCCCAGCTATTGCCGCCCGCCCAAAAGTTAATGTCCAAGGCGAAAAGCCAGGCAATGCCAATTTCACCATCGGCAGGGTGAATGAAAATATCAGGACCCCCAGGAATGCAAACCCGAGTCCGCGATAGTTCATTGTCATGCTTTCACCTTAGTGCGCTAGATTTATCAGACTATGGAGTCCACGGCAACGAACTGGTTAACAGTTCGCAAAGAGATCCTTGGAAATGCACTCAGCATTGGTGTGGCAGTTGCAATGTATGGGGTGTCATTCGGCGCCCTAGGTACTACAACTGGACTGTCAATTCCACAAACTATGGCACTATCCCTTTTAATGTTTACTGGCGCAAGTCAATTCACTTTAGTTAGCACGTTAGCCTCAGGCGGTACCGCATTAACAGCAGTGATTGCTTCGTGGTTAATGGGTACCCGAAACGCCGCTTACTCCATGCGTATGACACCAATTTTGAAAACTAGGGGCTTTGGTCGCCTCGTTGCTGTGCAACTAACTATTGATGAGTCAACTGCTATGGGGCTCGCTCAAGATGAAACGGCATACGAAGGTCGAGCATCTCGCTTAGCATTTTGGGCCACTGGACTTTCGGTTTACTTGCTCTGGAATTTAGCTACTTTTGTTGGCGCAATAAGTGTTAGTGCGATTGG
>ERZ888423.2480-NODE-2480-length-13701-cov-8.976403_pt1 | contig 13701 bp, 12 predicted proteins | sample MGYA00520523_ERZ888423 | MGnify/ENA primary metagenome ERZ888423 (study PRJEB32303, sample SAMEA104408611) | aquatic metagenome | biome: Brackish water; feature: Pelagic; material: water | place: Baltic Sea | collected 2014-06-08T10:24:00 | depth 30,27 m ...
CACCTGAAAATTAGAGATAAATAGAGCAGCGGACAACATCCCTGACAGAGGGGGCTTCGGTGCCTGCAACATCGACCATTCAAACGCGATGCAAAAAAAGCCGCGCCGGTCCCCCGCGCGGCCTATTTCGGCCAAACTACAAAAGATGTTTAGAACGTCTCGCGCGTTAGGACAGCATCGCAATTGCTGCCGCCGTACGTCCCTGCCCAAATATCGATGCGCCCGTTTGGCGGATTGCTCAGCGTGACTTTCCCATCGCCATCGCCATTGTCATCGCCGAGGAAGCCATGCTTCGACTGGCGTTTCCAATAGCCACCTGAACAAGATTGCGATCCGCGGTCTTCTTGGACGTTCGGGAAATCGGTGGAAGCAATTACTGCCTTCAACACGGCCATAAGATTTTTCGTAATCTAAACCGTACCGCCCAGACTGCCCTCTAGCGTGGCCAATTCCTGACCACCGGCCATCATGTCTTGCAACTCTTCAGGTGTGATTTCACCCTTGCGAGCGGTGCCAAGGGTCTGACCACGGTTCAGCACCGTGAAACGATCCCCCACAGCCATGGCATGGCGCACGTTGTGGGTGATGAACACCACCGCGATACCCTGCTTGCGCACCTTGTCGATGGTCGCAAGCACGTTGGACGTCTGGCGCACACCTAGGGCCGAGGTCGGCTCGTCCAGGATCAACACCTTGGCCCCGAAATGCACCGCCCGCGCAATCGCCACAGTCTGGCGTTCACCGCCCGACAAGGTGCCAACAGCTTGATCTGGCCCGCGCAGGTTGATACCCATCTTTGTCATTTCTTCCATGGTGACGCGATTGGCATAGTCATGGTCGAACGTCTTGATGGGGCCAATTTTCTTGATCGGTTCGTTGCCCATGAAAAAGTTCCGGCTGACGGACATCAACGGGATCATCCCCAAATGTTGGTGTACGGTCGCAATCCCTGCCGCGATCGCATCGCGCGGATTGGCGAAATTCATCGGCTGGCCTTCAAAGATGATCTCACCTGCTGTCGGTTTATGAACCCCCGACATCGTCTTGATGAAAGTCGATTTGCCCGCACCGTTGTCCCCCAAAAGGCAGTGACATTCGCCCGCTTGGATATCCACCGATACACCTGCCAGCGCGATCACGCTGCCGAAATGCTTTTCGATATTCTTCATCTGGATGATGGGGGTGCTCGTAGAGACATTCATTAGCGTTCTCCCGTGATGATGCGACGAATATACGTGTTCAAAATCACCGCCGCCAAAAGAATGACGCCCAGGAACACCCGGAACAGGCTGCTTTCAACGCCCGCAAAGAACAACCCTTGTTGGACGACACCAAAGATTAACGCGCCCAATGCCGCGCCAATCACAGACCCGTATCCACCGGTCAACAATGCGCCACCAATAACCACGGCGATGATCGCCTCGAATTCTTTCAGCAAACCGCGATCTGCACCCGCAGACCCGAACTCCATCACCTGACACACTGCGAAAACCGTGGCGCAGAAGGCGGTAAACATAAACATCTTGATCTTGACCGCGCTCACCGGAACACCGGAATTACGTGCCGCATCCGCGTCTCCGCCTGCTGCAAACACCCAGTTGCCGAACCGTGTGCGCGTCAACATCCAATGCCCAAATATCACCAGCCCGAGGGCCCAGATCATCAACATCGGAATGCCGTCCACGACAGGTTCGCCCATCCGGTTACCGCGTGTGAACGTACCAATCACGCCCAAATCGCCCAACCATTGAAAGAAAGGTCCGCCAATTTTGGCGCCAAAGACCCACGCAAGCCAGTCGCCTTCCGCCGCCTCGCGGATGCCACCAATGATGGTTTTGCGCTCCAACGTCTGGGGAATAAAAATCGTAAAGCCGCGCAGGATGAACAATGTCGCCAGCGTCACAATAAAGCTCGGCAATCCGGTCTTCACCACGATGTAGCCATTCAACGCCCCGAAAGCGATGCAGATCACGAAGGTGATCAGAATCGCGATCCACATGGGCCAGCCCAGCGTCGCGCCGAAAATCGCGATCATCATGCCCGCAAAACCGATCATCGACCCGACGGACAAATCAAACTCGCCTGCGATCATCAAAAGACACGCGCCAACGGCGATAATCATGAATTGCGCGGACACCACGGACCAGTTCATCACGCCTTGCGCATTGAACATGCCGCTATCGAAGGCAAACAAACCAAAGAATACAAAAACGGCGACCGTCCCGACGATGCCGCCCAATTCAGGGCGCATTAGGGATTGCCGGAACTTCGACGTTGCTTTGATTCTTTCGTCACCATTTGAGACGTCAGACATCTGGGATTTCCTTCAAGTCAGAGGGGAAACAAAGTCGTCAAGAGAAGACTTGGCTGACAAAAGGGGCGACTCCGGCACTTGGCCAAGTCGCCCCTGATCGTGGTTGGACCCTAGCGGTATTCGCCAGCAAACTCTTCTACCTTCTCCAGCGCATCAGCTGTCACGAAGCCGGGGCCGGAGTTGATGTTGTTGCCCGGCAGAACGCCGAAACGGTCGTAGTTCGCCAGAATGACGACCGGCAGATAGGCCTGCAGGAACGGCTGCTGGTCGATACCCCACTGGATGGTCCCATCCTTGATCGCCGCAACGATGTTTTCGCCGAGGTCGAACGTACCAAAGTAGATGTCGCCTGCGATGCCCATTTCCTCAACCGCGAGGATGGTCGGGTCAGCCGAAGTTGGCCCGAGCGTCAGGATCGCATCCGTTTCCGGATTGGCCGAAAGATAGGCCATAACACGGTTCTTCACTTCAGCCGGATCCTGACCGGAATCGATCATGGAATTGCCAAGCTCAATGCCCAGACCATCCGCAAAACCGACGCAACGATCCGCAACGACGGTGTTCGAAATCGCGTGGTTCACGCACACAAAGCTGGTCACGCCATCGCCTTTCGCGCGAATGCCCGCAGCCAAACCGGCGTCGTATTCAGGCTGGCCCACATACATCAGCGCGCCAATTTCGCGGGCCTGCTCGGGTGTGCCGGAATTCATGATGATCACGTCGATACCCTGATCAACAGCAGCCCTGAGCGGGCCACTTAGTACGTCAAAGTCGGCCAGTGTCGTAATGATACCGTCTGGCTGGGATGCCGCCGCTTGTTCAATAATGCGGGCCATGTCGGCAAGGTCACCGGTTGGCGGGTTGCGGTATTCAACGGTAACGTCCATCTGATCGCCCGCGAGCGCGAGGCCGTTCTTGACGGTATTCCACCAGCTATCGGAATCCGGCGCGTGGCTGACCAGAATGTATGTCAGATCATCGCCATGGCCTTCTGCTATAACAGTCGTCGCCATAAATGGCGCGGCAACCATCGCAGCAGTCGCGAAGAATTTGCTCATCGTAGATTTCATGTCTTCCTCCCAAGGAATTTCATTTTAGAATGTTAAAGAGGGCCAACTCCCCCCTTCGCCATGAATAAGAGCATGAGACGTATTTTTTTGCAACCGGTTGCAAAAGTTAGTTGCAAATGGAGGCTGTAATCGCTGGAAAACTTAGGTAAACACGTCGATACCGATTGCGAAAATGGAACGAAGACCAATGCCAGTGACCCTCAAAGACGTGGCCAGCCGTGCTGGAGTGTCGACATCTGCGGTGTCGCGCACTTTTACCGACGGCGCATCCGTTTCGGAAAAAATGCGCCGAAAAGTGGAAAAGGCCGCCTCCGATTTGGGCTATTCTCCCAATGCCTTGGCGTCATCCCTGACCACGGGACGCACCAAACTCATCGGCCTTGTGTCAAACAACTTTCACAACCCAATCTTTCTGCAAGTCTTCGATCTGTTCACCCGAAAACTGCAAAACAGCGGGCTGCGCCCCCTGCTGATGAACCTCAGCGATGAACAGGATGCGCTGACCGCAGTGCGTCGCCTGCAGCAGTATTCCGTCGACGGCGTGATCGTCGCTTCTTCAACCCTGCCACCGGATTTCTCCAAAGCATTCCGCGACGCAGGCGTGCCCGTCGTAAACAGTTTCGGGCGATTCTCGACCACACCCGAAGTCCACATTGTCGGCGTCGATAACTCCGAATGTGGGCGCATGGCGGGGCGTGAACTTGTCACGCGCGGCTATCAGTCCGTCGGTTTCATGGGCGGCCCCGAACGCGCAACCTCCACCCAAGACCGCTTTCGCGGATTCAGTCAGGAACTCGCCAAACACCCCGACGTCGCCCGGCGCCATTCCTTTGCCGACGAGTATTCCTTCGACGCGGGCCGCGCCGAAATGCAGCGCCTCATCGCAGCAGGCAATTTGGCCGAGGCCTACTTCTGCGGGGATGATGTGTTGTCTATCGGCGCGTTGTCCGCGCTGGCAGATGCCGGACTGAACGTGCCAGCCGATATCGGCATCATCGGATTCAATGACATGGAGATGTCAGGCTGGGCCAGCATCAACCTCACGACGATTGGTCAGCCGACCGAACAGATCATACATTCCTCGGTGGAACTCATTGTTGCCATGCTCGATGACCCCGATCGTTGCCCCGAAGTACGCCTGTTCCCCTGCAAAATGGTCGAACGCGGCACTCTGCGGCCGCGTCCCTGACCTTGGACTCCTAGCGATACATCGGCGGTCGTGCATCGACCCATTCGCCATCCGCCTTTGCAGACGCCGCAGCCTGATGCACCGCCGCCATGGACCGCAGACCGTCTTCGGCTGTGGGCAATCCATCGCGTTTCTCACCGCGAATACTAGCTGCCAGATCAACGTAAATATTCGCCACAGCCAGCGGGAACCCTTCGGGATGTGCGATTGACACGCGGCTCATCCGGCCCGCCTCGTCGCTCAGTCCAGCTTCACCTTTTTCAATGATCTGTGTGCGACCACCGACATTCGTATAGTAAACTTGATTCGGCTCTTCGGACCGCCAGCGCATGCCACCGGTTTCCCCGAACACCTGAATATCAAAACCGTGCTGGCGACCAATCGCGACCGAACTGGTCCAAAGCCGCCCGACCGCGCCACCTTCCATGCGGAAATTCACCATCGCGTCGTCTTCCAACTCGCGGCTGGAAATCGTCGACGCAAAATCCGCCGACAGGCTGCGCACGTTATCACCGGAAATAAAGCTCGCCATATGCAGCGCGTGAATGCCGCAATCAGCAAATTGGCCCGACACGCCCGCCATCTTTGGATCATAGCGCCAGCGCACCCGAGGGTTATCAGCATCGGTTGCATCGCCATGGTGCCCGTGGCTGAAGTTGGTCACGATCAGACGCACCTTACCAACCTGCCCCGTGCGCACCATTTCGCGCATTTCGCGCACCATCGGATAGGCCGAGTAGCAATAGTTTACCGCGCAAATCTTGCCCGTCTTGGCAGCGATCTTCACGATCTCCTCGCCCTCTTCCACGGTCATCGTCATCGGCTTTTCGCACAGCACGTTGAACCCGCCCTCCAGAAACGCCTTGGTCATTTCAAAATGCGTGGAATTGGGCGTGGCAACCGTCACCAGATCAACAGGGTCCTCGCGCGTGGATTCACCCGCGAGCATTTCGCGCCAATCGCCATAGGCGCGGTCCGCTGCGACACCCAAACGCTGGGCATAGTCGCGGCCCTTGTCCGCGTCTTGATCCAACGCCCCTGCCGCCAGCACAAAGTTGCCATCCGCCTGCGCGCCCAGACGGTGCGCCGGTCCGATCTGGCTGCCTTCACCGCCGCCGATCATGCCCCAATTCAATCTCTTCATAGTTCGTTCTCCCGAATGGGGCTTCCCCCACGCTTCATCTTGGCCAAAACAACTCTCGCCGAAGTGCCGTTCAGCCTAAAATCCGATTGATTGCAGATACTCGCGGTTCGCCACTGCGTCTTCCATCGGCGTCCCCGGCATGGACGGATCACAGTCTTGCTCGACGGTACACCAGCCCTCAAATCCCTTGTCCAAAAGCACCTGTCGCACAGCTGGGAAATCCACATCCCCCTGCCCCAAATTGCAGAAAATCCCCTGCCCGCAGGCGGTGTAGAAATCCGTGCGTTTGGCGACAACATCAGCCTTCACAACTGGGTCGATGTCCTTGAAATGCATATAGGATATACGCCCGATATGTCGTTTCATGAACGCCACCGGATCAAAGCCCGCATAGGAATGGTGGCCCGTGTCAAAACAGATCTTGAGGATGCTTTCATCCACTTCATCCAGCAGGCGTTCCAGTTCCGGTTCAAAATCCATGAATCCACCCGCATGGGCGTGAATGCCCACCGTCAGCCCATGATCGACGCCGATCTTGGCGGTCTCGGCAATGCGGTCGCGGTAGGCAATCCACTCTGCCTTGTCCATCTGCTCGGCCTCATCCGCGCGACCCGCCGTCGGCGCGCGACGCGGCGAAATTGAATCGATCAAAACAAGGTGCTGTGCCCCATGCGCCGCCAGCGCCTTACACGTCCGCACAGTGCCATCCAGCACGTCGTCCCAGGCATTTACATCGTGATAGGGGCGAAAAACCACGCCACCGATCAGCTCAAGATCAAACTCGGACAGCGCCTCGCCAAGCTCGCTTGGGTCTTCGGGCATGTAGCCAACGGGGCCAAGTTCAATGCCTTTATATCCAGCCTCGGCGTTCTGGCGCAAAACCTCGCGCCACGCCGGATAGCTCGGGTCGGACGCAAATTCGATACCCCAGGAACAGGGCGCGTTGCCAATACGGATCGTCATGTCGTTAGCCTTTCGAAGGGACATCTTTCCAGCTGCGATCCTGCGCAGACCGGAGTGCTGTGTGAACAATACGGGCCACGTCAAGCCCGTCACGGAACGTCGGCCAAACAGGCTTGCCCGAATGGATCGCATGCAGAAAATCGCGTGCTTCAATGATGATCTGATCCTGATAGCCCGTGCCATGGCCGGGGCCTTGGCAGAACGGTTCATAATCGGGATGCGCGGGGCCTGTCAGGATCTTACGAAAGCCGCGCTCGGCTTCTGGATCATCCATCTTATAAAGCCAGATAACGTTCTGATCTTCCTGGTCGAATTTAATCGCGCCTTTGGTGCCCGTGACCTCATAAGCATAGCCCATCTTGCGCCCCGTCGCGATACGGCTGAAGAACATATGGCCCATGACGCCGTTGGCAAAGCGACACATAATCTGCGCGTGATCATCGTTGGTAACGTTACCGCCCGGTCGCGTTTTGTGGACGGTTTCGACTTCGGCAATCAGGCTTTCAATCGGGCCGATCAATGCCAAAGCCCCATTTATCATATGTGGCGCAAGATCACCCATTGTGCCGTTTGCCATGCCGGTCGTGCGCCATGTGGCGGGTGCGTTGGGATCGGCCAGAAAATCCTCGGTGTGTTCGCCGCGAAACGCTGTGACGTCGCCAATCGCACCCTCTGCGATCAACTGTCGCGCATATTGCGAGGCCGGCGTGCGGATGTAATTGTAAGCGACCATATTCGGCGTGCCCGTCGCCTCAGCCGCCGCGACCATCGCCTCTGCGTCCGCCAGATCGGCACCCATTGGTTTTTCGCACAGCACTGGCTTGCCCAATTCAAATGCCGCTTGGGCGATGGCACGGTGTGTCGATTGCGGCGTGGCAATTACGATTGCCTGCACTTTTGGGTCCGCGACCAATTCTCGCCAATCCGCCGTCGCCCGCGCAAATCCATAGGCGGCCCGATACCTTTCGGCCGACTCGGCACTTGAGGCACAGATCATCTCAAGCCGTGGCCGCAAAGGCGTGTTAAACACCGCCCCCACCGCCGCCATAGCAACCGAATGGGCCTTGCCCATATAGCCGCCGCCTAAAATGCCAATACCAATTTCCAAGCCAATACATCCTTTTCGAAAACCAGTTTGCAACCGGTTGCAAAATCGTTATCCTGAGATTCTGAAACACGCAAGTCGCAATCGATATCGCATGCCATTCTTGGGGACAACACCACCATGACGGACTCTACCATCCGCCTCACCACAGCGCAGGCCATCATCCGCTATCTGGACAATCAATTCATTGAAATTGACGGGAAAGAACTACGTGTTTGTGGCGGTGGCTTTGGTATTTTCGGTCATGGCAACGTCACCTGTCTGGGCGAGGCGCTTTATGGTGTTCGCGACACCCTACCGCTTTATCGAGGGCAAAACGAAACCAGTATGGGATTCGCTGCTTCGGGCTATGCCAAGCAGTGGCTGCGCCAACGGTTCATGTTCTGTACTGCCTCGGCGGGTCCGGGTACAGCGAACCTGCTGACGGCTGCGGGTCTGGCCCATGCAAACCGTCTGCCGATGTTGATGCTGTGCGGTGATACGTTCCTCACCCGCCTTCCCGATCCGGTCTTGCAGCAGATGGAACACTTCAACAATCCGACCCTTGGCGTGAATGATGCCTTTAAGGCAGTCAGCCGCTATTGGGACCGCATCACCCATCCTGCTCAGGTCATCCAATCCCTGCCGAACGCATTGGCGACAATGCTTGATCCTGCCGATTGCGGCCCCGCATTCATCGGGTTGCCGCAAGACGTGCAGGGCTGGGCCTATGATTACCCAAAGGCGTTCTTTGACAAGCGTGTCCACAAAATCCGCCGCCAGCGTCCCGATTGCGACGAGATCGCCGCTGCCGCAGCCCTCATCAAATCCGCCAAACGCCCTGTCATCATCGCGGGCGGCGGCGTGCAGTACTCCGGCGCGGTGCAGGAACTCACCGCACTGGCCGAAGCAACCAACGCCCCCGTGATCGAAACCATTGCAGGGCGGGCGAACCTGCTGAACGTACACCCGCTCAATATCGGACCCTTAGGCGTCACCGGATCGGACAGCGCCAATGCCGTTGCCCAAAAGGCGGATGTCATCATCGCAGTGGGCACCCGCCTACAAGATTTCACCACCGGATCATGGACTGCCTTTGCCAAGGATGCCAAAATCATCGGCGTAAACGTAGGCCGCCATGATGCGATGAAACACATGTCCCTGCCCGTTGTGGGCGATGCAAAAGTCACGCTTGCCGAATTGGCAGATGCCTTGGGCGACTTCAAAACCCCGACCGACTGGACAGACTTCGCCAAGGCGGAACGCACCAAATGGGACGCCTACGTTGCCCAAAACGTCCAGCCGGGCAATCGCCCAAACAGCTACGCGCAAGCCATTGGCGTGGTGAATGACATCTGCGACCCCCGCGACCGGATCGTCGCGGCGGCGGGTGGACTGCCGGCGGAAGTCACCGCCAACTGGCGCACGCTTGGCACGGGCACAGTGGACGTTGAATTCGGGTTCTCGTGCATGGGTTATGAAATCGCCGGTGCTTGGGGTGCCCGCATCGCCCAATGCCAACGCGAACCCGACAAGGACACAATCACGTTCTGTGGCGACGGCTCCTACTTGATGCTGAACTCGGACATCTATTCTTCCGTGCTGACACAAAAGAAACTCATCGTGCTGTTGCTGGACAACGGTGGTTTTGCCGTCATCAATAAATTGCAAAACAACACCGGCAACGAAAGCTTCAACAACCTGATCGCCGATACACCCACGGCAACCCAACAATTCACTGTCGATTTCGAAGCACACGCCGCCTCTATGGGCGCGATTGCGGAAACCGTTGCCAACCCCGCCGAACTGGCCGACGCCTTTAAACGCGCCAAGGCAGCCGAAAGGACATCCGTCATCGTCATGAAGGTTGATCCCTACGAGGGCTGGACGACCGAAGGCCACACATGGTGGGAAGTGGGCACACCGGAAGTGTCAGATAGCGCCAAGGTTCGCGATGCTCATAACGACGTCGAAGCCGTCCGGGCCAAACAACGCAAGGGCATCTAATGGGTGCGATTAAGGGAATTAGAGGCGGCAAGTTCATCGTCGTGGGACGTGTCGGCATGGATCTATCGCCGCAGAACCGTGCGCAAACAGAATACGCGACCGAAATGTTTGTGGCGATGGGCGGAAGTTCTGCCAATATCGCTGCCGGACTGGTAAAACTGGGCCTGAATGCCAATCTCGTCACTTGCGTCTCGGATGACGCGGTTGGCCGGTACTGCTTAAATCAGCTCGATCATTACGGCGTGGGCCGCGCCCATGTGCGCACCATCCAAGGTGAAGAGCGCACGTCGCTGGCACTCTATGAAACGCGCGTTCAAGACCACCAATCGGTCATCTACCGCAACAATGCGGCCGATTTTCAAATGAACCTCTCTGACGTCGAAAGCCTAGATTATAGCGCGTTCACCGCCTTGATCACAGCAGGCACAGTTTTCGCAGCGGAGCCATCCCGCAGCGCCGCGTTTCGTGCGTTTGAACTGGCAAAAGAGGCAGGAATTCCGATCATCTTCGATGTCGATTACCGCCCCTATTCATGGTCCTCGCCGGATGAAGCCGCAAACGTGTTGTCCCGCGCCGGCGGCCTGTCGGACGTGATTGTCGGCAATGACGAAGAATTCGGCTTTATGGCAGGCGGTCTAGAGAAGGGCCGCGCCAAGGCCCGTGATCTGGCTGCCACTAGCGCCGAGATTGTAGTTTATAAGATGGGCCAGCACGGGGCCGTGACCTTTGCCAGCGGCGAAGAGATTGCCACCGGCATTTACCCTGTTGAGGCCTTCAAGCCGACCGGCGCAGGCGACAGCTTCATGGCGGGTTTCATGGCCGGTCTTGCGGAAGGGCGCGACATGAAGTCGGCTATGCTACGCGGCTCTGCCTGTGCCTCCATTGTCGTCTCCCAAGAGGGCTGCGCGCCTGCCATGCCCGACACAGAACAACTCGAAAGCTTCCTGCTCGACCATGCCGGTCCGACCGCTGGCCCCACTCAATAAGGATCCTACCCCATGCACATCGCGCCCCATGACAATCAAAATAAACCGATCGTGGATGCGGACGATCCGACGGTCCCGCTGAACTACTTCAACATCGTCAAACTGAAGGCGGGCGAGGCTTTTGAATACCAGGTGCCCGGTTATGAGACCTGCATCGTCCCCGCCACAGGGACGGTTGATGTGGACATCGAGGGCGTGAAATTCGACGCACTTGGAAATCGCGGAACAGATGTTTGGGACGGCGAGCCCGAAGGCGTCTACGTGCCTGTTGGTGCCAAGGCCACGATGGTCGCGGTCAACGACACCGAAGTGCTCATCGCTGGCGCGAAATACGACAAAGTGCTCGACCCGTTCGATGTGCGCGAGGCCGAGTTGGATACCGTGCAATACGGCTCCGATGACACCAAAACCCACCGAAAAATCAAACATATCTTGGGCACCAAATACCACGACAAGGTCGGGCGGTTGCTGGTGTCTGAACTATTCACCGTCGGCCAAGGCGGCTGGTCCGGCTTTCCGGCGCACAAACACGACACCGACCGCAAAGACGCTGACGGCAATATCATCGAAACCCGCCATGACGAGAGCTATAATTTCCGTTTTAGGCCCAACCGCGGATCCGGTGTACAGATCATCCAGCATGAGGATGGCAAACCCGGCGACGCCTATCAACTGATGGACCGCTCCACGATTTTGCTTGGCTCGGGGTATCATCCCTGCGTCGTGATGCCGGGCTACGAGATGTATTATTTCACCATTCTCGGTGGCCTATCCCAACGGTCTCTTGTGCAGTACTTCCAGCCAACATTTGCAAATCAAATCGAAACGATCCCTGGCATCAAAGACATGATTGCAAAGTTCAAGTAGCCCGTTCTTTTCCCTTCATCTTGGCCAATACAACTCCCCCCGGAGGGCCGACTTCAACTTGGATAGCCCCATGCCATTGGTCACCCTGAAAGACATCCTTCAACTTGCCATGCGTGATGGTTATGCAGTCGCCGGATTGGTTACGCTTGGGTGGGAAGACATGCGCGCCTATGTCGCCGCCGCCGAGGCCGAAGGTTGCCCCGTGATCTTGCAAGCCGGACCCGGGTGTCGCGAACACACACCGCTGCCGATCTTGGGGAAAATGTTTCGACATCTGGCCGAAGGAGCGAGCGTGCCTGTCGTCGCCCACCTCGATCACGGTTACACCTTTGAAGAATGCAAAGAAGCCCTTGAGTCCGGTTTTACCTCGCTGATGTTTGACGGCTCACGCAAGCCTCTGAACCAGAACATCGACGAGACTGCACAGATCGCCGAAATGGCCCACGCTGCAGGCATCTCTTGCGAGGGCGAGATTGGCTTTGTCGGCTATTCCGGCGGCGAAAGCTCTGCCGGAACGGACCCGGACGAGGCCGTGAAATTCGCTGCTGAGACCGGTGTAGATGCGATGGCGATTTCTGCCGGTAACGTGCATCTGCAAACCGACAAAGAAGGCGGTCTGGATGAGCCACGCATTCGCGCGATCGAGGCCTTGACCAATACGCCGCTGGTCATCCACGGCGGGTCTGGCGTGCCAGTGGCGCAGCGATCACATCTTGCACGGACGTCAAACATCTGCAAATTCAACATCGGCACCGAATTGCGCATGGCCTTCGGCTCAGCGCTCCGCGAGGCGGTAAACAGCGATCCCGAACGCTTTGACCGCAATCAAATCCTCAAAGACACCCACGACCCGCTGGTCGCGGTAACGCGTGGCGTCTTGAGGGCCTTTATGAAGGAAACATCATGATCCGTATTGGTATTCTCGGCTGTGGCCGTATCGGACAGGTCCATGCGCGCACTCTGCGCAGCATGGACGCCGCGCAGATTGTTGCTGTGTCCGATTTTTTCCCTGAAACTGCGGAAAAACTTGCGCGGGTTTGCGGAGCAGAGGTGCGCACCACGGATGCCATCATCGCCAGCGACGATATCGATGCCATCGTCGTCGGCACCCCGACAGACACCCATTTTGATATCATCAAGGCCGCCGCAAAAGCTGGCAAAGCAATCTTTTGCGAGAAGCCCGTTGATATGTCCGCCGACAACATCCGCATCTTGATAGGGCACGTCGAAGAAACAGGCGTTGCGTTTTTCACGGCCTTCAATCGCCGTTTCGACCCCAGCTTCGCCAATGTCCAAAAGCGCATTGTCGCGGGTGAAATCGGCAGCGTCGAGATTGTCACCATCCTGAGCCGCGACCCCTCGCCGCCGCCGATCGGCTATATCAAATCTTCTGGCGGCATTTTTCGCGATATGATGATCCACGACTTTGACATGGCACGATTCCTGCTGGGGGAGGATCCGATCAGCGTCTATGCGGTGGGGTCAGCCATCGTCGATCCTGAAATTGGCAAGGCTGGCGATGTCGATACCGCCGCCGTCACCCTCACCACGGCGTCTGGCAAGATTTGTCAGATCAGCAACTCGCGCCGTGCGACGTACGGCTATGACCAACGCATCGAGGTGCATGGCTCCGCCGGTATGCTGCGCGCCACTAATGTCTTGGAAAACACAGTTGATGTCGCGACCGCAGACGGCTTTCGGACAGCCCCCACGATGAATTTTTTCCTAGAGAGGTATGAGCAAGCTTACGCCAATGAGATGAGGACCTTTGTGGCGCACCTGTCCGATTCAAGTGTGGCAATCCCGGGTATCTGGGACGGTCTGCGCGCCCAAATCTTGGCAGACGCAGCAGCCCAGTCACGCGAGACAGGCTTGCCGGTTTCCGTCTAAGCGGTCGTCCATGCGGCCACGACGCTTAATTCCTAAGGCCCGATCCGCGCGTCAGGCGCGTCGTGTTCGAGACCACGAACAATGAATTAGTCGACATTCCGATTGCCGCAGCCCACTGCGGCTGAAGTGGTTCTGCTTTTTAGGACAGTTTTGCGGCTTGGCTAAGATGCATCTGGTGTGTGTTCAT
>ERZ888423.2481-NODE-2481-length-13701-cov-7.096439_pt1 | contig 13701 bp, 14 predicted proteins | sample MGYA00520523_ERZ888423 | MGnify/ENA primary metagenome ERZ888423 (study PRJEB32303, sample SAMEA104408611) | aquatic metagenome | biome: Brackish water; feature: Pelagic; material: water | place: Baltic Sea | collected 2014-06-08T10:24:00 | depth 30,27 m ...
CCGCCGAGCTTCTTGTAGACGGCGCCGACGATAGGCGCAACGATCGAGCGCGGCGCGTATCCGCTGGCCACCGACATCGCTTTTGACGTGACCCCGGGAACCACGCGCATCTTGTTGCGGTCCAGGCCGTCCAGCGAGACCTTCGCGGTGTATTGGGTCGAGATCCACAGGAAATCGGGGATCAGACGCTCAACCAGCGACTGCTCGTCAGGGTTGGGTAGCTCGGTGCGTACCGGCCCCGGCGCCAGCACCGTGACGTGTACGCCCGTCGATTTCAGTTCACCCCGCAGCGATTCGCTGAAGGTGTTGGCGAACGCCTTTGTCGCCGCATACGTCGCATTGTTGGGGATCGGTGAGTTACCCGCTGCTGATCCGGAGATCAAAATGCCGCCGGCTCCCCGAGCCACCATGCCGGGCAACACCGCCAGCACGAGATCGTGAACACCGAGCACGTTGAGTGCGACCTGCTTGCGCTCGTCGGCCGGGTCGAGCGAGGCGACCGTTCCGAACGTCGCAGTGCCCGCGTTCGCGCACAGTATTGAGATGTTTCGGGTCGCCAGTTCCTCGCACAATCCGTCGCGTGCGGCTGGTTCGGCGAGGTCGACGGCGCGCACCTCAACCGTCACCCCGTAGCGCTCGCGCAGCCGGTCTGCCAGCGCGCTCAGCACATCCTCGCGTCGAGCCGTGATGATCAGGCTGTGGCCGCGGGCCGCGAGCTCGGCGGCCAGCGCCTCGCCGATATTCTGCGACGCACCGGTGACGACAGCCCGGGCATCCGTACTGGGAGCGGGTACTGGCATGGGCCGGACTATATCGTGGGCGTTCATGAGCGATCGTGGGCGTCCTATGAGCGAGTCGCCGCCTCCGGTCCGACCGTCGGTGGTCGCCGCGACATGGTCTCGCGTGTTGGCGTGGGCGCTGTGGGACTTCGGAGCGACGGCGATCAACGCGATCGTCGTAACGTTCGTGTTCTCCATCTACCTGACCAACACCGTCGGTGACGACCTGCCCGGCGACACCAGCCCGGCCAGTTGGCTGGGCCGCGCGCTGGCGTTGGCCGGATTGGTCGTTGCCCTGCTGGCGCCGGTCACGGGGGTTTGGGTCGACGCCCCCGTGCGCCGACGGCGCGTGCTCGCTGCGCTGACCGGGATGGTGGTCGTGCTGACCGCAGCGATGAGCCTCATCCGCGACGACCACCGGTATCTGTGGCCCGGCCTGATCCTGCTTGCCTGCACCGCAGCGTGCAGTGAGCTCGCCACCGTCCCCTACAACGCGATGCTGCGTCAGCTCTCGACACCGGCGAACTCCGGCCGGATATCGGGGTTCGGTTTGGGGCTCGGGTATTTCGGTAGTGTCTTGGCGCTGCTCGTGGTCTATTTCGGGTTCATCTCCGGCAGCGGGGACACCCGCGGACTGCTGAGCCTGCCCGTCGACGATGGCCAGAATGTACGGGCGGCCATGCTGCTCACCGCCGCGTGGTTCGCTCTTTTCGCCCTGCCCCTGCTCATATCGGTGCCCACGCCGACCCCGCAGGAGCCCTCCGAGCGCTTCAGCGTGCGCGGTGCCTACCGCAGGCTGTTCTACGAGGTCCGTCGTGAGTGGCGACGCGACCGCAACTTCGTCTACTTCCTGGGCGCCAGCGCGCTGTTCCGGGACGGGTTGGCCGGGGTGTTCGCGTTCGGCGCGGTGCTCGGCGTCAACGTCTACGGGGTGTCGGCCGCCGACGTGCTGTTGTTCGGTGTTGCGGCGTGTGTGGTGGCCGCGGTCGGGTCAGTACTGGGCGGCCATGCCGACGACTGGTTCGGTTCCAAGCAGGTGATCGTATTGTCGCTTTCGGCGATGATCGTCGCGGGACTCACTCTGACGATGTTGTCGGGGGTAAGGGCGTTCTGGGTCTGTGGCCTGTTGCTGTGCCTGTTCATCGGGCCGATTCTGTCGTCGTCACGGACGCTGCTGTTGCGAATGGCCGCCGAGGGCAAGGAAGGCGTCGCATTCGGGCTCTACACGACGACCGGTCGCGCGGCGTCATTCCTGGCGCCATGGCTGTTCTCCGTGTTCATCGACATCTTCGGCACCGACCGGGCCGGCATGGGCGGCTTGATGGCCGTCCTGCTGATTGGCTTGCTGGCGATGCTGGCGGTACGGGCGCCGCACTCGCGGGTGCGGCACTAAAGGGCCAGCCGGTCCGTCCCAGCCGGTCCTGGGATGTCTAGCCGGTCCGTCCCAGCCGGTTGTGGGATGTCTAGCCGGTCCGTACTAGCCGGTTGTGGGATGTCTAGCCGGTCGTCGTGCAGATGGTCAGGCCGATCCCGGTCCGCGACTCCACCTGAGCGCCGTTCACGGCGATCGAGCACGTCAGCTCTCGCCCGACGTTGATGATGCTCATGCTGGCTGAGCTGTCGGCGCTCAACGAGACCTGCTTGCTCCAGGGCAGCATCACGTTGAATTCGGTCTGCAGCAGGCCACCGGAGTCGACGTAGGTGATGTTGATGACCCGGCCGCTGCCCTGGACGGTGTACACCACGCTGTCCGTCGCGCCCGGAGTGGTGGTGTCGGTGGGAGGCGTCCGGGAGGGCCCCGTGGGCCCGGTTGGCTGCGGCAGGGTCGGCGGCGGCAACAGCGGTGTAGAGGGGGTCGGTGATGTCGTCGACGGGGTTCTCGTGGTTGTGGGGGGCGTGGAGAAGGTGGGCTCGGGCCGCGAGGGCAGCGGGGCCACCACGGTCTGCTGCTTGGAGCTGTTGACGATCACCAGAGCGATCACCAGCCCGACGACAGTAAGTACCGCGACCGCGGTGACGATCCACAGCCAGCGTGGGGACTTGGGGCCATCGGGCGGCGGTGGCTCGGCGTCGTTGCCCGGCGGATACTGCGATCCGTACTGCCCCGGCCCGGACGGGTCGTAGCCGTAGGGCGAATATGCGGGCAGGCTTTCGGTCGGGCGTGAGGGTGGTGCCTGATAGGACGGCCCGTACGCCGCTTGGCTTGCATAAGCCGGATCGGAATAACCGGGTTGGCCGTATCCGGGTTGCCCATATCCGGGGGGCTCATATCCGGTGGGGCCATAGCCGAACTGTTGCGTCGGCTCGTCACCGGTGCCGGAGCTCCTTTGCTCCTCGCGTCCGCGGTCCGTCATGCGCACCTCATGGCTGCAGGGTACCTGTGCGACTTCTCAGTGCGCTTTATCCGGCCCTGACCTGGCGGCGGGCTCCGAACATGCAGAATCAAGCATCGTGGCACAGCAGGTTCGCAGGGTGTACGGCGCTTCGATGTCGCCGGCCGCCACTGCGTTCGCCCACCTCGTCGACGACGTCGGATATCCGCGTGCTGTGCAGCGGTTCCTGCATGGCTGGCGGGCAAGCTCCTTGCGTGACGTCGAGTTGCCCGTCGAGGGCCCTTCTACTCGGGTGCTGCACTCGGCCGACGGATACTGGTTGGCCTGCCAGGTCGCCCCGAGGGTGGCACTCGCAGCCAGATCTGGGTGGTGACAACCGACCCTGATGACCGTGACGCACGCCGAATCGACCACTGGCGGTCCGACGCCGACGGCACCGCTGAGCTGATCGGCTGGGACGGCATGCTGGACCGCCGCTCCGGTGGTCGCCTGGTGGATGCCTGGGCTGGAGCGTCGTTGGTACGGCTCGGTCCGCGGGGGTACCGCGATCTGATCCTGTTGCGGGGCCTCACCGAAATCGCTCTGCTGCCTTTTGATCCCGGTTCGACCACAGACACCGGCATCATCCTGGACGACCAAAGCCCACGCAGGCTGCGTGCGGGTCCCGAGGGTGACGTCCTCGAGCTCTATCAGCCGGCGAAAGAATACGCCCCAACAGCACCGAAGGCTATGTGCGTGCGCTGGTGCGCAGCGAGAGCGGCTGTGGAACATGCACGGCGCCAGCGAGTTACAGATTCTTGAGTACGCCGACAACACGCTGCACGACCCGATCCCGCTGCCGGGCATGGTGGCCGGCGAGCTGAGCATGAGCGCTGGCGGGTCGATGCTGGCTGTGACGGTCGAGGGACCGGCGAAGCCGCCGACGGTCGAACTGGTCGACCCGAGGACCCGCGAGTGGGAGTCTGTCGACCGTGAACCCAGCGTGGGTCCGCTGTCGGCCGACCCCACGCTGGAAAGTGTCACCGCGCGCGACGGTCTGCAGTTCAGCGGATGGCTGTATCAACCCCCGCCCCGACCTACTGGAACAACTGTCGCCGCTGCCTCGTGCCCACGCAGTGACCGCGCCACTTCAGTTGGTGCACGGACTCAGTGACACCAACGTGCCGCCCAGGGAGTCGCAGCAGATGTTCGAAGCACTCACCGCAGTCGGCAGGCGGGCGGAACTGCTGCTGTTCGACGACGACGGCCACGCGATCGATAAACGGGAGAATCGGGCGTTCCTGCTGAAAGCCATGATGGCCTGGCTCACCGACGCGTTCGTCGGCTGACTTGGCAGGTTTATCGAAAGTGTCTGCCGGGTAACACTGTCGAAGCCGCGCGACAGCGAGGTGCGTAGACGGAGGAGGCATGGCATGAGAGGAACTCTCGGCGTCATAGTGCTCGTCTGGTTGGTGATCGGTGTCGTCGCCGCTTATCAACGGGACTACTTCACAGGTGGCGAAGCCAATTGCGCCACAGCGGGCAGCATCGCGCTCACGGTGGTCGCAGGACCGCTTAACTATTTGGGGGTCAATCCCAGAGTCACCAATTGCCAGATTCCGCAACCCAGTCAGTAGTCCGCTGGCTGGCTGACTCGCAGAACGGAAATGGAGTAGCCATGATCGCCTTAGGTGCTGTCCTGCTGATCCTTGGAATGTTGTTCGGCATTCCGATCCTCACCTACATCGGCGTCGTACTGCTCGTAGTTGGTGCCGTGTTCTGGCTTCTCGGCTCCGTTGGTCGCCCGATCGGTGGCCGGAAAGTTTGGTATTAGCGCCTAACGACGAAGGCGACCGGTCGAGGTCAACGCGGCGACCGTCATAGCTCTCAGGACAGCCCGCGAGTTGGCCTCGGCCGCTTCCATGGTGTCGGGTTTGGCCTGGGTCTTGATGGCGGTGGGTTTGGCCGCCTGAGGTTTCACACTGTGCGAGGTGGAGTTCAGCAGACCGAACGTGGCGTGAGCGGTCAGTCGCGCATCAGCCTCGGTCAGGCCGGGGTCGCGGCTGCGCAACACGTCGACCCAGATTTCGACGTATTGCCGCTGTTGGCGACGGACCTGCCGTTTGGCGGCCGGCGGTAGGTGGCCTAGGTCGCGGTCCTGGATGCGGATCAGGTCGGATTCGCCTAGCGCGAAGTCCAGGTGGAAGTCGATCAATCCCTCAAGTGCGGATTCGGCATCATCGGTTCGACTGACCACCTCGTTCGCTCCGGTCAGCAGTCGGGTGCTGATTCCGACCAGCAGCTCCACCAGCAGTGCTTCCTTGTTGGGGAAGTGCCGGTAGATCGCGGGCCCGCTGACCCCGACTGCGGCGCCGATGTCTTCGAGGCGCACGGCGAGGTAGCCGTGCTGGGCCATCAGTCTCTCGGCGGCAGTGATCAGCTGGCTGCGGCGATCGGATTTGGCCCTGCTGCGCCGCGAGGCCACCTCGGGCGGGAGTTCCGGCGGACTCTGGGCGGTCATGACGCAACCTCCTGCCGATGGTGGACACCGAGAGTTAATGGTGATTAACATATCATCGGTTAGTCTCGATTAACTCAACTGAGGCGGATTCAGCGATGGCAGCGCAGGCATCACATCATGACGAGCATGTCGCGCTGGTCGAGCAGTTGCGGAGCAAGCTCGCCACCGCGGCTCTCGGCGGCTCCGAACGCTCTCGCGAGCGACATGTGAGCAGAGGCAAATTGCTGCCGCGTGACCGTGTCGACGGACTGCTCGACCCCGGCAGCCCCTTCCTCGAGTTGGCTGCATTGGCGGCCGACGGCATGTACGACGACGAATGCCCGGGGGCGGGAATGATCGCCGGGATCGGCAGGGTGTCGGGCCGTGAATGCATGATCGTGGCCAACGATGCGACGGTCAAAGGTGGCACGTACTACCCGATCACCGTCAAGAAGCACCTGCGGGCGCAGGAGATCGCGGCACAGAACCAGTTGCCATGCCTGTATCTGGTGGACTCCGGGGGTGCGTTCCTGCCCCGGCAGGACGAGGTCTTTCCCGACCGTGAACACTTCGGACGCATTTTCTTCAACCAGGCGACGATGAGCGCCAAAGGAATTGCGCAGATTGCGGCGGTGCTGGGCTCATGTACCGCCGGCGGAGCCTACGTCCCGGCGATGAGCGATGAGGCCGTCATCGTGCGTCACCAGGGCACCATCTTCCTCGGCGGTCCGCCACTGGTGAAGGCCGCCACCGGTGAGGTCGTCACCGCCGAGGAACTCGGTGGCGGCGATCTGCACTCCAAAGTCTCCGGCGTGACCGACCATCTCGCCCACGATGATCGCGACGCGTTGCAGATCGTGCGCCGGATAGTGAGCACCTTGGCCCCGCCAAGCGAGCCGCCCTGGAAGGTGACGCCCACGGTAGAACCGACTGCCGATCAGGCCGAGCTCTATGACGTCGTGCCCGTCGATTCGAGAGTGCCCTACGACGTGCACGAGGTCATCAACCGCATCGTCGACGGACCTTCCCCCGGCGCTTCGCCTGCCCAAGGTGGCGAATTCGCCGAGTTCAAAGCCGACTACGGCACCACGCTGGTCACCGGATTCGCACGCATTCACGGCCACCCGGTGGGCATCATTGCAAACAACGGCGTGCTGTTCGGCGAATCAGCAGTCAAGGGTGCGCATTTCATCGAACTGTGTGACAAGCGTGTCATCCCATTGCTTTTCCTGCAGAACATCTCGGGGTTCATGGTCGGGCGCGACTACGAGGCGGGTGGCATCGCCAAGCATGGTGCCAAGATGGTCACAGCGGTGGCCTGCGCGCGGGTCCCCAAGCTGACCGTCGTGATCGGGGGTTCCTATGGTGCCGGAAACTACTCGATGTGTGGCAGGGCGTATTCGCCGCGCTTCCTGTGGATGTGGCCCAACGCGCGGATCTCGGTGATGGGTGGTGAGCAGGCGGCTTCGGTGCTGGCCACGGTCCGCGGCGAAATGACCGCGGAGGAAGAAGAGGCGTTCAAGGCGCCGATCCGCACGCAGTACGAGGATCAGGGCAATCCCTACTACTCGACCGCACGACTCTGGGATGACGGGGTCATCGATCCCGCCGATACCAGAACCGTTGTCGGGCTGGCTCTCTCGGTTGTCGGGCAAGCACCGCTCGAACCCGTTTCCTACGGCGTATTTCGGATGTGACCACAATGGCACAAGGTTTGGGGACACAAGGTTTGCGGACACAAGGTTTGGGCATGGGTTGCGGCACAGGTTTCGATACGGTTCTCGTCGCCAACCGTGGGGAGATCGCAGTCCGGGTCATTCGTTCGTTGCGATCCATGGGAATTCGCTCGGTGGCGGTGTTCAGCGATGCCGACGCGAGCGCGCGCCATGTTGCAGAAGCAGATATCGCTGTCCGCATCGGTCCGGCGCCCGCCCGGCAGAGCTATCTGTCGATCGATGCGCTGCTGTCGGCGATCGAGCGCACCGGGGCGCAGGCAGTCCACCCCGGCTACGGGTTCCTTTCGGAGAACGCGCAATTCGCTGAAGCCTTGAATTCGGCAGGTGTGGTGTTCATCGGACCGCCCGTAGCGGCGATCCAGACCATGGGGGACAAGATCTCGGCGAAGGCGGCGGTGTCGGCCTTCGGTGTGCCCGTAGTGCCGGGTATCTCGCGACCGGGCCTGACCGATGCTGACCTGATCGGCGGAGCGGCCGACGTCGGATACCCGGTGCTGGTGAAACCGTCAGCAGGTGGCGGCGGCAAGGGCATGCGCGTGGTCCACGACGCCGCCGATCTCCCCGCTGCCCTCCTCTCGGCACGACGCGAGTCGGCATCGGCATTCGGCGACGACACGCTGTTCCTCGAGCGGTTCGTTCTCAACCCCCGCCATATCGAAGTGCAGGTGCTCGCTGACAATCACGGCACCGTCGTGCACCTTGGCGAACGCGAATGCAGTCTGCAGCGACGGCATCAGAAGGTGATCGAAGAATCGCCGTCACCGCTGCTCGACGTTGCGACCCGGGCCCGCATCGGCGCTGCCGCGTGTGACACCGCGCGCAGCGTGGACTACACCGGTGCCGGCACCGTGGAGTTCATCGTCTCCGCCGACCAACCCGACGAGTTCTTCTTCATGGAGATGAATACCCGTCTGCAGGTGGAGCATCCGGTCACCGAGATGGTCACCGGCTTGGACCTAGTCGAACTGCAAGTGAGAATCGCGGCAGGGGAGAAGTTGCCGATCGGCCAGGACGCCATCCGACTGGACGGCCACGCCATCGAAGCGCGCGTGTACGCCGAGGATCCCGCCCGGGGATTCCTACCAACAGGCGGTCACGTCATCGCCCTGCGGGAGCCCGCGGGACCGGGAATCAGGGTGGACTCAGGGTTGGCCGACGGCACAGTGGTCGGCAGTGACTACGACCCGATGCTGGCCAAGGTCATCGCCCACGCCGACGACCGGGCCACCGCGCTGCGCGAACTCGACGCGGCACTGGCTGATACCGCGGTTCTCGGGCTGACCACCAACATCGAGTTCCTTCGCTTCCTGCTGGCAGATCCAGACGTTGCCGCGGGGCGACTGGACACCGGGCTGCTGGATCGCCGTACGCCGGATTTCGCACCTGTCCCGCCCGGCGACGACGAGCTGATTGCCGCGGCGGCCTACCGGTGGTTGCAGTCCTGGCCCGTCGCGCCTGCCCGCCTGTGGGATGTGCCATCGGGATGGCGCATCGGCGGGTGCGCTCCGACCACGGTCAGATTGCGAGCGGGGGACAGGACAGACCACGTCGCACTCACCGGTTCGCCTGAGCATGCGACCGTCACCGTCGAAGATGGCGAGAACCGCACCCTGCGTGCATCTCTGGAACACAACAGGCTCACGGTCACCATCGATGGTCTGCGCACCAGTTACCTCGCGGCCGCGGACGGCGATCACGTGTGGCTGGCCCGGGCCGGTCGCGTGGTGGTGATCGAGGAGGTGCGCGAAGCGCCCGTGCGCCCCGACGAAGAACACAGTGGTGACGCCGAGCTGACCAGCCCCATGCCGGGTGCGGTTGTCGCCGTCGGCGTCGCGGACGGCGAGCGTGTCGAGGCGGGAGCGGTGGTGGTTACTGTCGAGGCCATGAAGATGGAGCACGCGCTCACCGCACCGGTCGACGGTTTGGTGGAACTGATCGTCAGCGCGGGCGAACAGGTGAAGGTGGGCCAGGTGCTGGCCCGGATAACGACAACCGAGGAGCCGCAACCGTGACCGATTCTCATGGGACCAATTCTGTTGGGACTGACTTTCTGTCTACCGGCACATTGCCTGACCACTACGAGCAGCTGGCCAAGACCGTGCGGGATTTCGCCCAGAGCGTGGTGGCTCCGGTGGCGGCCAAACACGACGAAGAGCACTCGTTCCCCTACGAAGTAGTGGCCGGCATGGCCGACATGGGGCTCTTCGGCCTTCCGTTCCCCGAGGAATACGGCGGAATGGGCGGCGACTACTTCGCGCTCTGCCTGGCTCTCGAGGAACTCGGCAAGGTCGACCAGAGTGTCGCGATCACACTGGAGGCCGGTGTGTCCCTGGGTGCCATGCCGGTCTATCGCTTCGGAACTGAGGAACAGAGGCAGGAGTGGTTGCCGCTGTTGGCCAGTGGCAAGGCGCTTGGTGCGTTCGGGTTGACCGAGGCGGGCGGCGGCAGCGACGCGGGGGCCACCAAGACGACCGCGAAGTCGGATGGCTCGAGCTGGGTGATTAACGGCAGCAAGCAGTTCATTACAAACTCGGGCACCGATATCACCAAGCTGGTGACGGTCACCGCGGTTACCGGGGAAGCAGGTAACAAGAAAGAGATTTCGTCGATCCTGGTGCCGGTACCCACGCCGGGCTTCACCGCCGAGCCGGCTTACAACAAGGTGGGCTGGAACGCCTCCGATACCCACCCGCTGAGCTTCGACGACGTACGGGTGCCGCAGGAGAACCTGCTGGGCGAGCGCGGGCGCGGGTATGCCAACTTCCTGCAGATCCTTGACGAGGGACGCATCGCGATCGCCGCAGTGTCGGTCGGCGCGGCGCAGGGCTGCGTGGACGAGAGCGTCAAGTACTCCAAGGAGCGGGTGGCTTTCGGCCGGGCGATCGGAACCAACCAGGCGATCGCGTTCAAGATCGCCCGGATGGAGACCAGGGCGCATGTCGCCCGCGCGGCATATTACGACGCGGCCGCGCTGATGCTTGCCGGTAAACCGTTCAAGAAGCAGGCTGCGATCGCCAAGTTGGTGGCCAGCGAGGCGGCTATGGACAACGCCCGCGACGCCACTCAGATCTTCGGTGGCTACGGATTCATGAACGAATACCCGGTCGCCCGGCACTACCGCGACAGCAAGATCCTCGAAATCGGGGAGGGTACAACCGAAGTCCAACTGATGCTGATCGGTCGGGAGCTTGGCCTGTGAGTACAGCTAGCCACGACGGCAACAAGGTAGTCGTTCAGCGCGGGCTGTGGTTCGAGGAGTTCGAGATTGGTGTGCGCTACCTGCACCGGCCCGGACGCACCATCACAGAGGCCGACAACGTCCTGTTCACCACGCTGACCATGAACACTCAGGCGCTGCACTTGGATGCCGCGTTCGCCGATGCGTTGCCACCCTTCAACCAGCGACTGGTCAACTCGATGTTCACGTTGTCCACGATGGTGGGGCTGTCGGTCGCGCAGCTCACCCAGGGCACGATCGTCGGCAATCTGGGCTTCAGCGAGGTCGCCTTCCCCAAACCGCTGTTCCACGGCGACACGCTTTACGCCGAGACGGAGATCACCGACAAGCGCGAATCCAAGAGTCGTCCGGGCGAGGGCATCGTCACGTTCGCGCACACCGGTCGCAATCAACACGGTGACGTGGTCGCTACCGCGTCGAGGAAGACCATGATGCGTTTGCGCCCGGTGGCAGAGCTCTGATGGCTCCCGCACGCGGAAGGCGAATCGGCCTGGGCAGCAAAGGTCCAGGCTGGCTGTTCTGCCCGGCCGACCGGCCCGAGCGATTCGGAAAAGCCTCCGCCGCAGCTGATGTCGTTATCCTGGATCTGGAAGACGGCGTCGCGGCCAAGGACCGGGAAGCCGCGCGCAAGGCACTTATCGATACCCCACTCGACCCGGCCCGGACGGTAGTCCGTGTCAACCCGGTTGCTACACCCGACCATGTTCTGGATGTCCAGGCAATCAAGGCCACTCATTACACCACCGTGATGCTGGCGAAGTCCGAGACCGCCGAACAGGTTGCCTCGCTGGCACCCCTCGACGTTGTGGTGCTGGTTGAAACCCCACTCGGGGCGCTGGCTGTCACCGAGATCGCGCAGGTCGATAACGCGTGCGCGGTGATGTGGGGCGCTGAGGACCTCTTCGCTGCCACCGGCGGTACCGCGAACCGCTGGCCCGACGGCAGCTACCGTGATGTCGCCAAACATGTTCGTTCGCAGAGCCTTCTGGCCGCGAAGGCCTACGGGCTGATGGCGCTCGACTCGGTATACCTCGACATCAAGGACCTCGACGGTCTACGCGCCGAAACCGATGATGCGGTTGCGGTCGGGTTTGACGCCAAGGTCGCCATCCATCCCAGCCAGGTTGCCGTCATCCGCGCAGGTTACGCGCCCAGCGACGATCAGATCGTCTGGGCGCGAGCTGTTCTCGCCAGGGCAAGTTCCGAACGCGGCGTGTTCCAGTTCGAGGGTCAGATGGTCGACATGCCGGTGCTGCGGCGCGCCGAGCGCATCGTGGCGTTGGCGCCGAGCTCCGGGGCGTTGGCGCCGAGCTCCGGGGCGTTGGCGCCGAACTCCGGGGAGTAGCTCACCGGCGTTTGGCGGCAGCCAATCTGGCGGCGAACTCAGGTGACTCGATCGACACGGACTGAGGGCCGATCTCGACGTCGACGGCCAGACGGTGCTGATCGAGGTCCACGGTCCCCGGGTTCACGGTGGCCCGCATCGATGCCTTGGTCGCCATGACCACATCGCGCGGCGCGGATGCGGGGCCGGCCGCCAAGGCGCGGGCGGCTGCTACCGCATCCTCAGCGACTTCCAGGGCCAGCCCGTGGCGGACGGCCGTGTCTGCGTCGAAGCGCATCCCGAACAGCAGCGCCGCCCTTGCCGCCTGGGGCCCGATCGCCCGCTGCAGCATCCATGTCGCGCCGCCGCCGGGGTGGATGCCCAGCTTCTGGAACCGAGGGTCGAACATCGCCGACGGACCAGCGATGCGCACGTCAGCTGCCAGCGCCAGGTTCAGACCCGCCCCTACCGCAGGGCCGTTGACCGCGGCGATCGTGGGCAGCGTGCACTGCGCGACTGCGAGGAAGCCGTCGTAGATCACGCGCAATCCGTCCTCGGTCGCCTCGCCTAGAGCAGTCAGATCCGCGCCCGCACAGAACGCCTTGCCGGCGCCGGTCACGATCACTGCGTGGACTCCCGCGTCGGCCTCTGCGGCCTCGATGGCAGCGCGAAGCGCCGCTGAACTTTCCGCGGTCACTGCGTTGCGTCGGTCGGCATCGTTGACGGTGATGAGCGCGACCCGGTCATCGACCTGGGTCAGTACAAGTTCAGACACGGGCCCAGCGTAGCTGCGTGGATCTCCGGTGCCGCTGGCCTAAAGCTTGCGCGGCAGTGCGGCGGCCCTCACGTCGTTGCCGACGGTCAGCGCGATATGCACGCCGAGTCGGTTGTCGGCTTCGTGGCGGGTCCACTGGGTAGTGACGTCCTCGCCGTACTTGATCGGCCGTCGGTATTCGATGACTGCCCGGTAGGGCGGTGTGCAGACGTTCGGCACCAGAGCCATCGCCTCGTGGATGGCGTGCCAGTAGGCGGTCTTGGTGACGTGTTCAAAGACGTCGATGTCGCTGCGGCGTAGGGGAAATGGCATGCTCTCGTCCGCGTCGGTGGGGTGCTGCAGCCAGGGGCGCCACGTGAGCCGATGGACGTCGGTGGTGGACGCATCGCGCTCGATCAGCGGGTCTGAGACACGTTGCGGCGTCAGCGGCGTCGAGTTGATCGCAATCCAGAAGCCTTGGGTCTCGATGCGACCGCCGTCGCTGCCTACGAGATCGACCCGCATCGTGCACCACCGCGACGACAGCCCAGAGCACCACCGACTGAACGAGACGTCATTGGGAAACTCGATCGGTTCGATCACATCGATGACGGTGCGCTGGACGAGCCGGTGTGGGTGATCCTCCGATTCGCCGGCGTCGACGAGATTCTGGGAGCCGACCTCCTGGATGTAACGGGCTATGCCGTCGAGGCGCAGGTGGAGGTTCCCGTCGAGGTCCCAGGTCGCATTGGCCACGCGGTGCGGTAGACGTACCCAGCCGTGCGCAAAGCACTCAGGCGATGGTCGATGTCACTGGTGGTCGATGTCACTGGTGGGCATCGGGGTCAGCCTACGGCTCGCCGTTGGCGGGTGGCACGTCGTTTTGGGGCGGCCCGTCGTTCTCGGGAAGCTGGCCGTTTTCGGGAAGCGGGTCACTGTCGGGTGGGTCGCCGGTTTCGGGAAGCGCGTTGCGGTCGGGCGGGTCGTCGTTTTCGGGAATTTGGTCGTTTTCGGGTGGGCCGTTTTTGGGTAGGAGGTATTTCTCGGGGTGGTGGTAG
>ERZ888423.2482-NODE-2482-length-13698-cov-4.787583_pt1 | contig 13698 bp, 13 predicted proteins | sample MGYA00520523_ERZ888423 | MGnify/ENA primary metagenome ERZ888423 (study PRJEB32303, sample SAMEA104408611) | aquatic metagenome | biome: Brackish water; feature: Pelagic; material: water | place: Baltic Sea | collected 2014-06-08T10:24:00 | depth 30,27 m ...
TGGAAGTTATGAAGGCAATGACGGATATTGGAAATCCGAATTCAGTTACAGATGCAGCGGTTGGTGCAATGTGTGCGAGAACAGCAGTACATGGAGCTTACCTCAATGTGCGCATAAATTGCAAGGATTTCTCTGATTCGGATTATGTAGAAAAGATGCTAAAGAATTCTACAGCCTTGTTAGGCAAGGCTGTAGAATTGGAGAAAACTATTTTGGAAATGGCAGAACTAAAGATGTAAATCGGCTTCAATTACCTTGGCGTGTAAGTCGTAGTCTGTAGCAGATTCTACTAAAACTTTACAGAAATCACCCACACGTAAATAGCCTTCAGAAACAGGAATGAGCACTTCGTTGTCAACATCTGGACTGTCGAATTCTGTTCTACCGATATAGAAGTCTCCCTCTACTTTATCAATAATTACTTTAAACTCCTTTCCTATGCGCTCTTGATTGAGCTCATAGGAGATAGAGCGCTGAATATCCATAATATCGTTGGCTCTCTCTTGTTTTGTTTGCTCATCTACATCATCTTCAAGTAGATAGGCATGTGTATTTTCTTCATGACTATAGGTGAAACAACCCAATCTTTCAAATCGCGATTTTTCAACCCAATTTGAAAGTATTTCGAAGTCTTCATTCGATTCTCCCGGATAGCCTACAATAAGTGTAGTTCGAATAGTAATTCCGGGAACCACTTTTCGAATACGCTCAATTAATTTTTCGGTTTTTTCTTGGGTTGTGCCTCTGCGCATTGATTTCAAAACTGAATCAGAAATATGCTGTAGCGGAATGTCTATATAGTTGCAGATTTTTTCTTCCTCTCTTATTACTTCTAAAATATCTTCTGGAAATCCGGTTGGAAAAAGGTAATGGAGTCGAATCCATTCTATTCCCTCAACCTTGACCAACTCGCGTAATAATTCAGCTAGATTTCTTTTTTTGTATATATCAAGACCGTAATAGGTTAAATCTTGAGCAATCAGAATGAGTTCTTTCACTCCCTTTGCAGCGAGCTTTTCGGCTTGAACCACCAGTTTATCGATAGGCGTAGAAATATGCTTTCCTCTCATTAGAGGAATGGCACAAAAAGAGCAAGGTCTATCGCAACCTTCAGATATTTTTAGGTATGCAAAATGAGAGGGGGTTGTGAGAAGGCGCTGGCCGACTAGCTCATGCTTGTAGTCTGCTCCTAATGTTTTTAGTAAACGTGGGAGATCTCTAGTTCCGAACCAATCGTCGATATCTGGAATCTCTTTTTGAAGTTCAGGCTTATAGCGTTCAGACAAGCAGCCTGTAACATAGACTTTTTCTACCTTTCCTCTGCTTTTTAAGTCTGAAAAGTGGAGTATGGTGTCAATAGATTCTTGCTTGGCATTGTCGATAAATCCGCAAGTGTTGATAACAATAATATTTCCTTCTTCTGACTCGTGAACTACTTCTTTTCCATTGGCTTCTAATTGTCCCATTAGGACTTCAGAATCATAAATATTTTTGGAGCAACCCAAGGTTACCACATTGATTTTCTTTTTGCCTGTTCCTCTTGTCCTCATATTGATAGTATAATCATAAAAAAAGCCCATCAAAAATTGATGGGCTAAAATATAAGCTTGAATAAAATTACTTCGACTTTATTTCAGCTACAACTTCAAATTCAATCTCAGTATTCACTTCTCTATGAAGGCGAACCTTAGCAGTGTATTTTCCAACACTTTTAATGGTTGTACCGGGAATTTGAATGAATTTCTTGTCGATTTGAATACCTGCTCTGCTCAATTCAAGAGCTAAATCGGAATTGGAAAGCGAACCAAATAATTTGTTTCCACGTCCAACTTTCGCTACCATTTTCAGAGCAACTTCTCTCAGTTTCTCAGACTGAGCCTTTGCATCCTCAATGAGTTTAGCCTCTTTGTGTGCGCGCTGACGAAGGTTTTCAGCTAGAACTTTTTTCGCAGAATCGGTAGCCAAAGTAGCCATTCCTTGAGGAATGAGATAATTGCGACCAAATCCGTTTTTTACAATGATAACATCGTCTTTAAAGCCGAGGTTATCTACATCTTGGTTAAGAATTACTTGCATGGCTTACTTTAAATTATCGGTTACATAAGGCATCAAAGCAAGATGGCGAGATCTCTTAATGGCTTGCGAAAGTTTACGCTGATACTTTAGGCTTGTACCAGTAAGACGACGAGGTAGGATTCTTCCTTGCTCATTCACAAATTTCAATAAGAAATCTGGGTCTTTATGGTCAATGTATTTAATTCCTGTTTTCTTGAAAAAACAAAAACGGTTTTTTGTATTTGTTTCAATAGCTATGGGCTGCAAATAGCGAATTTCGCTTTGCGATTGGCCTGAAGCTGCTTGTAAATCACTCATTTATTTTGGTGTTATGCGTTAGACTTGGCTTTGTTTCTCCGACTTTCGGCATATGCTAAAGCATATTTGTCGAGGGCAACGGTTAAAAATCTCATGATGCGCTCATCGCGCTTAAGATTCACTTCCAATCCATTGATGTGCTCTCCATCCATCTCGAATTGTAGAAGCTCGTAAAAGCCGCTTTTTTTCTTCTCAATAGGATAGGCTAGCTTTCGCAGACCCCAGTTCTCGCTGTGCACCACCTTGCCGCCATTGGCTTCGATGATACCCCTGAACTTGTCTACCGTTTCCCTTACCTGCTCGGCAGATAAGACGGGATTCAAAATGAAAACGGTCTCGTAATGACTCATTTGGGTTATAACTTTTTGATTAATACTCCATTGCATTTTGCAAAGGGACGGCAAAGATACTATTTTTATGAAAATGAAAAAGGGTTCTATTAAAATTCGATTCGAATTAATCTATTCTTCTAATTTGTAGACGATTTGGAAGTAATTTCCGCCCATCTAAAGTCATCAATGCTCGCATTTTTCCGTTCAAATAAGTTTCTATCTCTTGCCAGCAATGGTAGTTCTGCTGTATTGGGAGTGCTCCGATTTGGCATAACTGCCCGATTGTTAGCACCTAATGAATTTGGAATCTGGGCCTTTTTTCTGATGTTTTATTCTTTGTTCGATATGCTAAGAACTGGCTTATTGAGCAATGTAGTTGTTAAGAAATGGTCTGAGACCGATAATCCGGAAAAGCATAAGAATATCATGGGTGCCACTTGGCAGTTGGCAGGTGGGCTAAGTTTGGGTTTGAGTTTGCTCTCGATTTTGGGATTAATAGTCTTAAAGCAAATTGATGCAGGGGAAGCCTATATTCTAACGGCTTTATATTTTGCTCCATCTATGATGCTGAGTTTACCTCAGACAGTGGCAACTTGGTTGCTTAGTGCACAAATGAAATTTGACTCTTTACTTGGTCTTCGTTTGGCATTGCAAATTCCTGCTATTTTACTCACTCTTGCGCTCTATTGGTTCTTTCCAATTATGAAGTGGTATGGTTATGTCCCTCTTCATGCCATTTTTATCATTCAACTTATATCTACCGCATGGGTGTCGGCCATCTGCTTGGTTATGGGTTGGGGTGGATTTTCATATTTGAAACGAGGCACTGCCAAGTTGAGAAAAGAATTAGTAGACTTCGGGAGATATAGCATGGGCACATCAATAAGTACCCATTTGTTAAAGAGCTCAGATACTTTTTTACTCATGCCATTCAGAGGTCCAGTAGCCGTTGCCTTGTACAATATTCCTGAAAGACTACTGCAGATTTTGGAAATCCCTGTTCGCTCAGTGGTACAAGCTACCTTCCCAAAATTGGCTAGGGTTTTTCACAAGAATCCAGATGATTTTAATCGCACTCTTCATGGAGAAACCTTCATTTTAACCATCGGAATGCTCCCAGTTGTTATCGCTGTCCTCTATTTCGCAGATACTTTAGTCTTATGGCTCGGTGGAGCAAACTATGCTGATTCAGCAAATGTGTTAAGAGTTTTTGCTATTTATACAGCCTTGGTGCCAATGGATAGGTATGCGGGTATTGCCATGGATGCGATGGGTAAACCAGAGCTAAACTTCAGAAAAGTTATTATTATGTTGTTAATAAACTTGGTGGGAGATATTGTTGTTTTAGCCTTGGGCTATGGCGTATTAGCCGTCTCACTCGTGTCTGTTTTGACCTTTGCAATGGGTGTTTTTTATGGGTATTATTTACTCCTTAAAACTACCGAAATACCTTTAAAAACAGTCCTTTCCATGGGTTATGAAGGACTAATGCGTAGAATTGGCACTGGATCAAGAAGTTAATTTTTTTTTTTGAAAGTTTCCCATATTAGGAAATTCTAATATTTTTGCACTCACTACCTTATTTACTAACAATAGAGTGCTACGAATTTTTATTATAGAAGACGACGAGATGTATGGCAAAGTGCTGAGACACCAATTGTCGTTGAATCCAGAGAATGAGGTTAGCCTTTTTCAGTCTGGTAAAGAATTCCTCAAGCACCTTCATCAAAAGCCAGATTTAATCACTTTGGATTATTCCTTGCCCGACATGACTGGTCAAGAAGTTTTGAAGCGTATTGTTGACTTTGACAAAGACTTACCTGTCGTTATTGTTTCTGGACAAGAAGATATTGGCACAGCGGTAAGCTTGTTACGCGAAGGGGCATACGATTATATTGTTAAGGACGAGAATACCAAAGACAGACTTTGGAATATGGTGAATCGCATTCAGAATAGATCTGAATTGGTTCATGAGGTAGAGCGTCTACGAGAAGAGGTTACGGCAAAATATGATTTCAGTAGTATAAAGGGAAATTCGGATGTATTAAAGAAGGTCTTCCGTTTAATCGAGAAATCCATTCAAACAAATATTACGGTTTCTATAACAGGGGAGACTGGAACAGGAAAAGAACAGGTTGCCAAAGCAATTCACTACAACTCTTCCGCTCGAAAAAGGCCCTTTGTTGCTGTGAATATGGCGGCTATTCCGAAAGATTTGGTGGAAAGTGAGTTGTTCGGATATGAAAAAGGAGCTTTCACAGGTGCAAATACCCGGAAAATTGGACGCTTCGAAGAGGCAAACAACAGTACCCTATTTCTAGATGAAATTGGAGAGCTTGATTTACATGTTCAGGCAAAACTTCTGCGCGTTCTTCAAGAAAAAGAAATTACCCGTTTGGGTAGCAATACGCCAGTTAAAGTAAGCTCTAGAATCATTGTGGCAACCCAAAAGAACTTAGCCGAAGAGGTGAGGAAAGGCAATTTTAGAGAAGATTTGTATTTCAGATTACTTGGTTTACCGATAGAACTTCCTCCTCTGAGAGAAAGAGGGAATGACATTATTATTCTTGCTAAATTCTTTGCAGACGAGTTTTGCAAAGAGAATAAATTACCCAAAGTATCCATAACAACAGAAGCCCAGAACAAAATGGTCAACTATCGATGGCCTGGAAACGTACGCGAACTAAAGGCTGTAGTAGAGTTGGGGGTGGTATTATGCGATGATGCTGTGATCACAGATGAAAATTTGAACTTTCACACTTCCGACGACATTGGAAGTTTCATGAATGAAGAATTGATTTTAAGAGAATACACCAATCGAATTATCAAATACTATCTGAATAGATATGACAACAATGTGGTTCGGGTTGCTGATATTTTAGATATCGGAAAGTCAACAATATACCGTCTAATTAGGAATGAAGAAATTATTATCTAGTTATGGTAGATGAGCAATTATTCAGTTTGAGGCAATTGGAAGAGCTTGCAAGTGGAAGTGAAGACTTCGTTCAGAGCATGATCGAAACCTTTATTGAGCATTCGCCTAAACAGGTGCACGATGTAGTAGAGGCCTATGAAAATAGAAATTATAAGGCAATGGGCGATGCGGCTCATAAAATCAAGCCTTCGTTAGACTTATTTGAGATTAAAGGCTTGAAGGATGTTATACGAAGAATTGAAAAGCAAGGACGACATGGTGATGTTGAACCTACTTTAGCGAAAGAAATAGCATTGTTTAGAGACACAACCATTGCAGCAATAGAGGCAATGAAAAGCAGTATTCAAGAAGAACCAACCGAACCCTAACCTACTATAAATTGTATGTACTAGATACCACAGGAAAGCATGTTTTAATCATTGACGATGAGCCAGTGATGCTTAAACTCCTTGAGCAAATTCTCAAATCGAAGTATGTTGTAGATACTCAGGAAAATGGGAAAGATGCGTTGGAATGGCTTTATTCTGGAAATATTCCCGATCTGATTGTGGCGGACTTAAAAATGCCTGAATTGGACGGATTTGAGTTTATTCGATTGATTCGTTAAAGTGGGTACTTTGCCGACTTACCTTTGATCGTTCTATCTGGAGAGGAGAGTAGTTCTAAGAGAATTCGTTGCCTAAAACTAGGCGCTAATGATTATCTAATCAAACCCTTTAATCCTGAAGAATTATCGCTGCGTATTGAAAACCTCTTGAGATTAAAAATGTAAATGGAATCTACTCTAAAATATGAAAAGCCTTTAGTGGTGTATATTGGAGAAGATGCTTCAGTAATTCAGTCATTATCTGAATCCGAAGATCTTGGATTTCGTTTGTTTGCTAATGGACTAGCTTTTAAATCCTTCTTGGCCAAGGGGCAAAAGATCGATTTGGTTCTTAGCGAAGTTGAGCTCAAAGGATTAAATGGAGAAGAGCTATTCGATGAATTGAAGGACTTATTACAAGAACGTCATATTCCTTTTGGTCTTTTGTCTTTAGCGAAAAAGAGTTCGGAAAGAGAAGGTTTATTGCAAAAAGGCATAGCGGAGTTGTATCTCAAACCATTGGATGTAGACAACCTCTTGAGGCGATTATCCTTTGTAACAAAAATGTGTTACCTACCGAAGGTTGTTCTTCAAAATGACAAGAAAAAACGCGTGTCATATCGCAATAATTATCGCATTCCAATTTGGAAGCGATTAGTTGATATTGTCGCAGCATCAGTGGCTTTGCTATTGGCATCACCCGTGCTTATCTTCGCAGCCTTAGCAATTAAAATTGAATCTCCAGGAAGATTTTTTATATATCAAAAAGAGTGGGTACAGGTTATCAAATATTTGACTTTTATAAGTTGAGATCTATGTACTCCGATGCAGATAAAAGATTGAAAGAATACCTACATCTAAATCAGTATACGGATGAAAGTTCTGGAGAAAATGAAGAAAGTAAACCAGTGGAATCGAAAAGAAATATTTCTCCCTCTTCTAGTGAGATGATCTTAATTCATAGGGATGGAACGCCCCTTTCTGAAGAAGAATATTTCGAGTTGCGAAGAAATTCATCGACTTCAACATTTATTAAACTTAAAAATGATCCGCGAATCACTAAGGTTGGAGCATTTCTAAGAAATACTAGCATAGATGAGCTTCCACAATTGGTGAATGTTCTCAAAGGAGATATGTCTATTGTAGGCAATCGTCCTTTACCTCTTTACGAAGCTGAACAACTTACTTCAGACGATTGGAGTGAACGCTTTCTGGCCCCAGCTGGCATTACCGGTCTTTGGCAGGTTATGAAAAGAGGAAAAGGAAATATGTCCGACGAAGAAAGAAAGTCATTGGATAACCAATATGCAAGAGATAATTCTTTCTTGAATGATATTAAAATAATGATAATGACAGTACCTGCATTATTTCAAAAAGAAAACGTCTAATGAGGAATACGATTATTTTGTTCTTTCTTTCTTTCTTTCTCGGTTGCCGTTGCTCAACCAAGTCAGATTTCTGCTGCTCAAAAGGACTCAATAGCCAAGACGAACATCGACCGTATTTTAAAGTCGGGTTCTATTGAGAGCTTTTTACCACCCTTGCGACTCCTAATTGATTCGGCCATTGCAAACTCACCTGAGGTTGAATTTGCAGAATCTTTTATTAAAGCGAGAGAATACGATGTTGATTTAGCCAAAAAAGATTGGTGGAGCACCGTACGCTTAGGAGGCCAGGTGAACTATGGAACTTTTGGTAACCAAGTTTTAGATGAAGTTGCTTTAGGTCAGCAAGTGAATGTTAACCTTTTAATGCCTTTGTCTACCTGGGTGGGTCGTTCGGAAAGAATTGGAAAAGCAGAGGCTTTTTTGGATAGTGAGCACGCCAATAGAGAATCCGCTAGGAGATTGGTAGAAACGCAAGTGGTTGCCTTGTACAATGAAATTCTTGTGGTAAGAAGAAAATTGGAAATCGTAGGCGACGGTAAAGAATCAGGTACCTTGATTAAAGAAAGTGCCGAAATGCGTTTTAGAGAGGGAGAGCTTACCCTTGATCAGTTGAACATAACAATGGACTTTTGGGTTCGTCAAGCAACTCTTTATGAGGATTTGAGAGCTCAGTTTAGCAATGCTTATTTCGCACTTGAGCGTGTAGTGGGCGTTCCATTCAGCAAATTTGAAAAATACTAAATGACACTTATTCAATTCATCCGACTCTTTAATAGGAACCTCAAGCTTTTCCTATTTACTTCCCTTGTTCTAGGCGTCTTAGTATTTCTATTTACGATGCGCCAAGCTAGAGAATATCAGTCTGAGACTGAGATTTATACTGGTTTAGCTTCAGGAGCTGATGCTACAGATGTTACGAGAAGTAAAATCGACTTCTTCTCTACGAGTAATGCTTTTGATAATCTGATTAACATTATTAAGTCTAGACATACATTAGAGGAAACGGGTGAGCGCCTCCTGGCCTTGCATATTATGACCGGTAATCCAGATCCTATGGTTATGTCTGATGAGACTTTCGCTCAATTAGATGCTTGGTTTCCAGCCTCTGAAAGAAAAAAGCTATTGGTTGAAGGCGACTTTCAAGGAACAATTGATCAAATCAGAGATTATAAAGCAGCCAATGCCCTATCTAAAAAAGTTGAAGATGTATTCTACAACTCTGCATCACCATACAGTCATGCGGCCATTGCAGGAATAAATGTGTTCCGTATCGCAAACTCAGATTTAATTCGCATCAACTATAAATGGTCAGATCCTGCTGTTTGTCAAAAAACATTAGAACTACTAAACGCCGTCTTTACGAGAAGAATGGCAGACATTAAATTGGGTCAATCCAATGATGTTGTTCTTTATTTTAGAAAACAGGTAGATGAATCTATGATTCGCTTGCAAGATGCAGAAGAGCGCTTAAAGAACTTTAGAACTGAAAACCGAATCATCAATTATCAAGAGCAGACCAAGTCTATTGCCATGATGAAGGAGTATTTGGAAGATGAATATCAGAAGGAAATTGCCATCCAAGCCTCAGCAGAAGCTTCGTTGATAAAATTAGAGGGACAACTTGAGCTGAATAAGGAAATTGTAAAGTATTCAGATAAGATTTTAGCGCAACGAACTGAATTGGCTGAGATAAGCTCAAAGATTGCTTCAATGGAAGTATACTATCAGAATGAGGAAGAGCGGGATGCTTTAAGAGTGAAGCAAAAAGATTTAAAGGCTAAGCTTACGAAGGATTTGAATATGCGTTACGAATTTGGTAGAACTACTGAAGGAGTAGATATTAAAGACTTGCTTGAACAGTGGCTTAGATATACTTTAATGTTGGATGAAAGTAATGCACGTATACGTGTGTTTAATTCTAGAAAAGACTATTTCATGCAGATCTATGATGAATTCTCTCCTCTGGGATCAAGAATTTCTCAAATGGAACGTGAAATTGATATCGAGGAAGCCAACTATCTTGAAGTGCTACACAGTCTTAATCAGGCTCTCTTGAAGCAAAAGGGGGAGGCTCTATCTTCTGGTGGTTTGGTGGTGACATTCCCGCCTTTCTTTCCTCTAGAACCGATAAAATCAAAGAGAATTCTTTTAGTGATTGCGGCTTTTATAATTGGATTCTTCCTGCCTCTATTAATCGTAATTCTAATTGACTATTTAGATCAAACCATTCGCACGCCTTCGCGTGTACATAAATTTACTGGTTTGAAATTATTGGGTGCTTATCCGAATATGGATAAAATTACTTTGAGAGACGATACCCTTGATTTTGAACGCATGTCTAGCCTAGCTGTTGGCTTGATCTGTCAGAATCTATTGCTAGAAGTTAGAAGTATGAATATTTTAGACAAGAAACCCAAATTTGTCTCTATGTTGAGCACTGAGCCTGGGGAAGGAAAATCTAGAATGTCACATGAAATGGCAAATGAACTTACGCTACTAGGCTTTAGAGTTATGGTGTTGCGCTATAAAGAAAGCGATGCCGATGATGAGTTTCTTTATGAGGAGGCCATGTATCCCATTGATAGAGAATTTTTGAATACACATTCGGTTCATGATTTGGTTGGCTCTCGATTTAACTTGAGAGCATACGATTTTGTGTTTATTGAAATTCCTGCCCTGCTTCAATCACGTTATCCAGTTGATTTATTAGAAGGAATGGATTGTGCCGTTATGGCAATAAAGGCTTCACGAGTTTGGAGAAAAGCCGATGCGCATGCTCTTGAAGAGGTTCAAAAGGTATTGAATGTTGTTCCTAGGGTTGCTCTAAATGGAGTGGATCCAGAAGATATGGAAGAAATTATCGGAGAAGTGGCTAAGCGTCGCTCAGAATTCAGCAAATTTATTCGAAAGGTCTTTACCTTCGAAATAAGTACACGAAGAGGATATAAAGGACAACCCATGTTCTAAAAAAAAGCCGCCAAACTGGCGGCTTTTTTTTGTGGCCTACATCAAAAAAAATCCCTCTAAGTAGACTTTAAGGACAGTTTCTTAGCAAGCTTGGATCTACTTTCACTCCTTTAGTAGCGGCATATTTATAGTTGATACATGCATTGACTTTGTCTCCTAAGTCATTGTAAGCAGTAGCCAGCAAGAAGTAAGCAATGGGCTCGTTGGGGTTTAACTCTATTCCCTTCAGGTAGTCATTCACTGCTTCTTTAAACTTGCGTTGAAAAGCATAATTTGAACCTCTATTCAAGTAAGCTCGTGCATTGGTCGGATCCAGCTGTAGTATTTCATCAAAAAGTTGTTGGGCTTCAGCATAGTTGCCTTTTTTACCTAGTTCACTGGCTTGATTAAATTTAGAGTCTAGGTCTGCTAAACTTGGATTTTGTTCTATCCTATCCAACCTATCCAACCTATCCCATTCCTTTAATAGCAAGTTGGCCTCCTCAAGATTGGGCAATGCACTCAATAGCTCTCTTGCTTTTTCCTTTTCACCTTTTTCAAAGAGCAATTGGCCCTTCATGAGTGTACGCTTTGAATTTTCCGGCTCCAAACGTATCAGCGTATTTATAGCTGATTCGGCCTTGTTTGAATCTTTGCTTTTATTGAAAATGGTATAGGCAGCTTCCAATAATTGTATGTTCTCTGGAAAGAGGGCTATTCCTTTTTCTATAACCCTTACAGCTTCAGATAATCTGTTTGATCTATAGTTGAGAATAGCAAGGTTTAAGTATGATTCTTCAAAATCCGGATCAATTTCCATTAAGAATTCAAAGTCTCTTTTGGCAGCTTTAAAGTCGCCTGAGGCCAATGCCCCAAGTGCCCGCATATTGTACGCGTGACCATAGGATGGATAGTCTTGTATTACATCCGTCCAAAGCGCTTGACTGTTGTTCCAAACTTTAATTCTTTCTTTTGAGATAAATCCAAATAGAAATGCAATAGCGGCTAAACCAAGGAGGCTGTTCTGATTGATTCTCTCAAATTGAGGAAATTTTTTAAGTAGGATATCTAAAATGAATAGAAGTAAGCCTATGGAAGCCAGATAGACATAGCGATCGGCCATCTGATAATTTCCGAAGGGCACGTCTAAGAACTTCAAAAGAAGAACAACATTCAAAAGGAAGAATGAAAGTCCAAAAAATTGAATCGAATTCGACTTAAATCCACGCCACAGCAGAAAGATAAAAAGAGGCAGCGCAAGTATGGAGGCATAATGCAAAAAATTGAGCTCGAGTCCGTGGTCATTCGGATAAGGATAATAGGCACTATATCCTATTGGAATGAGCGTTTTAACAAAGTAAGAACTGAATGAATGACTGGCCAAAAAGAGCTTATCTACTTGAGTGTAATTCGAGTTGTTTAATTCGCCCCATGTTTCTTCCTGAGCGGCAGAGGTGAGCCATAGAAAACTTAAAAACAGCAATAGAGCAGGTAGTTTCTCCAAATATGTTCTCGGACTTTTAAAATCGCGATTTTGGAGGAAATCAATCACAAAGAATACAGGGAGCAACACCACGGCCTGCGCCTTACTCAATAGAGAAAGTACAGCCCATAGATAGCTTAGTAGAAGTGATTTCTTTTCTTCTGTTTTGCTGTATTTTAAATAATTGATCATTGAAAGGAGAAAAAAGAAACTGTATTGAACGTTCTTTCGCTCCGTCATCCAGGCGTATGATTCAACATTAATGGGGTGGACAACAAAAAGAAGTGCAGTTCCAAAGGAGAGCATATCTCTTTGTGTCAGTCGCTGTAGAAAAAGAAAGACGAGAACCCCATTCGCAAGATGAAACAAAAGGTTTACCGTATGATGTGCCCGAATGGTATCTCCTCCAATTTGCCCATCAATGGCTAAGCTCAAAAGGCTGAGCGGGTGATAATGCCCGTCGAAAAACGAAGTGAATTGCTTTTGAATGGTTTTAAAATTGAGATTCTCTATTAACTCATTTCCAGCAATATATCTTTCGTCGTCGTAGTTCAATAATCCGCCTTTTACTGCGGAATAGGTAAACATCAATCCAAAAAATACAATTGCTAGAGAATAAAGAAGTCTAACATTTCGACTTCTTTTTAATTCAATGGGTTTGGTTTTACTCATTCAAAAAGGGCTATTCAATATTTCTGCAAGTTGGAAATTTCTTTCATAAAAAAAGCCTTCAAGATGAAATCTTGAAGGCTTTTGAGTTTTGACCAAATGAGTATCAAAGGCCCAATTTAATCTCTAACTGCTTTTGTGTGCGCTTTATGAACTTTGTCAAGGCCGCACCGTGCAACAGATTCTGTCCTAACAAGGCCAAATCAATCGCTTCATACAGACTATCTGCATTCTCCCCTTCGCCGGCAGAAAGCAATGCTTCGCTCAAGGGGTGATTGGCATTCACTACCACCTGATAGGTTTCTGGAAAATCAGTCATCCCCATAAAGCCCCCTCCGCCTGTGGCGCTCATTTCCTTCATTCTGCGCATGAATTCCGGTACATGAATTTGAATGGGAGCAGCATCGCTGGCCAATTTTGCCACTTCTACTTTAAACTTATCTTTCTCCATGGCCTCTTCAATGAGGCTCTTAAGCTTATTCTCTTGCTCTTCTGTAAGTTTTGAAGGAGCTTCATCGTCCTTGTTAATGATCCGATCAATAGAATCACTATCTACTCTTGCGAATTGCACCTTTTCCAAATCGCGCTCTAAACGGTCTGTTAAGTGTGCGTTTAATGGCGAGTTTAATAATAAAACGGTATAGCCTTTTGATTTAGCCTCTTCAATTCCATTGTACTGGGCAACTAGATCTGAAGCATACAACCAAATAGTATTGTCTTCTTTGTTTTTCTGGATGTTTTCAACCTTCGATTTAAACTCTTCAATAGTGTGATATACTCCATCGGTATCTTTCAGAAGGAAGAATTTCTTTGCGCGGTCGTAGAATTTTTCCTCCGATAGCATTCCGTATTCAACAATCATTTTGGTATCGTCCCAGTTCTTTTCGAAAGTTGGGCGATCGTTCTTGAACATCTCCTCGAGCTTATCGGCTACTTTTTTTGTGATATGCCCCGATATCTTTTTCACATTCCCGTCGGCTTGC
>ERZ888423.2483-NODE-2483-length-13697-cov-8.042149_pt1 | contig 13697 bp, 13 predicted proteins | sample MGYA00520523_ERZ888423 | MGnify/ENA primary metagenome ERZ888423 (study PRJEB32303, sample SAMEA104408611) | aquatic metagenome | biome: Brackish water; feature: Pelagic; material: water | place: Baltic Sea | collected 2014-06-08T10:24:00 | depth 30,27 m ...
GGGAGGGGGGAGGGGGAGGGGGAGTGGGAGGGGGAGTGGGAGTGGGAGTGGGGGTTGTCACCGGGAGTACCGGCGAGTAACGTTTGTTGACGGATGCTCAATACGGAGGAGGCCCCCCATGACCGAAGCGTTTATCTATGAGGCAATTCGCACTCCGCGCGGCCGCGGCAAAGCGACCGGCTCCCTCCACGGAGTCAAGCCGGTCTCGCTGGTGACCGGGCTCATCGACGAGATGCGGACCCGCCACCCCGACCTCGACACCGATCAGGTCGATGACCTGATCCTCGGCTGCCTCACGCCGCTGGGTGACCAGGGCGCCAACATCGCCAAGACATCGGCGATCGCCGCGGGGCTGCCCGACACCGTCGCCGGCATGCAGATCAACCGCTACTGCTCATCCGGCCTCGAGGCAATCAACATTGCTGCGGCCAAGGTGCGCTCGGGCTGGGACCAGATGCTCTTCGCCGGCGGCGTGGAATCGATGAGCCGCGTGCCGATGGGCAGCGACGGCGGGCCGTGGGCCATGGACCCGGAGACGGCGTACAACACCTACTTCGTGCCGCAGGGCATCAGCGCCGACCTGATCGCCACCATCAATGGCTTCTCGCGCGATGACGTCGACACCTACGCCGCCCGCTCGCAAGAGCGTGCTGCCGCGGCGTGGAGTTCGGGCCGGTTCACCAAATCGATCGTGCCCGTCAAGGACATCAACGGCGTAACGATCCTCGACCACGATGAGTTCATGCGTCCCGACACCACGGTCGAGTCGCTCTCCAAGCTCAATCCGTCCTTCGCGGCGATGGGGGACATGGGTGGCTTCGATGCTGTGGCCCTGCAGAAGTATCACTGGGTTGAGCGGATCGACCATGTCCACACACCCGGCAACTCCTCCGGCATCGTCGATGGTGCGGCGCTGACGATCATCGGAAGTGAGGCGGCGGGCAAGGCATCCGGCCTCACTCCGCGTGCTCGCGTCGTCGCGACTGCCGTGACCGGCGCGGACCCGACAATCATGCTCACCGGCCCCACGCCCGCCACGCACAAGGTGCTTGCCGCCGCGGGTCTCAAGCCGGAGGACATCGACGTGTGGGAGCTCAATGAGGCCTTCGCCTCCGTCGTGCTCAACTGGATGAAGGACTTCAACCTTGATATCGAGCAGGTCAATGTCAACGGCGGTGCCATCGCTATGGGCCACCCGATCGGCGCCACCGGCGCGATGATCACGGGCACCGTCATGGACGAGTTGGAGCGCAGTGGTGGCCGCTATGGCCTTGTCACGCTGTGCATCGGCGGCGGCATGGGCATCGCGACCATCATCGAGCGGGTCTGAGGAGAGTCATGAGCGACAACATGTTCCGCTGGGATAAGGACTCTGACAACGTCGTTGTCCTGACGATGGACGACCCGGGTGGCAGCGCCAACACTCTCAACGACACCTTCATCACCTCACTCGAGGCGACACTGGATCGCCTGGATGCGGAGAAGGATGACATTGCCGGTGTGATCGTGACCAGCGCCAAGAAGACCTTCTTCGCCGGTGCCGATCTCAACATGATCATTCAGGCAACCCCCGCCGACGCGGAGCGGCTCGAGAAGGAGATCGCGCGCGTCAAGGCGGCCTTCCGACGCCTGGAAACGATGGGCAAGCCGGTTGCCGCGGCGATCAATGGCGCGGCGCTGGGCGGCGGTCTGGAGATTGCTCTGGCCTGCCATCACCGTGTGGCGCTCGATGTCAAGGGCAGTGAGATCGGACTGCCTGAGGTGACGCTAGGCCTGCTTCCCGGCGCGGGTGGTGTCGTACGCACGACGCGTATGTTTGGCCTGCAGAAGGCACTCATGGAGGTGCTCCTCCAGGGTCAGCGACGCAAACCGGCCGACGCACTCGCGAAGGGTCTCGTTGATGAGATCGCATCGACGCCCGAAGAGATGCTAGCCATGGCCAAGGCGTGGGTTGTGGCCAACCCCGAGGCGGTACAGCCGTGGGATGCGCCGGGCTACAAGATGCCCGGAGGTACGCCGAGCAACCCCAAACTCGCCATGATGCTCCCGGCGTTCCCCGCCAATTTGCGCAAGCAGATCAAGGGCGCACCGATGCCCGCGCCGCTGGCCATCATGGCCGCCTCGGTCGAAGGTGCCCAGGTCGACTTCGCGACAGCCGAAAAGATCGAGGCCCGCTATTTCGCAAGCCTGGCCACCGGCCAGGTCGCCAAGAACATGACGCAGGCTTTCTTCTTTGACCTGCAGCACATCACCAAGGGTGGCGCACGCCCCGAGGGCTACCCGCAGTACAAGCCGACCAAGGGCCTCATCATGGGCGCCGGGATGATGGGCGCCGGCATTTCCTATGTTTGCGCCCGCAACGGCATCGACGTGGTCCTTGTGGACACGACGCTGGAGGCCGCGGAGAAGGGTAAGGCCTACTCGCAGGGAATCCTGGACAAGGCAGTCTCGCGCGGCAAGATGACTGAGGCCGCGCGTGACGAGGTGCTCGCGCGCATCACACCGAGCGATTCCCTCGACCTCGCCAAGGGTGCAGATTTCGTCATTGAGGCGGTCTTTGAGAACCAGGCGCTCAAGAACGAGACCTTCGGTCGCATGGAGCCGATCCTCGCCGCTGACGCCCTCCTGGCCTCCAACACATCAACGCTGCCGATCACGGGCCTGGCACAGGGTGTCTCGCGTCCGGCGGACTTCATCGGCCTGCACTTCTTCTCGCCGGTCGACAAGATGCCGCTCCTGGAGATCGTCGTCGGCGAGAAGACCTCCGACGCCACCATCGCGAAGGCACTGGATGTCGCTGCGGCGATCAAGAAGACCCCGATCGTCGTCAATGACAGCCGTGGCTTCTTCACCAGTCGCGTCATCGGCACCTTCATGGGTGAAGCCGTGGCCATGCTGTCCGAGGGTGTGCCCGCGCCGTCCATCGAGCAGGCCGCATTGCAGTCGGGCTATCCCACCGGGCCGTTGGCGCTCTTCGACGAGGTCAGCCTGACACTGGGTCGCCGCATCCGAGAGGAGGGCCGGGTCTCGGCAGAGGGATCGGGAACGGCGTTCCCCGACCACCCCTCATACCCGGCCATCGACCGCATGGTCGTGGAGTTTGAGCGGGGCGGGCGCGCTGCTGGCGCGGGCTTCTACGACTACGCCGAGGGCAAGCGCCTAGGCCTGTGGGACGGCCTCGTGGACAACTTCGGCGGCACCAACCTCGATATGCCCTTCGAGGACATGAAGGAGCGGATGCTCTTCGCCGAGGCCATCGAGTCGGTGAAGTGCTACGACGAGGGCGTGCTGCGCTCGGTGCCCGAAGCCAATATCGGTTCGATCTTCGGCATCGGCTTCCCGCCGTGGACCGGTGGCGTGCTGCAGTACATCAACGGCTACCCCGGCGGACCCGCCGGATTCGTCGCGCGAGCTCGTGAGCTCGCGGCGGCGTACGGGGACCGCTTCACCCCGCCGGCCTCGCTCGTCGCCCTAGCCGATTCTGGTGGGCGCTACTCCTGAGCCGGTGAGCGCTGCTGGACCTCGTGGCCTGGCAGCGCCGCCCGCTCGCATGTCCCGGGAGGATCGTCGACGCCAACTCGTCGAGATCGGCTGGCAGTTGCTACAGACTCGGCCGATCCACGAGATGGCTCTGGATGAGGTCGCAGCAGAAGCTGGCATCTCACGGACGCTCCTTTTCCACTACTTCCCAACCAAGGGAGACTTCTACGCCGCCGTGATCCAATCGGCCGGCGAGCACCTGCTGCGCCCGGTGCGTGTGCCCGAGGGCGCATCTCCGGTGGAGCGCGTCAGCACCCTGGTCGACGGGTTTGTGCGCCTGGTTGAGCGCAATCGGCCCGCCTACGCCGCACTCGTGCGCGGCGCGGGTGGGGGAGATCAGCGGGTCGTCGGACTCATCGGCGAGATCCGGGACTCCCTGGTGCCCAAGTGGCTCGCTGCTGCGGAGTGGTCCGACGAGGATTCACTCGCCCGCCTCGTCGTGCGTGGGTGGCTCGTCGGCATGGAGGAGACTGTGTTGGCCTGGAACCCCAGCACCGTGGAGCGTTCTCGCCTGGTGCGTCATCTGACACGCTCACTCTTCGCTGAATTGGAGCTCACACAATCATGAGTCAACCCCTGGTCATCATCGCGCGGCATGCTGAGAAGCCCGAACCGGATGGGCCACACGGCACCGACCATCACGGTCGACCTTCCGGTCATGGCCTGACCCCTCGTGGTTGGGCTCGATCCGGCGCACTCGCCGTACGTCTGTCCTACGCCGGTCAGCACGACGATCAACTGGTGAAACCGGGTCGCGTCTATGCCACGGCTACGGATCCCCACCACGACAGTGATCGTCCCCGGTTGACCGCCCACGGGATCGCGAAGCGTCTTGGGTTGCCCATGCTTGACCATCTGGGGCGCGGCGATGAGTCGAAGGTGGCAAGCGAAGTGGCCACTGCGGATGAGCCGACACTGGTGGTGTGGGATCACGGCCATATCCCCGACCTCGCACGTGCCTTCCCGCTTGCCCCCGGGGTCAACGTCCCGGATGCGTGGCCCGACGATCGCTTCGATCTCTTCTGGATCCTCACACCGTCGGATGAGGGCTACCATCTGTCCGTGATCGCTCAGGATCTACTCGCGGGAGACGCGCCCGTCACATGAGGCGTTGATGGGCGTGTACGCCGCTACTGTCAGATCATGACCGAGGCCGATCTGCGCGACATCGGTGGTGTCGCTGCGTCGGCACGTTTGGTCCGGGTGGTGCTCGGGGTCGGGGCGGCATTCTTTGTGCTAGCCGGGCTGCTCCTGATCGCTGTGCCGGCCTCGTTTGCCGGATGGATCGGGCTGGGGCCCGAGGTCGCCTTGGATCCGGCTCTGATGTGGAGTTTGCGCATGCTGGGCGCGGCGCTTCTGGGGCTCGGGGGCCAGATGTGGCTCGTACGACGCTCTGGCGACCATCCCGTCCTGGGAGCCGCCGCGATCATGATCGTGGCCGGGGGCGCGATGACGGTGCTGACCGTGACGCTGCCGGGTGAATGGACACCGATTCGATGGGCGCTCCTGGGTGTGGGTGGTGTCTTTGTTGTGGCCTACGCCGCACTTTTGGCGGCGAGTCGACGAGCATGATGCGACAGTCGCCACGGTCTCGCTGAGGCTTAGCGGCCGAGAGCGAGGATGCGCATAAGGTCGGGCAGGGCCTGCGCGAATGGTTGAAAGATCGGAATGGCGTCGAGTTCATCCAGTGCCCACCAGGCTGCCTCGTCGTTTTCGGGAGACAGTGTGGCGTCGTAGTGCGGTCGGTCATCCACGAGTGCACAGCAGGTGTGGTAGCTCCACACGCCCGGTTCGACGATGACCTCGTGGACGCCGGCGAGCCTGAAGCCGGATGGCACAGCGCCGATCTCCTCGTCGAATTCACGCAACGCTGCCTGCACGGGATCCTCGTGGGCATCAATCGCGCCCCCGGGCACGGACCATTCGCCATTGCCCCCATGCACCCAGTGCGAGCGACGGGCGAGGAGCAGGCGGTCGATCCCGGCCTCGCGATGGCACAGCAGCATCCCGGCAGCACCGAAGCGTCCCCAAACGACGCGGCCCGTCTCCAGCGTCACCCAGCCATCACCCGAGCCTGACCGTTGCTCATCTACCGCCACCGGACAAGTGTGGCGCACACCGCCGCGATTGGCGCGTCCTCGGCGGACTCGGTCAGTGACTCTCCACGACGCGGAAGCGTTCCCAGGACTCGTGGATCTCCTGCTCGGCTTCCTCGCGCCCCGCCCATGTCGCGCCCTCGACGGACTTGCCAGGTTCGAGGTCCTTGTAGACCTCGAAGAAGTGCTGGATCTCCAGCCGATCAAACTCCGACACGTGGTAGATGTCTCGGACATGCTCCATGCGCGGGTCACCGGATGGCACACACAGGAGCTTGTCATCGCCACCCGCCTCATCGGTCATGCGGAACATGCCGACGGTGCGGCATCGGATGACGATGCCGGGGAAGGTCGGCTCCTGGAGGAGGACGAGCGCGTCGAGGGGGTCTCCATCAAGGCCCAGCGTGTCGTCGACGAATCCGTAGTCGTGCGGATATCGCGTCGAGGTGAAGAGCATTCGATCAAGGCGAATGCGCCCTGTTGTGTGATCCATCTCGTATTTATTACGACTGCCTGAGGGGATCTCGATGACCACATCGAATTCCAACGGCTGGGGTGTCACAGGTCCTCCTCGGGTGGTGAGGTCACCTAGTGTTCCCTATAGCGGTACTGGGCGGTGGTGCGCGATCGCTTCCGGAGGGAATGGGGAGGCAATGCCATGCGACGAACGTTGATCGCCCTCGCCATGGCCGTACCGCTCCTCTGTGGCCTCCCCGCCCAGGCGCTCCCGCAGTCCGGACCCGTGGGGCCGGCCCCCGCGGTCCTGGCGCCGGTCGATGCATCCGTCGGGACGCCCCCCAGTGATGTGGCAGCCACACTCGACCCACTGCTGGCGGATCGCTCACTCGGACGATCCGTCGGGGCCGTGGTGATCGATGTAGCGACCGGGGTCGTCGTCTATGACATAGAGGCGACCAAGCCGCGAGCACTTGCTTCCAACCAAAAGGTATTCACCGCACTGGCGATCCTGGATGCCCTCGGTCCTGAAGCACGCATCACGACTTCGGTGCTGTGGGATGAGGTGACCACCACGCTCACCCTCGTCGGTGCGGGTGATCCCACGTTGGCGTCGGTCTCCGCGACGGGATCATCCCTGGCTGTGCTCGCTGATGGAGTTGCAGCACAAGTGTCTGGTGCTGTCTCGCTGACCTACGACACCAGTCTCTTCAGCGGGCCCACGATCGCTCCCGGCTGGTCATCCGACTACGCGGGGATGGGAATAGCAGCGCCCGTCTCGCCCCTCATTGTGGATCGGGCCCGCATCCTGGGAGGGGATGCGCGTGAGTCCGACCCGGCCCTGGCGGCTGCTACGGCGTTTGCCGTAGCGCTCGCCGATCGCGGTGTCATCGTGGGCGACATCCGGATGGGATCAGCCACCGGTCGGGTGATTGCTACGACGGAGTCGGTCCCCGTGGCCACGATGGTGGAGACCATGCTGACCGAGTCGGATAACGACTCCTCGGAGATTCTGGCCCACCTAGCCGGTGCCATTCAGTCCGGCACCGGCTCCTTTGCGAGTGGTGCCGCAGCGACATTGACGACACTCCAATCCGCGGGAATTCCCGTGCAGGGGGCAGGCTTTGTGGATGGCAGTGGTCTCTCCTACGAGGACATCGCGTCGCCTCTCACACTCGTCAGTGCCATATCGCTGACGGCATCCGCGTCGGCACCCGCGTGGACGTGGCCGGTGGGTCTTGGACTCCCCGTCGCAGGGCTGACCGGCACCCTTGCTGATCGATTTGTGGGACCTGACACACGGTCGGCCGCAGGCTTCGTGAGGGCCAAGACCGGCACCCTCATCGGCGTCGCCACCCTGGCGGGCACCGTCGTTGACAGGGATAGTCGACTCCTCGCTTTTGCCTTCATGTCGGATGGGACGTCAGATACTGATGCTGCACGTGCCGCGCTTGATCGTGCCGCCACAGCACTTGCAGCCTGTGGCTGTCGAGGGTGATGGCTGCACGCTGATGGCGTCTGCGGCACCCGGCGACTGACGTACAGTCATCCGGGTGAGGGATGCCGTCGACTGGGACCTAGCCATTGCCACGGGGGAGCGCTTTGCCCCTCAGGGCCCCCACGATGATCGCGAGACTGCGGCGGCCGCGGTGCGCCAACTTCGGCGAGCGAGTGAGCGTGCGGTCCAACCCGTGCGTGACGTCACCGGGCTGGAAGCGCCCTTCGAGGCACATCGCAGCGTGGTCGTGGGCCGTCGCGCATGGGTACGTTCCAATGTCGAACAACTGCGCACCGTGACGGCTCCTGTTGCGGACATGCTCGCTGGGACGGATGCCAATCCGGTTGTGCGGGCAGTTGGCTCCCGCATGTCTGCGGTCCAAATGGGCACTGTTCTCGCGTGGCTATCCGGCAAGGTGCTGGGACAGTACGAAGCCTTCGGCGCGGAAGGTCGGCTGCTCCTCGTGGCGCCCAATATCGTGCACGCGGAGAGGCAGTTGGATGTGCCGCCCGCTGACTTCCGACTCTGGGTGTGCCTCCACGAGGAGACGCATCGTGTGCAGTTTGGCGCCGTACCCTGGCTTTCGAGTCACTTCATCGATGAGGTGCACACCTATCTTGGCTTGATCGACTCCAATGCGGGAAGCGCCCTGACCCGCATCGTGTCGGGGCTGCGTCAGCGTCCGCGCGCCGACGAGGGCGGCCTGATTGACCTGCTGCAGACACCAGAGCAGCGCGAGGTGCTTGATCGTCTGACGGCCCTGATGTCTCTCCTTGAGGGACATGCGGATGTCGTCATGGATGCCGTAGGGCCCCGGATCGTCCCGACGGTCGATGTGATCCGTGAGCGATTCAATGTACGTCGACAGCAGTCCGGCACCCTGGATGGCGCGCTTCGCCGCCTGCTGGGCCTCAATGCCAAGATGCGGCAGTACGTCGAGGGAGCCGCATTCGTGCGTGGCGTGGTGGACCGTGTTGGGATGGCGGAATTCAACGCCGTGTGGACATCGCCCCAGACTCTTCCCCGGCCGCGTGAGATCGCTAATCCCTCCGCATGGATCGCCAGGGTGTTGGGGTGATGGATCACGCCAACGCTGCGGACGCGCAGCGAATCGTGCGGCGGGCCGTCGCCGGAGGACTGGCGGACCTGCCATCGGATGCGATGGTGGTCGTCGCTGTCTCAGGGGGTGCGGACTCCCTCGCCCTGGCCCGCGGTGTTGCATCACTGAATCGTCGCGCGGTGGCGGCAGTCATCGACCATGGCCTGCAGGACGGCTCACCGGACATCGCTGTGACCGCCGCAGAAACCTGTGTCCGTCTGGGGCTTGCCGATGTCGTTGTTGAGCGCGTGGCCGTGTCGGCCAAAGGTGTGGGTCCGGAGGCTGCCGCGCGTGAGGCGCGTCGAGACATCCTCGAGCAGATCGCGAATAGGTGGGGCGCTTCGGCGATTCTGCTGGGTCACACCCTCGATGATCAGGCGGAGACCGTGCTGCTGCGCTTGGCGCGAGGGTCGGGGGCACGCTCACTTGCGGCCATGGCACCTGTCACGGGACTCTGGCGCCGTCCGCTGTTGGGGGTCCCTCGCGCCATCGTGCGCACCAGTGTCGAGGATGTCCCGATCTGGGATGATCCCCACAACTCGGATCCGACGTACACGCGGGTGCGAGTGCGACTCGGTGCCCTCCCCGCCCTCGCGGATGCCCTCGGACCCGATGTGATCGCAAGTCTGGCGCGGACCGCACGTCAACTCCGAGACGATGCTGATGCGCTCGACGACCAGGCACGTATCGCGCTGGGCCAATGCCGCACCTGTGATGAGCACGTCGACGGAATTGAGTCACTCGATGTGACGGCGGTGGCATCCCTGCCGCGTGCCATCCGCACGCGCGTCATGCGTCAAGCGGCTCTACTAGCGGGTTGCCCAGCCGAAGCACTATCCGCCGCCCACATTGACCGCGTGGATTCCTTGATCGCCGATTGGCGTGGACAGGGTGGTGTGGATCTCCCGGGAGGTGTCGTGGGCGAGCGCCGGTATGGGAGGCTGACCTTTGCCCGCGCAACCCCCGTCGCGGAGCGACGTCGACGCGAAGGCGAGGTGTGACGGTGGATGCCGACCACGTCCCATCTGGAATCACCGAGATCCTCCTGACCGACGAGCAGATTCAGACGCGCCTGGCTGAGGTGGCGGCCGAAGTCGACCGGGACTACGCGGGTCGGGATCTCCTCCTCGTGGGGGTCCTCAAGGGCGCGACCATCGTGATGGCGGATTTCATGCGCCAGATGACGACCCACGTCACGGTGGATTGGATGGCCGTGTCGTCCTATGGTTCCGGCACCCAATCCTCCGGTGTCGTGCGCATCCTCAAGGATCTGGATACAGATCTTGAGGGTCGCAATGTGCTGGTCGTCGAGGACATTTTGGATACCGGGCTGACGCTGTCCTGGCTGCTGAGCAATCTCAGGTCACGTGGCGCGGATTCGGTCGAGGTGTTCACCCTCCTGCGCAAACCGGAGGCGCTTCAGATCCCTGTGGAGCCAAGGTATGTGGGATTCGACATCCCCAACGTCTTCGTGGTGGGGTACGGGCTCGATTACGCCGAGCGATTCCGCAATCTTCGCCAGATCGTGGTTCTTGACCCCCGGGTGTACGGCGGCTGATCTGCCCCCCTCGCCCCGCCGGTGTAACGTCATGGGGCCGGGCGGGAATCTCCCGAGGTTGGGGGATGTTGCCCCGACGTGAGGGAATCCGCCCTCACCGATCTCAAGCGACAAGTCGAACTCAGGGGATGTCGAGCAGATGAAGGCCAAGCGCTTCCTCCGCGGACCACTCTTTTGGATTCTGCTTGCCGTCACCGTGGTCCTGATCGGTTCGAGCATCGTCAGCGGACTGGGGGGTCCGGAGCGCATAGACACGAGCCAGGCGGTCGCGGACATCCAGGCCAATGAGGTCGATTCTGCGGTCATCACCGACGGTGACCAGGTCATCGAGTTGACGCTCAAGAGCGGCACGACGGTGACCAGCCAGTACGTGACAGGTCAGGGTGTTGAACTCCAGCGACTGTTGCAGGAGAAAGCTCAGTCAGGTCAGTTGCCGGGCGGCTACAACATCGTGGTGCCCCAGGACAGTCTCCTCTTCAGCCTGCTTTTCACGCTTCTCCCCTTCGCGCTTTTGATCCTGCTGCTGTTCTTCTTCATGAGCCAGATGCAAGGCGGTGGCTCGCGCATCATGAACTTCGGCAAATCCAAGGCCAAGGTCGTTGCCAAGGACATGCCCTCCACAACATTTGCTGATGTTGCCGGCGCGGATGAGGCGGTGGAGGAGTTGCAGGAGATCAAGGAATTCCTCGCTGAGCCGGCCAAGTTCCAAGCGGTGGGGGCGAAGATTCCCAAGGGTGTTCTTCTCTACGGCCCCCCGGGCACGGGCAAGACCCTCCTGGCGCGCGCAGTGGCTGGTGAAGCGGGTGTGCCCTTCTTCTCCATTTCGGGATCGGACTTCGTTGAGATGTTTGTCGGTGTCGGCGCCAGTCGAGTCCGTGACCTCTTCGAGCAGGCCAAGGCCAACGCGCCCGCCATCATCTTCGTGGATGAGATTGACGCCGTGGGGCGCCACAGGGGTGCGGGCCTTGGCGGTGGCCATGATGAGCGGGAGCAGACGCTCAATCAAATGCTTGTTGAGATGGACGGTTTCGATGTGTCGTCCGGGGTCATTCTCATCGCCGCCACCAACCGTCCCGACATCCTCGACCCAGCCCTACTGCGACCCGGTCGATTCGACCGTCAGATCGCGGTGGAGCGACCGGATCTCGAGGGGCGTTTTGCCATCCTGAAGGTCCACGCGAGCGGCAAGCCGCTTGCCGATGGCGTTGATCTGCGCGCGGTGGCTCGACGCACGCCCGGCTTCACCGGTGCTGACCTCGCCAACGTGCTCAATGAGGCGGCGCTGCTCACGGCACGCAACGGCGGGGACCATGTGGACAACGAGGCCCTTGATGAGGCAATCGACCGCGTGATCGCCGGCCCTCAGAAGCGCACCCGTGTCATGGATGACAGCGAGAAGATGATTACGGCGTACCACGAGGGCGGCCATGCCCTGGTCGCTGCGGCCCTGCCCGGTGGTGATCCGGTGCACAAGATCACGATCATGCCGCGCGGTCGGGCACTCGGCTACACCATGGTGCTGCCTGATCAGGAGAAGTACTCCACCACGCGCAGCCACATGCTCAACCAACTCGCCTACATGCTGGGTGGTCGTGCCGCCGAGGAACTGATCTTCCACGATCCGACCACCGGCGCCTCGAACGACATCGAGAAGGCCACCTCACTTGCGCGTGCCATGGTCACGCAGTTCGGCATGACGGAGCGGCTGGGTGCGATCCGCTACGGGCAGGAGCAGGGCGAGGTCTTCCTTGGTCGGGACATGGGTCATGCGCGGGACTACTCAGAAGAGGTCGCGGCAGCGATTGACGGGGAGGTCCGCACCCTCATCGAGACCGCCCACCAGGAGGCTTACGAGATCCTGGTCGCCAATCGCGATGTCCTCGATCGACTCGTGATGGAGCTTCTCGAGAAGGAGACCCTGGACAAGGGTGAGGTGGAGGCTGTGTTCGTTGATCTGCGGCTTCGCGAGGTGCGCCCGGCATGGACCGGATCCTCCCTACGCAAGCCGGATACTCGCGGACCCATCCCGGTGCCAGAGGGGCGAGTGAATGGCCATGCATCCGCTCCCGGTGGGTCCCACGGGGCATCACATGATGCGGCAGGTGAGCTCGAGCAGCGCCAGGATCACGGGGGCGATCCCGTTGAGGCAACCGTAGCGACGAGTGAGGCGGATTCGTGAACACTTCGGGGGATATCACCCGCGTGAGCCTTGATCGGGAGCCGACCGCCGTGGGCCCGGTCGATCAGGAGCGGGCGGAGCGAGCGGTCCGCGAACTGCTCGCTGCTATAGGTGAAGATCCTGACCGGGAGGGCCTGCGCGATACACCCGCCCGGGTGGCGCGGGCGTATACGGAAATTTTCGCGGGTTTGCGGATGACTGCGGATGACGTCTTGACCACAACCTTTGACATCGGCCACGAAGAGCTCGTCATCGTGCGCGACATCGAGGTGTTCAGCACATGTGAGCACCACCTCGTGCCCTTTCACGGGATTGCCCATGTGGGATACATCCCCGGTGAGGGCGGGCGTGTCACCGGGCTGTCCAAACTTGCTCGGCTCGTGGATGTCTACGCCAAGCGTCCCCAGGTCCAGGAGCGGCTGACGTCTCAGATCGCAGATGCGCTCATGCGAATTTTGAAGCCGCAGGGTGCACTCGTCGTCGTGCAGTGCGAACACCTGTGCATGTCCATGCGTGGTGTGCGCAAACCGGGAGCGCGCACGGTGACGAGTGCCGTGCGAGGCACCATGACGAATGCGGCTACCCGGGCTGAGGCCATGGCCCTGCTCCGGGGCTAGGCGTGATCAGCCCGACCGGACTGCCCACGGCACTGGCATCCCTTGACAGAACACTGGTCATGGGCATCCTCAACGTGACTCCGGACTCATTCTCCGACGGTGGCCGCTGGGCCCACGCCGATGCCGCGGTCGACCATGCGATTCGCTTGCACGCTGATGGCGCTGACCTTGTCGATGTGGGGGGTGAATCGACGCGGCCGGGGGCCGTGCGCATCAGTGCCGATGAGGAGTTGAGTCGCGTGGGCCCTGTGGTCACCGAACTCTCCCGTCGGGGCATCCCCGTGTCCATCGACACCATGCGTGCCGACGTGGCAGCAGAGTGTGTGGCAGCCGGAGCATGCTTAGTCAATGACGTGAGCGGTGGCATGGCCGACCCCGAGATGCTGCCGTGGCTGGCGACAACGACGGTTCCCTACGTCGCCATGCACTGGCGCGGACCGAGCGCTGTCATGGACGATCTCGCCGTGTACGACGACGTGGTTGCAGATGTGACGGATGAACTCGGGGCTCGACTGACTGCCCTGGCTGCCGCGGGAGTGGATCCGGGTCGGGTGATTGTGGACCCGGGCCTGGGGTTTGCCAAGCGGGCGGAGCACAACTGGGCGCTGCTCCGTTCGATGGATGTCCTGGCTCAACTTGGGCGCCCCCTGCTCA
>ERZ888423.2484-NODE-2484-length-13693-cov-9.759496_pt1 | contig 13693 bp, 10 predicted proteins | sample MGYA00520523_ERZ888423 | MGnify/ENA primary metagenome ERZ888423 (study PRJEB32303, sample SAMEA104408611) | aquatic metagenome | biome: Brackish water; feature: Pelagic; material: water | place: Baltic Sea | collected 2014-06-08T10:24:00 | depth 30,27 m ...
ACCGCCCAAGAGATGCGTACCTTGCTGCGTTCTCGCAGTGAAGCCGGAATCAACTGGCGCTACAACAGCAGCGATCAGATCAGCAAAGCACGTGCACGTTTAGATGATGAGCTCGCAACGGTTGCAACACTTGGTTACGAGTCATACTTCTTAACCGTTGCAGATATCGCAGATATGGCACGTGATGCCGGGATCCGTGTTGCAGCTCGTGGCAGTGGTGCAGGTTCCTTAATCTGTCACCTACTTGGAATCTCAGGTGTAGATCCGATGCAACATGGTTTATTGATGGAGCGTTTCTGTTCTCCTTTGCGCAGAGCCTTGCCAGATATCGATATCGATGTGGAATCTGCCCGGCGGCTTGAAATTTATGACATGGTCTTTAAAAGGTATGGTGATAACAATTGGAGATCACCTACCAATCAATCACGGTGCGCAGTTGTTGCAATGGTCGATACCTATCGTGCCCGCCATGCGATCCGTGATGCAGGAGCAGCCCTTGGTTTACCCGGTATGGAGATCGATATGTTGGCCAAATCGATGCCACATGTGCGTGCCCGCAATATCGCAGCAACCCTTGAATCCCTGCCTGAACTTCGACGGTTAAATACCTCTGCACCATTGATGGCGGCAACAATTGAAATGGCACAACGCTTAGATGGTTTGCCACGCCACCTTGCGATGCATCCATGTGCAATTGTTTTATCTGATGGTGGTTTTCTAGATCGTGCACCATTGATGAGCAGCGCTGGTGGTTACCCCATGGTCGCCTTTGATAAGGATGATGTTGAAGCGGTTGGATTATTGAAGCTAGATGTCTTGGGTGTTCGTATGCAATCAACTATTGCTTACTCTATGAAAGAGATCGAACGAGTTCATCAAGAGGTTGTTGATATTGATACCGTTCCATTGGATGACACAGCAACCTACGAGCTAATTCAATCAACCAGAACCCTTGGAATCTTTCAGGTAGAAAGTCCAGGACAGCGCGAATTGGTTGGAAAGCTTGCACCCAAAACCTTTACCGATTTAATTATTGATATCTCTCTATTTAGACCAGGGCCGGTTAAGAGCGACATGATCACGCCATTTCTTAAAGCGCGTCATGGGTGGAGCCCAGCGCAGATAATTCACACCGATTTATATGAGATTTTGGCCCATACCGAAGGCGTTGTTGTCTTCCATGAACAGGTTATTCAGATCATCGCAACGATGACCGGGGTTTCCTTGGCAACGGCTGATGAAAAACGCAGATCGTTAGGGGATCGCGCAGGTCAACAAGAAGTGTGTGATTGGTTCTTTCCTGCAGCAACAGCCAAAGGGTATGAACTGCCAATCATTCAGCAGATCTGGGATGTACTACGCGCCTTTGCATCCTTTGGTTTTTGTAAAGCACATGCTGCAGCCTTTGCGCTGCCTACCTATCAATCAGCTTGGCTTAAGACCCATTACCCGGCAGCATTTCTTGCAGCTGTCTTAACCCATGATCCCGGCATGTACCCCAAGCGTTTAATTGTTGATGAGGCAAGGCAAATGGGCATCACCATCGCACCGATTGATGTCAATGCATCTGATGCAGCCTACCGTGTAGAAGATCATGGCAACGCGATCCGTATCGCCTTATCAACTGTTGGCGGAATTAGTGATGGGGAAGTTCAATCAATTATCGCTGGTCGTCCTTATATTGATCTCAATGATTTTGTGCGCAGATCTAGGTGCAGCACACCGGTTACTGAAAGTTTGATTCTTACAGGTGCCTTTGATTCGCTGCATGCCGATGTTAATCGCAGGGATCTGCTGCTTCATTTTTCTGATTTACAAAAATCTCCAAGTGCTGCAGTCTCTGGCGCGCAGATGAACTTAGGGTTTGAACCACCAACGTTGATCAGTAGCGGATTACCAGCGATGACCGCAGCTGAAAGCGTCAAGTACGAGATCGATCGATTAGGGATTGATGTGTCCCGTCATATGATCGAGTTTTACGGTCAGTTCCTTAACGCAATCGGTGCTGTCCGTTCTAGTGATCTGCTCAAGCAACGATCTCAATCATCGGTCTTGGTTGCAGGGATCAAGGTAGCGATGCAAACCCCGCCGGTGCGTTCGGGTAAACGTGTCATTTTCCTAACCCTTGATGATGGATATGGTCTTAGTGATTCAACATTCTTTACCGATGTTCAAGGCGAGTACGCCAATGTTTTGTACTCAACATCGCTGCTGCTAGTTCGAGGAGTTACCCGCCGCACAGGTGCCAGGGGCATCTCTATCAGGGCTACCGGGGCTTGGGATTTACGTGCCGCTTACGAAAGTTGGAGCGCTAAACAAAGTACGCTCGCAATATGACAACGGATGAGAAGCCAACCCAGGCAACCATTCTGCATGTTGATATGGATGCCTTCTTTGCATCAGTTGCAGAGCGGGATAACCCCGAATTAAAAGGCAAAGCTGTTGTTATCGGAATGGGTGCACGTGGTGTTGTATCTGCAGCCAATTATGAAGCGCGCAAATTTGGTGTTCACTCTGCGATGCCAGTAGGACAAGCACGCCGATTAGCACCGCATGCAATCTTTCTACCCGTTGATATGGCGCGGTACCAAGAAGTCTCAGGCCACATCATGGAGATCTTTGAAAGCTTTACCCCTAACGTTGAACCGGTCTCAGTCGATGAAGCCTTTCTCGATGTAACTGGTGCAAAGAAGTTATTGGGTACGGGACGTGAAATTGCAGCAGCGATCCGCACCAAGGTTGAAGCACAAGAGGGGATTACATGCTCTGTTGGTATTGCACCATCAAAGTTCATTGCAAAGTTGGCATCAACTAATTGCAAACCTAATGGAATGCTTGAAATTACAAGTGATCGAATTCTTGAATTCCTACATCCGCTGCCAATATCTGCAATGTGGGGAGTCGGACCAAAGACTGCAGAAGTCCTTGAACGATTGGGACTTCGCACAATTGAAGATATTGCAAAGCTGCCACGAACAACTTTGATTCGTGCAGTAGGAGAAGCAGCAGGTGCCACCTTGCATGAACTTTCATGGGGCCGTGACTACCGAGATGTTGCACCGCAAGATGCAGAGAAAAGCATCAGCGCCGCTGAAACCTTTGCTAGAGATCTCGATAACCCCGAAGAAATCCTGCGCGAATACCTGCGTTTATGCGAGCGCGCAACATCACGGCTGCGCGACAAGGGATTGTTTGCAAAGACGATCTCAATCAAGGTTCGCTTTGGAGATTTCTCAACGATCAACCGTTCAAAGACTTTGCCACTTCCGATCGATGGCACCCACGATGTCTATGAAGTGGTTAAGGGTTTGTACGAAGGGCTACATATCGAGCGGGCACGTTTGCGTTTGGTGGGAGTATCCCTAGAGAGTTTGAGTGAGGGCGCTCCCGTTCAAATGGTGCTCGGTGAGCGCGAAAAGGGGTGGCGTGAGGCGGAAACGGCAATGGATAAGGCCCGTGAGCGCTTTGGTGATGGCTCGGTGCGTCCAGCCCGCCTGATCACACCCGATGATGAGTAGCGGGTAGGCAAAAACTGTTCTATTGTGGGGTTATGCCATTATCCGATCGTGAAAAGCGCCTCTTGGAAGAGATGGAGGCTGCTCTCTTAACTGAAGATCCGCGGCTAGTTTCCGCTCTTTCATCAAAGGGACCGGTTTCGCCATCTCGCAACCGCATCGTGGTTGGTGCAGGGTTAATCCTGCTTGGCTTGGTCACCCTCTTTGGCGGGTTAATTTCACAAGTAACACCTATTGGAATCCTGGGCTTTGTTATCGCTCTTGGCGGGGTCATCACAGGGATCTCATCGATCTCACCTATGGTCCGCGGCGCTCGCAAGCCTTCATCACGGACGAATTTAAGCGCTCGCCTTGAGCAACGTTGGGACAACCGCTCCAACGAGGAGTAGATCCCCGCATAGCTCCACCTCAAGCCCCTCCATGTGAGGGGCTTTTTTCATGCCCGCATGGTGGGGGGAGATGGGGGCTAAAAGGGGAAAAGTGGGAAAAGGTGGTTGAAAAAGGGGAAAAGTGGAGTAAAGTGGGGAATTAAGAGGGCAAACCTGGGGAAGGGGGCGCTGAAAATGTTTCTAGGCACCCACGAGCCACGTCTTGATGACAAAGGTCGCTTAATCCTTCCCGCCAAATTCCGCGAAGAGTTAGCAGCAGGTTTAGTAATTACTAAAGGACAAGAACGTTGTCTTTATGTTTTTCCATCACAAGAGTTTTCAGTAATTACAGAGACGCTAAAACAAGCGCCAGTCACTGCTAAATCAGCGCGTGATTACAGCCGTGTGATGTTTGCTGGCGCACACGATGAAATTCCTGATCGTCAAGGTCGCGTAACAATTCCGCAATCACTTCGTACATATGCAGGATTAGAAAAAGAGTGCGTTGTTATTGGCGCAAATACTCGCGTTGAAATTTGGGATGCAACTTCTTGGAATGAGTATTTAGCAGATCGTGAAAAGAGTTTCGCTGATGTTTCAGAGGAGGTCTTTCCAGGTTTGTTCTAACTCTCATTTGTGGCCACTGCCGACCCTTCGAACGTAGCGACGCCCCTTCCCCGGCGCCGTTGCAACATAAAGATCCGTCGGCCGGCAGTGACCAGAGATGAGAGCCGCAAGGCAAGAAGTAAGGCCAGAAATATGCACAGCATCAACTACTAAAGGCAAAGGGGGAGAGATGACAAGTACAACAGAACACATATCTGTAATGCGTGATCGCTGTGTTGATCTCTTGTCTCCAGCGATTGCCACTTCTAGTAATCCAGTTGTAGTCGATGCAACCTTAGGCCTTGGAGGTCATACAGAAGCTTTGCTTCAAAAGTTCCCACACTTAACAGTTATCGGAATCGATCGTGATCTTGATGCAATTGCAAAAGCCACCGAGCGCCTTGCACCATTTGCAGATCGTCTCAAAGTTGCACACTCAACCTTTGATGGCATTGCAGATGTAGTTGCTGGCTTTGGTCACAAGAGTATTGATGGAGCCTTGTTTGATCTTGGAGTTTCATCCATGCAACTAGATCAGATAGAGCGTGGCTTTTCTTACTCACAGGATGCACCCCTAGATATGCGTATGGATCGCACTCAATCGTTAACAGCGGGGGAGATCATCAATACATACGAGCCAGGTCAACTAGTTCGCATCCTTCGCACATATGGTGAAGAAAAGTTTGCTACTCGTATCGTCGAATCCATTGTTAAGCAGCGTGCGATTGCGCCCATGAACTCAACGGCCCAGCTGGCAACCCTTGTAAAAGAGGCGATTCCTGCGGCTACTCGTCGTACAGGTGGCAACCCTGCAAAGCGCACCTTCCAAGCGCTTCGCATCGAAACAAATGATGAATTAGGCACAATTACTCGCGCACTGCCAGCGGCACTTGATCTACTCAATGTAGGTGCGCGTTTGGTTGTTATGTCCTTCCAGTCCCTAGAAGATCGCATTGTAAAGCAGCTCTTTGTTGCATCAACAAAATCTGGAACACCACGCGATCTTCCATTTGATCTTCCTGAATTTGCTGCCAAGTTCTCAATGATCACTCGCGGAAGCGAAACACCTACCGATGCCGAAATAGAGGAGAACTCTCGTTCTCAATCTGTGCGTCTTCGAGCAATCGAAAGGGTGGCCGCATAATGGCTATGACAGCACTAGCTCCAGCGATAACTCGCTCTAAAGAAATTTTTGCCGAGAAGACATCACAAGTTGCACTCAAGCTTGTACCTAATGTCTCCGATGGAAAGCAGGCAGATCGTAAGTTCTTCGCAATCTTTGTATCTATCGTTGGTGGTCTTGGTCTCATGCTCCTTCTCCTGATCAATACCTTGCTTGCACAGGATGCATTTGAGCTAACAAATCTGAAATTAGAGGCAAAGTTAGTCAGCGATGAACGTGAAGCAATCGCACGTGAGATCGACAAGATATCTTCCCCAGAAGCTCTTGCAAACTCAGCAACTGCGTTAGGTATGAAGCCTTCAGAAAATCCAACCTTTCTCTCTTTAGACAAGCCAATCCAAGACAAGTCAATAACTGAGGTTCCGGTGAAGAATGGGTAATTTCTCCTTAGCGCATAAGAGAATCAGAGGATTGGTTTTAATTCTTGCCGTTGTCATGTTTCTCTTTGGAGTTCGACTTGTTCAGGTTCAGGCTCTTCAAGCTGGTCAGTACCGTGAGCGAGCTGTCAATGAGATGGAAAAGGTAAAAACCCTTCAGGCTCCACGTGGCGATATCACCGACATTAATGGTGTTCCCTTTGCACGAAGCGTTGCTGCAACCAGCATCGTTGTTGACCAAACTCAGATCTCAAATCCAGTTAAGGTCGCTACCTTTGTTGCTCCGATTATCGGCATGAATATACAAGAGGTTCAGGAGGCGATCACTGGAACTCGAAAGTGGAGCATGGTTTTCCGCAATGCAAAGCCTGCTACCTGGCTAAAGCTCTCTGATGCTATTGACCGGTACAACTCACAATTTAAGGCAATGAGCCCAGAACGAATTATCGGATTCTTCCCGGAGCGCAGTTATGTGCGGGAGTATCCATCAGGAAGCCTGATCGCATCTCTCATCGGTTTTGTAAATCATGATGGTGTTGGAGCAACAGGACTTGAGTCCAGTATGAACTCCACCATTAAAGGTATTGATGGCAAGTATTCGTATGCCAATGGTTATAAGGCTGAAATTCCTGGTTCGCAATCAGAGATCATTCCAGCTCAATCAGGTACATCAATACGTTTAACCGTTGATCGCGATATCCAATGGGTGGCTTCAAAGGCGATTGCAGATGCGGTGAAATCATCACGCGCGCTAAGCGGAACCGTTATTGTGATGGACCCAAAGACAGGTCATATTTTGGCTCATGCGACCGCTCCAACCTTTGATCCAAATAACACCACCAAAGTCTCATTGGTAGCGATGCGAAATCCTTCAGTCCTAGATGTTTACGAACCAGGCTCTACTGGAAAGGTTATGACCCTTGCAGCGGCACTGGATGAAAAGAAAATTACCCCAGAGACAGTTTTAACAATTCCAGATAAGTTAAAGCGCTCCGTTAAGGTCTTTCGTGATCACAAGCCACACCCAACTCAACGTCTAACCACCGCTGGAATCCTTGCAGTTTCTAGCAACACTGGATCTATCAAAATCGGTGAAATGATTTCAAATGACAAGTTATACGAGTATCTGACTAAGTTTGGTATTGGTGTTAAGACAGGCTCAGGATTGCCCGGTGAATCTCGTGGAATTCTTCCTAAGGTTGCGGATTGGTCTGGAACAACAGCGCCAACAGTTGCCTTTGGCCAGGGGTATTCGGTAACGGCAATGCAGGCAACGAGCGTCTTTGCGACCCTTGCAAATGATGGTATCCGAACCTCACCAACTGTCATTGCCGGAACAAGTGATGCCAGCGGAAATTACACACCATCTGCAACTCGCGAGAGTGTTCGTGTAATTAGCTCCGAGACAGCTGCGCAAATGCGATTGATGATGGAAAACGTTGTCTCTGCTAACGGAACAGCGCCATCGGCTGCGATCCCAGGGTATCGAGTAGCTGGAAAGACAGGAACTGCGCAACGAATTGATGACACCTGTGGCTGCTATCGGGGCTACACCGCTTCATTTATTGGCTTAGCACCGGCAGATAATCCAGCCTATGTCATCTCAGTAACAATCCAGGATCCTAAGGGTCTGCATTGGGGTGGATACCTTGGTGGTCCAGTGTTCAAAAAGGTTATGTCATTTGTTCTTCAGTCAAAGGGAATAGCACCCACAGGCACAGTTTTTGATCCATATCCACTGACTGAAAAACAACTACTAGCTGAAAGAAAGTTAAATGCAGAAAAGAAGGTAGCAAGTGTCAAGACCAATTGAAGAGTTTAAGAGAACTGTAGAGTCAGTTGCTGCTATAGCAAATGCTAAATTAATTGGAAATTCTGCAACGATAATTACAGGGCTGACTCTTTTTAGCAAAGAGACTCAGGAAGGTGATCTCTTTCTGGCCCTTCCAGGTGATAAATCCCATGGCGCAGACTTTGCTGCAGAGGCGATTTCACTAGGTGCAGTTGCAGTCCTAACCGATGCGGTCGGAGCAGCAAAGATTAAAGACGTTCCCGTCATTGTCAGTTCAAATCCACGTCGAGCCGCAGGAGTAATTAGCGCCTGGTTTTATAGCGAACCCATGAGAGATCTTTACAGCGTAGGTGTGACTGGTACAAATGGGAAAACAACTGTAACAACCTTGCTCCATCAAATCATGTCCGCCGCTGGTCGCGAAAGTGGTCTGATCGGAACTGTGGAAACCCGCATCGGTGATGAGGTAATTGCAAGCAAGCGCACAACCCCAGAAAGTAATGATTTGCAGGCGCTTTCAGCGGTAATGCGAGAGCGACACATGCGCAACCTTGTTATGGAGGTTTCTAGTCACGCTATCACTTTGGAAAGAGTTCGAGGAAGCCACTTTGCTGTTGTAGCTTTTACCAATCTCTCACAAGATCATTTAGATTTTCACAAAACGATGGAAGACTATTTTGAAGCTAAATCAAAACTCTTTACATTTGAGTTTGCAGATCTGGCGGTTATAAACATTGATGATGCATACGGAGCAAAGCTGGCAGAGCTCACAGAGCTACCAGTTATGACTGTTTCTCGTCACACTCAAAGTGCAACCTGGCACTTCGCCTCAATTTCAAAGGATTATGTCGGGGCTCACGTTGCGATCAGAGGAGGCGGAGGAATCCTGATCGAGGGCAAGGTTCACTTACAAGGTGGATACAACTTTGATAATTTATTAATGGCGGTTGCGATTGCTACAGAGAGTGGAATCGATCCAATGGATATCGCTGCCATCTTGCCTCAATTGACAGGTGCAGCAGGTCGACTTGAAGCTGTACGTTTAGGCCAGAACTTCACCGCTCTCGTTGATTATGCCCATTCACCTGATGCGGTGAGGCGGGTCTTAGAGACTGCGCATGAAATTAGTGATGGCCGAGTTATCGCTGTTCTTGGCTGTGGTGGAGACAGGGATACATCTAAACGAGCACTTATGGGTAAGGCGCTGCAAGATGGTGCCGATGTCGCAATCTTTACTAGTGATAACCCACGATCTGAAAAAGCAGATGCGATATTAGTTCAGATGACATTAGGACTAGATATCCACGAGCCAAGTGCGGTGATCGAGGATCGCTCACAAGCCATCAGAACTGCGGTTAATGAGGCTAAGGATGGGGATTTAGTAATCGTTCTTGGTAAGGGACATGAAAAAGGTCAAGAGATCAATGGAACGGTATATCCATTTGATGATCGTGTTGAGCTTGCTCGAGCAATCGAGGACAAAAAGTGATTACCTTAACCGCAGGTGAGATTGGTTTACTGATTGGCGGCGAAGTTTTCTGCGACAAAGACTTACTGGTATCACAAGCACCCGTTTTTGATTCACGCAAAGCATCTCCTGGTTGTATTTTCTTGGCGCTCAAGGGTGAGGTTGCAGATGGTCATGATTTCGCAGCAGATGCTTATCGAGCAGGTGCCATGTTTTCTATTACATCTCGACGTATCGATGGACCTTGTATCGTCGTAAACGATGTCATTGAAGCTCTATCCATCCTTGCCACATTTGTTCGAAAGCGACTTACCAATCTCACAGTCATCGGCATCACAGGTTCACAAGGAAAGACAAGTACAAAGGATCTGTTATCTCATATGCTTTCGGTAGTTGGACCAACGATCTCACCAGCTGGTTCATTTAATAATGACCTTGGATTGCCAATCACTTTGCTCGAATGTGATGAAAAAACAAGGTTTTGCATTCTTGAAATGGGAGCTCGACATAAGGGTGATATAGCCCGTCTGTGTGCTATCGCTCAACCAAACATCGGTGTTGTGTTAACGGTCGGTACGGCTCATCTTGGTGAGTTTGGTTCAGTCGATGCTATTGCTGAGACTAAATCTGAGCTCATTCAAAACATACAACCCAACGGAGTTGCGATTCTTGGTAGCTATGACAAGTACACACCAGCGATGGCATCTCTTCATTCAGGACGTGTGATCAACTTCGGTACTGGTTGCGAAGTGAGAGCAACAGATATTGAAATCAGAGAAGGTCGCCCACACTTTGATTTAGTAACTCCTGGTGGCCGAGATGCGGTCGGGATGAGAATTGTCGGTGAGCACCACATCGCAAATGCTCTTGCAGCTGCGGCGGTTGGTACAGCATTGGCACTACCGATCGAATTAATCGCCAGCTCCTTATCAACCGCTGAAAACACCAGCAAGTGGCGTATGGAGATTCATGATCTCTTTGGATTACTGCTTATCAATGATTCATATAACGCAAACCCTGAATCGATGACCGCCGCTCTTCGCTCATTGCTTCTCTTTGCGCAGGAGCGTGGAGGGCGGTCATGGGCATTTCTGGGAAAAATGCATGAACTCGGCGAGTCAGGGCCTGCACTTCATGCGGCAATTGGCACCCTTGCTCAGGAGATAGGAATCGATCATCTGGTAGCCATTGGTGCTCCCGAGTACGGAGTCTCGCAGGGGCAGATGATTACCCATCACTACGCAAGTATTGATGAGTGCTTATCAATGACAGAACATTTTTCTGCAGGAGATGTTGTTTTGGTTAAGGCCTCACGTTCTGAGAGGTTTGAAGTTTTGGCACAAAAGTTAGAGAGCTTGTGGCTGGACAAGAGCGGAGTTGAAGGTTGAGACAGATACTTATTGCAGGTGCTTTTGCCCTGATGTTTTCTCTCTTTGGAACCCGAGTATTAATCCGTGCACTTGCTCGCAAGGGTTATGGCCAGATTATTCGTGATGATGGGCCAAGTAGCCATCACATCAAGCATGGCACTCCAACAATGGGTGGAATTATCTTTATCTTTGCCGCGATTTTTGGATATCTCGCAGCACACCTTTTAACTGGAAATGCAGTCACCGTTTCAGCTCTACTTGTACTGGGTTTGGTAGTAGCTCTAGGCGCTATTGGATTCTTGGATGATTGGTTAAAGATATCCCGTCAAAACTCTCGTGGATTACCGGGACGGTACAAACTATTAGGTCAGGCAACTTTAGCTGGAGCCTTTGGATACTTAGGGTTGCAGTTTGCCGATAAGAATTCCTTAACCCCAATCTCCGAGTATTTATCAGGTGTCCGTGAGACAACGATTTACTTAGGGCCAGCTCTTGTCATTATTTTTATAATTGTGATGGTGATGTCGGCAAGTAATGGTGTGAATTTAACAGATGGCCTAGATGGACTTGCGACAGGTGCATCGATCATGACCTTCTTAGCCTTCGTGTTAATAGGTGTGTGGGAGTTTGGTCAAAGGTGTGGGCTTACTGCAGAGGCAGGGTGTTACGCGGTTCGCGATCCACTCGATCTGGCTGTCCTTGCCGCAGCCTTTGCTGGTGGGTGTACCGGTTTCTTATGGTGGAATACTGCCCCTGCAAAGATAATTATGGGAGACACGGGATCATTGGCTCTAGGTGGCGCAATCGCAGGACTTGCAGCAACTCTACGTGTAGAACTCCTACTTATTCCGCTTGGCGGTTTGTTTGTAATCATCACCATGTCTGTATTAATCCAGACCTTTTACTTTAAAATTAGTGGTGGAAAGCGCGTCTTTAAGATGGCGCCCCTTCATCATCACTTCGAGTTAAGCGGTTGGGCTGAAATAACAGTTGTCATCCGCTTCTGGATAATCGCAGGATTATGTGTTGCCATGGGTCTTGGTCTCTTTTATGCACAATGGGTAGCAAAGTAATTTATGTCTACCGAGTTTGCCCACAAAAATATCTTGGTTCTGGGGGCGGGAGTAACTGGAAAATCAGTTGCTCGCTTCCTTCAATCACGAGGTGCAAAGGTTACATTGACAGATGACAACACAGAAGGCGTAGTTAAACCTGGAAAAGTAGTTGTTAAAGATTTTGATGCGGCAGTAATTTCTCCGGGCTGGCGACAAGATCACCCACTTGTTGTTCAAATTCTAAACAGCTCCATTGAAATGCTAAACGAGATAGATATCGCCTGGAGTTTACGTTCAGAACGGGCCCCTCAACAAAAGTGGATCGCCTTGACCGGTACTAATGGTAAAACGACAACTGTAGAAATGACAGCGGCAATTTTGCAGGCCGCGGGCATCAAAGCGGTCGCCTGTGGAAATGTTGGTGACACGGTAATTGATGCATTGGATCGAGCTGATCCGTACGATGTTTTAGTTCTGGAGCTTTCAAGTTTTCAATTACATTGGGCCAAGCAGGCTCACTTTGATGCGGCAGCGATTCTTAACATCGCCGATGATCACTTGGATTGGCACGGAAGTTTTGATGCATATGCAGATGCCAAGTTTTCGATTCTTGATCGTTGCGAGATAGCAATTCTAAACGCCGATGATGCTCCAGTTGTAACACGTGCTAATCGCTTTACGGGTAAAAAGGTTTTTTACACATTGGATACTCCAGCACCAGGTGAAATTGGAGTTGTTGAAGAGTTACTAGTGGATCGCGCCTTTGTTGCCGACCCCCAGGAAGCTTCCATGATCTGCGAATTAGCTGACATAACTCCAACTGTTCCTCACAGCGTTTCTAATGCGCTAGCGGCTGCGGCGTTGGCACGAGCAATCAATGTTCCACACCAACATATTCAAAGTGCGCTGCACAACTTTCGCCCTGGCCGTCACCGCATCGAGCTGGTTCATGAGGCCTCTGGAGTTGTCTGGATTGATGACTCCAAAGCAACTAATCCTCATGCAGCGGCAGCATCTTTGATGTCACATCTGTCCGTCATTTGGATTGCTGGTGGTTTAGCAAAGGGTGCCGATATGGAGCCCCTCATTGAGCGATGCGCACCCCGAATCAAAGCGGCGATTCTGATCGGTGCCGATCGCGGCCTTATCGAAGCTGCCTTGATCAAATACGCCCCAAAGATTCCGCGAATTCTTATTGATACTCCAGGTGATTACATACGTGGAGGTGATTCAAACTCTTTCATGGAGTTAATTGTTCAATCAGCCTCTGAACAGTGCAGCTCAGGTGATGTGGTTCTGTTGGCACCTGCATGTGCGTCGATGGATCAATTTCTTTCTTACGAAGATCGTGGAGATCGGTTTGCTGCAGCTGCAAGGAGGGTCATTGCCCATGAGGCGTGAGGAAACCTTTTTCACCAAACCGGTAAATCTGTATTACATGCTGCTCGGTAGCACCATGGCTCTGAGTCTTTTGGGACTCATTATGGTTTTTTCTGCCTCATCAATTTACTCACTTGGATCGCGTGGAACAACGTATGGGGTTGTAATGCGCCAATTCATCTTTTTTGCACTCTCTCTGCCTATGGCCTGGGTCCTTTCACGGCTCTCACTTCGTCAATGGAAAGTTATTGCCCGTTTTGCCGTCGGTATTTCTGTATTCCTGCTCTTGATTGTTCAAGTTATTGGTAAGAGCGTTAACGGTAATCACAACTGGATTAGCCTTGGATTTGTAGATGTTCAGCCGAGCGAGATCGCAAAATTTCTCATGATTTTGTGGGCTGGTTACATCCTTGCTAAGCGAGAGCGTTCAGGGGCAATTCATAGCAACGTTGTTGCTCTGATCGGACCAGCCTTTTTATTGTGCATGATTTTAATCATGGCAGGCCGTGACCTAGGTACCGCATCTGTATTTGCATTTATTTTGGCGGGATTGTTGTGGGTCTCTGGATTGCGTCTTGG
>ERZ888423.2485-NODE-2485-length-13691-cov-28.203065_pt1 | contig 13691 bp, 13 predicted proteins | sample MGYA00520523_ERZ888423 | MGnify/ENA primary metagenome ERZ888423 (study PRJEB32303, sample SAMEA104408611) | aquatic metagenome | biome: Brackish water; feature: Pelagic; material: water | place: Baltic Sea | collected 2014-06-08T10:24:00 | depth 30,27 m ...
AAGCCCGTTCTTCCTCCAAAAGCGCTTGGCGGTCTTCAGCAGGAATTTGGTAATAATCAGGGTGAATTTCGGCAAAAGCCAAAAACCCATGACGGTTGCCGCCGTAATCTACAAAGGCAGCCTGCAATGAGGGCTCAACCCGCGTAACTTTGGCCAAATATATATTGCCAGCAATTTGGCGTTTATTTAAGGTTTCAAAATCAAATTCTTCGACTTTGTTTCCATCAACCACGACCACACGCGTTTCCTCGGCGTGGGTGGCATCGATAAGCATTTTCTTAACCATTTTGTTCCGTTCCACCGTGCCAAAGCTGTGATGACCAAGCCTAGACTGGTCAAAAAAAGCGGTTGGGGTTGGTGTATTGTTTGGGCGGTGGCGCTAAGCGGAAATGCCACGCGGGCACCATATTGGCGCCACTCGCGTTTTTCCATTTTACTCTCGCGCATCATCGCGGTTCTGTCCCAAATGCAAAATGCATTCATTAAGTTTGCCCTGAGTGCCAAATTTTGGCGGGCTCTGCGTGACCCTAAAGCCCTTTATCTGCCGTTGTCAGCGCGGTGTCGAACTCTATGTCGGCCTTGCGCGTGCAACTGCGAATCTTGTGGGTATGCATTTGATAAACGCACCTTAATGAACGTTATGGCGAAGCTTGTGGAAATTACAATCGAAACTTTTAGCAAACGCAGACCCTTTGGTTGAACAACCCCTATAAATAGTCCGAGCGCACTAAATTATATTTGGCCATCTTCTCATTCAAGGTGCGTCGTGGCAGGCACAGCTCATCCATCACCGCCGAGATATTGCCCTTATGGTGGCGCATGGTCGTGTCGACAAGCATGCGCTCAAAGGATTCAACATAATCTTTCAGAGGTTTACCTTCAGTGGTCAGCGCAGGACCAGCCATGTCATCATCGGCCAAAAGCAACGAGACAACCGCCCCCAACCCCCGACGGCTTTGCAAAACTGCGCGTTCGGTGATGTTGATCAGCTGGCGCACATTGCCCGGCCAAGGCGCTTGCAACAGTTGCGCCGCCTCTTGCGTGGTTAGTATAGGAGTGTCGCACCCATATTCTTCAGAAAATTTCTGGGCCATTTGCGTGAAAATGGTCAGAATATCTTCACCGCGTTGACGCAGCGGCGGCAAGATAATTGTCAACGCACTCAGACGATAGAAAAGGTCAGGGCGCAGCGCACCTTCGACGGTTTTATCAGGCGCATGATCGTTGCAAATCGCAATGATGCGGGTTTGCGGGGGAGTGCCTTGCTCGTTCATAAAGGCCAATAAGCGCGATTGCACAGGATGACACATCGCTTCGATATCTTCAAGGCAAAGCGTGCCGCCGCGCGCCTCTTCGACCAGGGGCAATGTGCCGTCGGCGGTGGGGCCGAACAACTTTGTCACCAGCTGATCTTCGGACCAAGCCGCACAAGAAAAGGCGATAATTTTGCGCCCAGCGCGCGGACCAACGGCGTGCAGCGCATGGGCGACCAAGGTTTTACCCGTGCCAATTTCGCCGTCGATCAGCACATGCCCGTCGGCTTGACCCCAATCAAGTAGATCTTCGCGCAACCGCTGCATAACCCCCGAGGTGCCAATCAGCTTTTCCACAAGCCCCGACCCATCCGACAATTCCCGCCGCAAAGCGCGGCTGTCCAATGCGATGCGCCTATTTTGCGCGGCCCGCTTGGCAATTTCAGTCATTCGATCTGGATCAAAAGGTTTTTCCAAAAAGTCAAAGGCACCCAAACGCATCGCCTCGACCGCTAGTGGCACATCGCCATGCCCTGTGACCAAAATTACAGGCAACGTTGAATCCATCGCCGTGATTTTCTTCAAAAAAGTCATACCGTCCATTTTGGGCATACGGATATCTGTGACCACAATGCCTGCATAATCAAATGACAGATGGCTCAATGCCTCTTCTGCGCTGGCATAGGTCTCCGTGTCATAGCCCGACAGCGCCAACCATTGGCTGACCGATTGGCGCATGTCCATTTCGTCATCAACAATCATAATTTTCATGACTCGTGCCATCTTACCCTCATTTCTGTGTGACTGTGGCACCGATCAGAGGCAGCTGCACCTCAAATATAGCGCCGCCGCCATCACGATTGCGCGCGGTCAAGCGCCCCGAAAAATCTGAGATAATCCCCGATGAGATGGCCAACCCAAGCCCAACCCCCTCGCCGGCTTTTTTGGTGGTATAAAAGGGTTCAAACACATTGTTCAATTGCGCAATCCCATGTCCATTGTCTTGCACCAACAAAAGGGCGGTTTTCTCCTGGCGCATGATAATGTCGATATGCGGTGCTTGGGTAGTTTTTGTGGCATCAAGCGCATTGCGCAGCAGGTTGATGATCACTTGCTCAAGCCGAATGCGGTCGGCCAAGACCATCATGGGTTTGCGCGGAATGTCGCGGTTGATATGCACGACGCGCTGTTTAAGCTGCGGCTCCATCATCGCCAAAGCCTGCGACACGCAGTCGCGAAAGTCCACCGCCTCAAAGGCCTCGCCGCCTTTGCGGGCATAGGATTTCAACTGCCGGGTAATGGCCCCCATCCGGTCAATCAAATCATCGATCCGCTGAAATGAAGACAGCGCCTCTTGCGCACGGCGGCGCTGCAGCAAAAGCCGCGCTCCGGCCAAATAGGTTTTCATCGCTGCTAAAGGCTGGTTCAACTCATGACTGACCGCCGCAGACATTTCACCTAGAGCCGCCAATTTTGACGATTGCGCCAAGGTCAGCTCGGCCACTTCCAGGGTTTTTTGTACCTTTTCGCGTTCGGCTATTTCGGCCTCAAGGCGCGAATTCAGGCGGCGCAGGTCAGCGGATTCGCGTTGGAATGTGATCGACTGCGACCAGGCTCTCCGCGAAAGGTAGTAAAAGGCAATCGACAAAAGAATGGCAAACCCCATGATTTCAAGGGCCAAAACGCCATTCACACGCTCGCGCACCGAATTATAGGCGGTGAATGTATAAATGCGCCAACCACGAAACAGCACGCGCGCATTGGTTTGTAAAACCGCCGCACCTTGAACAACGGCCTCACCCGTGCCGTCGGTCCAGTCCGAGGGGGCTTGCTTTAAATTAAACAGACCTTTTAACGTGGCGGTGCTGGTCAGCGCCTCTTCAATGGTTTTATCGCGCCAACGCGGCTGCGTGGATAGGATGATAATGCCCTTGCTGTCGGTCACCAAAACCGCATCTTGCAAACCCGACCAAGAACGTTCGAATTTCATCAAATCAACCGAGACGACAATCACCCCCAAAGGTTTATTGTCTACCATAATCGCGCGTGAATAGGTGAAATCAAACCCGCCCGAAAGGCCGGGGGTAGCATTAAAAAGCGTATCGACTTGACGCTGCGCCGACACGAAATAAGGCTCACTGCGCAGATTTTTTCCCAAAAGCGTGCGGTTGGTGGCGGCCACGACGCGGCCATCCTTATCCAAAAGGGTGATTTGCGCCACACCAATATCAGCTTGAAAGGACATCAAAAGCTGCGAGGTGGCAGTATATTGCCCCGACTGCAATGAGGCGACAAGTGCCGGATCCCGCGCCAAAAGCAGCGGCACAATCGAGGTGCGCTGAACTTCGGTTAAAATATTCCCCGAATAAAGCGTTAACCGCAGCTCGGCGCGGTTCCGGGTGGCCTCGGTGAAACGTTGGGTTAAAAATTTATTTGTGTAAAAGACCACACTGATTGTCAGCGCCAAAAGCAGGCCAATGATCAGCTTTATGCGCCAGGTGACGCCCCCCCCTATAACATGCTGCGGGAGCACCGCCGCACTGGAGACATTTCTGCTTTGTTTCACTGCTGGTTTGCTCATGGGGCAAGCCTAGCAAGGCCCGCGCCAATGCTCAAGACAGGCTGTTTAGGCTTGGGCAAGTTGCCCGACCAAAGTTTGAAACATCGCTTGCCCATCTGTAGCCCCTATTGCGCCGTCAGCCACCCGTTCAGGATGCGGCATCATGCCCAAGACACGGCGGTTTTGGGACAAGACCCCCGCAATATCACCCATAGAGCCGTTAGGATTGTCGCTGTAGGTAAAGGCGACGCGCCCCTCGGCCTGCACGCGGGACAGCGTGTCTGCGTCCAGCGTATAATTGCCGTCATGATGGGCAATCGGTACTTGAATATGCGTGCCTTGTGCATAGCCATTGGTAAAGACGCAGTCGCAATCACCAACCTTTAGTGTCACGGTTTTGCAGATGAATTTAAGCCCCGCATTGCGCATCAACGCTCCTGGCAAAAGTCCCATTTCGGTTAAAACCTGAAAGCCATTGCAAATCCCTAAAACATAACCACCCCTTTGGGCATGGGTCTGTACAGCGACGGCAATTGGGGCACGCGCAGCGATTGCCCCACAGCGCAAATAGTCGCCAAAAGAAAAACCACCTGGCACGCCGACAATATCAACCCCTTCGGGCAATGCGATTTCCTTGTGCCAAACTCGTACCACTTCGGCACCTGCCGCCTCAAAGGCTAGGGCCAAATCGCGGTCACAGTTAGATCCGGGGAAGGTCAGAATTGCGGCTTTCATGTCGGAGACTTTCGATCGAGGGGCACGGCAAAGGGGACTTTTGCGCTTTTTACGATATTTCGATTGTGTATTTTTCAATTACAGTATTAGCTAAAAGTCGGTCGCACATGGTTTTGACGGACATTTCGGCCGCATCTTTGTCTGAACCGACGACATCAAGCTCAAGCACTTTTCCTTGCCGCACGCCCGTCACTCCTGAAAAGCCTAAAGCGCCCAGTGCGTGGCGCACGGCCTCACCTTGGGGGTCTAACACGCCATCTTTCAACATAATATGGATACGCGCCTTCATGGTTTGACCTTTCAATTTATTAATGTGGGCCTGGTTGTGTGTGTAACGTTTGATGGCAAAACACCCAGCCTTTTCGCCAGCTCGGTATAGGGATCGGGCAATGGAACAGGGACGCGTGGTGCGCCGTCTTGTTCAGGGGTGTCCAGACCGCGATTCTCCCAAAGGCGGCAACTGTCGGGGCTAATTTCATCAGCCACTATCAGACGCATAAAGTCGCCCTCCCAAACGCGGCCAACTTCCAAACGAAAATCCGCCAGCCGAATGCCAACCCCCATCATAACGCCAGACAAAAAGTCATTCACACGCAAAGCCAAAGCCACTATATCGTCTAGGTCTTGTTGATTGGCCCAGCCAAAGGCGATGATATGTTCCTCCGACACCAAGGGTGAACCAAGTTTTTCATCTTTGAAATAATATTCAACGATCGGACGCGGCAAAGCCATACCCAGTGGTATCCCCAACCGATTAGTGATATCTCCCGCGGCAAAATTGCGCACCACCACTTCAATTGGCACAATTTCGGCCATTCTGACCAACTGCTCGCGCATATTAATACGGCGCATAAAATGGGTAGGCACGCCAATACTGTTCAGCCCAGCCATGAAAAATTCGGACAAACGATTATTCAACACGCCTTTGCCATCAACCGCAGCATGGGGCGGGATCGCCGTCTTATTGCCGTCGTCTTTGTAATATTGGATCAAAGTGCCAGGCTCGGGGCCCTCATAAAGGATCTTAGCCGTACCTTCATAGATTTTCTTACGACGTGCCATCAATGCCTCGATCACTTGACGGGTAATTTGAGCGATCCCGCCCGTCTTTCATCTACGGCTATACTTCAAGGAGGGCAAGGTCGCAAGGCTGATGGCACCCGTTGTTTTGCGACCAAAGCTTTATATTAAAAAAGAAAAATCCAATAAATTATGTTAAATTGAAAAGATTTATTGAACATAAAGCGCTTTTAAAAATAATTTTTCCATGATGCCAGTTTAAAATTTCAGCTGAAAATATACCAAATAATCTTTTGGGCCTATGGGCAATCTATTTACTGAGCAAATCCGTCCCAAAGGCCTATGGCAAAGGTTGTGATTTTAGATCTGGCTGAAATGGTTGTTGGGTCGGTTATGGCTAAAGTCATCCAGAACCTGGGCACACAATCATCGGCAGAGGAGCCAGTATAAAAATATGCCCAATATGGGCTTGATGCAAAAACCCATATCATGGAACGGGGCACATAGAAACTTATGTAGATTTTATTTGTTAAAACCTTGGTTGCTGCCTTACCGTTAGAACGGGTCAGAAGGACTGATTGCCAACATTTGAGCCTATCAGCCATACTCTTATAAACGGCCTGCGCTAGGTTGGGGGCGGATCCGCTGTCTCTCAGCCCAGATTTACCCTAACTCACTCAAAAGCCCTTACGCGTGCGAGGCTTTTGGCACTACCTCCTTATATAGGTTGATCCATGGATTACAGTTAAGCAAAAAAAAATGCAACCCGCGCCGCAACCAACCAAGGATCTCGAAAATAGCATAGTCTTATGGCAATTTTCGTAAACCGCTTATTATCTGCCATGCGACAAAGTTTTTGAAATTTAGGCATGAAGTCCGCCAATTGGAAACAACTTTACTGCTCTGTGCACCCCATTACTGGGGGGGGCTTTAAGCCAATTTTCTTTTATATCACACTTCGTCGATCGAAAGAGGGTAACTTTGGTCTCCTTTGCTGCAGGCGCATCTGCTTTAAAACTTCATAATGATCATGAAGAATATGAAATTGCCTAAAGTTCATTTGTCTGTCATGGGCAATATTTAAAGTTTACCCTACTTCAGTAAGGATAATTTATGGACGCGCTTTCAAAACTTTTGCAAACACATGATTGGCTAATGGCTGACGGAGCTACGGGCACGAATTTGTTTAACATGGGCCTATCCTCTGGTGATGCCCCCGAGTTTTGGAACCTCAACCATCCCGACCGTATCCGCACGCTTTATAAATCAGCGGTCGACGCCGGATCGCATATTTTTTTGACCAACAGCTTTGGCGGCAACGCCAGCCGCCTGAAACTGCATGACGCGCAAAGTCAGGTTCATGAACTGAACCGCGTCGCCGCAAGCCTTGGGCGTGACATAGCCGACGCAGCAGGCCGCCCCATTGTAGTTGCAGGCTCGATGGGCCCCACGGGTGAGATTATGACGCCAATGGGCACCCTAACCCATGAGATAGCGGTCGAAATGTTTCACGAACAGGCCGAAGGCTTGAAAGCTGGTGGTGCGGACGTTCTGTGGGTGGAAACCATATCAGCCCCTGAAGAATATGCCGCCGCCGCCCAAGCTGCTAAATTGGCAGGCATGCCTTGGTGCGGCACCATGAGCTTTGACACCGCTGGGCGCACGATGATGGGCCTGACCTCTTCTAATATGGCGGATATGGTCGAAAAATTAGAAAATCCCCCCTTGGCCTTTGGGGCCAATTGTGGGGTTGGCGCGGCGGATCTATTGCGCAGCCTTATTGGTTTTGTCGCCCAAGGCGAAACGCGACCCTTAATTGCCAAAGGCAATGCGGGCATTCCTAAATATCATGACGGCCATATCCATTATGACGGCACGCCAGAATTGATGGCGGAATATGCGATTTTGGCACGCGACATTGGCGCCACTATCATTGGCGGCTGCTGTGGCACGATGCCTGAACATCTGGCCTCAATGCGTCGCGCGCTTGACAGCAGGGCCAAAGGCTCCCCCCCCAGCCTTGAGCTGATAGCCAAAACTTTAGGCGGTTTTTCCTCGGCCTCAGACGGAACAGGCGATCAGGCTAATGAGGCCCCGCGCCGTGTACGGCGACGAGACAAATAACCGCTTTCTTTTCATTTTATAGGCTAAAGAAAAGTTAGATCTTTAGTTTTTTGTGACGCTTGTCGGCTTTATACGCGGCTATGTCGCTAACCGATAAGTTTCGCGATGCGATTGGTCGCAATGAGAACGAACAGTATAGTGGCAGGAGCGCCCCATGGCCGATGAAAATGACGACATCATCTTAAGCGAGCTTTCAGACGACGAATTGGTCTTGCAAATGCACGACGACCTTTACGACGGGTTGAAGGAAGAAATCGAAGAAGGCGTGAATATTCTTTTGTCACGCAAGTGGACCCCTTACGACGTGCTGACCAAAGCTTTGGTCGCAGGCATGACGATTGTGGGCGCTGATTTCCGTGATGGGATTTTGTTCGTGCCAGAGGTTTTGCTTGCCGCTAATGCCATGAAGGGTGGCATGTTCATTCTAAAACCGCTTTTGGCCGAAACAGGTGCTCCGCGCATGGGTAAGATGGTTATAGGCACAGTAAAAGGTGACATTCACGATATTGGCAAAAACTTGGTGGGCATGATGATGGAGGGCGCAGGCTTTGAAGTGCGAGATCTGGGCATCAACAATTCGGTAGAGAAATATCTCGAAGCCATCGAAGCCGACCAACCAGATATTTTGGGTATGTCTGCCCTTTTGACCACGACCATGCCTTATATGAAGGTTGTGATTGATACTCTTAAAGAAAAAGGCATGCGCGAAGATTATATCATCTTGGTCGGTGGTGCGCCTTTAAACGAAGAATTTAGCCGCGCCATTGGTGCAGACGCATATTGCCGGGATGCAGCGGTGGCTGTTGAAACGGCAAAAGCGCTTGTCGCCCGCAAACACAATCAATTGAACGCTTAAGCGGTTTTTTAAATCACTGAAAGATTTAGTCGGTTAAACCCTAGACCTCGGTCTGGGGTTTTTCTTTTGGGACTAGAAAGTTCTTGCTCCACCCCAATATAAAGGAAATGATAAATCCGAATTGAGGAGAGTCGCAATGCCAATGCATGTTTTCGTGACCTTACTGATTGCCGTTATTTTGGCTGGGGGCTTTACGTTACTTTTTGCTCAAGACCTTGGCTGGCCGGCTGCCATTTTGGGGGCCAGTGCTTTAGCAATGCGTGCGTCCCTTGCTTTGCGTCCATGACGGCACTCGATGATGACGTTCTAACCCATCAGGGGTTAGAGTGTCGCAATCACGGTCGGATTTTGCTAATTGCTTGCGGCGCCCTTGCGCGTGAGGTGTTGGCCCTCAAATCCGCCAACGGTTGGTTGCATATGGATTTGCACTGTCTGCCTGCTAATTTGCATCTATGGCCCGAACGTATCCCGGACGCGGTGGAACACATGGTCCTGCGCCAGCGCGAATCTTATGAAAAAATCTTTATCCTTTATGCCGATTGCGGCACGGGTGGGCTTTTGCAAGCGCGCTGCGCAAAACTGGGAGTCGAGATGATGGCCGGCCCGCATTGCTATTCGTTTTTTGAGGGTAACGCCCTTTTTGAAACATTGGCCGAGCAGGAATTTACTGCCTTTTATTTGACCGATTTTCTGGTGCGCCAATTTGATTCGTTCGTGTGGAAACCCATGGGGCTTGATCGTCACCCCGAGTTGCGCGACATGTATTTTGGCAATTATACCAAATTGGTCTATCAGGCCCAAACCGATGATCAAATGCTTGACCTAAAGGCACAAGAATGCGCGCACCGATTAGGCCTTGCATATGAGCGGCGTTTCACGGGATATGGTGATCTTTATGCCGAACTTGTAGCGCTTTAACGCGCCAAAACCTTGAAATTGGACCCAAAAGCCGTGCAAGCGCAAGAATTTGTCAAAAACTTTATAAAACTATGGGGTGACAAGGCCCCGCGCGAGATAGCAGCGCTTTGCGCCTTTGACGCGCATATGCTGACCGTTACGGGCCTTTGGTGCGAAGGGCGCATTGAAATTGAGAAAGCCCTTTCCAGCGAAATGGTGGGGCTTTTTCACCAAGCGCGCATAGTCTTGGGGCGCTCACATATCCGCACACTGTCCTCATCAGCCGAAGTTGCGACCCAACGACTTGTCGTCTCGGGGCTTGTGGATGCGCAAGGGCAAGATCTCGGGCGCGTTGGGGCGATTTTAACACTGGTTTTATCGAAAAGTGATGAGGGTCATTTCCAAGCCGTCAGCGTGACATTCAGCCCGCTAAGCCAATAAAACGCCTTAGTCACCCAAAAGCGCACTGGCCGCATCGCGGGCCGCTTGGGTGATTGTGTCCCCCGCCAACATGCGCGCAATCTCTTCTATGCGGGCATTCTGATCTAAGGGGGTAACAGTCGAAAGGGTCATGCCGGCCTTTACCTTTTTTTCCACCCGCCAATGATGGGTGCCAAGGGCTGCTACTTGGGGCGAGTGGGTCACAACCAACACTTGCCCACCTTGCGCCAAACTTGCCAAACGCCGCCCCACCGCAGCGGCCGTAGCCCCACCAACACCGCGGTCAATCTCGTCGAAAATCATGGTCACTCTTGGGTTCTCACGTGTCAGGCACACTTTCAGCGCCAGCAAAAACCGCGACAACTCCCCCCCCGACGCAATGCGATTGAGCGCCCCCGAAGGCGTACCCGGATTGGTCGCCACGCAAAAGGCCACCAGATCTTGGCCCTCAGGCCCGGGATCTTGGGCTGCGAGGGTGGTTTCGAAAATCGCCCGTTCCATCTTAAGGGGAGCCAATTCGCCCACCATGGCCGCATCTAGCCGCTTAGCCGCAGCTTTGCGCGCTACGGTTAGAGCGTCAGCCTCTTGGGCATAAGTGGCTTCAGCCGACGCCAATATTTGCGAAAGAGCGGCAACGCCTTTGGTGCTGTCGTCGAGCGCATTTAGGCGCGCGCACAAACGATCAGCAAACGGGCCCAGATCATCTGGCAAGACATTATGCTTACGTGCCAATGCACGAATGGCAAAAAGACGTTCTTCTAAATGTTCAAGATCTTGGGGATCAAAGTCCAAGGCTGCAAGCTGGAGCTCGATACTGTCGATTGCTTCACCCAGTTCGGTCATCGCCCGGCCAAGGCCGGCGATGGGAACCTCAAGGCCCGTTATGGAATCGAATTGGATCGCAACCCCTTCCAAACGGCGCAGGGCGTCGCCCATCATCATATCGGCCCCTTGGTCAGATATTAGTACCAAAGCGCGAGCGATTTCGCCGCGCAATTTTCCAGCCGCCTGCATGTGGCGGCGGCGAGTGTCTAAGGACGCCTCTTCGCCTGCTTGAGGGTTTAGTTGGACAAGTTCGGCCACAGCATTACGCAAGTATTCTTCTTCAGCGGTCAGTTTGGCAACTTCGGCGTGCGCGCTGTCCAGCGCCTTTTGCGCCCGCCCCTGCTCTGCCCAAGCCACCCGACAAGCACTTAGGTCAAGTTTGGCAAAATCGTCCAAAAGCGCGCGGTGTCCACGTGGGTTCAAAAGCCCACGATCATCTTGCTGGCCATGCAGTTCAACCAATTGATCCGACAAGGCACGCAACAACTCGCCCGAGGCGCGCCGCTCATTCACCCAAGCAGACTTGCGGCCGTCGGCATAATTCACTCGCCGCAAGATCACTTCGGACGTATTTTCTATACCCGCGTCAACCAAGATTGCGCGGGCAGGATGCGCCGGCGCGAGGTCAAAAACGGCCGTAACCTCCCCCTGCTCAGCCCCTTGGCGCACTAGCTCGGCCCGGCCACGCCAGCCCAGCACAAAGCCCAAACTGTCAAGCAAGATCGATTTTCCCGCCCCAGTCTCGCCAGTAAGCACGTTTAGCCCCGGCTCAAAAGCCAAACTTAAGTTATCAATGATTAGCATATCTCGAATATCAAGCGCGCGTAGCATTTTGCTTCCTAGCCGTTAGAGCCATTCGCCCTTAATCATTTGCCGATAGACATCGCGCAACCAATTGCTGCCCCCAACCTCAGGTTTCATGCCGTTAGTCGTCAACAGCTTATAGCTGTCTTGGTAAAAGGGACTTGATTGGTAGTTATACCCTAAGATCGCACCTGCGGTCTGGGCCTCATTCTGCAGGCCCAGTGCAGCATAGGCTTCTACCAGACGGTGCAGAGCTTCGGCCGTGTAGGCGGTGTTCTGATAATTTTGCACCACTGAGCGAAAACGATTGATCGCAGCTGTGAAGCTTGAACGTTTTAAATAGTAGCGCCCAACTTCCATTTCTTTCGCCGCTAAATGGTCAAAGGTCAAATCGAATTTCAGCGCAGCAAGGCGTGCATAATCTGAATTTGGATATTGGTCGATTACATTACGCAGTCCCGTCAGTGCTTCGAATGTAATGGCCTGATCGCGGCCCACATCATCAACTTGATCATAATAGGACAGGGCCACCAAATAAAGCGCATAGGGCGCGTCTTCGTCCCCAGGATAAAATTCGATGAACCTCTCCCCAGCCGATCGGGCCTCTTCATATTTTCGGTCTTTGTGATAGACATAGGCCTGCATAATCAACGCGCGTTTTGACCACTCGGAATAGGGATAAAGACGTTCAACCTCAGCAAAAAGTTCGACCGCTTTTTTGCGGTCTTTATCCACTTCCAGCATATATTCAGCGTTTTGATAAAGGGTCTGCGCACTTTTATCGAGCAGTTTTTCTTCGCCATTTTTTTGGGCACAACCGCCGAGTGTCAAAAGCGCCAGCCCTAACATACAAAGAAAACATTTTATCTGCCTAACGCCCATCTTGCCATCCAGTTTCTAGAATGCAAAGCCAACCTAAAGATTGGCTTTGCACTTCCTAGCATATAAAAATATTAGGCGCAAAATCCATTCGCCGCAAATCACTTAAACTTGCAGTGGAATGTCCGATTTTTTTAGCCCCATCCCAGGCAAAAGATGCCCCATACTGCTAGTAACAGGGGTGAGAGCATAGGCCAAAGGATCCGAAAAAAGAGCACGCAATAGCTTGTTGGTCAAAGCATGGCCCGCACGTACACCTTCGTAGCGGCCCAAGATAGGCGCACCCGCCAAAGCCAAATCACCCAAAGCGTCAAGCATTTTATGGCGCACAGGTTCGTCCTTATGGCGCAAACCACCTGGCGACAGTACTTTGCCATCGTCAAACACAACCGCGTTTTCCAAAGTGCCTCCCAAAGCCAAACCGCGCGAAAGCATCACATCGACATCATCCTGCATACAAAAAGTGCGGCTGTCACACAGTTCGCGGACAAATGCACCATTTGACATATTAAGCGTTTTCTCTTGATAACCAATAGCTTGGTCAACGAAGTCTATGCTAAAGGCAATTTCCAACATCGCACTTGGCGACAGGCGCGCCATGGCTTGGTCTGCGCACACTTCAACCGTTTTTAAGATGCAAATCGACAGCGACTCTTGGCCTAAGTCAGTGATGCCTGCAGCCATAAAGCCGCGCACAAATGGTTGGGCTGAGCCGTCAAGAATGGGCACCTCAGGACCGTCAATTTCGATCAAAGCGTTGTAAATCCCACAGCCTGCAAGCGCGGCCATCAAATGTTCAACCGTGGCTATGCTAGTTCCGGCTTCATTGATCAGCTGCGTGCAAAGCGGTGAATGGACGACATTGCTCCAATCTGCCCCGACCATTTGGTCGACCACGATGACGTCTGTGCGTTTAAACCAAACACCAAACCCTGCGCCCGCCGGGTGCACCGCAAGCAGGGCACGCTTACCAGAGTGCAAGCCAAACCCCTCAAACTGTGCGGTCGTTTTTAAGCTTCTTTGCACAAATGCCTCAGTCGTTCCCCTGCGGCACATAGCAAAGACCAAAGGACTTCACCGGCTGCAGCTTACTAATGGATTAACACGCACCTGAAGAAGAACAACTCACTCTTTGTAACAATTTGTAATAATGCTTATTTTTAATTAAAAAAGCTAAAAATAGGCGAAAAATCGCCAAAAAAGCTCCTTTTTGGAGCTTTCTTGAACTATTTTTCCAAATTCCGCCAAGTTGCAAAAGGGGCTAGTTAGCTTGCCGGCGCAAAAAGGCGGGAATTTC